>Ga0209737_10001704_pt1 | contig 15604 bp, 10 predicted proteins | sample TergutCu122P3_FD_187284 | JGI IMG/M metagenome (GOLD analysis project Ga0209737, IMG submission 187284) | Cubitermes ugandensis P3 segment gut microbial communities from Kakamega Forest, Kenya - Cu122 P3 (SPAdes) (version 2) | ecosystem: Host-associated > Arthropoda: Insects > Digestive system...
GGGGCGCATCAAATTATGTTCAGGTAAATATGGCACTTCTTGTTCAGAGGCATTTGATAAGTGTGTCATAACTGTGCCTGTGAAGAGAGATTATAGTAAAACCTAACAGGTACAGATACACCACACCTGCCCCTTTCAGAAAGGTTTGTCAGTTTCTTCCAAAGCCAAAATGCTTTCACTCATATTCTAGACTGAAGCAGGTCACACTGTAATTTTTTATGAGTTGGTGATACCATCCTTAGACAATTGTCATTGATTTAACTTCATTGTGCACCCTGTTTTCTAAATAAATATTACACTGTGTAAATACTGTTATGAATATAAAAGGTAAGGTAAAGGTCAGCCCATGATGTGCCAGTGCAAGCACAGAGGGGAGAAAGAGGTATAGTTCTACTCATTCTTAACCACAGCATTAGAGGGGGGTGAGTGGTCAGTCTTGTGGCCTGGCTGCTTTACGCCCCAGTCCCCAATAAATAGGATGTTCGGTGGTTTGGAGAAAACAAAAATTTGTTGCCACTGCTGGGAATAGAACCAAGATCATCTAGCCTGTATCCTAGTAACTATAGAGACTACACTAACACAGATTTAAATCATACACCTACATACATCAGAATCTGCTTCCACTTCATGTATTTGTTTTTTGTGAAACATTGAAATACAGTGGCTTGTTCATTAAACTGTGCGATAATTTTGATTTGTTTTTAGAGGGGTGGTAGAATTTCAGCAGGCAACCCATGTCCAATCTGCAGAGATGAATACTTGGTACTGCATCATGAGAATGTGGGCTTACTAAATCAGTTCATTTCACCACATACTGGAGAAGTACTAAGCTATTCGTGAGTAAAACTGTTGCAGGTACTTAGTAACAATATGGCAGATACAGTATTGCTGCAAAATGATTCACCAAATTTATTTTACAGGAAAACTGGATTGTGCCAGAAACGTCACATGGAGCTGCTGGTGGCAATTGAAAAGGCAAAGGACTATGGCTTCATAACTTTTGATGTTCCATTTCGCGAATATGACTACTCGTTATATTACAAACCCTAACTATCTGATACAGTGAATTTGCAATAAAAGGACCTATAATGGAGACCTATTCATTTGTTATTGTGGGAGGTGGTATAGCTGGAGTCTCCTGTGCAGAAGGATTAGCATTTTTGTGTCCTGATAAGCAAATTCTCCTAATTACAGCGTCACCTGTTGTTAAGGCTGTTAGCAATATCACTCACTTAACCAAGACATTGTGTGAATTTGATGTTAAAGAACTCAAAACTGAACAATTTGCTGATTCCCTACCTACTGTATCTGTAATGCAAGATTCAGTGACATCCATAAACACCAAAATGCATACAGTTTATACAGTAGGTGGAAAGTGTATCAAATATGAAAAGATTTGTATCTGTACAGGTGGAAGCCCAAAGTTAATAGTGGAAGATAGCCCATTTGTTCTTGGAATACGTGACACTGAGTCTGTGAAGGAGTTTGAGACCAGAATTAAGGGTGCTCGTAGGATTGTTGTTGTAGGTAATGGGGGCATAGCCACAGAGCTTGTGCATGAGGTTCAAGGAGTGCAGATAATATGGGCTATTAAGGATAAGCATGTTTCAGCCACATTTGTAGATCCAGGAGCTGCAGAATTCTTTCAGACACGGCTGCTAAGGACAGAGGACAAAGTGGCAAGTCAAACGTCTTCTCCTGTAAAGCGACTGAAGTACACTGTTCATGGATATTCTGATACGAAAGATAGGCTTGGAGGAGCAGCCCTTGGTCCAGACTGGCATGCCACTTTCAACATTCATGGCATTCATTCTGGCCGCATGGTCACAGTGGAATATGAAACTGAAGTACAAGATGTCAGTCATAGAGCAGATTCCACGGAGTCAAGTGATGAATCATGGCCCATATATGTACATCTTACAAATGGCAAAATATACGGCTGTGACTTCATTGTATCGGCAACTGGTGTGACACCAAACAGCTCTGTGATTGCCACCGATGACAAACTAATGCTTGCGGATGATGGAGGAATAAAAGTGAATTGGAAGATGGAGACGTCCGTACCAGATATTTTTGCAGCAGGAGATGTATGTACTGCATCTTGGGAACGGGCTCCGCATTGGTTTCAGATGAGACTGTGGACTCAGGCTCGACAGATGGGGATGTATGCAGCAAAGAGTATGGCAGCTTCATTAACGGGTGAAGAAGTCCTCCAGGATTTCTGTTTTGAGCTGTTTTCGCATGTGACACGTTTTTTTGGTTACAAAGTTGTGTTGTTGGGTTTACACAATGGTCAGACACTTGATGGACAATATGAAGTTCTTCTCAGAGTCACAAAAGACATGGAGTACATCAAGTTGGTAATGAAAGATGGCAAGATGCAGGGAGCTGTTCTCATAGGAGAAACAGATTTAGAAGAAATGTGTGAAAATTTGATCTTAAATCAACTTGACCTCAGTGCCTATGGTGAAGACCTGTTAAACCCAGATATTGACATTGAGGATTATTTTGATTGAAGGCTGTTTATAATTTACTGTTACCAATAAAATATTGACAAGTGTCACTCACGCTATACACATAATTTAATAACAAAATTGTAACAAAACAGTTTACAAACTGCAGTTATTTTACTACTCACAACTTTGGTCCTGCTGGCTTGTAGTCAGAAAGAATCTGACTGCTTTCTGTGTTCTACCTGATGGGGTAGAACATGGAGATCGGAGGTTCGATTTCCTTGGGAGATCATATGAGGGAGGGTTAACAAAATACCTCTTTTGGGGACTGTTCCCTGAGAGTTCGGGCGAATCTCGTGAGGAGTCACACTGATGCATGAGTGATACCTCATGGTCATGGCTAATGCCTAAAACAGACCTTAGCCGCTGGATAATATTTCTGTGCAGTGAATCCAAAGTTTCATTCACTTCTTGTGGCTCTCTCCTGTTCTTGCACAATTTGCGAAGTCTGTTGGCCAATGTTTCCATTTGTTCGAGGCAGTTGTTTATATGGTGAATGTAATTTGTACCATCTGGAAGACAGTGAAATTAAACATAATTACACACATGGAGGCCCATATATGCCATTGATGTTTTTAATCACCCTGTGGCACATTACTGTTCCATAAATACAAGAAGGGAAATATAAATTCACATGTTCAAAGCATCACTGAAATATTAGTCCAGATGAAGCACACCAAAAGAAAATAAAAGTGTACATAAATACAGTAAGTCACTGACTTAACATGGGTACCTCATTCCAAAGGTTTCCATGTAAGTTGAAAACTTTGCAAGTCTAACACTGCTTAGACAAAATGTAATTTGACATTCAGTAGATAGATGAAGCAAAGAAAAGGAGCATGAAATTATGAAAATTGTGTGGAAAGCAGTTTCAAAAGAAATATGACATATAAATATCTTCTTGTATTGCTGGCTATGGTACGTTATTGGCTTGCTCTAAGACTACTAAACATTGCTCTCTCCATATTTTCGTAGGTTTTCTCAGTGGATAATGGCTTGTAGGTTTGTATTCCAACATTTTCTTCAGTAGTATGAATATATGGACAATCATAATATAACACAGGGTACTTCTGTGTGTGTATACAGGTCAACCCAAGTCAGGGACTTACTGTAACAGATTAAAAATGGGTGTTACTACTGAAGGGAATGTAATATGACTCTTCATGCTATAAGCATTAATTCTCACCGTTTCATAATGTCTCACACATGCTGATGATTCAGATGTAGTGTAAGTGAAATTTAAATGAATGATTAAGCTGCAGTCTATAGGTTTAACTAATTTTTTTAGTAAACTGTAAAATGTATCTTGGTGCTTTATTAGCCCTTTATGTTACTGTAACACGTCAATTTGCAAACTGTCAGTAGTTTTATTTCATCGTCTGTAATGTATGTAATTGTGCAAAACAAATTAACTGTGACTTCATCTACATTCCCACTCACACTGTAATTTAATTTATGAGTAATTATAAAGGGTTCTGACACTACTGCATCACCCACAGAGTTAGTGTGTTGCTGGATTTTATCATAGTCTGAATAGAATACAACATTTTACAAACTAAATTTCTTTCTTTCCTAAGGTGAAGAGAGAAGGGGTCTAGTCAGTTGGGTCTGTATGGAAGAACTAACGTCAAATAATGACAAACTAATAAGCCTCCAACAAAATCCATACAATACCCCTAAGGATGGATTTTATCAACAGGAGATATAAAGAAAGTGTACAGTAAGAATTGTGGATATCCCAAGATGATGTAAGGCAGAAGAATAAACTGAAAATAAATTTGTCAAACCAAACTGAGAACCCAATCCAAAACTTAAAATTGACATGGTACACAATGCCCACCCACTGTCTCCCCATATGGAAGAACAGGGCTAAGCATGAAGAACCCACTTTTTCCCCTTGCTAATAAGACACCCCATACTCATATAGGCAATATTCCCCATATCTGCTGACCCACATAAGCACATTGTGTTTGTTGTTATTGTGTACCATGTTAATATTGAGTTTCTTTCACATTGGTTTCTGGATTGGGCTTTGGTTTGATTCCTTTATTTTCATTATCCTTTCTATCTTAATTTTAAGTCATCATTGGTATCTGCACAATTTCTGTAGTAAGATATATATTTCCCATTGAAGGAATCTGTTTTTTTAAGTACTGTTACTGATCCAACTGAATAGATTACTGCCATACATTTCACCTGCAGATGAAACATCCAGTTTTTGAAAAATATTCTGTTTGGAATACCACAAAATCCAGAAGCCAGTGAACTTTTTAATTTTTAAGACCCACTGCAAAACGAGGAGCCCACACAGACCTGCTGTGCCAGTGTTGTCCGACAAAGAGAAACTATTCTGTGAACTCTCCAAAGCACAGTCACCGCGTGATGATAAATCCATTGACAAATGTTGTATGCTGTCATCGAGCTCTTGTTTACTTTGGTTTAAGCTGACAGACACTGGGCTGCTGTTGTGTGCTGCAGCACCTTCACTGTTTCCATTCCAGTAATCATCTTGCCATGATAGGTCAATGTCCAGTAATTCATTCAAGTTGTCAGTCTGCAAATGAGAGTACAATTCAAATAATACACTGAAATACAATTTGAAGCAGAGTAGTTTATTACAACTACAAATTTTTTTGGTGCATGACATGATAGTACTGAACTGGATTTCCCCCTTATTAAAACACTGGTGTGGGACCAGGCAGCTCAGGTTGTCAGTCAGGGTTGTGATATATGGTGGATGTTTTACTTGCAGTAAAACATCAGTCTTGTCACTTCAGAAAGTGTCCATGGATTACACAACATACTTGCCCAAGTAGTTGTAATGTGCAATTAATGTAATGTGTTATGAATTTTTAAAAACTTTACATTTCCTGGTTAATTTTGTCTGCATATATTGCAGTCTCACTCTGTGGAGCACAGTCCATCTTAAGAAGCTAAGAGTGCCACAGTTAGCCAAGAAATTCACATTTAGTGTGAACCTGAAGTTTCATTACTACGTTCTCAAGAGCCCACCACTTGGTCTTATCATGGGCCGGATAAATCCAGCCTTTCCATCTCATTTCTAGATCCATTTTACTAGTTTCCTGTCTACACCTAGGTCTTTCAAATGGTCTCTTTCCTTAAGGTTTCCCACCGATACCTGTATCAATTTCTCCCCCATACATGCCATATGTCCTGCCCAACTCATCCTCCTCCTGTCCATCACCTCCTGATGGCAGCCAGGATAGTGTGGTCCCAGTATAGCGACTAGGGTATGGGCTGGATGATCTGGGGTTCAAATCCCAGCAAGGGCAAGAGATTTATGTCATCTCCAAAATGTGCAGACTGGCTCTGGGGCCCACTAACCCTACTATTCAATGGGTATCAGGGATCTTTCCCAGGAGTACAATGGCTGGGGCATGACGCTGACCACTCACTTCCGCCTATGGAGTGCTGAGGTTAAGAGTGAGTGGTAGTGTACCTCTGCACCCCATATATGCCTTCATGGCATGTACAGTGACGACTTTACATTTACCGTAATATTATTTGGTTAACAGAACAAATTATGAAGCTCATCATGCAGTTGTCTCCAGCCCCCTATTGCATAATATATACTAAATTTATAATGTATATCTATACCAAATGTCATGTGCCTGTCCCCAGTAGTGCACTAGTTATTGCCTTCCAATTGGCAGCTAAATATGTACAGATATCTTGCAGATGTCATTCCGTTGGACATTCCATAAAAATGTAACTTGCATACATTTCCCTAAGATCTGTACACCATTTCAAGACTCGCAAAAATTGTATGTCCACCACATTAATACAGACTAGAAAATTTAAAAAAAAGTGCAGTGCTGGAATGACATCTAGTGGCATGATGTCCACATATTTTGTTAAAATTGGTCAAATGATTGAGAAGTTCATATGAGGACACAGGAAGACGATCTTGTTAGTGTAATTATTTCCTAAATGAGGGAAATTATACAAACATTTCTAACCCTTCAATGATGGGGTTAAAATTCCAACTGCTGCTGAGTACAAATGGGTTTGAAATTTATAGTACTGACCACGCAGGGCACCAAGGTCCACAGTGAAGGGTTATAATACAACAGTACACTGTACAACCTGCAGTCAGTGCCCATCTGAAGTAACAGACTGATGCAGTCAAAAAGTAGTACTTATAGGGGCAGTTCAGTATCCCATGCAGTACAACTTGTGTGACTAACATATATCATTGTGGTGTAACCACAACAAAATGTTCTGAAAAGCACTCGCCATAAAAGCATAAGGGTACAGTAGGCATAAATATTTACATAAACATGGCTGCAACACCCTCACCTCAGAATGTCATTAAAATAGTGTTAGGACTTGAGTCAAAGTTCAATTTTATGGTGGACAGAATGCCAAAATATATTACTAGTAGAAAACTTGAATTTCCTTTAAGTTAACCTGCTCTAGAATTAGTTTTTTTTAAATTAATAATAAATTCTGCAGCTACAATGAAATTACTTGCATATAAATATTTCAGTGCAATGTAACGGTCCTCCACTACTGTCCTGAAGTGGGGATCTTATGTGTTGGATTCTTTGCTTTGTCTTGCTGAAGGGTTTAGTAATCACATAATTTCAGTCACTGTATTCACTGTCTTTCAGTACTGGTTCATTGGTTGGGGAGGGAGCATGCCTGCTTGTTTGAGAAAGACTGGTAAGGTGATATACCAAATTTCCAACAGGCTAAAATGATAGATCAGTGTTTTCAGAGTCTTTTGGCCATGCTCCTTTAGCACATGTGCCACAGCATGCTGTGCTTTATAGCTTGTACACACATACTGTTCTGGATTTTGTTTCAGTACTGATACACAGACCACATCTTTATACCTTCATATTATTCTTAATATGTTCAAAAGCACTTAATTAGTTTGTTTAAGCAAAGTGTGGTTTACCAACATTTTAAAATTCTCTTGTTTTTTTGCCTGCTCTTATTTAATAGACATGAGTCACTTATTTCTCTTGAAGCTTTCTCTATTTTCAAAACAATAAAAAGGAGCATTTTAAATTATATTGTACTTTATGAAAATAGGGTACATAATTAACAGATATGAAATAACTAACTGATTCATAATCACGCAATTGACACAGCCATTCCATGAAGTGTGCAGGTTTCCAGAAAGCAGCCATATGTTTATGAGTGTCACGAACTCTTATTGCTGGTTCCAGACCTGATGCTCCAATAATGTGCTGCTGGCAAAATTCCTGAAAGAGAGAAAGGGGTATTTCTGTAGGAAAGGTGATGTAATAATCCAAGCGTGGAAGGACAAAAGACTTGTGCGAATGAGAAGCACAATCAATTACACAACAGTAGTGACCACAGACAGGAAAGAGAGAAAAACAAACCTGGAAATAAAAAGTCTAATCTGTTTTCCAGTACAATAAATTCATAAAGGGCGTAGAAAGGGCAGACCAGTACCCCAGTTATTACTCAGTTTTGAGAAAGTCTATCAAATGGCCAAATGTATCTGCTAAATTCTTCAATGAATTTTTATGTACAAAACAATAAACACAAACAAAAGTACAAGAACTTCCTGAACAAGGTAGCAAGGTCCTGGATATTAGAAGTCCAGAATCCAAATTATTCCAGTTTTGATGAACTACAATGGCCAAGGAAGCAAACAACACCAAGGGGGCCTAACCTGGACACCTCAGGCAGACTCTCCGGGGATTTCACCAAACACAAACTGGACAAAATTTTTGCTGGTAGGGAGGGCAAGAAGAAGTATCCTGCAAGACCATGTGAAGTACATGTTGCACATAAGAGAAGTGAAACTAGATAAATTTGTAAATCCTGTGTTCTGCTTCACGAAGGGTCTAGGTTTGTGAAATAGTTCTCCATTAGGACCTGCCAGACTCTCTATATGCAGTTTCCTCAATACTGAGTTCAGGAGTATCATATAAACAGTCAAACTGTAAGTAAGAATATAATCGGGCATTGAACATTTGAAGTGTGTAAAATGTATGGGAAATGAGGGTAGTGAATTAAAGGGCCATCTGGTTGGCAATGTGTTAAATTGTCATTTGTTTGTCAGTCTTCACGTTTTGTAAATTTTTCTGAGTATAAATATATATTTTTTCTTGCACGATTTCAGGCTTCTGTCGTGATGCACGTGCGATCAGCACTCTTCTGGGATATTAAGCAGTGTAGAGTGGTAATTCCTTACCAACGTTTCCTGACAACCTAGTGGTCCCATCTTCAGGGGTAAAGAGATGTTGGGTTTCTTGACCCTTGAAGATGGGACTGATAGGTTGTCCCAAATTGCTGGTAAGGAATTACTACTTTTTGCTGCATAAAAGAAAAAATATGAGATCTGTGCCTTTATAGGCACAGATCTCATATTTTTTCTTGGTCAAAACATCATATGAAATCACCCTCCTCAATTTAACATTGCATTTATGGGACAATCTGTCTTAGATTAATGTCATTTCAACAAACATTGCCAGTCTTGGAACCACCTACAACGTAACACCAGGGGATGAATGTGTTTAATTTCAAAATATTAAGCATGCAAACACTGACATAAAACCTGACTAATGTGAATATAGATATTTTCCTGAAAAATGAAGTTTGTGAAGATGGAGTCACCTTATATTCAGGTAAATACAGTAACCCAGTCACTATGGATGACAGAAACATTTGGTATACCCTTAAGTGAAATCTTGGAAGTACAGGTAGAAGCTGGAATGAAGGGTGTCCACATGAGATACATGCATAGTGAGTGAGTAAAAGAAATGGCGCAATATTATGCAAAAAATCCAGTATGCATGACTGTTATTCCCATGAAGAAATGTTTACGGGGGAGGGCTTACAGCTTATAGGGAAGAGACCGTAAACTTTTGCAGCCATACTGAAATACTGTCCTGTCCCACTGTCGGCATCAAAAGCACATAAACTTATCCTGACAGACAGGTGCCACAAATGTTCTGCAGAAAATATGGAAATGTAAGAAAAAAAAAACAATGTAATCTACTTACTGCAAAGCAAATAACAGGCAGAAAGAAGAGTGAAGATAAAAAGCTACAGATATATAATCAGGAACTCAGTATGTGTATCGTGTTCCCATATTACCAGTTAAGTGTAAAATTATGGACTTCTTGTCAGTTTTTAATGCACAAAAATCTGATATCTACTCATAACTGCCCACTTACAAAATTGATGCCCAGCTCTCTGCAATGCTGGTTAGCCTCCTGCACTGCCACTCTAAGTTCATGGAGGCCTACAAAGTCAGAGCTGTTACAGAGACGAGTTCCTTGTGTCAGGGTATTTCCACTCTCCAACACAGTTTCATTTAAGGCAGCTTCAACTTCCTAACCAAAGAGAGTTTCATAAGTGACATAACTGAAATAGTGAGAGGTAGTCATAAAATAATGTTCAGCTCTAATAAGAAGAGTGTTTTTAAAACAACATATTGTACTCACTACCACTAAACTGCTTTTATGATATAAAACATTGTATCTTTGTAAATTCACATAACTGATGCTCCTTGATAATGGCCCATGAGGGTCTGTAACATGTAGGAGGCAAACTGTAGAAAGTTAGGGTCATTTCCCAGTAAACTGTATTTGGTAGTTTAATTACCAAGCTTCACTAATAATCACAGCTCATTGTACTGCCATCCCACTACTTTTCCTACTACTTTTCACTGTTACACTGTTGGTAAATGTTGCATTCGTGGTACTATATAGGTACTATATAGGTACCACGAACACAACATTTACCAACAGTGTGACAGTGATAGTGGTCAAAATACTGAACTCAATATATATCTACGTGCCAAATATGACAGACAGCGCCTAAGCAGTAGACCCGGTTTCAGTACTACACGGTACACCGTTATAATTCTTCACAAGACACACACCAAATAGCAGGGACAACTACAAGTGTACAGACGTACCCAAAAACCAAGATATTAGTTATATTTCCTTTGTGACAAGACACACAGTGCTAAAAGTTATAAAATAAGTGCTAACCGCCAAATAATAACAGGCCAATGACACCACAAACTTGCACAGTGACACTCCAGTGCACTCCTCAAGAAACGCACGACGATAAGGAGACCAACCCAATGATACATAGAAAATCACAAACACATGAAACATCCACCAAGGTCACCTACACAAAGGGTTGCCCCAGAGGGAGATGGCAATTACAATAAGCCAGAGTTTGTGCAGCCCCAAGAAGAAACACTTATGTCCATAGTTTTGAATTAACATTTATTGGTTATATATAGCAATTTATACTAGATATTAGAGCAAACAGGGGATTGATGCATAGAGATCTCTACATCAACACGCCCTCACACAGATATATAGACTCTTCTCAATTGTTGTAGAAACCTGATGATGGCCATTATAGGCCGAAACATGTAGTTTCATTATTAGAATTTAACATCTTTCTAAACTAGTTGTGTTGATTGACTACACTTTCCTCCCTCTCATTAGTTACACACACAACGGGGATGACACACCTTAAACCCCTTGGCTTTACAAGTCCAAAAGTAACGAACCAGAGATAAGTCAGTTCTTTTTGAAGCCATATTGGATGCATCAGAGATCAGCTAAAGACAAAAACAGTGTATTGAGGCACTGATTTCTAGTCCTACCTGCAAGAAGTTAGAATTGTATGGTGTCACAGTGAAGTCTATGGCAGTTTCCTGCAATGTATCCCTCTTCTGAACTACAGTTTCTAACATCTTCTTTTGTCTCTCCAGCTCATCCTTCCTGCTTTGGATATCTGCCAAAGCACATCTCTGCTCCTCCTGCATGAAACTCATGTATTAACATTCCTGTTCAAAATTCCTTTCAGTAGAAGCAAACCATAAAAGCACATAGCAAAATGACTGTAGACAACCTACAGTGAATATCAACATATTTTGAGATACACATTTCTTTTTGGAGCTAATGAAAAGTAAATATGGCTTAGGTCTTCAACTGCTGAAAAGACAGAGATTTTCAATTACATCATTTTTCTTCTACTGCAACTGGCACACACATTAGTTGAATCCAATGCGTAAGATCATTCATTTTACTAAAAATACATCACATTCCTTTTATTTCTCATAAAATCAAGTTAAAAACCTGTGTATTACAATTAATTAATTTAAAGAAATCCCTACATGACACATGAGCTTGGACAGGAGGGGCATGAAGTGCATACAGAATTTTAAAGGACTACGAAGGAGACAGGATAATGAGACAAGATGTATATGGGGGATTCCATGTCAAATCACACAATAAACAGAGAAAACTGACCTTTTATTTTTTCTTTTAAATTTTGAGTAACCACTGGGCACCAGCAGAGTTATTAGTCATAAAGTTTGAGCCTTCAGTTTGATTAGTTTTTGAGATATCAAATTATGAATCCTAAATAATTTTATCAAAATTGTTCCACACATGGCTCTATTGAACACAATATCCCTGCAACAGTTAAGGCAGAGAGCTGGACAAGAGCTCATTTCCAACTGGTATCATGCTGTTTAGGGGCGTGCGGTGGCATAGTGGTTAAGGAACTACACTACAAACGACAGCTGCATTCAAAAAGAGAAGCACAAACTGCATGAAGAATAGAAATAATGCTATCATGATACAATTTGTCTTACTATCAAAATTATAAAGCTGTAATTTTTCCAACCTCACTCTAACATTTTGAATCATACTTTGAAAATGGTAATGGCACATTTTTCGAATAACACTTGTCAAACACTAGTTTTTGTTAAAAATAAGCATAATTGTCAGAAATACTGCAGTTTGAGTATCTAATTTTAATTTATTGCAAATACAAATGTTTCAACTGCTGCAAAAACAATCACACTCACCACTCATCAAGTATTCTTTCTTGTATTTCACCAAATATTCAGCACACTGTAAAATTTTTCTAAGAGATGATGGTCTTAATGAGATTTACACTCACACACTCATCTTATGTACAAAATGTTAAGATGATGATCTGTTTTCAAGAAAACTGGTAACATTTCATCTAAGATTTATGTAAAGTATGGGTTAAGCTACCCGACAACATCCCTAATGCTAAGTCTGACTGAAATCTGTTGATTAATGTCAGAGATGTAACATGTGGATGAATGGATAGGTTAGACATGACTTACATGTGTTTACTGCATGACAGAACACATAACAGTGAAAGGAGTAGGTTGTGGGAAAGCGAGCTAGACTGAATGGTCTGGGCTCACATCCTGTAAGGGGTCTGGTATTACGGTATTAAACCCGTGGATTCTACAAGTATGTATTACCAGGCAGGGTGACAGATCAGTCATCAGAAGCCAGCCCCAATTTAACTGATACTATCTTGTAAAACATGATATCATATTATTTTAATATTTAACTCAAACTTACTAGTGTAATGCCCATTTGCTTGAGTTGTTGCTCATAATTCATCTGCTGGAAGCCCATCTCCCGCTCTGCCTCTTTTTTGGCTTCTTCCAGCTGTTGAATGGCCTGTCTCTTTACCTCATCCAATTCTGCATGAAGTCTAAAAGAACCAACAACAGGTAAAAATTGTATTCATTATAAATTACAAACTGTAATATCTAGCCATTGGCAACACTATATTCAGAACGTAATCAATGCATATTGCCTTACTTTTCTTTTTGAATTCTGAGGATTTCCTGCCGGGCAAATTCATAGTCTGCCAACTGTTCAGCAGCTGTTGTGCTGCTTTCAGAAGGGTTGCTCACACGAAAGTAATGGTCTCTTCCTATCACCACACGATCACCATGTTGAAGACCGGTCCTTTCCTTTGCTAATTCGCCATTTACAAATGTCTCACCATCACAACCCGGAATAAGAGTTAATTTAGAGTCTGTATTCTCAATTGTGCTGCAATCAATAACACTAATATAAGCATATTTGCATGAAACATACACGTATTTCTGGTACTACTGAGGTTAAGAACAATTGAACCCTCTGTGTCTCCTACCAGCTTTGCCAAAAAGCACAAATAACTTTTGAAACATACAGTTGAGTAATACAGGAGCACAGTACAGAGGAATATTTGTGCACAAATAAAAAAGTCTATACATGATTGAAACTGGAAGAGTTGACCTTGATATCAACATTACTTTAGTACACACTTGTCAACCAGCAAGAATGGATGTCAAATCAATCTACAGTCTTGCCCATAGGGTGTACAAATTTTCAAAAGTCTAGAAGGAACCTCAAAATTTTAAGTGACACTCTACAAAATATAGTCACTCGAGTGACTCAGCACCGAGGATTTGTGTATGCTGGTCTTGTCTTTCATTTTGCTGGGGAACCTAGTCACATGGTTCAGACCAGACATTAACATTAAATCATATTTGTCTTCTAATTATAAATATTGGTGCTTTTGCCTAACAGATCTCTGGCCTTGAAAACTGTAATTAATGGAAGGTACAGAAAAACCACATACACACAAATACAAAGAAATTACAAATGCCAGGCATTGAGATACCACCTATGTAATTACATCACTTCCATTTTCACACTTGGACAATATTAAGTGCATCAGTTCTGCTGTACAGAATGAACAAATCACTTCCAACCCACTTTCATACTATATACACATCATGTACCAACAGGGCTCTGAGAGTGTAACCATGAAAGCAGGCATGCAGGAGATTAAAGGTCCACATCCAATATTTGTGATAATCTAAATTTAGCTATAATAGGTTCAGGTTGTCTGTGTTTATTTTTGTTTCTTTCTTAGTAAATGAGTGACCTTTCAGTCCATGAATCATACCAGTGTTGTGATTGGACTAGAGGTCCACTGAGAGCAATGTCTGGCTGTTGATCTTCAGTTGTTACACTTGGCCGACCAATACGAACAACACCTGCTGGCAAAAGGTACAATAATGTGCCTGTTAGGCTAAGGTCAGCTGTTAGGTTGACCAAACAAGGTGAATGTTGCTTCCAATCAAACTGCAGGGCCAATCCAGAGCGCAGAAGATAATTTGCTTCAGCAGATTTCTGTTTCCCGGCCTCTTCAAGACGTTCGGTCCATGATCTGGAATGCAGAGATGTAAGTAATGTGAGTGGTCCTCATCAGCACATACAGTTGTTCTGATGTCTTCCCTAACACACTCACAGTGCATGGTATTTCCTTGCCTCTATCAATATCAAACAGACTCATAAATGTAAATAAAATGGCTCCTTTTTTCATGTGCCTGACCTAATTTTTTCACAAATATCGGCCATTAAAAACTTCTACGTCAAGATACAATGATAAAAATACATAACTGAATAAGTTAAAAAGGAAGCACAGATCTGTAGCTTTTGAGCAGTGCTGGGGTGTTCGACATGTGGTGGAACTATGCATACACTTGACCTGGGTAAGGGGATGTCACTCCTGGGCTTTTGCCAGGGCAGTGATAAATCAAGCTTGATGAATTAACTTATTTAATGAATTTAATTAATGATGAATTTCTTTGCACTTATGAGTACTTGATATGTTGGAGGAGAATTGGCATTTTAAAAAGCAAAAGGAATGCTTTACTCTTTAGAGTGGGTGGTATTCAAACTATGTTCTGTGGAACCCCAGGTTTCCACAGATAACTTGTAGGGATTCCTTAAGCACATTTCCTTTATAATGGAACTGGTAAATAAAATGTTGATAATATTAAATTGCACTTTTTACTTTCCTCCCACCTTTGTGCACAAGTGGCACTGTGTTATTTTCACCGGTTAAATCACCGGTAATAACATTTAATTTTTCTTATATATGCATAAATATTTTATTTCTTTAAATAAAAGTTTTACTTCATTTTTGCAACCCACAAAAGCACATTTTTAATTTATGGGGTGTTTCACAGATATTAAGAATGTGCTGCAGAGCATCACATGACTAATCTTCCTGAGTCAAATAATGACATAATTTCATATACAGTAAGCAAGCTTTCTCATGCATACCATGGAATACAAATAAATGATCATGACGGCTTATGATTGTGGATGATCCACAGAGGTTACCAGTTCTGACATAAGATAACTTTATGAAGGGGGAGGGAGGGAGTGAGTGAGTGAGTGAGTGAGAGAGAGAGAGAGAGAGAGAGAGAGTCTGTCTCCATA
>Ga0209737_10001705_pt1 | contig 15602 bp, 11 predicted proteins | sample TergutCu122P3_FD_187284 | JGI IMG/M metagenome (GOLD analysis project Ga0209737, IMG submission 187284) | Cubitermes ugandensis P3 segment gut microbial communities from Kakamega Forest, Kenya - Cu122 P3 (SPAdes) (version 2) | ecosystem: Host-associated > Arthropoda: Insects > Digestive system...
CGCCTCCTTGCTTCCTGGAATCTGCACCATTTCGACGCCGCGACCCTGCCGTCAGTGATAAGGCGAGTGCGATAGCGGCGCAGGGGGCGGCTGCCCCCTTCAAAAACCGTAGGGGCAGACCTGCGTGTCTGCCCTTAATGATGCATGCAGGTGGTTCGGGAGAACTATCCTCTCCCGAACAGACAGAGGCCACCGAAACACTAGATCGGGAGTGTGATGCGAATGTGCACGCCAGCGGTGATAAAATGGGTCTCAAAAGAGTTCTTCGTGGTGAGGATGTAGGCGAAATCCAGACCCCATCCCAAAAACTTCGGTATGATGCCAAACGTCACGCCTGCGCCAAATTTTGCGGCGAAGTTGGCATCGCTGCCTTCATCACCATACGCCGCCCCAATGCCTGCCTGAACCCAGATTCGCGGAAGTACCGGAAGATCGATATTAATTTTTGCGTTGAACGTGGTGATTCCAACAAAGGTCTTTTGTAAACCAAAGTGGTCAAGGTCATAAAAAACGCCGCTGAGATGCTGATCGACGCTGGCGCCGATCCAGCCCCAATTGTAGCCGGCACTGATTGTCGCATTGACGCCATGCCAGTTTGGCCCATCTGGAATATAATGCCCCATGTAACCAACGCTTCCGATCAAATCGATCTCTGCGCTGGCCTGCTTCGGGCTGGCGGAGACAAACAGCGCCAGCACCATCATGGCCAGCAAACTCAAACCGAGACGTTTCTTCAGGTTAAACAATACATCTTTCATCATGCTACCTCATTCTGCAAGGGCAACCCACGTCGTAGCCGGGTACGACACCCATGGTCATACTACTTGCGGGTAAATTATCACTGTTAACGAGCATCGCGCAAGACTATTCAAGGTATGGCTGCATCACAAAAATTTTGCCCACACTGCACCCTGTTCCTGCATTGCTGCACCTGCGGGTATAATCCCATCACTCGGGCGCTTTCATATCCCGGTGACTTTTTTGCCAGGAGAATGGCGATGTTTCCTTTGCCATGGCTTCGTAAATGGCTTCGACAATGGCAACGCTTCGGTGCTGTCCACCAGTACAGCCAATGGCGATGGTCAGGTAGTGCTTGCCTTCGCCGGCATATTTTGGCAGCAGAAAATGCAAAAAATCGAGCGTTTTTTGAAGAAAAATGCCGGCATCGGGATCCTGAAATACGTATGCCTGAACGGCTTTATCGCGGCCGCTTTGCCGCGAAAGCTCCGGGACAAAGAAGGGATTATTGAGAAATCGGACATCAAAGACGAGATCGGCATCCTGGAGAATGCCATTTTTATAGCCAAAGCTGACAATGGCCACGCGCATTCGATAGTCGCTTTCGGCATAGCGCTGCTTTACCCAGGCGCGCAATGCGTGGATCGTCATGGACGAAGTGTTGAGATAGGTCTGGATACAGGGTTCGAGGGATTTGAGCGTTTCTCGTTCGAGCTTAATCGCGGAAGCCATATCGCTGCCCGCCATATCAAGCGGATGTATGCGCCGGGTTTCTTTGTATCGGCGCAGGAGCACGCTGTCGCTGGCATCGAGAAACAGGAGTTCCGGTGAACACCCTTCTGCCCGGAGCTGATGTATCGCCTCGGGCGCCTTGCCAAGGTAGAGGCGCTCGCGAATGTCCACGCTGACGGCAAGCCGGTGAACCTCGGGGTGAGCCCCAAAGCGCTTCATGAAGTCTGACAGCAGCACGAGGGGAAAATTGTCCATGCAGTAGAAGCCGAGGTCTTCGAGCGTGTGAAGTGCCGTCGTCTTACCGCTCCCGCCCATGCCGGAAATGAGAATGAGTTGCTGTATCGCCATATTCATACACCCTACTAAAGAAGTGCGCCTTGAGAAAGCGATTCGTGTTTGAGTCCGCCTGACGGTAGATTATATTGATTTCGGTGTTTTGGGCGACTAGTTAAGGTGTTACCCTCTTCGAAGACGCCACCAGGGGAACTTTGGCGTTTGCCTGCTATCCATCCATCGCAGCCTTTATCGGTGTGGCTGCCTCAGCCAGGGCTTGTCTATGCATCATCATGCCAGGAACCGCCGTTCGGGCGCAAAGTGCTTCCTCTTTGTCTCCACGTTATGCTTTTCGCTGGTATCAGGGCTGACAGGCTGCGAAAATGAGCACGTCAGGTTCTGCCAGCAGGCAGCGGCTTCTCTGTGCACGCAGTGTGCTTCGTGCGGGGCAGATGGCTTCCGGCATTGTGGTCTGCTGAAGGCAAAGACCGAGGCGGACTGCGTGCAGGTCGTTGTCGGCGTTTGTTCAGTATACAATGATCACTTTAACCGGGAGCTCGGCCGGACTTGCCTGGAGCGCATTGATCAGCTGACCTGCCCGAAAATCCAAAAAGAAGGCAAGCCGGAAATGTGCAACCGTCTCTTTTAGAGCATTTTCATTCATCGGCGATACTGGCGCCCGGATTCAGCATGCCTCTGTTACTGCTTACACGAACACTCATCCTCTGCTGCTGTCTGCTTTTTGCCGTCACGTGGGCAGGCTGCCAGGACAATGAAAAACACACTTGCCTTCCCCAGTGCGACAGCCTGTCGTGCGGCCCGGACGGATGCGGCGGTTCGTGCGGTCAATGTGCCATCGGCACCATTTGCACAAACGGCCAGTGTCTTGCCACCCAGTGTCGCCCGGATTGTGCAGGCAAAACCTGCGGCGACGATGGCTGCGGGGGAAGCTGCGGAAAGTGCGGCCCGGATACGTATTGCCAGAATGGACAGTGCACACAGGATAAATGTGTGCCCGATTGCAAAGACAGGCTATGTGGCGATGATGGCTGCGGGGGAAGCTGCGGAACATGCGCACCGGGCTCCGCATGCCAGCACGGACAGTGCGCCTGCCTGTCCGACTGCGACGGCCGGATATGCGGAGACAATGGCTGCGGAGGCAGCTGCGGAACATGCCCCTCAGACGCTGCCTGCAACGACAGCACCGGTCAGTGCATGCCATTTCGCGTCACTGGCAAGATTTTTATCGAAACCCGAACCGTCTACTTCGACGACTACCAGCTCCCCAGGCTCGACAAATACCTCGATATCCCAGCGGCCCGTATTCCGCTTGCCCTGTACGACGGCTCGGGCCGCATGCTCGGTGAAACGCACATAGAGGACGACGGCAGCTTTTACTTCGAACTGAACCGCCTGCCGGTCATGACAGACTGGCTCTCGATAACGCCGCTCTGGTACCACCAGGACAAACTGAAGCTCGCCATTCTTATGGCCGACATCAATAACAAACGGCCACTGGATATCTGGTCCTGGACCATTCGCCTGTCAAACTTTGTCACCACGGCAGATCCCGGCCATTTGGGAGACGTGCGCATCGCCATCAGCGATGCCTCCGGCGGCCTTTTCCTCTACCAGCAGCTCGTCACCGCCTTCGAAGACCTGGTCAATTACGGCTTTGTCAACTCTCTAAATTCGCTGCCCTCCATGTCGGTCGTCTGGAAACCAGGCATCACCTGGAGCTGCGGAACATGCTATATCGACGCATCCCCCCTCGAAGTCGGCAAATCCACGACAGCAACAGCCATGTACATCGGCGGGCATTCGGCAGAGGAGTCTGCCTGGGGCACACCCACCGTCCTTCACGAATTCGGGCATTATGTCGCAAAACGAACCCGCGACGACTCCAGCGGCGGAAGCCATGCGATGAACACAAAGTGCCATCCGACACTGGCCTGGAGCGAGGGTTTTGCAACGTTTTACGCGCTCATGATCCAAAGCCTGCGCAAGGGCGAACCGGTGCACCATTACTGGCGAGTCGTGCAAAATGGCAGCTTCTGGATCGACTACAGCAGGCTGGCAGGATCGGTCACACTCCCACACCCCGATCCCGGCCAGAATATGCGGCAAAACCTGGGAGAAGCCTGGGTGACCTACATGTTGTGGGATTTTTTGGACGGACTGGACATCGCCGATCCCACCACGCCCCCCGACGACGTAAGGCTTGGCACGGCAGAAGTCTGGAGAGCCCTCTACAGCCCGCGGTATCTTTCCCCCATCAACGACGGACGAAGCGTCTGGGGTGTCGACTTTGTGGATTTCGTCGACGCCATCATCTGCAACAACCCCGATGCTGCCGACGACATCATGGCGCTTTTGCACGACAGAAACTTTCCCTACGACAATCAGCCAGCCTGCAAGTAGTCGGGAAAAACTGATCTGTACGGGCGTAGCGCGCGCCCTGCCGGCACGCGTATTTTCCTGAGGGGGCAGCGCCCCCTGCGCCGCTATCGGCCGGGCGGATTGCCATCCGCCCCTACGGCCGATACGCGGCTACCCCCAAGAGCGGGGCCTCAGTCGCCGGCCCCGCAACGCCCCGCTGTGGCGACTGCGTCGCACTTGTTCACCCACGCCCACTGCGATACTTCGTATCGCTTTGGGTAGAACACTGCTACCTTATAGAATCTTTGTGGATGTACTCTTGCCAATGTCATGCTAATTAATGCTGTGCGTGCTGTGGTCAGGGAGCTATATCAGGAACCGCCATGGCATAGTGCAAAAAAACGAAAACACCTCTTGGGAGGATGAGCATAACCCTGATGAATCTGAAACCCGGGGATATTGTGGCGGAACGCTACAAGCTGTGCGAAATCATCGGCAGCGGAGGCATGGGGGGCGTCTATAAAGCCGAACACACCCTGCTCAAAAAAACTGTCGCCATCAAAGTTCTGCACGCCGACGTTTCCAACAATGAGGAGTTCGTAAAGCGATTCCGGCGCGAGGCCCAGGCGGCGGCGTCCATAGAACACCCCAATATTTGCACTGTCCTCGACTTCGGCGTCCTCCCGGAGGGAGATTTCATCCTCATCATGGAACACCTTGATGGCGAAACCCTTCAAAATCGCCTCCAAAACTCTGAGGCGTTCACCGCATTCGATATCATCTATATCATGGTGCAGCTGCTCGGGGTGCTCCAGTGCGCGCACGACAAAGGCATTGTCCACCGCGATGTGAAACCCGAAAATATCTACCTCATCAACCGTGACGACGACTGCAATGTCGTGAAGCTGATCGACTTTGGCATCTCGCGAATGGATGACGATGCCCCGGCAAGCGAAGTAAGGACAAACCTCACACAAGCCGGGGTTATCTACGGAACACCCCAATATATCTCGCCAGAACAAGCCAACGGCTGGCGAGTCGACTACCGTGCAGATCTCTACGCATGTGGTGTCATACTCTACGAAATGATCGCTCGCAAGCTGCCCTTTACAGGCGCCAGCCTCATCGAACTTCTGAGCATGCATTCCTTTGCGCCACCGCCCCACCTCAAGCCAGATGCCATCGAAGAGGCCGAAGCGTTCGACGCCATCATCCAAAAACTCCTCCAAAAAAGCAAAGGAGAGCGGTTCCAATCTGCCGACGAAGTGATCGAGGCGCTTAGCAAAATTGCTTTTAAACTCTTTGGCAATCAGGACAAAGCCGCTTCACTCAAGGGTTCTTCAAGCACACTGCTTAGCTTGCTCAATCACCCTAATATGGTGAAAAAACGCAGCAGTTTTGCAGAAAAAAGCCCCCCCGTTTCAAACCAGGCCAAAGAGACCGTCAAACTCCCCGCCAAATCCGCCAAACCCACCAGACGGCTTATCCCCATACTCATCGGCATATGCGTCGCCCTTCTCATTCCCCTCTTCTTCATCTTGTTCAACAGCAACAAAGATTCAGATTTGGAGACCAGAGACGGAACGGCGCCTGTTACCGCCCACGCTGTCGAATCTGACGGCAATGCAGACACGCCAGAGATCTACATCTACGATCCTGAGCTGTCCCCGTTCACGTACGGCAAAGACTTCATCGCTGCCGATGCTGTGCTTCAAAATCATCCGGCAGTGATTTCAGCTCAAAAACATCATGCCAGCAAAGAATACGCGCTGGCGCTCGAAGAACTCAAGTCCATCTACGATCGTTATCGAACCAATCCGAACTTTTTGCTCTTCTACGCTCAAACGCTCCAATTTCTTTATCTTGAAGTGACTGCATCCATTCCCACTCGCCCGAAACCTACAAAAAACTCACCAGAAGTACTCGAAGCCGCTGTCCGGGCAGCAGAGATCATGGCTCACATCGACGAACTCCTCAACATCGTTCCCGATGCCCTGCGAAACGAAACCCTGAAGCGCATCATTTATAATTTTATGAGTCAGACTTATGCTGTGTTATCCATACCGAATCGAGATCTCATTCTGGATGTGTTCAATCGGCATACTTCTCCGAAGTTTGCGCGGGGACTGGCCGAACTGATCATCCATTTTCCCTATGCAGACTTCGATCGCACAAAGAAAAGCTTTGTGGATGTTTTTGACAAGCTGCCCAAGGATGACGATTTCCCTGCATGGCTTCTCATGGCTGTCAGAATCTGGACAATCCCCCGGGAAAGCTGCGAGGAGCGTCTGCAGGCGTTCGAAAAACTTTTCGAACCAGACCTCAATATTGCGCCGGAAATCCTTCTTGAGCTCACCAGGAAAGCGTTGTTAACAACAGAGAAGTGCACGATGATCGTAGAGAGGCAAAAAGGAATAAAATGTTTGCACTGCATGCGAGAGTGGCTCGATGAAAAACGCATTGCCCTTGAAGCCCAGATTGCCCTTGAGGCTCTGACAGGAACACAGAACGCTGGCAAATGATCGCTTTGCCACTTCACCCACAAGCCATGCGCGAACCCCTCGATGTGGATGCCCTCATCCGGTTTACCGAGGCTCGCTTTGACATCAAAATGGCCCTCGTGGGAGAAATCGGACAGCAGTTTAAAACTAACTTCGAAATCACAGAAAAAGACTGGTCGGTCGAAGGTGTGCGGCGTCTTTATCGTCAGCTCGCGACTTTTCCCGAAAGCCACGTGTCATTGCTTAAAGAAATCGGAAGATCTGGATCAGACAAGGACTATCCAAACACGGCAGGAAAACAATGGACTGGTCTTGCAGCGGGTGTCCCGATACAGGACGAATGCCAGACAGACATCGCTGGGGTCATCTCCGTCATGTACGACGATGGTCTCGATTTAGCAGAGCCAGAGAACCGCAATGTTGGCCGTTTCTTATTGGGGAGAGACAAGACGGACTTGTCTTACGACCGTGATGCGCTTGACTATATTGTTGCCCACGAAATGGGGCATGTTGTCGATACGCAGCAGTATGTTTACTCGATGACGCCAGATTTTTTTGCCTGCACCGGCTGGGAAGACATCGGCAAGGGTGAACCGGGGCCAATCGCCGACTTTATCATTGCCAATGCCAAACAGCCGTTTAACCGTCCGCTCTTGCCTGAGGAACAGATTATTGCCCATAAAGGTTTGATGCAGATACTCGCACCAAATATACCAAAAAAATCCAGGATATCCGATGAACGAGAGGATCTTGAAGAACTGCTGGAGCCTGCCTACGACGGCAGAAGTGTCTTCGGAGACACTGGCAAGTATTGTGACATTTTAGAGATGGTTGAAATTTTCCGACACAAGGGCAGTACTGCCCCAGCACATGTCAGACGTTCGTTTGCCGAGGATGAACCATACTTAGCTGGTAACCGAAACGATATGAATCACCAAATCCACGAAGGAAGAGCGAAAGGATCGCTCTCTTGGGGTGGACATTGGTTCGCTTTTCCCTCATACGGCACGCAAAAGATTAGCCTATACCAGTATAAAGCACCGTGGGAGGATTTTGCCGAAACCTATGCTTCTTATTTTACGTCCGATCCTCGGAATCCCAAATTGCCAGCAAAACATGCCCAATGGTTCACCGATAATCATCTCGATAAGAACGTTCCCACGCGAAAACCCAAAGTTTCTGGCGGTGAGCCATGCGAATAAGCGCCTTATGCATCGCCATGGTGATGTTTTGCCTCGCTTGTGCTGCAACAAAACCGGCGGTTTCTTTGCCAATAGAAGCGGCTTCTCTGCCAACGGAATCTAAAGAGGCTGAAGAAGCCGAGGCAACTTGGGGGGACAAGATGTCTAGCACTTATAGGACATATCGTGCCTGTGTGGAGTATAACTCTTGTAGATCCCATGATACATGTGAGGCTTGCAAAGATATTCACTTGTTAAGAACCCAAGTAGCATCCATCGTTAGTCCAATGCTTGGTGAGTGGGATAAAGTCTATGAGGAAAGCAGGGTTGACGTGGGGAGCAGAATCGATAATTTGGTCTTCGTCGAAATTCACTTGGGATGCCCACCAGGTTTTTTCAGCGAATATTTTGGGTGCGCTAGATCTGTCAGTAGAGTCGCTGTGATTCTTGGCGAAAAACCGCGTATCGTCGAATTGCCAGACGAGGCACTTTTCGTGCATTTTATGAAGAATATTCGCAAGACGCCACGTGCGCTTGAGCTATCCACCAAAATGCGAACAACACTCATGCTGCTCACAGGCGATAGTAATTTCGTCGCTTCTTCTATCAACGATCCTAACCAAATGCCCTGTCCAGATGAACTCCTCACGAGAGGCTGCAGAGATGAATTCATCCTGGAGAATACGACGTGGACAGATAAAGACGGCGTTCTTGTTATTCAGTACCGTACGTCAGATAGCTGGTGGGATTATGAATGCAGGCTGAGGGTCGATGCCGAACAACGGGCTATGCGCCGGTGTGTAAGCATTAACCGAGAGCCTGAGTGTTTTGTGGAGCATTTTTTCGTTCCCGATAAGAAGACAAGGCGAGGATGCGATAATGAGGCCGATATGCCTGTTGAGCTTTGGGTAGATGAGTCCAAGCGTGGTTTTGTGCACAGCGTCTTGCCTGAGTCATACCATTTTTAAGTCGGACGTTGACACTCGCTAAACCACCCCGCCCTTCGGGCACCCCCTCGCATGGGGTGTGGGTGGACAAGTACAAAAAGCAGAGGAACAACGCTTGTACGGGCGCAGCGCGCTACACCCCTGCTGTGGGGGTGTCGAGTGCTAAAATCCCCCCTCGGCAGCCCAGCATTCGCCCACTACATAATGCTCGCAATGCAAGGTATGTGGAATGATATGCTTCGCCACTTCACCCACAAGCAATGCGCAGCATTGCAGGGGGTGTGGGGGAACGAGTTCCCCCACGAAAAGAAAGATGAAAATGCTCTAACGAACGTGCTCGTGTCTTCTTCTTAAACAAAGGAACAGGCCCAGGAGTACAGCCAGTGCCAGGAGCCCGCCTCTGGCACCAGTTTGCCCCTTGCTGCAGCCACTGTCGATGGATCCCACGCCATGCTCGTTCCCATCGCCATTGCGGATGCAGGCGCCGTGCTGGCAAGCATGGCCTGGCGGGCAAACCTGTGTCTTCCATGTCCCGGCGTCACAGTAACGAATGGCCTGTCCGTCACAGACACCTGGCGTTGCGGGATCACAACCCGCCACAGCCGCACACTGCCCATCGACACATGCCTGCCCCTCGCGGCAATGCTCGAAAACCCATCGTCCATCCTGACAAAGGCGCACGGCCGTACTTCCCTGGCACTGCGGCACACTGGCAGCATCGCACGACAAAAGGACGCAGACGCCGTCCAGGCAAACTCGCCCAGACTCGCAGAGCACTGCTTTCCACTTCCCATCCTGGCAGGCAAGCACCGTCGCTGCGCCTTCGCAATAGGCGGCTTCAGTACCCGAACACGCCGCGGCCTCCACGCAAGCTGCCCCCATGCACAGCTGGTCTTCTTCGCAATGTGCATAATGCCATTTTCCATCCTGACACGACCGAACCGCATCACCATCGCACTGCGGCAAGGTTGAAGCGTTACATGTTTCTGGCAAAACACACGTCGCATCCCTGCAAGTTTCGCCATGGCCACAATCCACAAATTGCCATGAACCCGAACGGCAGGTTCTGATACGATTCCCATCACAGGCTGGTGGTGCTGCGTCGTTGCAATCCTGGCTTTCGCAAGCCCCCCCATGGCACATGGCACCGGAAAGGGCACAGTCCTGTATCAAGTGCCACCGCCCGCCAGAACAGGCATGCACTTCTGAGCCAGAACACCTCAAACTCCCCTCGCTGCACGTCCCTTCAACCGGCTGGCATACACCACCGGCACAGCGTTCCTGGCTGCCGCAGGCAGTGGCAACGATCATACCATCCCGACAGGCCACCACGGTGTCACCCGAGCATGTGGGGGCGGATGCAAGGCACGCCACACAAGCCCCCTTGTCGCACAGGCCATGCGGACAAGCCTGAAGGACATAGGCGCCGTTCTGGCAGGTTTTGAGATAATTTCCTTCGCACTGGGTTGCGCTCCCCGTGCACACTGCCTGCGTTCGGCAAACACCATCGGCGCATTGCGTGCCGCTGGGGCAGGAGGTCGTCTGCCATTCGTAGGCAACGCAGGTTCTGAGGTTTTGACCATCGCATGACGTTTGGCCAATCGTCGAACACTGCTTGACAAAAGCACAGGTTCCCGGAGACAGATAGCCCGCAACGCGCGAAAGCAGCGCCGCAAATTCGATGCGTGTCATCGGATCGGCAGGCCTGAATCTCCCGTCAGATCCCACCACGTGGCAGGCTCTCGCCAATGCCTCGACAAACATATAGCCCCAGTGCGTTTTTGGCACATCTGAAAACGAAGGTGTAGGAGCCTGGGCAAAAGCTTCATAATTGGCAATATAGGCTTTAGCCATAAGCGTGGCAACCTCGACGCGGGTAATCACGTCATTGGGCCTGAACTGCGATGCCGGGCTAATGATACCCTTAACTAACAAGGCTTCGACATACCCAAACCCCTCTACACCAACACTCGCCACGGTGACGTCGGCAAAACTTGGCACCGCAGGGGTCAAAGTGGCAAGGCCAAGCGCTCTGCCCAAAAAGATGGCCGCCTGGATGCGCTTTGTGCCGCAATCAGGGCAAAATAGCGGCGTCGCACCACCCTGACAGCCAGACGTAATCCCCCGCGTTCGCAACGCTTCGGCCGCAGCAAGCCCCCAGTGACCGACGGGAATGTCTTTAAAGAAGCCCCCGGGATTGTCGACCTGCGCCAGCTTGCAAATGTAATCGGGCGCCGCACCGACCTTAAAGCCAATGTTGACCGGGCACCTGCGCGCTGTGTTGCCCCGATAGGGTTTATTGCCGACATACAGGCCTGTCGAGCCGCCTCCGTCCAGATTCACGCCGTAATCTACGCCAAGCCTGACCATCTGCGCCGCAAACTGATTGATGGTCATGCCCTGAGTGCCATCCATCACGACAGCCAGAATGAGGTATTCACCATTCTTCGACAGGCCGATGCCCGTGCGCGAGCGATAATGCGTGCAATGCCCCAGACCGACGCAGGCTGCACTCGTATGCAGCCCCGAAATGACCGCCCCGTCTTTGATGATCTCCGGCGTTCCGCTGACCACATTGTACATCCAGGGGTGGGATGTCGCAGTGGCTATCGTGGCCATGGGGATGGATTTTGGCCGGTTGTCCTGGGTAAAACCAATTTGGGCATAGTTTGCATTGTCGGCACTGCCCCAGATTTTCCCATTGGAAGCGACGATGCCAATGGCATCAAGCGTCGTCATATTAAAGAAGTTGGCATTGACAGCAACTTGCAGACCATGGGTCTGCGCCCACGCCTGCGGCGTCGCCGCCTCTGCTTTTGAAGCCGAGACATAGGGGAATATCGACACGCCCATAAGGCGTGTCTCCAGGCGTACAGCGTAGACGATTTTGCCCCCGTCGTTGAGCGTGGTGTACTGAACACCGTCGTAAACCTTCTCCCATGTCTGGGCCTGTGCTGAGACGGGTAAAGCGATGGCAAGAAACAGCGCTGCACCGATGCCGCACAAAATGCTCCAAAATCGTAAACTGACCGATGTGTTCATAAACTGCACTCCCAATGCCTCGAAGGGTGTTTTGTGGGAAAGGGTGAACTCGGGGGGCGTTGCGGGGTTTCCCCGCAAAGGGGGTAGACGCGTATCGGCCGCCGACGCGGCCGATAGCGGCGCAGGGGGCGCGGCCCCCTGCAGATAAAAAATCGTCACAGTAGGGGGGAACACGTTCCCCCGAGCAATTTCTTGAAAACCGCCATCATTACTTATAGACTGCCGCGCGTTGCGTGCAAGTTCTTTGAACAGCAAAACGCAAGAAACGTTGGGCATATGGGGAGTATTGCCATGATACCGACACGTCTTCAGGATGGACTTTCGACAGCGCTCCTGCAATGGGCGCATTCCGCAGAGGCCGATGCTGTTTGCGAGGTTATCGTTCGGATTGTCGACGGCGAATCGTGGGCGCAGATTCAGCACAATGTCCGCAATGCCGGTCTTTTTGACGTTGAGATGCTGACGCCATCGTGTCTGAAGGGCAAGTCGAGGGCGGCCGATTTGATGGAAATCGCCCGCTGCTATGGGGTTTCTTCGGTAACCCCGGGCAAGCTCCCCTGGGCATCCATGTCGCTTGGCGGTTTGATCTAGGCGGATTTTTTACATGGGAGAAGGCATGAGTAAGCAAAACGATTTGGGCTGGCGCGGGGCATGGGCTGCCATACCGACGCCATTTGGTGAGAACGGTGAGCTTTGTATCGACGCGCTTTCGCGCCATGTGGCCTTTTTATGTGCCAACGGGATTGACGGCATTGTGGCGTGCGGCACGACGGGCGAATCCGCAACGCTGAGCACTTCGGAACGTGCGAAAGTTCTGGAAGCCACCCTCTCTGCCGCAGCAGGCCGCGTGCCTGTCATCGCGGGCGTTGGCACAAACGACACGAAAACGACCATCGCATACGGACTTGAAGCAAAGGCCGGTGGGGCCGATGGGCTTTTGGTGGTCACACCTTACTACAATAAACCCAACCAGGAGGGGCAGTTTCGCCACTTCATGGCCGTGGCCGATGCCGTCGATCTGCCCCAGATCCTTTATAATGTTCCCGGGCGAACGGGCACGCGCTGCCTGCCGGAAACACTTGGGCGCCTGAACGCGCACGACAACATTGTCGGCATCAAGGATGCCACGGCCGATATGGTCGTGGCCACACAGACGCGCTGCGCCGCGGGCCAGGATTTTCTCATGTTTTCGGGCGACGACGGTACGACGCTTCCCTTTATTTCGGTAGGCGGCATCGGCGCCATCAGTGTGGTGGCGAACGTTGCGCCGCGCCTCATGCACGATATCATCGCCAAAGCGCTCGAAGGGCAATATGACGAGGCACGCGCGCTGCATGAACGCATGCTGCCGCTTTGTCTGGCACTCTTCAGCGACACCTCCCCCATTCCCCTCAAAGCCATGCTTGCCGCTACCCCCATGGCTTACCCAAAAGCCCTGCGCTCACCCCTTTTCGCCATGTCCGACACCCAACAAGCCGCGCTCTGCGCGCCGTTTGCCAACCTGCTCGCCGAGATAGTCTGATGCCACACACGCCGATACGCGTTGCACTTCTGGGCGCTTCCGGTCGCATGGGCCGCCTTCTGACAGCCAGTCTCAACGAAGACGATCGCTTTGACCTGGTCGCCCGAATCGACACTACCGCACACGATGCCCTGCATCCTGCACTTTTGGCGCACCTCCGGGATGCCCCGCCCTTCGACATTCTGGTCGACTTCTCCACGCCCGAAGCCTTTGGCAAGGTCATCGACGAAGTGGCAAATCGAAAATGCGCGTGGCTTCTTGCGACAACTGGGCTGGACGAAACCTCGCTTGCGCGCGCGGCCGCGCTTTCGAGTCAGCAGGCTGTCTTTGTGGCTTCCAACACATCGCTTGGCGTGGCGCTCCTCGAACGGCTCTGCGCCATTGCCGGCGCCGCACTGGCCCACTGGGACTGCGAAATTGTCGAAACGCATCACCGCCACAAAATCGATGCCCCCTCCGGCACGGCACTGACGCTTGCCCGCGCCATTGCCGACCAGCGCTCCGCCGCAGCACAGCGGCCCAGCACACTCGTCACCAGCCGCGCAGATTGTCGCGCCAAGCGCGATGACGACGCCATCGGCATCGCCTCCGTCAGAGGCGGCTCGGTCGCAGGTGAACACCGCGTGCTGTGGCTCGGCCCAAGCGAAAGACTCGAAATCGCACATGCCGCCGAAAGCCGCGAAATCTTCGCCCAAGGCGCCCTGCGCATCCTGCCATGGCTCTCACAACAACCCCCGGGCCTCTACGGCATGGCCAATATCGTCGACGATATTTTATCTTAGATTTTTTGTGGGGGAGCATTGCTCCCCCACACCCCCTGCAATGCTGCGCATTGCTTGTGGGTGAAGTGGCAAAATGTTATCGTTTATAGCCATATGCCTCGCCTTGCAGGCAAAAGAATCGCTGTGGGGCGTTCGCGCACACAACGCCCCCCTGGCGATGATGCTTTATTGCGTTTTCAGGTTACAAACAGATAGTATTTCTTCTGTCCGCCAACCAAGACATGCCGCCAAGAACAATAGCCCTTCGCCCTCTACCCACAAGCGAAACGCAGTTTCGCAGGGGGTGTGGGGGAACGAGTTCCCCCACAAAAATAAAACTGAACAGGAAATGCACCCATGACTCAAGAAAGCTGGATTCGCCTCACCATGACTTATGCCGTGCCCGCCGACCCCGATGATGACCCCGGCCATTATTTCTTCGACCAGGACGTCTATGCGGCGCTCTATGCCTTTGGCGCGGCTGCTATCCATGAGCAGGACAGCACAACACTCGATGGCGCCGAACTCGAACCCGGCACAAAACGTCTCCTCAGCTACTTTGATGAATCTGCGGGCGCAGTGGCAGCAGATGCCCGTGCCCAAATCCTCCAAATCGCCCGAAATGCCTCGGTCGCCATCGACATCACCCTCGAATCCTTCGACGATCAAACCTGGAAAGACGCCTGGAAGCGTTGGTTTAAGCCCGCCCAAGTCTCGCCCCGCATCGCCATCCGCGCCCCATGGTCCGAGTTCGATCCCGCACCCGGCACCCATGTCATCGTCATCGAACCAGGCATGGCCTTTGGCACTGGACTGCACGAAACCACACAGCTCTGCATTCGGGCCATCGACACACTCACACAACAAAAAACCGTCGCCTCCCTCCTCGACGTCGGCTGCGGCTCCGGCGTCCTGGCCATCGCCGGGGCGTGCCTCGGCATCCCCGAAGTACACGGCGTCGACAACGATCCCGTCTGCATCGACGTCAGCCGCGAAAACGCCGACACCAACCACTCCCACGCAACTTTCGATGAAACCGACATCTGGGACATCGAAACGCGCTACGATCTCGTCGTCGCCAACATCATCTCGTCGGTGCTCAGGGCACTCAAAGAAGACCTCAAAGCAGCCTGCAAACCCGGCGGCACACTCGTTCTCTCGGGCGTGCTGGCAGCCGAGCGCGAAGACGTCGAAGCAGCTTTCCTCGAAGGCATCACACTCGAAAAAATCGGCCACGAAATCCTGGGCGAATGGTGCTCGATAACGTTTCTTCGGCCATGATATTCAGACGGTAAGGCGGGCGACCAGGGACGGTCGCCCCTACATATGTTTGACCAACATGCGGAATTTTGTGAGGGGGCCACGCCCCCTGTGCCGCTATCGCACCTGCCTTATCGCTGACGACCTGTCGCGGCGTCGAAATGGTGCAGATTCCAGGAAGCAAGGAGGCGTGGAAGGGAGCGTACTTCGTACGTGACCGACCACAACGACGCCGCTGACGACGAAGATGCACATTTCGGCGAGCG
>Ga0209737_10001706_pt1 | contig 15600 bp, 12 predicted proteins | sample TergutCu122P3_FD_187284 | JGI IMG/M metagenome (GOLD analysis project Ga0209737, IMG submission 187284) | Cubitermes ugandensis P3 segment gut microbial communities from Kakamega Forest, Kenya - Cu122 P3 (SPAdes) (version 2) | ecosystem: Host-associated > Arthropoda: Insects > Digestive system...
TACCAAACCGCAACGCGGGCAAGGCGGGCAATCACAATTTACCAAACCGCAACGCGGGCAAGGCGGGCAATCACAATTTACCAAACCGCAACGTGGGCAAGGCGGGCAATCGCAAATTAACAAACCACAGCGTGGGCAAGGCGGGCAATCGCAAATTAACAAACCGCAGCGTGGGCATGGCGGGCAATTACAATTTTTCAAACCGCAACGCGGGCATGGTGGGCAATTACAATTAATCAAACCGCAGCGTGGGCATGGCTGGCAATCACAATTTTTCAAACCGCAACGTGGACAAGGCGGGCAATTACAATTTATCGGTTTATTACCACATTTGGGGCAAGGTGGACATTGACAATCCACAAAACCACAATATGGACAGTGCGGACAAGTACAAATTTCATTTTTGCACCGTGGACAAACTACTGGTGGAGGTGGTTCCGGTGGTGGCGGAAACTCCGTTCCCGGTCCCCTTCCGCCACCACTAAAATTCGTATTACCTGACCCGGAATCCTGTTCCGCTCCATCTTGGTTTTCATCATCTTCATTTTCTTCCTGCTTATGACGGCAATATGGGCAGTTAGCATGGAATTTTTGATGGCAGACCGCACATTCAATACAACCCTCAGGTGAAGCTGCCACCTCCGGATCCTTTAACGGGAAAAAGCAATATGTACATTTAAGCAAGTCAGAACCTTGGTCCTTTGAATTTAATAATTCATCCCGACCAGGCTTACCAGTCTCAAGTATTGCTTTTTGACTGATATCAAGTATTTCATTCCCAAAATCAATTACCGAGGAAAAGCAATATTTACATTTAACCAAAAACTCCTTGTGGCATCTTTGGCAATGATGAAATAAACCGCCCATGTCTGGTTTAGGTCTTTTTAAACGGTCATCTGGTATATCTTGATTATTTTCAGGTATATCTTGGTCGTCCTCAGGCGTATCTTGATCGTCCTCCTCAGGCGTATCTTGATCGTCCTCCTCAGACGCATCTTGATCATCCTCAGGCTTTTCCTTACGGTTTTTACGCTTTTCTTCGCGGTTTTCAGATTTTTCCTTACCGTTTTCATGTTTTTCTTGACGGCTTTCGTGACTTTCTTGGCGGTTTTCGGATTTTTCTTCGCGGTTTTTGGACCTTTCATGGCTTTTTTCAGGTCTTTCCCGCTTATACAATTCCTTGCCACAACCACTACAGACAGTTACACCTGTATTTTCATCGAACTGAGTCCGGCAATATATACAAAACATTTATACCCTCCATTACTACCAAAATTCGTAAGAATGGTGCTTTTCCATTCTTACCCCATGAAATTTATTTCATGTTTTATTCTCCCAGCTGTCTGATGAAGGGGATGGCACCAATAGCTGCCGCCGCGGCAATTGTTACCCATATCCCAACTCCCGGTCCGACCCAGCCCATATTTGCTTTTGAGGCAGCATTTATAAATAAGAAATAACCAATACTGAAAAGACCACTCACGGAAGCGGATACGATACAGAGCACCTTAAAGGAACGGAATTTGTCCGTAATCGGCTGGCTCCTGTCACCAAGTACAGCCATCATAATAGGAAGCAGGAAAGCCAGGAAGGCAAAAACACCGGCAACCGTTCCCAAAATACCGGGGTCGGCACCCTTCGCTTTCAACATATCCTTCATAAACTCATTGGCATATTTGGTCCAGGGCATGAGTGCGCCAATTATACCAATGACCGAAACAGCTAAAACGACCATCCTTTGTACCGTAAACCCAAATTTACCCGCTATATCACCAACCGCTCCGAGATTTGCATTGCTCATGCCACCACCGCCACCGCCACCGCCGCCGCCGAGTCCGAGTCCGGCATGAAAATTCTTGCCGCAATGGGTGCAGAAGCGGGCGCTTCCGGCGGGAACGGGGGTTTTGCAATGAGGACAATTGCCGCCATTTTCATATGAAGGTGGTGGTACCATTTGATATGCGCCGCCGCAGGTCGTGCAAAATTGACCGCTGTTTTTCGGGGCAAAGGAACCACATTGTAAACACATCTTGATAAGTTTCGGTTGTTGCTGGTACATATTTTGTTGGTTGTACATCCCTTGTTGCTGTTGATTGTACATACCTTGCTGTTGCTGGTTATACATGCCCTGTTGTTGTCCATGCATACCTTGTTGTTGTCCATGCATACCTTGTTGTTGTCCATGCATACCCTGTTGCTGCTGACCATACATACCCTGTTGCTGACCGCCTATCGGTGAAGGTGGGACCATTCCACCCCCCATCGCAGATGGGTTTCCTACCGGGGGTGGAGGGGGTGGTGCCATTCCGCCCCCCATCGCAGATGGGTTTCCTACCGGGGGTGGGGGAGGTGGTGCCATTCCGCCCCCCATCGCAGATGGGTTTCCTACCGGGGGTGGAGGAGGTGGTGCCATTCCGCCCCCCATCGCAGATGGGTTTCCTACCGGAGGTGGGGGAGGTGGTGCCATTCCGCCCCCCATCGCAGATGGGTTTCTTACCGGGGGTGGTGGGGGTGGTGCCATTCCGCCTCCCATCGCAGATGGGTTTCCTACTGGGGGTGGGGGAGGTGGTGCCATGCCACCCGGTGGTGGAGGGGGAGGTGGCGCCGGACGATTACCGGCTTGACAACTACATACCGCACCGGGTGCTACTTGTGCTCCACATTTTTCGCAATTTCTCATTTTTTACATCCTCCTGAAATAATTTGTTAGTTTTATGTACTTAACCAATTCTCATACACATTTGCTTTAAACGCTGTAAATTCCCCATTTTTTTCGATGAACGTCACAATAAAATAATAACCATCTTCAACATAATGGACATACCAGACATCATCTTCATAATCAAAGGGTCCTTCATAATCCGCTGACATGAAATACTTATCAACCATCTTAAATCTGTTACCCATTATTTTCATCGTCAACGGTATCTCTTCATCCATTTGAAATATGTAATATAAATATCTGTCCCAAACGCGGATACCGTGGACGATTAAATGGTCAGGCCAGATATTTTGCGTTTGATAGGGTAAACTATCATCTCCCCAAAGCGTAAATACTTCATCAAAATCATCAAAATCAAACCAGAAAAACAAAGGGTACAAAACATCAAAATCATTGTAAATGGCATTTGGTGAACCATCCCAAAAATCACTGTAACAATTAGATCCGTTTACCTCCTTAAGGCGGGCATTCGTCTGACCAAGCAGACTAAGTAAGTCAAAGTTCAAGGTTATTTTAATAATAATCTCATCATCAATAATCTCATCATCAATATCTTCGATTTCGCAACAATCACAATTATCATGATCTATTTCTTTATTTTTATTGTTTTGCTTATTCGCCGGAAGAAATGGAATCGTATACAAACCCATCGCATGCCCACCGTAGGACGCACCAAGAATTACAACTAAAGAAACCACGGCAGTAACAACGATTTTAATTTTTTTAGCGATTACCGAATTGTAATATCGTCCGCTGGCCGGGTCAAAAACATATCCTTCCGGGGGTTGAAACATCGACATATAACGCTCCTGTGTTATGTAAACCGACAAAATTTGCATAAACACAAATGTACTTTTATCAAACACCAAAAACCCTTATAAATACTGGCTAAAATCACTTCCAGTTAACCTAATTATACTACTAATTACTCCTTTACCATATGGACAAAAGTTAGGGATATATGGATTATCGGGAATATTTTTCTTAATAATATCCACCACGTTCTTCCCGGGCCTTTCTTATTCTTTCTTTCCTCTCCGTTTCCTTAACACCGTCACCCATGGCGCTAATTCCAATAAATGCCGAAGCAGCCACGGCAACAACCATCATAATTATCAAACCCACGGTATATCCCACCAGGAAGTAAATAAAATACATCAGCGGAATATTAACCAAGGTTATCAATATATTTCTCGTCTTGAGATAACAATTTATCGCATAAATCAGCATCCCCGGCGCTCCGACCGCGATTATTAAAAGGATACGTCCAAAATCATCAAGACCTGTTGCCGAAGCTGAGACTATCCCGGCGGAAGAGGCAAAACCATAAAAAATCATTACCAGCAGTCCCGGTATATTGAGAAACAATTTGAAACCATAATTCTCTAACAGGTAATCGCGATATCTTTTGAGTATCAGTTTATAAAATATAAAGCTGACCGCGATGATAATCAGCAAAGGTAAAAATAAGCCAAAACCACTTAAATTCCCGAACCATCTGTCCATAAAATTATCGAAAGCTGTCGGTTCATCATTTTGTACTCTGTTGTCGGCACGGTTATCTTGCCATTCTTCAAGCTTATCATCAAGCACGGCGATGGCATTATCCATGCCGCCATGCTCACGGACAAAACTGACCGCATATATCACCGCACCGATGACCAATAACAAAATCGCAAAGAAAAGCACCGCTCCCCACGGAAAGTTTCTCAGGCGGCTCAGACTGCTTCCGGTCTTTTCATTTCTGACCACCGCAACCGGCTCCGGTTTTACCGCCTCTTCCACGGGATAAAATTCCTGCACCCTTTGCCCCGTCTGGGGGTAAAACCAAGTCACCATCTGCCCGCGCTTCTGCGTCGCCGGGTCAAGCCCCTGGGCTGTTTTGTAATACAATCCGGAATTTGAATCATAATGAAAATCCGGTGGTGGGTTAAAATTTGCCATATTTTCTCCTTCTTCCTAATTCCTGGTTCGCCCCTTCGCTCGCGATGACGTCATTGCGAGGAATGAAATGACTAAGTGAACCATCTCCTGTATTATGTAAACCGACAAAGTTTTACATTTATATTCACAAATTATCCCCTCTCCCGAAACCCTTATAAATACAGGCTATAATAATTAATTATACCGAAACTTCCTCCTTTACCATATGGACAAAAGTTAGGGATATATGGATTATCGGGAATATTTTTTACAGTTCTCGTTAGGCGGTTATGCTTTTATCCATTTACTTCCCATTCCAACACTGCTATAATATCCAAAACCCTACACGGAGGACAAAAATGCAAAACATAATCTTAGACGAGCAATTCCAATTTCTGTTACCTACCCTTGATGATGAAACATATCACTTACTCGAAGAAAATATCCTTGAACATGGTATTCGTGAGCCATTGGTTTTATGGAACGGAATTTTAATAGATGGATATAATCGCTTTAAAATTTGTACTGAGCATGACATCCCGTTTAATACGGTTGAATTGGAATTTGATTCAAAGGAAGAGGTGCTGATATGGATTATTTCAAATCAGATTTCGAGGCGGAATTTGACGCAAATGCAGTTGAGTTATTTCCGGGGTTTACACTATAAAGCAGATAAGAATTTATATGGTGATAAGGCGAGATTTGCCCAAAATTCCCCAAGTTCCCAAAATGGTAACTTGGGATCAGCCAGTACTGCTAGACGTCTATCTGATCAGTATAATGTATCACGAAATACAATAATACGTGATGAAAAACTCGCCGACGCTCTCACCAAAATCGGCGAAATTTCACCCGAAGCCAAACGGAAAATCCTCTCCGGTGAAGTCCCGATCAACAAGTCAAAGCTGGAAGCCTTGGCTTCTGCTCCACTCGAGAAAGCTGAAGCCGTAGCGGTTGAGATAGAGGAAGGTACATATAATCGAAGGGCTGCGCGAGATGCCGAGGAAGTTCATGCTGATAAATACGGGACGCCCGGGTGTGCGTCCCCTACGGAGCTTCAACAACTCGGTGTCATCATCCGTAATTTCGCAAAAAATTTTGAAACAATGCTCAAGAAGCAAAACACTGGTGGAGCCAAAGAATTAAAGTCGGTAATCAGAGCATATATTGACCAGCTTGAAGATTTGTATGGTAGTTTGGGGGATTGAGTATTTCCTCACACAATTTCGAGATCCATGATTTTTTGTGAACCGGTTGCCGCTCCAACAACTGCCAGTGTCTCAATCACCATTTGATTCCGATGGAGGTTCATCATCTGTGATATTATACTTCTCTATTAGTTTCTTTTGATACTCTTTGTCTGAAACGGATTTGTGTAGTTCATCCATCAAATTGTTTTCGAGTAGGTAATGATTCAAGTTATTAATGAGTGTTGCACCTTTATCAACACCATCTCTAACACCATCTCTAACACCTTCATAGTATATACTTTCACCCAGTCCCCTCATTTGCTTCACCTCCGCTGTTGCCATTCTTTGCTAATAATTCTGCGATAATCTCGTCTTTCTTTGCTAGTTCAACTTCCTTTTCTGCTACAACTTTCTCCCACTTCGCATCAGCTTCCAAACGACCTTCTTCACGGCCCTCTTCGCGTGCTTCATTACAAACTACTCTCATATGGGCTTTTTTGTTATACTTGGTCATAAACATTTCCATAACCTCACTTTCGTTGCGAACCAGGATATCCTTAAGGATGTCCTGTTCGATACACTCATTAATCGTTTTCCGTATCGCAACTTTCATGCTCAAACCTTGATCCGTATATCTCCGTAATATATGGATAAAGCGGGCATACTGTTCAAGCTCACAGCACTTAGCCAGTAATTCCTTATTGTTCCCGTAATTTATATTTAATACCGTGACTGTAAATTCCAGGTTTGAGTCATATCTTCCCACCTTATCGGCTTCAAACGCATCCGATAACTTCAAAACCTTCTGCTCTTCCTGATACTCCTTACCATTGTAGAATACGATACATTGCGGACGCGGTATGGTTATCAGCTTACTACCGTAGATATTTTCATCAATTTTTTCAATGTATACATTGTAAAGCTGGGCTATGTAGCGTAATCCCCTTAGTGGCATGTTGGGATTAACAGTACTTTGGTGCTCGTATAGGTTGACAGTGTTACCGATAATGAATGATAAGTCATTCTTATAACTTAAGTAAATTACATTTTCAAGGGTATTGATTTCAAGCTCGCTGGAGTCACTATAATCGGTTTCGTTTAAGGCATTATACAGTTTTAATAATACTTTCTTGTCTGCCAGGACATAGCGGAATAAAATATCCTTGTATTTCCGGTTAATCCGTGGCTCCCAAATTAGTTCCCTAAGAAATTTCCCTATGCTTCTCATACTTATTTCCATTTGCTTTCCTTTCTGGGTGCGATGACCCGTGGCAGGACACGCTAATGGAATTTGATTCGCGGTGTCTCCGCCAATGTGATTAATGATAAATGAAAATATTGGCAGAAACTGCCGTGATGACACCCGGATTTTTCAGACACCCAGTGTGTCAAATTGGTACAAGTTTAAGCTCAAAAGCCTTGACACATTGTACCGGGGAATAAAATGAACATTCCCGAATAATTCTATTGATTCATTTTAAAGGGGAATGAAAGTCTTGTCAAGTAGAAAATAACCGCCCGATTGGGCGGTTATGCTTTTCGTTTAAGTATATCATCCCTCATTTTACAGGTACTGTTATTTTAATATCTTTTTTCATGTTTGGCTCCTTTGTAGACCGTGAGGAACGTCTGTCTGGCTGATGCGAGTTTGAGGTTTTTACCTTCCTCCCTAGCGTCTGTAAATTTGCAGACACATCAGATTATCCTCACCGCTGTATGTTTCAAAAATTGCATATACTATATAGTCTTCATAATAGAAAAAAGCCTGCCAGATATCCATACCGAAATCCCGTTGATGTTGTTCATATCGTGGGACATGGTTGATATTACCATCAAGTCCATCGGCAATAGCTCTCTCCATATATTGACGATTCATGGGGACGCCGGTGGCGGTATCAAAAAGCATATTCAAACTGTGATAATATGGTTCTACCCATGCTTCAATTCCGTGAATCACCCAATGGTCAGGCCAGGAATTTCCAAAATACGGACGCCCGGCTTCATCTGCTGCCATTTCCGCATCCAATAATAGTCCTGTGATATCGGTATTATCGGGGGCAAGTTGGAAATTGAAAGGGAAACGGACCATCGCTCCGAGGTAATCGGCATGGAATGTTTCGCTTATCGCCCCATCGGTATATGCCCGGCAATCACGAACTCCATTTATATCTATAAGAACGGAATTGGGCTGACCGATAAAATCCAGTATTTCGGTATTGAACCAAAAATAAGTAGATGCTGATATGCCACCACTTGTTACCCGAAAAGGTATACTCATAAGAAATGTTTCGTCAGTATATACATAATCTTGTTTATAAACACGCATTTCAAACAATCCTTCATAGCGTGGCGTTTCAAAACTGAAGCTTTGCGATGATTCGGATATGGTAAACCATTGTTGATAGGCGTTGTGTGGCGCCCCATGGTCATAAATAGCGATAAAAGCTAACTCTCTTATCATTTCATCTGTTATCCCTTGCACAGTTACATGGATTACATCACCGAACATATAAGCATCGGTTTCGTGATTCATTTTATCTAGGTAAATGGTTGGAGTTGCAACTACAAAAGGGGTGGGAGTCGGGCTTGGATCGGGGGTTGGTAACGGTGATGGAGTAGGTGTTGCTTGAACTACCGCATCTACTTGCACATCCGATACATGGGTTTCCAAATCCGGTTTATCATCTGAACCGCCGTAGATAAAAAAGGCGAGAGCCGCGCATATGATAAAAGAAGCTGCCGGTATGGCGGTCATCCAGATGGCACGTTTGCTTTTGGGGTGATCTATTGTTCTGATGGGATATGGGCCGGGTGGTACCGGGGTGGGTGGTAACGGCGGGATAGTAAACGAGACCGGAGTGGGTTCCGGGTGAACAGGGTAAGGTGCCGTGGTCGTATGCGGGTATTCTTCCGATGGTATGATATACTCGATTGGAGCTTCCGGCATCATCTCAACCGATGATGTATAATCCGATGGGGTCGGTGATGCTACCGGATTAAAGCTCTGCACATACTCCCCGCTATTTGGATAAAACCAAGTTACATATTCGCCCGATTGACCATATTGGTCAACGCCCGGTACGATTTGATAATACAAACCACTTTCTTCATCGAGGATAAACCCCTCCGGGGCGGAGTATACGGGAATCGTATATCCGCAGATGTTGCAAAATTGGGCACCACTGATTAGTTCTTGTTGGCATTTTGGACAGATCATATTTACCTCGTTTCTATATTGAACCACCCCATTCCTTCTAATGAGGGAATTAATTTTGACCAATGTTATGTAAACCACCAAAATTTCACTACTAAGCTCAAGACAAGCAAAAACCGCGTAAAATCAAGGCTTACACGGTTTATTATATCATAATTTATTCGCTTCCCATATGGACAATAGTTAGGGATATATGGATTATCGTGACTTTTTTCAGTTCAGCTTTCTCCATCCAATATCACCGGCAGGGTCACGGTCACGGTTGTGCCTTCACCCAAAATACTGGTAATTCCGATACCATAACCCTGCCCGAAACGGATATGGATACGCCTTTGGATATTTGAAAGGGCGACGCCCCGAAGACCGGGGGAAGGAAAATCAGAAAGTTCCGCGATGATAAGGTTTTCTTGAATCTCTGATAGTTTTTCCGGGCTGATACCACAACCATTATCAGATATTTCGAAGACGATTTTTCCCCCCTGTAGATACCCTTTTATCATCATCCGGGCATCAAACTCTTTGTTCTGGAGTCCGTGGCTTAGGGCATTTTCGACTATCGGTTGCAAAATAAGTCCGGGCATTTTATAGGTTTCGAGCTTGTCATCAACCTCATATTCGACGTGGAACTTGTTTTCAAATTTGGTATTCATGATATCTACATACTTTTCAAGGATTTGGAAATCATCAAAGATATTTACCAACGCATCACCGGAATGTTGGTGTTTTAGGATGGCTGCCAATCCCTCCGCCATCTCCCCGGCTTTTTCCGTATCATTCAAATCGGAAAGCCGTTTAATATTTTTTAATGTATTAACGACAAAGTGGGCATCCATCTGCGAAGCAAGTAAACTGATGCGCATATTTTTACGGATTAATTCGGTATCAAAAACTTTTTGCCGCTCTATCCCAAGGGCTTCATTGTACTCTTCTATCCGGTCAAGCATTTCGTTGATATCGGCGACCAATTCATCAAATTCGTATTGGTTTGTCTCCGGAAGGCGTCCCTGCTTATCCCCGCTGATACGGCGGACGTGCTTGATAATGTTGGTCATCGGCATAATCATATGGTTTGACTGGTCGCGGTATAGCAGCATAATTCCCCCCAAAAGTAATCCCAAAGTCGTGAAGGCAAGGATGAAAAAAAGGATCCGTTGGGGGAACAACAAATCAGCCGGAATCGCCGCAACAACTGTCAAACTCGTACCCGTTATCGGTGCGGAAGATACCACTCCATAATAGCGTTCGATAACATCAACAGTAAAACTTTCAAGAGTGGGATTGTTTGATAAAATAACTACCCCGTCAATAACCACCGCCCGGTCCACATCATCACCATATCCCAGCATCCGCCTAATACGTTCAAGTCCGGTCAGGATAATGACATTACCCTTTCGCACGGGATTTTGACCGGAGTAGTCAATGACCGGAGTGCTATGGCAAAAAAACAGCTTGTCATCCAGTTCGATAACAGTATAAACTCTTCCCGCACCTTGGAAAGTTTCTGCCAGTGTATGGATGGAGCTATTACTTATGCCACCGGAAAAACGGAAAAATTTGCCGTTTTCACTGATAGTTATTACACTGTCAGCTGCCGAGATTGGAAAAGCAATCCTCCTGATGATTTCCGAAACCGTTGCCGCTTTTTCATAGTATAAGTCATTATTTTCTTCCATCATAAAATCTTGGACTAAACCCGAACCGGCAATTATCGATGCAATTGTATTCATTTGGGTAAATTCGGCACTGATCTGCCTAAGTAAGCTGTCGGCAGCAAGAATCGCATTTTCCCTCTCACTACGGCTGACGGCTTGGTGGGTAATGAGGTGGTACCCGGACCAGAGGACGAGAATTATGCTGGTATATATAATAAGCGAAACCGTAAAACGATACCGCAAGGTTGGTTTTCGCTTTTTCATTCAAACCCCTCCCGATATGCCGACGGGGTACAAGCATGATGTTTCCTGAAAACCCGGCAAAAATAAAAATAATCAGTGAAACCGCAAAGATATGATATTTCCTTGACTTCTCTCTTTGTATCGCGAAGTAAGCGCGCGGCTTCTTCCATCCTGAGCATAGTCAGGTAAGCGGTAAAAGTCGTGCCGAGAAAGCCGGAAAAAAGTTGGCAGACATATTTAGTATTTACGAAATGAGCTTCACTCACTGATTCCAAGGTATGTTTTATATGGATGTTTTCCTTTAGATATGAAACTATTCTGTTCAAATCGGGTGATGCCGTTTCTTTCTGATAAAGTTTGATTCCCTTTTTTACCGCCAATTTTACCGAAAGGCGGTCGAGTAACTGGTGAAGGTTTTCATCCGAGACCGGTTTTAGCAGATAATCAAAACCACCCAGTAGAAAAAAGCGCCGTTGCTCAGCAAATTCCGGGTAGGCACTGATAATAACAAATTCATATAATGACCCGGCGAACCTGAGTTTTTCGACCAAATCCACACCGGAGCATTCCGGCATACTTAAATCGGTAAAAACAACATCCGGGTTTAAGCGTCTGATTTCTTTCAACGCATGAATTGGGTTTGTTGATGAACCAACCACCTGATATCCATGTTCGGTAAAAATGGGGTTGTCGATTAACTCCCCCAGGACTAAAGGCTCATCGTCTATGAAGTAAGCTCTGTACATCGAAAAATCAAACCTTTCCAATACCTGCAAACTTTGACCGCAAGGTCAAATTTGCCATCCGAATCTTTGATTCGGATTATGACCCCTGCCTATTAATCGCCGTCTGCGCTGTCTTTAACATTTCGTCCAACCCTAGTTCCTGATACTTTCGTAAATACCGCGCCCACTCTTTATCATCATAAATATCACGTACTCCGGTGATAAATTCAATAATCGTCTGGTTGACATAGGCACTGATATCCGAACGGATTTGCTTGATTCCAAGCTCTTCTTCGGGATAAAAAATCAAGGTAACAATATACTCATCCGGTTCAAAATCACGGTGCAATAGTGACGCCTGCGCATTCATATATTCCCCGTCGGTGGTATTACCGTCCCAAGTCACCCCACCGGAAAATTTGGGTCGCGATACATAAGGACCAATTTGGCTGATATGTTTATTTTGCGGGGTATTCCAGATTTGATTGATAATCCGGATGGTCGCAGGTGTCCCATAAATACTGATTTCACCCGCAGCTGCAAATTCCCAGTCAACCCCATATTCGCCATATCGCCCCATCAAGCTCGCTTCCTCGGAAAGCATCAAATCAAATAACTTGAATACCTCTTCCGGGTGCTGGCAAGCTTTGGTGATAACCCCAGCGGCACGGACTAAGGGGGAAAAAACGGTTGTATACTGCACTCCTTCAGGACCTTTAAGCGGTCCAATCCCGATATAACGCTCCAGAATCTCCGGAGAATTTTGGTAAACCGTCAAAGTAATTCCTGGTGAAACAAATGCCCCAAGGACATCATCAGGGTCATTTGCCATCTGCATCATCTGCTGGTTGTCCTGAACAAAACTAAGCGGGCTGTAAAGACCATCATCATACAATCCCCGCATATAAATCAAGGCATCCCGCCATTCGTCCCTGACTGGGGCAAAACCGACTACCCCATTTGTAAGTAACATCCGTGCATTGCGGATGTCATTATAAATAAAAGCATTAAATAAAAAGTCGTAGGGTTGCTTACTATTGTGATCTTCGGTTCCCGCCATCGGAATGCAGCCGGGATATTTTTCCTTAAAAGTGAGTAACATACTACGAAACTCATCGGTAGTGGTCGGCGTTCTTAAGTTTAAGTCTGACAACCAACCGGTATTTAACCACATCACCTGCCGGAAACGGGTAATCGTTGATGAACTAAAGCCGGGCATAAAATAAAAATTTCCATCAGCCGATTTCATATATCGTTCAATCCCATACTCATCAAGCTCACGCCATAACTCTTTCGTATGGGTGCCGTATTTTTCAATTAAATCATTTAGGGAAATAATGACCCCACGTTCACCAAGAGCTTGAATGTTCGAATACGAGAAAAGGTCATAATTGCTAAAACCGATATAGGCATCCGGCAAATCGACCCCATCCTCAAGCTGCTGCCTCGCAATTGCCTCGGCATCTTTTAACGGAAGCCAGGTAATCTCGATATTTAACCCGGTCTGTTCTTCGAGCCACAGCTTGTACATATTTGTATCAAAATCCTGAATGTACGGGCTTTGTGGTGCGGCAAGCCGGATAGTAACAGGTTCGGATGGTGTGTTGTTTTGACTACATGAAATAAGTGGTAACAGCATAATAGTTATTACCAAGGAAATAATTAGTGCTTTTGATTTTTTGCTCATTGAAATAACCCTCACTTGTCCCCTTGACTTTATTATACCCATATAAGTTTATTTTGTCACGCAAAAACCCACCGCCACCAAAAAACCGCCTTTCAGCGGTCTTTTGGTGCCTTTTCCGGGATAGCCCTAACTTTTTGATACTGCTTTTGCAATATGCTGTTAAAGCCTCCACTTTCCGGCTCTTCCCTATTCCTGTCCGGCTTCCGTACCACATCATTCGGTTGGAGGTAAGTAAGCATCAAGACAGAATGGACGTTGAAACGGTCAATGACTCCGCTAACCATAAGCAATCCCTCCTTGGATTATTTTCAACCTCATTTTATATATCGGTTATCCATAACCTAAAGGATAGGAAGCATCTTGATTGTTTATAGAAATATTGTATCGTGATTTATGCATCGGCGGGGGCAAGCCCCCGCCCTACAGTTCACTACTTAAGCTGTGATGCTACTTCGGCGGCGAAGTCCTCTTCTCTCTTTTCAAGACCTTCGCCGGTTTCAAAGCGGACAAAACGTTTGATGGTAAGATTAGCACTATTATCTTTGGCAACAGCGGCAACATATTGGGCAACGGTTTGTTTGCCGTCTTCTGCCCTGACGTATACCTGTTCCAATAAACAGATTTCTTTAAGTTGTTTGTTGAGACGTCCAATCATCATTTTTTCGATGATTTCCTGCGGTTTTTGCTTGCTTGCTTCCAGTTGCTCGTTTTCAAGCATTGCTTGGGCTAACAAAATTTCCTTTTCTTTGGCTTTATATTCTTCGGAAATCTCGTCGGTTGAAACATGAAGCGGTGACATCGCGGCGATTTGCATTGCCAGATTGGTCAGGGCTTCTTTGATATTGTCATTTACGACATCGGTTTTTGCTTCGATGATAACACCGATTTTGCCACCACCATGGACATAAGTGGCAACAACCCCATCAGTGGCAACAACTTTTTCAAAACGGCGGATGTTAAGGTTTTCGCCTATTTTGGCAACTTTTTCTACTAAAACGTCTTTAATCGTCTTCGAGCTGTCAGCTTTCCACGCTTCACCAAGGAAAGTTTCGATATCGGCTGCATCGGTTTCAGCGGCCTGCTCGGCAACAGATTTTACAAAATCTTGAAATTCATCATTTTTTGCAACAAAGTCAGTTTCAGAGTTTACTTCGACCACCGCGGCGACCGTGTCTGATTTCATAGCTACACGGCAAAGTCCTTCGGCGGCAATACGGCTGGCTTTCTTTTCCGCTTTTGCTTGTCCGTGCTTACGCAGATATTCCATTGCTTCGTCTATATTTCCGTTACACTCACTCAGTGCCTTTTTGCAATCCATCATTCCGGCTCCGGAGATTTCACGTAATTCTTTTACCATTCCTGCAGTTATTTCCATTTGGTTTCCTTTCTATATACAAAGCCGTGCAATGATTTTTCTCCTAAACGTACACAGTCGAAACACGGCTCGCATCATGAGTAGGATTAGCATCCTATTCGATTACTATCTATTAAGCTTCTTCGGCGGCAACTACTTCTTCGATATCCAGCGCTACGGGAGCTACGATAGGAGCAGGAGCTTCTTCAGGCGTTGCGGGAGCTACCTCTGCTGCTTCTTCTGCTACGGGGGTTTCGGTCACTTCCGGCTTTGAATCAGCGTCTGCGGTCAAAGCTTCAGCGCCTTGATTTGCTTCGATAACCGCATCTGCCATCTTGGCAACAATTAGTTTTACCGCGCGGATAGCGTCGTCATTGCCGGGGATGATAAAATCAAGCTCTTCGGGATCACAGTTGGTATCGCCGATACCTATCAAAGTAATACCGAGCGAGTGGGCTTCCTGTACACAGATACGTTCTTTTTTGGGGTCAACAACGAAAATCGCATCCGGTACCCGCTTCATATCTTTAATCCCGCCGAGGTTCTTTTCAAGTTTGTCCCATTCTTTCCGCAGGGCAATAACTTCTTTTTTGGGTAAAACATCAAAAGTTCCGTCAATTGCCATTTTCTCGATGGCTTTCAAACGGTCAACCCGGCTTTGGATGGTTTTGAAGTTGGTCAACATACCACCAAGCCATCTTTCACTGACATAAAACATACCGCAACGTTCGGCTTCGGATTTAATGGCATCTTGGGCTTGTTTCTTGGTACCGACGAAGAGAATTGTGCCACCTTGTGAGGCTACTTCGAAAATCGCCCGGTAGGCTTCGTCTACTTTTCCGACCGATTTCTGTAGGTCGATGATGTGGATTCCGTTTCTTTCGGTGAAG
>Ga0209737_10001707_pt1 | contig 15596 bp, 14 predicted proteins | sample TergutCu122P3_FD_187284 | JGI IMG/M metagenome (GOLD analysis project Ga0209737, IMG submission 187284) | Cubitermes ugandensis P3 segment gut microbial communities from Kakamega Forest, Kenya - Cu122 P3 (SPAdes) (version 2) | ecosystem: Host-associated > Arthropoda: Insects > Digestive system...
AGCGTTCCTTGCGGACCGCGCAAAATATCAATTCTGCGTATATCAAAAAAATCTATGTCGTAAGCATTTTTGCTCATTATCGGAATTTGGTCAATGTACATTCCCATTGCGGCGTGTTCCATACGCGAGCCGATACCGCGAATGTACATCGAACTTGTCATTTTTGAGCCATAATCTGGAGTATAAAAATTTGGAACAATAATAGAAAGGTCTTTTGGGGTCTCAATTCTTTTGCTTTCGATATTTTGAAGTGTAAGCGAAGTAACAGCTACAGGTTGTTCGCTCCATTGTTCGTGCTGTTTGAGCGATGTAGAAATTACCAATTCGGGCAATTCGCTAACAGAATCAGTCGGAAAAACAATATTTGCAGCAATAAGTAATGAAAAAAGTATATTCATATTCGGTTGCAATTCAGGTTACAAAATTACAAATAAATTTTGAACTAAGAATTAAGAATTTTTTAGTAAATAAAAAAATCACATCTAAAATTTGGTAATTATACCAAATAAAATGGCTTTTATGAAAAACATAAAAGCCATTTCTCTACACAATACTGAATTTTTTTTAATTTATCTTTCCTTTTACAATTCTGAAAATCACTGCGCGGTGTTCTTCGCGTTCTTCGTTTTTGATATTGATTTTGCTTTGCGGGTCAGAGGCAATATAACCAGCAACAGTTATCTGCGAGGGACTAACGCCCTGTTTAACAAACAAATCACGAATGGTTTCTGCACGCTTTTTGGCGAGTTCGCGGTTGTGCTGTTCCGAACCCAAATCGCAGGTATAACCCTCTATTATCAAATTCAAAGAGGGTTCCATTTTGAGAATATCAGATGCTGCAACAATAAAATTTTTATCCTCTATTTTCGGCACATCGCTGTCTATGTCAAAAAGAATTTTGCCGTTGCTAAGTGCATTAACAAGGTTGCTGATAGTTTCTCTTTCTTTTTCAGTAAAGTCATTGTCGTTCAGATAGTTTGAAGGAGCAATGTTATAGACATAAATTGTATGGATCTCGCTTCTGCTATTGTTGTTTTCGCCGCTGCTCATATAATTGTAATAATCTCTTCTTGCTTCGCGCATACTTTTTCCTTTCTTCTCTTTCTTACACATAGGTTTTATATGAAAACCTATTTTTGCACCTGCTTGCCACCTGTTCCATTTTTCTGCTGCTTTTTTCCAACCCAAATTATTTTGTTCAATATAATTATTATATTCGCTCAAATAATTAGATGCAAGCAACGAATTTATTGTAAAGGTGCTGTTTGGTTCGGAAGTAATAAAGTTCCTTTTTTCGGTAGGCAAAATATCGAGAAAACCGTAACTGCCATACACACCAAGATAAAAATCGCAACTTTCTGAAATACGGAATATTCCGCCAAATTCAGCCACAGCATCAACCGAAATATTCATATTCGCCTTTGCAGGAGTAACGCGAGCATCGCCAGTACCAAAACGCATCGGCAGGTCTTCGTACATTACATTTTTGTGTGCATCGTAGCCCGAAGTTGTTATCGAACCCCTGCCCTGCGGGTATTTGCTTTGCGCCAAAATAATTGGGAAATATCCTGTTGCACCCAAACTTGCAAAGAGACCGTTTCTGCCAACACGATGTTCAAAATGGAACTGCAAAGGTGCTTCCAAAGCCAAAATCCGCTGTTTTTCAACCAAATTGTTGGTTTTGTAGTGAAGGTTATACGTTCCATTGCCATACAAAGGGTCGTTGTGTTCAAGAATAAATCCCGATATGTTCAACGTACCTTGTGCAGCATAGCGCGATACGCCCGCACCCAAACTCACACCCCATTTCGGCGCAAAAAAGAATGCGTATTTCATTTCAAGTATTGCGCTGTAAGGGCAGGAAGGGTGTATAAACTCTACCTTATTGTAGATGTTGTTTGTATAACCCATTTCCGCTGGCGCGATTTTGCAAATCGTGCCTTATTATTTTTTAAAAATAAGGTTTTGTTCATTAATAATTCTCAATTATAAATTATTTTTGTATCTTTGCACCGCAAAACTTGCGGTGCATTTTTTAATTTTACACCGCAAAATTGAAAAAGTATGATAAAATACATTCATCAAAGGGAAAATTGGACTGATTTTCGATGGAACAAAGAAAAAATTTCTTCCATTTTGGGAAATATCAGACATTTGCAAGGCAGATTGTTAGGACGAATGGAGAGTTTGGGCTTCTCTATGCTCGAACAGACAAAACTTGTTGCGCTCACTTTGGACGTAATTGATACCTCAAAAATTGAGGGGGAATTTTTAGACCCAGAAAAAGTGCGCTCTTCTATTGCCCAAAAACTCGGTATTGAAAATGTCGATAACGAGCGTATTGAACGAAATATTGAGGGCGTTGTAGATATGCTTTTAGATGCAACGCAAAATTTTAATCAACCACTGACAAAAGAGCGGCTGTGTGGTTGGCATAATTCCCTTTTTCAGACAGGTTTTAGCGGTTATTCCAAAATTGATGTTGCAAAATATCGCAACGTTGAAATGAATGTTGTTTCAGGTGCGTTTGGCAGAGAAAAAGTACATTTTGAGGCGGTTGCAGCCGAATTTGTTGAGCAGGAAATGGAAAAGTTTTTGAGTTGGTTTAATCAAAATTCAGATGTAGATTTGGTTATTAAAGCGTTTGTTGCGCATTTTTGGTTTGTTACCATACACCCTTTTGATGACGGCAACGGACGTATTGCTCGGGCAATTTTAGATATGCAACTTGCTCGCAGCGAAAACACAAAATTGCGGTTTTATAGTATGTCAAATCAAATTTACAAAGAACACAAAAAATATAATTTGCAATTAGAACAGGCGCAAAAAGGCGATAACGACCTTACCGAATATTTGGAATGGTTTTTAAATTGTTTTGAAAATGCTCTGCTTTCGAGTGAAAAAAATCTTGAAATTATACTTGATAAAGCGAGATTTTGGGACATTTTTCGTGATACAAAAATCAATGACAGACAGCGAAACGCAATAAATTATCTGTATGATAATTATGATAAAGAAATCGGTTTTTTGCGTACCTCTTTCTATGCAAAATTAAATGATTGTTCCACCGATACCGCCCTGCGTGATTTGCAGGACTTAGTGCAAAAAAATATGCTTATCGCAGAAGACAGCGGCAAAAAAACTAACTATCTGATTGTCAGTCCTAATGATATTAGAATACCGAAAATTTATCAATAACTTTTTCTCTAGCCCCTAACTTATTTCTATAATCAACAGGCGAAAGCCCTACATTTTTTTTGAAAAAACGGGCAAAATATGATGGGTCAAAAATACCTACTTTTTTCGAAATTTCCGAAATTTTTAAATCGGTATTACTTAAAAGTACCTTTGCTTCGAGAATCAGGGCTTCGTTGAGCCATTCCAAAGGCGTTTTGCCTGTGAAACGCTTTACAATTTTCTGCAAATGTGTTTGACTTACACACAATTTTTCGGCATAATGCGAAACAGAGAGACGTTGGTCGGGCTTCTCAAAAACCGCTTCTACAAAGTCCTTGCAAAGTTTATTGTTGATGTTTAAATTGTTGTCTATATTGGTTGATTTGCGATTTGCCTCATCAATTTCAAACAACAGAGCAACGATATACGCCTTAATAATTTCGTTGTTTTTTCCATTTTCGCTGCAAAGTCGCTCAAAAATATTGCACACATATTTACCTTGTTCTTCGTCAAAAAATGCTTTGTGGTTGCTCCATTGACGTAAAAAACTAAAAGTTTGAAGTATATTTTTTTCGTTACTCAAAAAATCGGTGTGAAAACCGCCCATATACCCCTCACAATTGTTGTAGTAACGTATCGAAAAAATTGCCCCGCAGGAATAACGGCACACTCATTCGCCTTAAAAAGATAGTTTTTTTCGCCGATTGTAACAAGCGTTTCGCCCTTTGTGATAAAGATAAAACTATGTATCGTCGAGCGCATTAGCGGCGTTGGCTGACTTGTTTTTTCGGTCTGTGTATGCAGCCGCCTGATAACAAAAAGTCCGCTATCGTGCAGCGGCATTTTGCTAAACCGCTCCTGCATAACTGACGGGTTGTTTGTGTGGTGGTGCATATTTTTTTGATTAAAAAATTCAGGTTACAAAATTACAAATAAATTTTCAACTAAGAGTTAAGAATTTTTTAGTAAATAAAAATGACACCTAAAGATTTTTTAGATGTCATTTTTTGTATCAGAAAAAAACTAAAAGTTCTCCAAAACATCTACCAAAAGTTGCCAGAACTTTTTGGTGTCGCCAATATGCAAACGCTCGTCAGGTGAATGTACGCCACGCATTGTAGGACCAAACGACACCATATCCATTTCAGGATATTTTTCGCTGAACAAACCGCACTCCAAACCTGCGTGTATCGCTCTAATTTTTGCCTCTTTACCAAAAAGTTTTTTGTAAGACTCGGCTAATTTAAGCGCAAGTTCAGAATTTGGGTTTGGCTTCCAACCCGGGTAACCCTCACCGTGCGAAACCTCCGCACCCGCAAGCGCAAACACACACTCAACCATATTTGCAATGTCTTTTTTTGCCGAAGCAACCGAACTACGCTGTGAGGTTTCAACTTTAATTATCTTGTTGTCAATCATTTTGATAGATGCAAGATTTGTTGATGTCTCAACCAAACCAATCATATCATCGCTCATTCTGATAATGCCGTGCGGACAGGCGTAAAGTGCGTCTAAAAGGCGCGTTACAACACCTTTTTCGATAATATTTTCAGGTATTTTTGCGGTTTCGAGAGTGCTTTTCCACTTTGGTTCAGTGGCTGCAAATTCGGTTTTAATATCAGCAATAAAATGATTGTATTCAGTCACCAATTTTTCTTTAAAATCGAACAGCACGCCCGCAACAGCAAACGCCTCGCGAGCAATAGCATTGCGAAGATTTCCGCCGTCTATTTGAGACAAAACCAAATTCGTTTTTTTGGAAATTTGCCACAAAAAGCGGTTCAAAATTTTATTGGCGCAAGCGCGATTTTTATCAATATCATCACCTGAATGTCCGCCCAAAAAGTCGGTAAAAGCGAGTTTGAAATAATAAAAATTCTGCGGTACAACTTCTCGGTTATAAGCAAATTTCGCCACTGTGTCCATTCCTCCTGCACAGCCGATAAAAATTTCACCGTCATCTTCCGAATCAAGATTAAGCAGTTTTTTACCACTCAAAAAACCGCTTTTGAGTTCAAACGCGCCTGTAAGTCCTGTCTCTTCATCAACGGTGAAAAGTAGTTCTAAAGCAGGGTGTTTGAGGTCTTTGTCAAGCGCAACGGCAAGCATTGCCGCCATTCCGATGCCGTTATCCGCACCGAGCGTTGTACCTTTTGCTTTGAGCCATTCGCCATCAACATATGGCAAAATCGGGTCGTTCTCAAAATCGTGAATTGTGTCGCTGTTTTTCTCGCACACCATATCAACGTGCGACTGCAACACAATAGTTTCGCGCTTTTCGTAACCCTTAGACGCAGGCACTTTCATAAGCACGTTTCCTGCGTGGTCTTTGATGGTTTCGATGTTATTTTTTTTGCCGAAATCAAGCAAAAATTTAATAATTTTCTCTTCCTTTTTTGAAGGACGAGGCACTTTGCAGATGTCAAAAAAACATTGCCACAAAGTTTTTGGTTCAAAATTTTCCATAAATATTAGTTTTAATATGTTAATAAGTTTTAATCTTGTAGATTATTTTTCGCAAAGATACAAAAAAATTACAATTTACAATTTACAATTTACAATTTTTTCTTACCTTTGCGAAAATTTTCTAAAAACATTTCTTATGAAAAAAATAAATTTCCTTCTCGCTTTTTTGATTCTTTGCTCTGTTGTTTCGGCGCAAATGTTTGAGCCTGTAAAATGGACTTTTGCCACAAAACAGATTGATGCTCAAACCATTGAACTGCAATTTAACGCAACAATGGAAAGAGGTTGGCACTTGTACGCAATGGAAATTCCCGAATCACCAGACGGCTTTGCTCCGTTGCCCACAACCTTTGTTTTTGAAACAAAAAAAGGCGCAACTTTGCTTGAAAAAGTTGTCAGTAAATCAAAACCAATCGAAGAGTATGACAAAGTTTTTGAAATGAAGGTCATTTATTACAAAAATTCGGCGCAATTCGTTCAAAAAGTTAAAATCAACCCAGAAAGCGGCTACAAAATTGCGGGCTATATTGATTTTCAAAGTTGCGATGATGCGGCTTGCATAAAGGGCGTGCAAGAATTTTTGTTTGAACAAAAAGGGACAAAACCCGTTGAGGAAATAGAGGAAATTATTGTGTCAGATGCCGTTTCAAGTGTGTTTATTACCAATACCGACAGTACCGAATTAGAACAAACCAGAGATATTTTTTCACCTGCAAAAGCCAGAGTTGATGAATTCAACCAACTTTTCGGCACAAACACAACAACAAATCTCTCGCTTTGGCTGGTGTTTGCAATGGGCTTGCTCGGCGGTTTGATTGCATTGATTACGCCTTGCGTTTTTCCAATAATTCCAATGACAGTGTCGGTGTTTCTAAAACGCTCGCAAAACAAGCGCAAAGCACGAACAGAAGCCATTTTATACGGACTTTCTATTGTCTTTATTTACGTTTTGCTCGGTTTGATAATGACGCTAATTTTTGGACCAAACGCACTTAACGCTCTCTCTACCAATGCAATATTCAACGTATTTCTTTTTTTGCTGCTGGTGGTGTTTGCAATTTCATTTTTCGGCGCATTTGAACTTACCTTGCCTGCCTCTTGGAGTACAAAACTTGATGCCAAAGCGTCATCTACAACAGGTATTTTAAGCATTTTCTTTATGGCCTTGGTGTTGGTGGTGGTGTCGTTTTCCTGCACGGGACCAATTATCGGAACAATGATTGTTAGCATTTCCAACGGTGAATTTCTTGTGCCGATTGTAGTGATGTTGGGCTTTTCCATTGCGTTGGCAATACCATTCGGCTTTTTTGCATTTTTTCCAACTATGCTAAAATCGTTGCCAAAATCTGGCGGTTGGCTCAACACCGTGAAGGTAGTTTTGGCGTTTATAGAGTTGGCTTTTGCGTTGAAATTTTTGTCTGTTGCCGACTTGGCTTATCATTGGGGCATTCTCGACAGAGAGGTGTTTATCGCTCTTTGGATAATAATTTTCACTCTTTTAGGAATTTATCTTTTGGGCAAAATTCGTTTTCCGCACGATGATAAAGAAGAAAAAGTTTCGATACCCAAATTTTTCCTCGCAACAATTTCACTCTCCTTTGCGCTTTATATGGTGCCGGGCTTGTGGGGTGCGCCGTTAAAAGCGGTTTCTGCCTTTGCTCCGCCAATGCACACGCAGGACTTTACGCTTTATAAAAATCACTTAGAGGCGCATTTTACTGATTATGAAATCGGAATGGCTGCTGCAAAAATACAGAGAAAACCTGTTGTAGTCGATTTTTCAGGCTTTGGTTGTGTAAATTGCAGAAAAATGGAAGCAGCAGAATGGACAAAAGATGCGGTGTTTGACAGATTAACAAATGACTTTATTTTGATTTCACTAATGGTTGATGACAAAACCGCTTTGCCCGAACCAAGAATAGTTGAAGAAAACGGCGCAAAACGCAAATTGCGCACTTTGGGCGACTATTATTCCTACATTCAACGCAGCAGATTTGAGGCAAATTCGCAGCCCTTTTACGTCATCCTCAACGAACACGGCGAACCAATCGCTGGCTCATTTACCTACGATGACTTGAAAAAAGGAAAGTCCTTTTTAGAATTTTTGAATTTTGGGTTAAAAAATCATAAGAAATAAAACAAAAAATATCTTAACAATAAAATCTAATATGAATTTTTCACAAACAAAAGAACAAACTCTGTTTTTGCAGATGATTAGGGAATTTGCTGAAAAGGAAGTCAAGCCAATCGCTGCGGAAATAGACGAAAACGAGCGTTTTCCTGAGGAAAATGTGGAGAAAATGGCGAAATTGGGAATAATGGGCATTCCTTTTCCTGTGGAATATGGCGGTGCTGGCGGCGATAATATCCTCTACTCAATGGCGGTTGAGGAACTTTCACGCGTGTGCGCAACCACAGGCGTGATTGTTTCAGCTCACACTTCGCTTTGCGTTGCACCGATATACGAACACGGCACAGAAGAGCAGAAGCAAAAGTATCTGCCGAATTTGTGCAGCGGAAAATGGATTGGCGCATTCGGTCTAACTGAGGCAAACGCAGGCACAGACGCAGCAGCGCAACAAACCACCGCAGTTTTAGACGGCGAAGAATATGTGCTCAACGGCTCAAAAATTTTCATTACCAACGCCGCCTATGCACACGTTTATATCGTTATGGCGATGACCGACAAGTCGCAAGGCACGCGCGGCATTTCGGCGTTTATCGTTGAGCGTGATACAGAGGGTTTTACTATAGGTAAAAAAGAGAAAAAACTCGGTATTCGCGGCTCGGCAACTTGCGAACTGATTTTTGAAAATTGTCGTATTCCCAAAGAAAATTTGTTGGGAAAAATTGGCGGCGGTTTTGGCGTGGCAATGAAAACGCTTGACGGCGGACGTATTGGTATTGCAGCGCAGGCGTTGGGAATAGCGCAGGGCGCAATGGACGAAACCGTTAAGTACGTCAAAGAGCGTAAGCAGTTTGGCAAACCAATCGGGCAGTTTCAGAATACGCAATTTCAGTTAGCCGATTTGGACACCAAAATTGAGGCATCACGTTTGTTGGTGCGGGTTGCGGCTTATAAAAAAGATATGAAAATGCCATTTTCCACTGAGGCGGCGCGCGCAAAACTTTTCGCTGCCGAAACAGCAATGGAAATGACCACAAAAGCCGTTCAGTTTCACGGTGGCTACGGCTACACTCGCGAATACCCCGTTGAGCGTATGATGCGGGACGCAAAAATCACCGAAATCTACGAAGGCACTTCTGAGGTGCAACGTATGGTTATCGCAGCAAATTTGCTTAAAAAGTGAATAGTTAATAGTGATTAGTGAATAGAAAAAACTATTTATTAATCGCTAAATACTAATCACTATTCACTAATCACTAATCACTAATTAAAAATGAATATAATAGTTTGTATAAAACAAGTTCCTGATACAACGGAAATTAAACTCAATCCCGAAACAGGCACGATGATAAGGGATGGCGTTCCAAGCATAATGAACCCCGATGATAAAGGCGGTTTGGAAATGGCGTTGCAACTCAAAGACAAATTTGGTGCGCACGTCAGCGTTATCACAATGGGACCGCCGCAGGCAGAAGATATTTTGCGCGAGGCATACGCAATGGGCGCAGACAGAGCAATTTTGCTCACCGACCGCAAGTTTGCAGGTGCAGACACGTTGGCAACTTCTAATGCGTTGGCAGGCGCAATACGCAAAATGGATGTTGATTTGTTAATTACAGGTCGCCAAGCGATTGACGGCGATACTGCACAGGTAGGTCCGCAAATCGCTGAACTACTTGATTTACCGCAAGTTACATACGTTGATGATATTCAATATGTTGCACCAAAAACATTTACAATTAAAAAAGCGACCGAAGAAGGTCATCAGATTGTAGAGGTTGATATGCCGTGCGTGATAACGGTTTTGGCATCGGCAAACAAATCACGCCATATGTCGGTTAGCGGTATTGTTGAGGCATACAAGCGTGAAGTTGAGGTTTGGGGCTTTGATAACATCGAAGTTGATGAGGCAAAATTGGGCTTAAAGGGCTCGCCAACTCGCGTGGCAAAATCATTTACCAAAGGCGCAAAAGCCGCAGGGCAACTTCACGAAGTCAGCGCACAAGAGGCGGTTGATATTATTGTAGGAAAATTAAAAGAAAAATTTATTGTTTAACCAAAGCCGTCATTCCTGCGAAAGCAGGAATCTCACAAAAAAGGAGATTGCGGGTCAAGCCCGCAATGACGAATAACAAAAATCTAAAAAAATGGACAAGACACAATATAAAGATATCTTTGTTTTTGCTGAACAGCGTGAGGGCGTTATTCAAAATGTTGCGCTCGAATTGTTGGGCAAGGCGCAAGAATTAGCAAAACCACTAAACGAAAAAGTTGTCGCCGTTTTGTTGGGACACAACTTGAAAAATCAAGCGCAGGAACTTATCGCATTCGGTGCGGACATTGTTCTCTGTGTTGATGCTCCTGAAGTAGAAACCTACATCACAGAACCGTACGCACAGGCGATTACGCAAATTATCAATGATAAAAAGCCGTCAATTTTCCTTATTGGCGCAACAACTATCGGACGTGATTTGGGACCTCGTTTGTCGGCGCGAACAGAGACAGGGCTAACCGCCGACTGCACTGCGTTAGACATCGCAGAAAACGGTGATTTGCTGATGACCCGTCCCGCTTTTGGCGGTAACCTTATGGCGACAATCGTTTGCAAAGAACATCGTCCGCAGATGAGCACCGTTCGCCCCGGCGTGATGATGAAAGGCGCTGCCGACACATCTCGCAAAGGCGTTGTGGAAAATATAAACGTCAATTTCGACAAATCAAGATTTAAGGTAAAAATTAAAGAAACAATCAAAGAAACGAAAAATTTGGTTGATATTACCGAAGCAAAAATTTTGATTTCGGGCGGACGTGGCGTTGGAAGTGCTGAGGGGTTCAAAAAACTGCAAAACTTGGCAACCGTCATCAATGCTGAGGTTTCGTCATCTCGCGCTATGGTAGATGCAGGCGTGATAACTCACGAGCGACAAGTTGGGCAAACAGGCAAAACCGTTCGCCCTGATGTATATTTTGCATTCGGTATTTCGGGCGCAATACAGCACGTTGCAGGAATGGAGGGCTCTGAATACATCATCGCTGTGAATAAAGACAAGTTTGCACCAATTTTCCAAAATGCAGATTTAGGCATTGTCGGCGATTTACATCAAATTGTGCCGCTGCTTACGGAAAAATTGAAACGATAAATAAATAATGAAATACCAAAACATTCGAGAAGAAGAAATCAAAAACAGCGTTGCAACCGACTTCTTCAAGGGTTTCGATTGCGATAAGATTGTTGGCAATATTGATTTTGCCGTTAAGGTTAAGCGCACAAAAAACGCTATCAATTTTGATGACGAATTTTTGTTGTGGGCAGAGTCGAAAACCGGCTCAAAAGACATCTACGCGATGCTAACCCAACTTGTGCTGACAATCGGTAAGGCAAAAACATATAATGAACATCTGCCGCCCGCTTTTCTCGGCTGTTTTGACGGCGAAAAAATCGCTTTTGTGCCGTACCACAAAATTCACGATATTTTTTACCAAAACGATTTTAATTGGAACGTAACTTCCTCAAACACAGAAACAAAGGAGTTTAAACAAATTTACGATAGTGTTAAAAAAGTTGTTGAGGGCGAATTTCCCTGGTCTGAAAAATACAAAGAGGTCTATAAATTTGATTTTGAAAAAGACGAAAAGGAGTTGCAGAAATTTATCAAAAACAATTTTATTGCAGGACAAACCGAAACGATAAAACTGCAATCGACAAAAACAATTTTTTCCCGATTTATCAAAAATGGCGTGATGCGGTAATGCCCTCTATTGCGGTGGTGTGGGACAAAGCAAAGGCAAAGGCAAAGGGCTTGATTGACGGCGATTTTTATTTGGCTGATTTATTGTCTATCGAAAATAAAACGCTTAAAGAGAAACTTTTTGTGTTGCTAAAAGGCAATTATTACGAATTTGACCGCTCTATTGACGAAACCGAGATTGAGAGTTTCAAGCGCGCTGAATTTAAGGACGGCGGGGCGGCGCACGCTCAATTTTGGGAAAAATATGAGCGACCGCCAAAAGAGGACTATTGGGAGCATATCATTGAGCGGCGCGACCAACTTGTGCCGCAAGATATTAGAGAGCGAAAGGGTTCGTATTTTACGCCGCAGATTTGGGTGGAATTGTCGCAAAAATACATTGCAGATGTCTTTGGCGAAAATTGGCAGGAGGAATATTACGTCTGGGACTGCTGTGCGGGTACGGGCAATTTGCTTGCCGGTTTGACAAACAAATACAACATTTGGGCTTCTACGCTCGACAAAGCCGATGTTAATGTGATGCACGACCGCATAAACAACGGCGCAAACCTGCTTCACGACCACGTTTTCCAATTTGATTTTCTTAATGATGATTTTGATAAATTGCCCAAGCCGCTGCAAGATATTATTAGTGACGAGCAAAAACGCAAAAAGTTGATTGTTTATATTAATCCGCCGTATGCGGAGGCAACAACAGCAACAACTATCACAAAAACAGGTCAAAATAAAGTAGGTGTTGCTACCACTCATAAAACAGCAGAAAAATATAAATCTATTATTGGTAAAGCAAGTAATGAACTTTTTGCGCAATTTTTAATAAGAATTTATTGTGAAATTCCTTACGCGAAGATTGCAAATTTTTCAAAGATGAAAAATTTGCAATCTTCTAACTTCTCGAATTTCCGAAAAGCATATCGGGCGCAGCCCGAAAAAATATTTTTGGTGCCTGCCAATACTTTTGATAACGAAAAGGACAATTTCCAATCGGTTTTTATATTTGGAATACAGAAATAAAAGAAATTTTTGAATATTTTTTGTCTGATGTTTATGATAGAAATGGAAAATTTATTCAAAATAAAATGATTTTATCAAATGATGATACACAATCAATAAATAAATGGGTAAAAACATTTGAAGATAATAATAATAAAAATATTGGTCTAATTGTAAGTTGTTCGCCTGATTTTCAACATAATAATCAAGTTGCAATCTTATCAAAACAACAAGAGAGATATTGTTTTAATATTACACAAAACAATTTAATACAATTTTCTATTTATTTTGCTGTTAGAAAAGTTATTGATGCCGATTGGCTCAACGACCGCGACCAATTCCTCTACCCTACTGCAAATTGGCAAACCGATTTAGAATTTCAGAATGATTGTTTTGCTTATACCTTGTTTAGCAATAATATTCAATCAAAATACGGCACAAACTATTGGCTTCCCTTCACCGAACACGAGGTCAATTCTCGTGAAAAATTCGCCAGCAATTTTATGACCGATTTTATCAACGGCAAAATCAAATCCGAAAAATCTGGCAATGAATTGTTTGATGCACCCGTAGGGGCGTACTGCATACGCCACGATGATGATTGCACCAATGACGAAATAAGCACCAACAGGGCGTATGCTACGCCCCTACAATTCTCGCCCGCTGCCCTATCTGTTTTCGATACAGGTCGCAACTTGTGGCAATATTACCACGCCCAACCAAAATGCAATGTCAATGCCTCATTATACGACATTCGCGAGCACTTTCAAGGTCGCAACGACAAAGGCAAAATGAACAACAAATCAACCAATGCCACCTACAACGAACTCATCGCCAACCTGCGCTCAGCATTAAAAACATTAGCAAAAAAAATAGAACCAAAGGTTTATGAATATGGTTTTTTGAAAGGGTAAAAAAAAATATAAATGAAAACAAATGCGTCAAAATAAAATATATAAGAGTTTACTTGATAAATCTATATCAAGTATGTTGTCTGCTATTGAGATTTACAACAAACCTAATTTCAATTACAGAGAAGAAACTTTTTCTATTTTGGCAGTAAATGCGTGGGAATTATTATTAAAAGCGTATATATTACGACTTAATAAATACCAAAAAGATTCTATATATGAGTTAATGTATTCCAATAATAGAAAGAAAAAGCGACATCGTATAAATCGTTGTGGTAACCCAGAATCTATATCAATATTTACGGCAATAAGAAAATTAAAAGGTATAAATGAAATACCAAAAAACTTGGAAGAAAATATTGATTCATTAATAGAATTAAGAGACAATGCTATTCATTTTATTGCAACAGATATAACAAAACAAGTACAAGAATTAGGTTTTGCTTGTATAAAAAATTACATTACAATAATAAAAAAATGGGAACTTGGAATTGATTTGAGCAAATACAATCTTTATCTGATGCCATTAGCATATATTGATACAAAAATAGAAATGGATTATATTTTAACAACAGAAACAAAACAATATTTAGATTTTATTCAGACAAAAATAAGTAATAAAGATAATACTGATGAAGATTTTGATATTGTTGTTTCAATAGATGTAAATTTTAAAAAAGGAAATTCTTTTGATTCTATTGGAGTAAAATATGATGCTGAAGGTATACCTATCACTCTTTCTGAAGAAAATATTCGAAAAAAATTTTCTCTAACTACACAAGATATAAAGACTCAGTGCAAAGAGAGATATTCAAACTTTATTCAAAATAAAAACTTTCATACAATAATAAAACAAATAAAAGATAATAAAAATTTACATTACGAACGAAAATTAGACCCCGATAATAAAAAATCACAAAAAAAATCATTCTATAATACGAATATTTGGAAAGAATTGGATAAACATTACGATAAAATTATAAAATCAAATAATACAGAAGAAGATATTAATTTATTTAATCAATTAAAAGATTGATATTTATGCCTTAGCATCAAATATACGATTAATAAAATACTAAACACCTATTTCCTATGCCTCCTCCTGCAATAAAAACAACACGTCAAATAATATATTACCAGTATGCAAAAATCATATCTGCATCATCTGGCTTTGGCAAAGGCAACTATGGTATGATTATGTCGAAATGGAAACAACTCGTTAGCGGCGAAATTCAATGGTCATCTTCGGTACGAGAATGGTTGAAAGAAAAAGAAAACTCTTCACAATGTATCTACTGCGGCGAAAAAAAAGCCCTAACAATAGAACATATCTTGCCTCGTCATTGCGGCGGCGAAGATATTCCCGACAATGTGGTAATGGTGTGCAAAAATTGTAATTCGTCCAAAGGCAAAAAGCGTTTATACGAATGGCGGGGCTTGGACGCCAAAGACACACATCACCGCATTGCCGAAGGAAAATATCTCAAATATCTGTATTCCCTGCACGAAAAGAACGGCACACTTGACGAAAGCGACATCGCCAAACTTTGCCCCGAATGCAATATGCAAAAGCGTTGCGAACAGGAAAATTCAGTAGAAAAATTGTCGGTGTATTGTATAGAAGGGTGTTTTTTTCAGGATAACAAGTAAAGCAAAAATGCTAACAATCTGATTTAGGTTATTAGCATTTTTTGCGGTATGGACGGGACTCGAACCCGCGACCCCCTGCGTGACAGGCAGGTATTCTAACCAACTGAACTACCACACCATTTTTGTTTCAGTTTTCGCTGATTTGCGGGTGCAAAGGTAATACATTTTTTTCAATTACAAAACATTTTTGATATTTTTTTGCGGAAAATTTTAATATTTTTACTATTTGTTTGATTGTCAGCATTTTAAATAAAAAAGTTTTTTCTGCAATAAAAATCTTTCTAATTTTTTGTTCAATAACTAAAAAGTACGTATCTTTGTAGAAATAAATATAGATTTTTGAAATTTTTTTTGCTGATTTTTTAATTTTTTTTAGAAAAAAATGACTTTTTAAATATTAATGCATTTTTTTAGTTTTTAGAAAAAACTTGATTTTTAAGAGATTAAATTGAAAACAAAAAATGTGATTTTAATTAAAGATTAAATTTAGAATTTATATAAATCTTTGACAATCAAATTATT
>Ga0209737_10001708_pt1 | contig 15596 bp, 15 predicted proteins | sample TergutCu122P3_FD_187284 | JGI IMG/M metagenome (GOLD analysis project Ga0209737, IMG submission 187284) | Cubitermes ugandensis P3 segment gut microbial communities from Kakamega Forest, Kenya - Cu122 P3 (SPAdes) (version 2) | ecosystem: Host-associated > Arthropoda: Insects > Digestive system...
GATGACTGCCGGCTCGCGGCAACGCAAAAAGGGATTGGTTGCCCGTTCCTCGGCCAGCGTGGAGGGCACGCTCGGCAGGCCGGCGCGGCGCAGTTCGGCGACATTGGCCATGCGCGCCGCGATGTCCGGATTATTGGGCTCGACGGCCTGGGCAAAGCGCAGGTTGGCTTCGGTATATTCGTGGGCGCAGTGGATCAGGGTTGCGGGCGGCAAGGCGGCGATGGCGGCCAGCGAGGCCGCCATTTGCGCCGGCGTGCCTTCGAAGAGGCGGCCGCAGCCAGCGCCGAACAGGGTGTCGCCGCAGAACAAGCGCTCGCCGGCCAGGTAGGCGAGATGCCCGGCGGTGTGGCCGGGAACGGCGAGCGCCTGCACCCGCTCGCCGAGCAGGTCGAGCGTCTCGCCGCCAGAAAGGGGCTCGGTGCGCCCTGTGATAGACTCGCTGGCCGGAGCAAAGACCGGCACGGGATAACGCGCCGTCAGTTCGGCGACGCCGCCCTGATGATCGGCATGATGGTGGGTGATCAGGATGCCGGCCAGCCTCAGGCCGTCATTTGAGAGGCGCGCCAGCACCGGCCCGGCCTCGCCCGGATCGACGACGACCGCCTGCCGGTCGCGGCAGAGCAGCCAGATGTAATTGTCCTTGAACGCGGGAATGAACGAGATTTCAAACATGCCGGAACTATCGAGCGAGCGTCGCCGGATGTCAATTCCCGGCCTCGACGATTGGCTCTCTTCGCCTCAGGGACGTTATGTGCTCGACTGGGAGCAGCAGGAACTGGATGCGGTGGTGGTCGATATTTTCGGCTTCAACGCCCTGCAAATTGGCCTGCCGCAATGCGAATTCCTGCGCGCCAACCGCATTCCGCTGCGCCAGACGGTCAGCGAATTCGCCGCCGCCGACGGGGTTTGCGCGGATGTGATCTGCGATTTCGCCGCCCTGCCCTTTGCGGCGCACGGCGCCGACCTCGTGGTGCTGCCGCACGTGCTGGAATTTTCCGACGATCCGCACCAGATTTTGCGCGAAATCGCGCGCATCCTGATTCCCGAGGGCCAGCTCATCGTCATGGGCTTCAACCCCTTGTCGCTGTGGGGCGCGCGCCGCCATTTCGACCGCAGCGGCGATTTTCCCTGGCGGGGCGCCTATCTGTCGCTGAACCGCCTGAAGGACTGGCTGCAATTGCTCGGTTTCGAAATCGACCGCGGCACGCTCGGTTGCTACGCCCCGCCGCTATCCCAGGAAAAATGGTTGCAGCGCTGGCGCTTTATCGAAAACGCGGGCCGCCGCTGGTGGGGATTTTCCGGCGGCGTCTATATCCTGCGGGCGATCAAGCGCACGCCCGGCATGCGCCTGATCGCTCCGGCATGGCGCACCCAGGCTCTCGCCGCCAAGGCGCTGCATCCCGCCGTACAGAAAGAAGGTCATGGCCGACACTGACGAGAAAATCGAGATATTCACCGACGGCGCTTGCCGGGGCAATCCGGGTCCCGGCGGCTGGGGGGCCATTCTGCGCCGTGGCGCGGATGAAAAGGAACTCTGGGGCGGCGAGCGGGAAACCACCAATAACCGCATGGAACTGACCGCCGCCATCCGCGGTCTGGCCGCCCTGAAACGCCCGGTCGCGGCGCGTGTTTATTCCGACTCGCAATATGTGCTCAAGGGCATCAGCGAGTGGATACATGGCTGGAAACGCAATGGCTGGAAAACCGCCGCCAAGACGCCCGTCAAGAATGCCGATCTGTGGCAGGAACTCGACAGCCTGGCCCGCCAACACCGGCTGGAGTGGGTCTGGGTCAAGGGCCATGCCGGTCATCCGGAAAACGAACGCGCCGATGCGCTGGCCAATCGCGGCATCGACGAATTGAATCTCAAGAGGGATTAGGATGAAACTTCATGGAACCCGCGATAACCTGTACCGCTTGGGTAGGTTGGCGGTGAGCCACGGGCGAACCCCAACATGGGCCGCCCTGTGGCGCTGTGCATTTCCTGTTGGGGTTCGCTACGCTCACCCCAACCTACACGGCTGTTCGCTGCCCCCCGAGGGGGCCTCAGTCTCCTTCGGGCGGCCGGGCGGAGACTGACATGCGCCAAATCGTGCTCGATACCGAAACGACCGGCCTCGATCCCCGCCAAGGACACCGCATTATCGAAGTGGCCTGCATCGAGATGGTCAATCGCCGGCTGACCGGCCACCATTTGCACAAATACATCAATCCCGAGCGCGAAATTGACGCCGGGGCCCAGGCGGTGCATGGCATCACGCTGGATTTTCTCGCCGACAAGCCAAAATTCGCCGACATCGTCGACGAGTTCCTCGATTTCATCAATGGCGCGGAACTCATCATTCACAACGCCCCCTTCGACCTCGGCTTTCTCAACGCCGAACTGGGCCGCCTCGACCGCGTACCGGTGGAAACCCTGTGCAATGGCGTCACCGACACGCTGAGACTCGCGAAGGAAATGCATCCGGGCAAGCGCAACAGCCTCGATGCGCTGTGCGAGCGTTACGAAATCGACAATTCCAGCCGCACCCTGCACGGCGCGCTGCTCGACACCGAGCTCTTGGCCGACGTGTATCTGGCCATGACGCGCGGCCAGAACAGCCTGATGATCGAGCCGGACGCCGCGCCGCGCCCGCAACTCGGGGCCGACGGCCAAGTCCGCCAGCGTAAGCCGCTGCATGTGCGCCGCGCCTCGGTTGAAGAAGTCGCCGAGCACGAGCGCCTGCTGGCCGCCATCGACCAGGAATCGAAGGGCGCTTGCATCTGGCTTTCGAAGCCCGAAGCCGCCTGAAATTATTGAACCGGCAATCAAGTTTCCATGTTCTTTCCTGTGCCGCAGCCCCCCACCCTGGCCCTCCCCCGCAAGCGGGGGAAGGCTGGGATGGGGGCGGCCATGCAATCTGTTTGCTTGCCGGGTGAATAGTGTGCTGCCGATTTTTCTTTTCCTCTCGATAGCCGGCGAAATCGCCTGTTACCTGGCAATCGCCCGCGTCTGGCTCGGCGCGGGCTGGGATGCCGCCGCGCTCGGCGCCCTCGGCGGTCTGCTCGGCCTGCGCGCCGGCATCAACGCTCTCGGCTGGCTGCTCGCCGCGCATTACGGCTCGCCCCCGCCGCTGGGCTTTCTTCCCCGTCTGCGCCTGATGGTCGGCGAATATCTGGCCTTTTTGCTCACCTTCGTCATCGTGCTGCCCTTCGAGCGCCTGTGGCTGCCGCCCGACCGCCTGTCCGCCGGCGGGGGCCGGCCCCTGCTCCTGGTGCACGGCTATGGTTGCAGCCGGGGCGTCTGGTGGCTGCTCCGGCGGCGTCTCGAAGCGGCCGGCCACACGGTCGCCACGGTCAGCCTGTTTCCCCCCTACACCAGCATCGGCAAGCTGACGCCGCAATTGAAGCAGCGCATCGAGGAAGTCTGCGCCGCCACCGGCAGCCGGCAATTGACCCTGATCGGGCACAGCATGGGCGGTCTGGTCTGCCGCGCCTACCTGGCCCGTCATGGCAGCGCCCGGGTCGACCAATTGATCACCCTGGCCACGCCACATGCCGGCACCGAGCTTGCGCGCCTGGGGCCGGGCCAGAATGCCCGCGAGATGGAACCGGATTCGCCGTGGCTCCGCGACATGGCGGGCGAGCGCCCGGGCATTCCGCTATGGAGTCTGCGCAATCCCTGGGACAACGGCGTCATGCCGGCGGACAAGCAGCGCCTGCCCGCGGCCCGCGACATCGAATTGCCGCCGGTCGGACATGTCGCCATGCTCTACGATGAACGGGTTGTAAAAATCCTGCTCGACCTCTGCCAAGAAAAAGGAAAAAGCGCATGACCATCCCCGCCGCCGCCCGCGCCCAGGCGCAGGACCTGCTCGATTTCATCGACGCGAGCCCCAGCCCCTGGCATGCCGTACAAGAATGCGAACGGCGGCTACAGGCGGCGGGTTTCACGCGCCTGGATGAAAGCGAGCGCTGGAGCCTCGCGCCCGGTTCCCGTCACTACGCGGTGCGCGGCGGCTCGTCGCTGATCGCCTTCAGGGTCGGCGAAGAGGCCGCCGCCGGTCTGACGCTGATCGGCGCCCACACCGATTCGCCGGGCCTGCGCCTGAAGCCAAAGCCCGCCGAGGAAGCGGCCGGCATGCTGCGTCTTGGCGTCGAGGTCTATGGCGGCCCGCTGCTCGCCACCTTCGCCGACCGCGATTTGTCGCTGGCCGGCCGCGTCAATGTCCGCGCCGCCGATGGCTTTACGAGCCATCTGGTGCGCTTCGAGCAGCCCTTGCTGCGCCTGCCCAATCTCGCCATCCACATGAACCGCGAGGTCAACGAGGCGGGCCTCAAATTCAACAAGCAAACCGAATTGCCGCTGCTCCTTGGCGTCGGCGGCGGCGACAGCGCCGAGGCGCGTTTTCGCCAGCCGCTGGCGAACCGGCTCGGCGTCGATCCGGCCGATCTGCTGACCTGGGAACTGGTGGCCTGGGATACGCAAAAAGGCAGTTTCTGGGGCGTCGATGGCGAATTCATTGCCAACAGCCAGATCGACAATCTGGCCTCCTGCCACGCCGCGCTCTCGGCGCTGCTGGCCGCGCCGCCATCTTGCGGCAGCCGCCTCGTCGCCCTCTTCGATCATGAGGAAGTCGGCAGCGAAAGCGCCGCCGGGGCCAGCGGCAGTTTCGTCGCCGATGTCATCGCCCGGCTCGCCGCCTCGGGAAAGCTCGATGCCGAGGATCACAGGCGCATGCTGGCCAGGAGCTTTTTCATCAGCGCCGACATGGCGCATGCCTGGAATCCCAATTTCCCGGCCGCCTACGAGCCCGGCCACCACGCCCTCGTCAACGCGGGGCCAGTGATCAAGAGCAACGCCAACCAGCGCTACAGCACCACGGCCGACAGCGCCGCCCGCTTCATGCATTTCTGTGAGCGGGCCGGCGTGCCCTGCCAACAGTACGCGCACCGCACCGACCTTGGCTGCGGCAGCACCATCGGCCCTATCGTCGCCGCCCGGCTGGGGATTGCCAGCGTCGACGTCGGCTCGCCCATGTGGGCCATGCACAGTATCCGCGAGAGCGCCGGCGCGCTCGACCATGCCTATATGATCGCCGCGCTGACCGCGGCCTTTTCGGCCTGAGCCGGTCAGTTCGTCTGCGGCTGAGGCCTCAATTGACGCCCTTCGTCTCCATCATCTGATTGCAGGCATCCTGGCCATAGACCCCGGCCTGTTGGGGGGTGGTGATCTGCGAGTCCTCGTAGATATGGCGGATGATGACATTCATGATGCGCGGCCCGTTGGCCCCGTCCTCGGCATAGAGCTTCATCGGCACGCCGCCGTCGCGGCGGTACAGCGCCTGGATCGCGTGGTCGCGAATGCGCTTGCAAAAACGCATCTTCTCGGCATCCGGCATCTCGTCCTGGACATTGGCGGCATGAGCGGGCCCCCAGCCGAGCGTTCCCAACAAGGCAAAGATCATCGAGAGGCACAGGCGTTTCATTCAGTCGGCTCCTGGATGGTGGTGAGATAGGCGAGGATATCGCGAATCTGCGTTTCGTCGAGCAGGTTGAGCGAGCCGGTGATTCCCTCTTCGTCGTGCGGCCGGTCGCCTTTCAGGTAGAGATCCATCTGGCGCTTCAGATAGGCGGTGTACTGCCCGACCAGCATCGGGAACATGCCGCGCCCCTTGCCGGTCTTGCCGTGGCAGGAGGCGCACTGCGCCTGGTAAATCTTCCCGCCGGCCTCGGGATCGCCCTCGGCGCGCGGAATGATCATGACCCGCTCGACCATTTGCAGGCGAGTCAGCGCATCCTCGATGCCGTCGAAGTTCGGCATCTTGTTCGACAACTCGATGCCCGCGAGATAGGCCGAGACATCCTTGATATCCTCGTCCGACAATTCGCGCTCCTGGGTGTAGGGGAACATCGGAATATTGATCCGCAACCGCGAGCGGAAATTTTTCAATTGCGTCTCCAGGTAGCGCAGCTGTTGTCCGGCGATGCGCGGATATTCGCCCTTCTTGCCGCCCTGGCCATTGTCGCCGTGGCAGGCGGCGCAAGTGCCATTGATGTCCTTGCCCTGTTGCAGGTCGACGGCGATGGCCTGGCCGACGCCGAAAACGAGGAGCAAGAGCGTAGAAAACAAGGGGCGCAACAGCATGTAACGACTCTCCAAAAAAGCTTGCGGCAAATTGTCGCATCGGTGCGACGGCTGACAATTGACGCATATCACGCATAATCCGGCCCATGCGTTTTTTTTCCTGCACCGCCGACGGAGCCGCGCAATGGACCAACCAGCGAGCCAATTTACGGCGTCTGATCGCCTCGCGCTGGATCGTCCTCGCTGCCATGGCCGCGCTCACCGCCGGCGCCCCCGGCCTCCTGGCCATCCCTTTGCCGCAAGCGCCGCTATTTACGGTGCTGGGTGTTGCCGCCGCCTTCAATGCCCTGGCCGACCGGCGATTGCGCAGCGCGAGCCACGCTAGCTCCGGCGAATTGTTCAGCCAGTTGCTGTTCGACATCGCCGCCCTGTCGGCGCTGATGTTTTTCAGCGGCGGCGCGACCAATCCGCTGATCTCGCTCTTGCTGCCGCCGCTGGCCATCGCCGCGCTGACCCTGCCCCTCCCCTGCGTGCTGGCCGCCGGAGCCATCGCCGTTGCCGCCTACTCGCTGCTGCTCGTCGTCTACCTCCCGCTGCCGATGGCGGATGCGGCGCGGGCGACGCAACTGCACCTCATCGGCATGTGGCTGACCTTCGCCGTCTCGGCGGCGATGATCGCCTGGTTCGTGCTCCGCCTGACCGGCCTGATCCGCCAGCGTGACGCCGAACTGGCCGCCGCCCGCGAACAGGCGCTGCGCGACGAGCGGGTGCTGGCCATGGGCACCCTGGCCGCCGGGGCCGCCCATGAACTCGGCACGCCGCTGGCGACGATGAGTCTCCTGGCTGGCGAACTGGCCGCCGATAAGAGCCTGCCGCCCGCGGTGCACGAGGACATCGCCCTGCTGCGCCGGCAAATCGCCGTCTGCAAGGAAATCATCACCGGCCTGTCGCGCCGGGCCGGCGCCGAACGCCTCGACCACGCGCCGCGGCAAGCGGCCGACCGCTGGCTGGACAACCTGCGCCAGCATTGGCACGCGATCCGCCCGCAGGCGGCCAGCCGCCTGATCATCGGCTCCGACGGCCCGGCCCCGGAACTGGCCGCCGATCCGCGCCTGGAACAGGCGCTACTCAATCTCTTCAACAATGCCGCCAACGCCACGCCAGAGCCGCTGGAAATCCGCCTCGCCTGGGGCAACGACACGCTGTGCATCGACATCCGCGACCACGGCCCCGGCTTTCCGCCAGCCGTGCTCCAAAATGCCGGACAGCGCGGCCTGCCGGCCCACGCGGGCGGCAGCGGCGTCGGTCTCTTGCTGACGCGCACCGCCATCGAACAACTGGGCGGCAAGCTGAGCCTGATCAATCCCGAAGAAGGCGGCGCGCTCGCCCGCATCGAATTACCGAAAAATCATGTCTGAAATCACCCTGGTCATCGACGACGACCCCAGTTTCAACGCCATCCTGGTCCGCACCCTGGAGCGGCGCGGCCTGCCCGCGCACGGCGCGCTGAACCCAGCGGCGGCGCTAGAGCTCGCCCGCCAGAGCCCGCCCGCTCGCGTCATCCTCGATCTCAATCTGGCCGGCAGTTCCGGCCTTGCGCTGATTCCCGAATTGCTGGCCATCAACCCGGATTGCCGCATCGTCGTCCTGACCGGCTATGCCAGCATCACCACCGCCGTCGACGCGGTCAAGCTCGGCGCTGTCCAGTACCTTGCCAAGCCGGTCGAAATCGAGGCCATCCTGGCGGCCTTTGTCGACGACGGCCCCGACCTCGACCTCTCGGTTCCGGAAGCCCCGCTGTCGGTGGACCGTCTGGAATGGGAACACATCCAGCGCGTCCTGCACGAAAACGACGGCAATATCTCAGCCACCGCCCGCGCCCTGAAAATGCACCGGCGCACCCTGCAACGCAAACTGGCCAAACGGCCGGTGCGCGGTTGAGCCGGCCCGACACGCAAAGCGCAAGCAGCATTTGACGGCATAATGCCGAAGGGCCGAAAAATGAAAAACGAAGCCAAGCGCCAGCCCGAGCGCTTACAACCCATGCCAGAGAAATTAGCCATGAAGCCTGAAACAGCCTGCATCCATGCCGCCCGAGACAAGACCCATACAACCGGAGCGGTCGCGGTTCCGATTTATCAATCCGCGACCTTTGCCCATCCCGGCGCGGGGCAAAGCACCGGCTACGATTATTCCAGAACGCAAAACCCCACCCGCGAACATGCCGAAAAGATGCTGGCCGCGCTCGAAGGCGGGGCGAGCGCATCCGCCTATTCAAGCGGGATGGCGGCCATCGCCACCCTGATGGAACTCTTTGCCCCCGGCGACGAAATCATCGCCACGGACGATCTTTACGGCGGCTCGATCCGCCTCTTTGATCACATTTCCACAAAAAATGGCGTGGTCATTCGATATGCCGACACCGCCGATCTCTCGGCCATCGAAGCCTCGATCACCGGGGCGACCCGGGCCATTTTCATCGAAACGCCCACCAATCCCATGATGAAGGTCAGCGACATCGCGGCCATCAAGGCATTGATCGGCCAGCGGGACATCCTCCTCTTGGTGGACAACACCTTTCTGACCCCCTATTTCTGCAATCCGCTCAAGCTGGGCGCGGACATTGTCGTCCACAGCGGCACGAAATATCTGGCCGGACACAACGACACCCTGGCGGGCTTTATCGTCACCCAATCGGCGGAAATCGGGGAAAAGCTGCATTTTTTGAAAAATACCATCGGCGGGGTGTTGGCCCCCTTCGATGCCTTTCTGGTCACGCGCGGCATCAAGACCCTCGCCATTCGGATGGAAAAGGCGCAGCAAAACGCCATGCTCATCGCGCGATGGTTGCAGGAGCAGCCGAAAGTGACCCGGGTCTACTATCCCGGCCTGCCTTCGCATCCGGCTTACGCGCTCTCCAGACGGCAAGCGCGGGGCTTTGGCGCGATGATCAGTTTTTCCGTGGATAGCGCCGAAACCGCCCAAAATATTCTCAATGGCACGGAACTCATCCTGTTCGCCGAAAGCCTGGGCGGGGTGGAAACGCTGCTGACCTACCCGGTTACCCAGACGCATTCCTACGTACCCGAAGCAGAACGCCTAAAGCGGGGAATCGACGACAAACTGCTTCGCCTCTCGGTGGGCATTGAAGCGGCGGAGGATCTGATCAGCGACCTGGAACAGGCGATGCGGTAAGCGGCTTTGATCCAAGCGTGGGCATGCACAGATCTCCGCTTCGGTTCACAAGCCAAAATCTTCCCGAAAGCGATCCATTTGATGCATCCGCTCATGCAGGACAGTCACGATGCCGATGTCTTCGTTCGAGAGTCTGCGCCAGTAGACGACGTGCCGTTCGTAGCGAAAGAAATAGCCCTCGATACCGAATTCAGCCGGAATCGGTTTCGATAGCGTCTTGCGGGTCTTGATACCTTCAAATGCCTCGAACAAACCCGTGATGTAGCGCTCGGCCTGCTGTTCGCCCCAGCGATCTCGCGTGTAGCGATAAATATCGTCGAGTCGATAGGAGGCCGCTTCCTGGATGCGGATCCGGGTCATGCCCCGATCCGGTTGCGCGCGATCACGTCGGCTGCCGTCAACGGCTTGTATGCTGATTCGGGGGCTGCATACGCATGGGTCAGTTCGGCCTTGAGGCGCTCGAAGGCTTCTTGCTCCGTCCGCTCCTTGTCGCGGCGGATCAGATCGCGGATGTACTCGCTGACGTTTTCGTAAGCGCCATGCTCGCCGACATTCGCGGCAACGAATTCATTGAGGATTCCGCTGAGGCGAACTGTCAAGGTTGTCGTGGTCGTTCGAGTCATCACTTGATCCTTTTATTTTCGTATTCAATATACGCAAAAATGAATACCGTCACAAGCACGGGATCAAGCCCCTTGTACCGCCTCGCTCGCCTCCACTTCGCCGCTCGGTCCCTTGCGCGCGGCGAGCAGGGTATAGACCGTCGGCACCACGAATAGCGTGAAGAAGGTGCCGAGCATCAGGCCGCCGACGATGACCCAGCCGATCTGCTGGCGCGACTCGGCGCCCGCGCCGGTGGCCAGCGCCAAGGGCAGCGCGCCGAGGACCATGGCCCCGGTGGTCATCAGGATAGGCCGCAGGCGCAGCGTCGCCGATTCGATGACCGCTTCCTTCAGCGCCCTGCCCTGTTCCTGCAACTGGTTGGCGAATTCGACAATGAGAATGCCGTGCTTGGTGATCAGGCCGACCAGCGTCACGAGGCCGATCTGACTATAGACATTGAGGGTGCCGCCGGTCAGCCATAGCGCCAAGAGCGCGCCGGCCATCGACAAGGGCACGGTCAGCATGATGATGAAGGGATCGCGAAAGCTTTCGAACTGGGCGGCCAGCACCAGGTAGATGAAGGCCAGCGCCAGCACGAAGGTGATCGCCAGCGACGAGGCCGCCTGACGGAATTCGCGCGACTGGCCGTTGTAATCGACGGAATAGCCGGGTTGCAGCAGGCTGGCCGCGACGCCATCCATATCATTGAGCGCCTCGCCCAGGGTGTAGCCCGGCGCCAGATTGGCGGTGATGGCCACGGCGCGGCGCTGGGCGAAATGGTTCAATTCGCGCGGCGCGACCCTTTCTTCGAGATCGAGCAGGTTATCGAGCGCGATCATGCCGCCATCGCGGCCGCGCACGTAAATATCGCGGATATCGTCGGGATTGCTGCGGTCGATGTCGGCGACCTGAACCATCACGTCGTACTGTTCGCCATCGCGCTTGAAGCGGGTGACCTGACGGCCGCCGAGCAGGGTTTCCAGGGTTCGCCCGATGGCATCGACCGGCACGCCGACATCGGCCGCCTTGTCGCGGCGGACCCGTACCGAGAGTTCGGGCTTGTTGAGCTTGAGATCGGTGTCGAGATTGATGAGCCCCGGGTTCTTGCGCAATTCGGCAAGGAAGCGGTGGGTCACCTGGTCGAGTTCCTCGTAGGAAGCCGAGGTCGCGATAATGTAATTGACCGGCCGGTCGCGCGGACTCTGGCCAAGCGAGGGCGGCGCGTTGGGAAAGGCCAGCACGCCGGGAATGGCGGCGAATTTGGGCTGCAATTCCTTGACGATGGAAAGCGAGCTGCGATCTCGCTCCTTCCAATCGAGCAAGCCGGTGTTGATGGTGGCCTGGCTGACCACCGGGTTGCCGGAAACGACGAAATAACGCTCGACTTCCGGTATCTGGCGCAAGATGTCCTCGAGCTGCCGGCCATAACGCTCGGTGTAGTCGAGCGTCGCCCCTTCCGGCCCCACCAGGGTGACGAAAATCACGCCGCGATCTTCCAGCGGCGCGAGTTCCGATTTCAGCGCCTGTAGCAACAGGCCGCAGGAAGCGGCAACCAGCAGGAAGGCCAGCATGACCGCCCAGCGCAGATCGAGGCTTGCCGTCAGCACGCGGCGATAGCCCGTGTTCAGCCAATCGAGGAAGCGCTCAACAGCAAGAAAGGCTTTGCCGTGCTTTTCCTCGTGACGCAACAGCAGCGAGCACATCATCGGCGACAGGGTCAGGGCGACGAAACCGGAAACCAGCACCGCGCCGGCCAAGGTCAGCGCGAACTCGATGAAAAGCTTGCCGGTGCGCCCGGTCATGAAGGCCACCGGGGCGTAGACGGCGGCGAGCGTCAGCGTCATCGCCACCACCGCGAAGCCGATTTCCCGGGACCCCAGGAGGGCCGCCTGTCGGCGCGGCATGCCCGCTTCGATATGGCGGAAAATGTTCTCCAGCATCACGATGGCATCGTCTACGACCAGCCCGATGGCCAGCACCAGCGCGAGCAGCGTCAGCGTGTTGATCGAGAAGCCGAGCACGAACATGATGGCGAAGGCGCCGACGAGCGAAACCGGAATGGTGACCAGCGGAATCAGCGTCGCCCGCAGATTGCGCAGGAAGAAGAAAATGATGGCCAGCACCAGCAGGATGGCTTCGCCGATGGTCGCGAATACCGAGCGGATCGAGCGGTCGATGAATATGGAGGAATCGTAGGAAATATCGACCCGCATGCCTTCCGGCAATTGCTCGATCAATCCCGGCAATTCGGCGCGCAGCGCCTGAGAGAGTTCGAGCGGATTGGCCGTGGCCTGTTTGATGAGGCCCATGCCGACCGCCGATCGGCCCTTGAAGCGGGCCGAGTTGCGCTCGGCCAGGGGCCCGATCTCGACCCGGCCAAGATCGCCGATGGTCACCGGATAGCCGCTCGCCGTCTTGACCACGATGGCGCCAAATTCGCCCGGCGTCTTGAGATCGGTGCTGGCGACCACCGAAAATTCGCGCTGCCGGCTCTCGATGCGCCCGGCCGGGACTTCGACATTCTGCCGGCGCAAGGCATCCTCGACATCGGCCGGCGTCAGTTGATAGGCCGCCAGGCGCTGCCGGTCCAGCCAGATGCGCATCGCGAATTTGCGCTCGCCGAAAATGCGCACATCGGCTGCGCCCGGCAGGGTCTGCAAGCGCGGCTTGACGATGCGATTGGCGACATCGGTGACTTCCAGCGCCGAATGCTTGTCGGACGAAAAGGCCAGCCAGATGATCGGATTGGCGTCGGCCTCGACCTTGGCGATGACCGGCTCGTCGATTTCGTCGGGCAGGCGCTTGCGCACCCGGGAGACGCGGTCGCGAACATCGGCCGCCGCCGCGTCCGGTTCGCGTTCGAGCTTGAAGCGAATCGAAATCTGGCTGCTCTCGGAGCGCGAAATCGAGGTCAGAACCTCGATGCCCTCGATGCCGGCCAGCGAATCCTCAAGCGGCTTGGTCACCTGCGACTCGATAATTTCCGCCGAGGCGCCAAGATAGGTGGTGGTGACCGTGACCACCGGCTCGTCGATTTTCGGATACTCGCGCACCGACAGGCGATCATAGGAAACCAGGCCGAGCAGCATGATCACCAGCGACAGCACGGTGGCGAACACCGGCCGGCGGATGCAGATGTCGGAAATTTTCATGGGCGGCTGGCGGCGCTGGCCGGCGTCCCTTCGCCGGTTTCGCCGACGGCGCGCACCGGCACGCCGTCGCGCAGCCTGAGCTGGCCGGCAATCACCACCACATCGCCCGCCGCCAGACCCTCGACGATTTCCACCTGGGCCGCCCGGCGCACGCCCAGGCGCACCGGAACCCACTGCGCCCTGCCGTCGACGACGCGGAAAACCGCCGGCTGGCCGCCGGGAATGATGGCCTGTTCCGGCAGCATCAGCGCCGCTTGGCGCTCGCCCAGCATCAGCTTGAGACGCATGAACATGCCCGGACGCAGTTTGCCGTTTTGGTTATCGAGCCGGGCGCGGGCCGACAGCGAACGGCCGGCCTGATCAATCAGGGGATCGACGGCTTCGAGCCGCGCCGGGAAACGCTCGCCGGGCAGGGCATCGCTGCTCGCCTCCAGTTCCATGCCCTTTTTCAAGCGGCTGACATAGCTTTCCGGCAGGCGGAAATCGGCGCGCAAGCTGGTGATGTCCTCGATATTGACCAAGTCCTGGCCTTGCTGCACATAGTCGCCCACGCTCACATTGCGCAAGCCGACGACGCCGTCGAAGGGCGCGCGGATGCGCATCTGCGCGAGCCTCGCCTCGGCCAGACTAACCGCCGCCGCCTGGATTTTCAGCGTCGCCTGCGAGCTATCCAGCGCCTGCGGGCTGAGGAATTTTTTTTCCAGCAATTCCTGATTGCGCCGGTGGCTGCTCTCGGCCAGCGCCAGGTTGGCCCGGGCCTGCTGCAATTCGGCCTCCTGGATCGCCGCATCGAGGCTGATCAGCGCCCTTCCCTGGGTCACCGCCTCGCCGTCGCGAAAATGGATCGCCGCCACGCGACCAGCCGTTTCCGGGCGCAGCATGACCGACTCGGCGGATTTCAGCGTGCCGACGGCTTGCGCGTCGTCGGCGAAATCGACCGCCCTGACCGCCGCCACCTCGACCGCCTGCGCCGAACTCTCGGCCGCCACGCTGGGCGGCACCCTGGCCGGCGGCCGGTTGGCGGTATAGGCGAGATAGCCGACCCCGATGAGGCCCAAGAGGGCCAGGGCAAGAACGCCAAAGCGGGGCCTGTTTTTCACGATCAGACGACGAGAGTCTGCGGCTCCTCGCCCTGGCGCGCCCGAATCATGCCGATGCGATAGACGCATTCGCCCTGGGCTTTGAGTTCAGCCATCGCCGCCTCGACATCGGCGGCGGCGACGATGATCACGAGGCCAATGCCGCAGTTGAAAACGCGGTGCATTTCGTTCTCGGCGACCTGACCTTCGGCCTGTAGCCAGTCGAACAGCCTGGGCCGAGGCCAGGCGGCCTTTTGCAGCTCGGCCACGGTATTTTCCGGCAGCACGCGCGGCACGTTTTCCAACAGACCGCCGCCGGTGATATGGGCCATGCCCTTGATCGCCACTTTTTCCATGGTCGCCAGCACCGGCTTCACATAGATACGGGTCGGGGCCATCACCACATCGGCCAGGGTGCGCTCGCCATCAAACGGGGCGTTCATATCCGGCTGCGAACGCTCGATAATCTTGCGCACCAGCGAGTAACCGTTGGAATGAGCGCCGGAGGAAGCCAGACCGAGCACCACATCGCCCGGGGCGATGGACTTGCCGTCGATGGCCCTGGATTTTTCGACAACGCCCACCGCGAAACCGGCGAGATCGTATTCGCCGGCCGGGTACATGCCCGGCATTTCGGCCGTTTCGCCGCCAATCAGCGCGCAGCCCGCCAGTTCGCAGCCCCTGGCGATGCCGCCGACAACCGAGGCGGCGGTATCGACATCGAGCTTGCCGCAGGCGAAGTAATCGAGGAAAAACAGCGATTCAGCGCCGAGCACCAGAATGTCGTTGACGCTCATCGCCACCAGATCCTGGCCGACGGTGTCATGGCGGTTCAGATCGAAAGCCAGCTTCAACTTGGTTCCAACGCCGTCGGTGCCGGAAACCAGCACCGGCTCCCGGTAACGCTTGGGCACTTCGAACAAGGCGCCGAAGCCGCCGATGCCGCCGAGCACGCCATCGCGCAGGGTCTTTTTGGCGAGCGGCTTGATGCGGTCGACCAGCGCGTCGCCGGCAGCAATATCGACACCGGCGTCGCGGTAGGAAAGAGAAGATTTCTGGGTCATGTTGGGCCTTGGCCAGGCAACTGAAAAAAATGGATTTTACCCGAAACCGGGCCACCGCCTAAACGCCGGCCCGGGCTTCGAGGCCGTCCGCAAGTGGCGATTTGAAACCGGCCGGCGAGTCGGAGAGGGCAGTCGGCGCATCCGACCGCGCAACCTGAGGACTTTCTTCTTGGCGAAACAAAAGTAGTACGCCCGCGCGTCAGGCGCGGAAAACAGCGGCTGAGAAATAAAGACGCTGGATGGCCGTTCCTCGAAAATCCCCAAGGGCGAGATGGCTTTGCCATTCGTGCGATTGCCCTGCGCGCCAGCCTGCCCCCATCGTGCAAGCGATGGCGTTATGATTAGCATTCCAGCACGATCCCGACCAGGCGCTTGGCGCTTTTCCCGCCAAGCCCTGGCGTACATCCCGCAGCCCTTGCCAGGGCAGGCGGGTTCA
>Ga0209737_10001709_pt1 | contig 15589 bp, 16 predicted proteins | sample TergutCu122P3_FD_187284 | JGI IMG/M metagenome (GOLD analysis project Ga0209737, IMG submission 187284) | Cubitermes ugandensis P3 segment gut microbial communities from Kakamega Forest, Kenya - Cu122 P3 (SPAdes) (version 2) | ecosystem: Host-associated > Arthropoda: Insects > Digestive system...
CGGGATCGGCATTTTCATTGATGGTGATACCGGCGGTGGTATGCGGGTTGAAAACCACGGCAATGCCACTGGTTACGCCACTTTTCGCGACCGCTTCACGAACCTCTTTGGTAATGTTGTAAAAAAACTCACGGGGAGCGGATAAGGTGTATTCGTATAACATGGGGAACCTCCTATACATATTAGTTTATATACGCAACTTTTCTTTCAACGCATTTTGCAAAATTTGGGAAAAATTCAATTCTGCCTGTTCAGCCATTTTATTAAGCCATGACGGGATAGTTAAAGTTTTTTTAACTGCTTTACTGTCAAAAAATTTGCGATATTCAATTGTATCACAACTAACGAGAGTTACAAATGAATTTTCATCGTATTTAATTGTGCTTGGGTCTGAGGGGGCGGGGATTTCTTCATTTCTATCTTCCAAACAATAAAGGGCTAGGCACAAAGCATCATTCGCCATTTCTAAGGAGTCCTGTATTTCTTCACCTTGTGTATAACACCCTTGCAAATCCGGAAACAGTATTGAATATCCCCCTTCGTCTTCCTTAGTAAATATCGCCGGATATATATATTTCGCCATCTTTACTCCTTTCCCTGCTTTATTCCTGCATCTTTTAAAATGCTATTCAAAGTTCCTTTTTTTACGTCATGGGAATTATGTCTTCCGACCTCAAAATACTTTCCTGTTTTGGGGTTAAACCATACTTCATGCCTGCTACCTTCTCTACTTAAACAACAACCTGCTCTTCTAAGTATTTTCTTCAATTCACTATATTTAATACAAACACCTCCTAATAATAACACGTGCTTACACGTGTTGTCAATATGTAGATTACTGCCAACAATGGTAAAAATGATAATTTTTCAATGCTGTGATATTTTGGAATACAAAAATATAAAAAAAGAATTTTATATAGGATTTATCAGCTAATTACATTATAAATAATCATTCAAATATGTAAAGGATTAATTTCTTATTTTCATCTTAACAAATATATCAACCCAACCACCATTACGGCAATCAAAAATCCCAATACCAACGTAAAGGTAATCATAAACGGAATCGCCTTATTACCCTCACTGTACCTATGCAAATACTTCGTAAACACAAAATATCCGCTTACCTTAAACGCAACCGGTACAAGCAACAAATAAGGACGGTTAGTATTAAGGAAAAATAACAACATCAACATCAAATACGCGGCTATCTCAGCATTATATAAAGACGAAACCACTATTTTTTTCATCAATTGGTTACGCTTTTCTTTCATTTTCCTGTTACCCCCACTATAAACGACTGGATTTTTTCAAGTACCCCCTCAGCTTTAAATGTATTATTATGAGAAACATTTTCCAAGGTCATGAAATCGACATCACCACCAAACAACTCCGCTATCCGTAACGATGATGCAAATGGAATCGCTTCATCCCGTTTTGAGGCAATAACCAATACCGGACAATTAACCTTTGGCGCATACTCACTTGAAGGCAATTTTTGCTTGACCAACAATCGCATCGGTCCATAAAAAATCGGCAACATTCCATTATAGAGGTCATACCCACTGGCATAAGGTGTAGCGGTTATCAGACCGGCAACCGGACGGTTCGCGGCAAGATATATAGCATTCCCTGTTCCCAAACTAAAAGCCATTACAACAATCCGTTCATTATCTACATATGGAAGTGTCACTGCATAATCGTACGCAGCCAATGCCATCTCATACATATTCCGGTAATGCGGACGACCTTCATTTAAACCGTACCCATCATAATCTATGTAAAGATAATGACAACCCGGATAATACTGCCAATCATTTTTGTCCCCCCGATTCCGCAGATTTCTATACGAAACTTCACCATTACCTCCAAAATAAATAACCAACGGGGCAATTTCATCACTTTCCCGGTACATCATCCCATGATATGTCTTACCATTTTCACCGGTAAAAGCGATTTCATGATATCCTTCAAGGCTTTGTAGATATATACGGCTCTCTTCATCATGGACATTATTAAACATCATGCCATCCTGCACTATGTATACAAGACCACAAACCGCCGTTAACACATTAAAAACTAGTAACACGGTTGAGCCTGTCTTCTTAAGCCATTCTTTTATTTCAAAACAACTATTCAGCATACTGCTCAAACTTAATAATAGCAAATTAAAAAGAAAAACTACTGCGGTAATTAATATCGCTCCCAAAACCAGTGAATCCATGCCATAAAAGATAAAAAGTCCGGACATCCCAATTATCCCGGCACAAAGCACCATGTTGATACCATATTTTTTTACCACTTTTTTCTCATCAATCATAAAACTCTCCATTCGTTATGAGTTGCACATCACAAGTATAGCTGAAAACCTTCACTGTGCAATAACTCACATTAATCTTTTGCTTAATGCTTCTTGTAATATTCGTGACAAACTTAGCCCGGCTTCATTTGCCTTTTTATCCATCCATCTGGGTATGCTTATATTACGTCTGACTGCACGGTTATCTTTTATATCCGTACATACAAGATTTACAAACTCATTTTCGTTCGTTATTATATCAGATATTTTTGATGCTACGGGAATTTCCATTTCTTCATCAACAAGATACTCTAACCATTGTGTTAACGCTGATTGTGCCATGTATAATGCATTACCAAGGGTTTTCCCCTCACTAATACATCCCTCAAAATCAGGAAAAGTTATTGTATATGTGCCATCATTATTTAGATGAAAAATGGCAGGATAAACTCTATCCATTCATACTCCTTTCTTTGAATTTACTTGATTCCTGCTGCTCGCAATATTGCTTTTGCAGTTTCCTCATTTACATCTCGATGATGAGGCACTTGAACACTACGGGCGTTTTCTTTTTGATAAATATCGTGATCGCCTGTCCTGACCAGCTTATATCCGGCGGCTTTTAATTTCTTTGCCAAAATTCTGTACTTCATATTATGCTCGCTTATCTTGTATTTTATTACACAATTTACACAATGTCCATGTTTATTTATTATTTTAATGGAAATCTTCAGCAATCTGCTGTTTTGTCTGGAGCAAAAGAGAAAAAGATTTGTTGAATTATAAGATAATATATTAAACATAAAATAGTCTGTAAATAGGAAATGGCAACTTATCTAGAAATGCAAAATCAAAGATAAGTCTAATGTCTGGATTTTCGCTTCGTATTAGCAAAATAAGGACTACGCTTTTCTGCCGTCATAACGAAATAATCGTCGATTTCATCAATCCGGACACCACCAAAAATCGCTATCAATTTATTCTTGTACCAATCTCGCCTTTTTACCACCATAATCATTTTTCCACCGATGGCGAGACAACGAAATCCTTTTTCTATGAAATGCTTTGGTACGGAAAAATCTGTGTGGTAGGGTGGATTGGATAAAATCAAGGTGAAATCCTTTTCCTCGATATTTCCGAAACCATCACTTTGAATTATTTTAACTTCACCCACATTATTCAAAGTGGCATTTTCCCGCGCTATTTTAACTGCTTCTTCCCATACATCACTCATGATAACATTGCTTGCACCGATTATTTTCGCGGCAATAATACCAACAACCCCATAACCGCACCCTAAATCCAGCACCTTGTTTTCAGCAGAAAAGTCAACCACCGAAAGCATTGCCAGAGTTCCTTTGTCAATTTGGTTAGGTGAAAATAATGCTGGGGAAGTTTTAAATTTTAATGGGATGCTCTTAACAGTTTCGATTATCAAAAAACTTATCCCTTCCTACCCATATATAAACCCGTCCCCGCTCCTATTTCAAGCGCAATTTTGCTATCCGTCTGGGAGTATTTTGATACATCCTCAAATAACTCGCCAGGATAATCCCAACGAGACTTATCATAATTCACAACAATATCATCAAATATTACTCTGTTTTCCCGTTCCCAACCCATGATTTGATTATCCATTTTTTACCTTTCTATTGTTTGTATCGGGACTTTTTAGGAACAATCGCGAGCTGATAACCTAATATATCTATAACCGAAGTTAATGTTTGCAAGGTAGGATTACCATTTTCGCTAAAACTGGTATATAAGTGCTCTCTTGCCAAACCGGATTTATTAGATACATCCATCATACCACGCGCTCTTGCAGCATTACCAAGCGCTTTCGATATTTGTTTTGGGTCGCCTGTTTCAAAAGCAACTTGAAGGTAAGCATCTATATCTTCTTGGCACTTTAAATAATCAGCAGCATCCCAACGGCTTGTTTTTACCTTTTCGCTCATTTAATATTCTCCTTTAGTAATTTAGCACATTCTATATCACTTTGCTGTGTAGACTTATCACCACCACAAAGAAGCAAAACCAATTTGTCGCCAATCTTACAAAAATAAATTCGATATCCCGGACCATAATTAATTTTCTTTTCAAAAACCCCATCCCCTACCGATTTAACTTTACCCATATTCCCATCCTCTATACGGTTTATATGAACAAGAATTAGGGCTTTAGCCTTTCTGTCTTTTAGATTACCAAGCCATACATCGAAAATATCTGTCTTATCTATATCCATCTTTCCTCCTTCATTGTAACTTATAACTTACATTTTGTCAATATAGAATCATTCGTTTTATATAATAATCTGCTTTATCGCAATTAAAATGTTCTATAACCAGTATAGAACATTTGTTCGGTTTTGTCAATGAATTATTATGAAACGAAAATTGAATTAAAAATAATCTTTCATCAATTCGTCAACCCATCCGGGGACGGTTGCTTTCTCTTTTAGGTCATACATTGGATAATATGGTTTTATATCCAAAACGGGTGTTTCGCTGATAGCGTCAAGTCCTTGTACATGTATAACATTTTTCTCTATCGAAATAAGTTTTACAGTAGTTATTCCAATTGGGTTTGGTCTGTCTTTTGCCCTTTGCGAAAAAATCCCGACTATCGGCATATCTTCTCGTCCTTGCGGTTTTCTGGTTAGGTGCTTCTCGCTGATAAATTCTGCTTGATTTAAATGATAGACAACAATAATATGGCTAAAATCTGATAACCCGATTAAACCATCAGCTAAACACTCATCGATTACGATTTTTGATGTAACTTCACCCCAGTTATAATCAACTTTTTCCGTTATTTCATTTATTACAATTCCGATTGGTTTAAACATATTTATCACCTGTTCCTTTTGGTTAAGTGTAGCATCTTTTTTCCCAAATTGCAAAATCATAAATGTCAGTCGCAATTATATGGTATAATGAGATTGCGGGTCGGAGTCCGCAATGACGTACCGATTGCAGATCGAATTAAACTGTAGGGCGGGGGCTTGCCCCCGCCGATGCTGCCCAAATCATGATACAATATAAAGCTGCAAGATTCAAAAAGGAGGACAAACATGGCACTGGAATTTAAAGTAAGAACCAAGAAGCAAATCCGCGTTATTATTGATACTGACGCCGATTGCGAAGCGGATGACCCTTTTGCGATAGCTCATGCGCTGATGAGTCCGAAGTTGATAGTCAAAGCGATTTTTGCCACCCACTTTAATGAAGAAGGCTCGATGATGAGGAGCTTTGAAGAGATACAGCGGGTACTTACCGCAATGAATCTCACTTATCCTGTTTATCAGGGAGCAGAAAAAGCCCTGTCGGCTGGTGAAAATGTACCACTTTCCCCAGCTTCGGAGTTTTTGATTGAAGAAGCGTTACGTGAGGATGAAATGCCACTATTTGTGCTTTGTCTTGGGGCAATCACAAATGTTGCCGCCGCTTTGAAAGCACGTCCCGAAATCAGCAAACGGATGAAAGTAATCTGGATTAGCGGTCATGATTACGAAATAAAGGAAATACCTTTCAGGGAGTTTAATTCCGGAAATGATGTAGCCAGCGCCAATTTTATCATGGAAAATGATGTAGAATTGTGGCAGGTTCCGACTACTGTATATGGCAAAATGCGGATTGGGCTTTCCGAGATGCAAAGAAGGATATATCCATGCGGAGATATCGGAAAGCATTTATTTGAAAAAACTGTAAAGTATAATGATACTGACAAAGCTGACTGGACACCCGGTGAAAGTTGGTCTTTGGGTGATTCCCCGGCAATTGCTTTAGCGATTGATGAAGGGTGCGGAAAATATGAAATCCGCGAAGCACCTATCATCAATGACGATACATCTTATACCTTTAACACCGGAAGACGCAAAATCCGGGTTTATCATTATGTTGATTCCCGTTTTGTCTTAGAAGATTTTATGTCGAAGCTGGAGTTAATATATGGCGTGTAGATTGCCTTAAATGAAATTACTAAAGACGACCTTTAAAACCTTGGTCGTTTTTTATTATTAGTATGTTATGATTAACCAATACCGCACTACAGGAAATGTTTTCGCAATCCGAATGATTTATATTGAAACCATTAAAGATGCCGGGTCTAAGTTCATACGTTTGTAACTTTGCAATTTTGGCACCTAGGAGAGCAACCATGCAACCAGTGAACATTATCAATCAAAGCCTAACCTATATCGAAGAAAACCTTAAAACTGAAATCACGACCGATGAGCTCGCGGATATGGCAGGATATTCGGTTTGGCATTACCAGCGCTTGTTTTCACAGATGACCGGGACGCCGGTGGCTGTATATATCGGTAAGCGACGGCTTGACCGGGCGCTTAAGGAAATTGCCGGAGGACGGCGGGCGATTGATGTGGCGCTTGAATACGGTTTTGACACATATGCCGGATTTTATAAAGCGTTCGTAAAAATTTATGGCGACTCTCCAAAAAAGAAAATACTAAAAACGGAGGTTTCAATTATGTTTAACAAGCAATTATTTAATGAACAAGAATTACGGGATATCCTATTAAATTGGGATATTCCCCAAGATTTACCCATATTGGATGTCTATATCATTGATGGGACGGAAGTTTCAGGCAATGTGTGGTCAATTGGTGAGGAGTATATCTTGAAAGCTGGAAACAGGGAAAGTCTGCTCAAAAATCTGAATATTGTCAAAGCTTTGGCAACACAAGGATTCATGGCAGCTACCCCGATAACCACAAAATCGGGAACGGAGTATGTTGACGGGCAGCAAATTGTTATTTTGTCACGGGGAGTAAAAGGAAGTCCGCTTTCAAAAAACGAACGCTTTGGTGTAAAGCGCCAGGATTACGGGCGTAAATACGGCGAAAGCATTGCCCGGCTTCATAAGGTTCTTAAGAGCATCGAAGCAGAGGTGCAACCCAAAAACGAAAACTTATATTCTACTGTTACAGATTGGGTACTTAAGGAAGTGAAAAAGCAAAACAAACAATATCAAATGGGATTGTCTGAGCAATTTTTTGAAGGTTATATTAATAATTTCAAAATACTGCATGACAAATTACCGAAGCAGTTAATCCACCGCGACCCGAACCCGTCAAACATTCTGTTTGATGACAAAGAAGTATCCGGCTTTATTGACTTTGATTTAAGCGAGTGTAATGTCCGCTTGTGGGACCCTTGTTATTGTGCAACCGGACTCCTAAGCGAATGGCGCGGGGTTGAAGGAATTTTTGAAAAATGGCCGGAGATACTTTCCGCTATTCTTCACGGGTACGATAGTGTAAATCCATTAAGTGCCGAAGAAAAACAAGCGGTTTATTATGTGCTTTGCGCGATTGAAATGATTTGTCTTGCTTATTTCGAAGGCAACGATAAATTAAAGGATGTAGCGAAAGTAAACCGGGAAATGCTCATGTATATTGTCAAAAATGAAGTGATGATAAAAGGATTAATTTAATCGGCACACCATAAAGGCGGCAAATGGGTCACTCAGAACATTTGCCGCCTTTGATTTATATCATATTTTCCTTCATTATTTCCAACAACTCTTTATCCACTTTAAGCCCGTCCATCTCCGTATATACAGTACCGGGACGACCATGCTCGATAATACCGAACGGACCATTAAAGTTCCACATCGAAAATCCCCAGCCGAGTTCTTTGTAGACCGACATAAGATCACCGAGCCAGCGTAAGGCAACATCATTGGGGGTTTGGTTGTAACAGCCAAATTCGCCGATATGTATTTCAACACCTTTTTTCTCTACTTCAACCCACGGTTGATAAAACTCCAATAAAGCTGCGCGGTCCCAATGCTTACCCTCGGTTGTGCCGGGATAAACGGGGGTTTCCCAGACGATATCATCACCACACCAAGGGGCACCATTATGGCTGACTTGGAAAGGTGTGTAACCACGTCCGCTGTGGATGACCCCGGCATCAGCCATTTCCGGCATCGCATAATGCCCGCCACCAATGCCATCAATTACTATCGGACGATCAGGGTCAATATCTTTGATTGCTTTAATTACTTCCCGCATTACTTTCTGGTGGATATCGCGTGTAAAACCGTACTGCCCGACATTGGGTGGTTCGTTTAATAAGTCAAAGCTCAATTCGCTTGCGGGTACACCTTTGTATCGTTTGGCAAATGTTTTCCACATGAAAACAAATGCTTCCTGTGCTTCTTTATCTTTCCAGAGGTTGTGCTTTTCGAGGTCATTTTGATTAATGCAATAACCGGGAGCACGGTGGATGTTTATGGAAAAATGCAGACCACGTTTGCGGCATAATTCTAAGTATTGGTCGATATTTTCGAAAATGCTTTCATCTGGATTAAAATAATCAAAATCCTTCGTCCAAAACCGGTAATCCATCGGTAGGCGGATAAAGTTAAAGCCGTGTTTGGCGATAAAATCAAGTTCTTTTTCGTCCGCAGTTTCGGGCGGCTGACCGTCGTAGATGAACATATATAACATATTAAATCCATAGTATGGCATCGCTAACCTCCTTTTGATAGAATATTTGGTATTTCCTCGTGAAAATCCTCTTGTCTTTACAATATAACATCATGAGATTCCGTGTCAAGCACGGAATGACTAGTATGAATCTTACCCAATATTCAACAATCGTTCAGTCAATGCATCCACCTCACCGAAAACATCCTGAATACTCTGAATGGCATCGGTTTGTGACAAGGTATGCTCCTTGATACTGGAAACGGCAGTGACTGACTCGGCGGTTAACCCGCGCATATGTTCCGACATTTCAATCATCCGCTCACCGGTTTCCTTGGTCTTCTGACAGCTCTCCGAGACGCTTTCAGTAAGATGCTTAACATCCCTTTGCAATTCTTCCATCTTTTTTGCTTCAAGGCGGGCATCTTCGATTTTGTCGATTCCTTCATTTACTATCGTAATATTTGCCAAAACCGCTTCCCTTACTTCATTGATATGAAGATTAATTTCATTAACACAAGTATTAATATGATTAGCGGCATCCTGACTTTGGGTAGCTAGTTCACCAACATTTTTTGCCACAATCGCAAATCCTTTACCCAGCTCACCCGCCCGCGCTGATTCAATCGAAGCATTAATCGAAAGAATCTTCGTCTGCCCGGCGATAGCTTGAATAGTTTTGTTAAAACCAGTAATCTGGGTGGCATTTTGGGTCAGCAAATTGACCGCTGTTTCGGTTTCTTTGGAAGCATTTTCAATTTTTTGCATACTGGCAACAAGATTCTCCATCGTTCCTTCATATTCAATAGTCGCCGTATGAGCGGTCTCGGACATATCCGTAAGGCTTAAGGTCTGCTCCTTTACCTCACCCAACATATCCGCCATATGCTTGACCCCATCAACTGTTATGGCAACTTCCTCCAAGTTTTGGTTGCAACGCTCCAGTGTCAAGTCTGCTGAATTGGTTACACTTTCATTATGCTCACGACTGCTCAATATAGCTTCACCCAGCTTTGCAAGCACGGCTGACAACGCCCTTGAAACCGAAGACATCTCCTGGGTAACAAGGTTCATTTTGTCGGCATCGGAAAGGCTTTCAAGCAATTTCCGCGCCCGTCCGGTCAACGATACCAAAATAACTGCAACGACTATATATTCAATGTAATAACCAATTAATTTGGCTATATACCAGTCAAAAACTGTTCCATCCCAAACCCCTGCTTCAAGCTCGACCATACCCGGCGACCTGAGCCACATTCCGATGGTCATGATTACCATGCCGAGGATTGCCACGTTTTTGGTAAACTTTTTATCGAAATACATTGCCGATAATAACGGCATCAAAATATAGGTTATATAGACCCCGACATCACGATGTGAGGATAAAATACCGATAATCAAACCAATTGATATGACTGATACATATTTGATGGTATTAACCGGCGTATTACTTTTTAATAAAACACTCGGAAAAAATGTGACGACAAATCCTAACGGGATAACAATCATAAAAAAGTTCATCGGAATCCGGAAAAGTCCGGCTATTGATGCAACTAACAAGATTGGGAAGACCAGAAACATAAATCGTAGTATTTTGCATATTTCCCTAGTTACTGTTGCATCGTATACCTCAAAAAAATTGTCCGAAGCTGTTTGGTTCATTTGTTCATTCATACTCTCTCCTCCAAAAATGCTGTTTCTCTAGCATAATCCATCATAAGACACCAAATGCGAACAAGGCTGACAACCTCATCCGCACTTTTATTTGCTAAAAATATTATAGCATATCGTGGGTAAAAGGCAAGGTAAATTTTGCAACTCAGGCTATTGTATGTTGATGCTTTCATGATATAATGAGATTGCGTAGCTCGCTTTTGCGAGATGTTGTCAAACCCGCAATGACATACCATGTACAATAACGTCCAATTTAAGAGGATAAATCTGTAGAAAATTATGATAAAAAAGACTCTGGCTATTATTCTTGCATTAATCTTACTAATACCATCTTTTCCTGTGTATGCCGAAAATAACACATCGAATGATGGCTATTTTGAAGGAAAAGGAACAGCAGCAAATCCTTACTTAATCCAAACCGCTGACCAGCTTGCCAAACTTGCTGAGCTGGTAAATAACAAAGTAGCATCATATGGCAGTGTTTTTAAACACTTCAAATTAACAAATGATATCGACCTTTCCTCTTACGACGAAAGTTTTACCGGGGGTAGAACCTGTGGCAGCACTGGTTGGATTCCAATTGGAAATGGAACGTGGCAATCTTTATATTCAAATTCATTCTCTGGTTTTTTTGACGGGGGTGGACATACCATATCAGGACTATACATAAATGCCATAGATTCGGAACTTACAGGTTTGTTTGGCATACTCGAAAAAGGCAGGGTGCAAAACCTTTTTTTACAAGATATCACTATCAACAAAACATCCGCTGATCCATCCAATTATTTCAATGCCACCGGCGGTATAGCAGGGCGTATCATGAATAATTCTTCCATTAAAAACTGTGGTGTTACTGGAACGGTCAGCAGTGATCACGATAAAACAGGCGGCTTGGTGGGTTTGAGTTCAGATTCCAAAATCTCAAACAGTTTTTTCATCGGTTTGGTGGAAGGAAATTCGCAAATCGGCGGTATAGCAGGGAGTATGCATGACAGCGTTATCCAAAACAGTTATGCTATCGGTTCCGTCATCGGAAAGAATCTCGGTTTTGCTGTCGGCGGACTGGCAGGCACTATTCATTTTACCGAGATTATAAACAGTTATGCCGCAAATACAGTGGTGGGTAGTTGGAATATCGGCGGTATTGTGGGTGGCATTGGTTCCGGAAATAAAATACATTCTAATGCGGCATTAAATCCAATCCTTACCGGAAGATCTAATGTGGAACGTATAATCGGATATGGATTTAAACTGAGTACCAGGGTTTCCAACTGGGCATATATGGATATGATGATTAATGGTAATAACGTCACCGGAACAAAAAAAGATGAAAATGGTTTATGTGTAAGTGCGGTGTTAGTTTATAACCCTATGTTTTGGAAAGAAGCGGCGAATTGGGATTCCACCGAATGGGATGAAACCGTATGGGAAATAAAACCCGGGCGGTTACCCGTCTTAAAAACATCAGCCAATGCGGCTGTTCCGGTATGGAATGAATTATACAATATTATATTGGAAAATTTGATAAACAACAGATTAACAACCCCGCTTAATACCTTGGGAGCAAATGCTGTAAGTAATGTAACTGGTAATGGTTTTGACCTCGTTGTAAATCTCGGCAGGGATATCATTGTCCCACCTCGGATTTTCACAACTCTTAAAGGTTCTTACGGAACAATTATGTTAAGGACCGGAGCCGGAGTTACTTTCAGTATCAGCGGCGGAAATATCCCGGCTGGATTCGAAGCTGAAAAAATTGACTTTTCACTTCGTTATGATGCTCTGAAAGCCCCGGCTTTCAAAATATCTGAAATAACTAAAGGCTCACTACTATTTATCGGTGTTCCAATGGTCAATAACCAAAACTTCGGCATGATTATCGGTCAGCATTTTAATGTCGGGAAAAGTAATGCCGGAAATTATGCCAATCTCTTCCGTTTTAATGAAAGCAATGATGAGTTTGAGTTTATTGGCAGTCATTTAATAAATGAAAAAGGGCAGGTCATGTTTGGCATTTACAGTGGTGGGGACTATCTTTTGACGGTTACAAACATGAAACCAAATTAGGTAATATTCTCCCGCTCATACCACTTGGCTTGCGCTGACCACATCTCGGCATACTTTCCGGGATGGGAAACAAGCTCATCATGAGTCCCCGCATCAACAATTTTTCCCCCATCCATAACGATTATACGGTCGGCGAGTTTGGTCGAACCAAGGCGGTGGGTCACGACTATCGCAATCTTGTCCAAACCGTCCCCACGGGACGGTTTTGCGAGCTGCTGGAATTTTTTATATATCCGGGTTTCCTCAATTGGGTCAATCGCCGAAGTCGGTTCATCAAGCACGATAAATCCGTTCGCCCGATAAAGACCACGGGCTATCGCCAGCCGTTGCCACTGACCACCGGAAAGGTCGATGCCGTCAAACTCCGGCGAAAGCATCGTATCAAGTGGGATATCAAGCCCGGCTTCCGCTTCGGTGAGAGCGGTGGTTACAGCGTCTAAGTTATATAAATCGCTTCCAATCTGATTCTTTAATTCTGTTTCCTGCTTGCATAAACCAACTTTTATATCACTAATAGACACGTTTTCAGCCAAGGTCATTTTATATCGTTGATACTTCTGAAAAACCCCTGATATGCCTTTAAATACAGAAGTAGATGCTGTTTCACAAGTACATAACCCACCCACCATCACTTTCCCCCTGGACGGCTGGTAAACCCCGGTCAACAGACGCACCAAGGTACTTTTTCCGGCGCCGTTTTCACCAACGATGGCGATGGTTTCACCCTCTTCTATTTTTAACGAAACATCTTTTACCGCTGCTTCATCACGACCGGGATAGGTGAAGCTGATGTCTTCTGCTACTACACCCAATGCGAAATCAGGTTTTCCCCAAACCCCCGTCTGTTCCGGCATATCAAGCATCTTTACAAAATTTGCTACCTTACCAATATTCTTATTCATTTCACTGATATGTAGATTAATCACTTGTTGCATGATACTAAAAATCATTCCCAACGCACCGTATACCGCGGCAAAAGCACCGACAGTTATTTCGCCTGCCATTGTTGCGGTGAATAACAAGTAAGTCGCTGTTGCCATCCCGATAAAGCTGGCGACATTTAATAATAATTCCAGAAGGGCTGTTTTTCGTTCGGCTTGCCATACTTTTTTCGTTAGTAATGTAAGTGTTTCGGAAAAGAGTTGATGAAAAAATTGGTAAGCTCCCAGAATACGGGTTTCCTTAAAATATTCCCGATCACAGAGGGTTCTTTGATAATACTCATTTTCACGGCGGATTGGCGCACTCTCTTCTTCCAAGTGGGTAAAAACCTTCGCCCTGACTATCTGCCCAAGCAGCGAGGGGATAAATGCCACCATAATCGTAATCAACAAAATTGGCTTCAAATTGTATAAATAAGCCCCAACCGACCCGAAGTAAACACCATAAAAAGCAAATATCATCAAAGGTATCTCAGCAAACATCTGCGTTGCCCAAACCCCCTCCTTTGCTTTATTAAGCTCATCCAAAAAAGTTGTATCTTCGAAACTGGCAGGGTCGATACGTTTCATCTTGCGATGTAATAATGATTTGAACCTTCCCGTTGCCACCGGCCAGATTATCGCAACAAAATAAAAATTGTGGAGACCGTTTATTATCTGTTGTCCAAAAGTAACAGCTGCCAAAATAAGCAATGGGATAACGCATTCTGTAAATCCAATTTTTCCCCCGGCGGCATCGGTGATTGCATCAAACAATTTTTGGGTGGCAATGATTCCCGCCGTAAAAGACAAGGCATGAAATACCGAAATCAGCATGGTTACTATGGTATGTACCGGTATGAGTTTGAACCGGAGCGGGACTACCCGGAATAATATTTTGAAAAAGTTCATTGGTACCACCCCCTTTGCGCCTCAAACATCTCTGCATATTGTCCATTTATCTGCATCAGGTTTTCATGGGTACCACGTTCAACAATTTTGCCTCCATCGATTACCAGTATTTCATCAGCCAGTTTGGTTGAACCTAAGCGGTGACTGATAAAAACTGTAGTTTTTCCTTGCATCAGTTTTTCAAATTCCTCATATATCCGGCTTTCACTGACTGGGTCTAAGGAGGCGGTCGGTTCATCGAGTATCTTGACCGGGGCGCGGCTTAAGAGGGAACGGGCAATCGCAATCCGCTGCCACTGTCCTCCCGATATATCCTGACCATCGGTTAAAATCTTACCCAACGGGGTATCAAGTCCATCTTTTAACTCTTTTATCAATTCATTTAAACCTGCTTGTCCACAAATGGTTGATATACGTTTATCGTCATTGCGGGCTTGACCCGCAATCTCCCCAACTATGATATTGTCTTTCAGTGATATGTAATACTTGGCAAAATCCTGATAAACAACGGAGAACATCGCTTTTAGGGTGCTGCTTTGATATTCTCTGAGTTCCTTGCTATTGATAAAAATTTCACCCTCATACTCGGTGTATAAACCTGTCAGTAGTTTGGTAATAGTCGTTTTACCTGCACCATTTTTACCGACAAAAGCATAATGAATACCCGGACTAAGGGAAAATGACAAACCATCCAAGACAAAATTTTCCCCAGTGGGATATTTGAAGCGGACATTGCGAAATTCCAAGGATTCAAGCTGCGGGGGCTGGTTATCAGGTAACGATAGGGTTTCCGGGGCTTCACTCAGATGGGTAAAAGCGCTTAAGTCTTTCATATATTCACTGGCTTTTGAAATCCGCTCAAGGGAGCCGGACATCTGCCAGCCTAATTGATGAATCATACCAAAAACAGCTCCAACCACTCCCATAAACATACCGGGTGACATCTGTCCGCTTACAACCGGACCGATTAAAGTCAGGGCTACCAATAGAGCAATCAAAGCAAGAATCAGGCTTGAGCCTTTGGTAATCATAAACATCTTGGCTGATACCCGCATTTGCAACAAACGCCCGGCTTCATATTGCTCCATCCAGCGACGGTTTACCTCATCGCCGTAATCAAACAAAGTCCGCTCATCTACATTTTCGCGCCCGGTCAGGACTTCTTCAAGGTATTCGGTACGGCGGTTAAATTTTTCCGCATCACGCCCTGCCTGATAATTCTTTTTCCCTGCCCACATGGATAACCAGAACATCGGCACGGAA
>Ga0209737_10001710_pt1 | contig 15587 bp, 15 predicted proteins | sample TergutCu122P3_FD_187284 | JGI IMG/M metagenome (GOLD analysis project Ga0209737, IMG submission 187284) | Cubitermes ugandensis P3 segment gut microbial communities from Kakamega Forest, Kenya - Cu122 P3 (SPAdes) (version 2) | ecosystem: Host-associated > Arthropoda: Insects > Digestive system...
CATCCCCAATATGCGTTACAGGCTTTAACAAAGTAGCGCATATTGGGGATGTATCGGTTATTCCACCATCCGGTCCGTATGTAGTGCATCAGGGATACAGTGTAGTGGGTGAAGATAAACTTACCTATATTTCTACCAATCAAGAAATTGAAGTTACTTTGAAAAACGTGGGTATTGCGCCTACTTCGGGAACGCTTACAGCGACTATCACAGGCAACGACCCGCAGTTGACCATAGTAACCGGAACCGCACAGGTTACTTCCGCTATTGCCCCCGACGGAACCACAAAGGTTAAATTTAAAGTTACCGTTGCCAATGATATTATAGATGGAAAAACCTTCCCGCTTGACTTAACAATTACCGGCGGCACGGAACCGTGGGCAAGCACATTGGTGTTAAAAGCATTCGCACCCGAATTTAAATTGAGCAAAGTGCTGATTAATGGACTTGAAAATGGTCCACTATCAAAAGGTAAATTGGAAGAAATAACTGTTGAGATAAAAAACATTGGTGGTGCTGATGCCTATGAAATGTCAGGAAAACTATTTGCAAATGACGGATTTGTGATTATTCCCTGCGAGGTAGGAACACAGGATTTCCAAGATATTCAAGCCGGAGAGAGCAAAAATTTCAAATTTCTCTTAATAACCAGTTCCAGCATACCACCTGGACATATAGTTAATTTTGACGTTTTAATGACTGCCAAATATAATCGTTCATATATTGCTACGGGAAGCGCAAAAACACCTGCTCCAGTTTTAGGAGCTGTTTGTTCAAGCGGTAGTCAAGACTGTAGCGTAGGCGATAAATTTACATCGGTAAAAATTCTTAAGGGAACAGATGTGCTGTTAGATAATCAAAGCAGCACTTGTTCTGGAAGCGGATACGAGAATTTTACTAACCAGGTAATACAGTTTGAACCCGGACAAACATATACTATTAAGATTATATGTGGATATAGTTCACAGCAAATTGGAGGATGGTTTGATTTGAACGGGAACAACACTTTCGATGCTAACGAAAAACTAATAACTATGAACGGTGGTACTAGTGAAACAACTTCTACTTTTACTATCCCTGCTACTGTTACTACGGGCAACTATCGATTTCGGTTAGTGTGTAAGTGGAATGCTGCACCTGTTGCTTGTACCAATTCCAGTTACGGACAAACACACGATTATGCGTTTACTATTGTTAACACTTTGCCGCGTGTTCAGAATCTCGAAGCAGAATTGCAAGATGATAAAATTTTTGTTACTTGGGAAGCACCGGAGGGAGGCACACCAATTGGCTATAACATTTATCGTTATGGCGAGAAATTAGTTGAAACCCCACTTACTGTTTTAAATTTCACAGAAGAAATCGTTGAAGAAGGTTTTTATTTGTATGAAGTAACAGCATTGTATCAAGATAATAAAGAATCAAATGCAGAATCTGTAATAGTTTGTTACGTTCTACCTAAACTATGCGAAAAACCGGTAAGTCTTTCCGGAGATTCCATTGGGAACAGTGCCAAAATTCAATGGCAAAAACCTGAAAATATTGATGGTGTTTTGTTAGGTTATAACATTTATAGAGGTATTGATCAATTGAATGAAACGCCACTTAAAAATACCGAATACATTGATGAAAATCTTGAAGATGGTACCTATATCTATAAAGTTTCTGCCGTGTATGAACATTGTGAAGAATCGGAACTTACCGAGGGGGTTACGGTTGTTATTAGTACAGTAGGAATTAAAGAACAACAAACTGCTTCTTTCAAACTTTATCCTAACCCAACGAGTGGTGAATTGACAATTGACAATGGACAATTGACAATTGAAGGTGTTGAGATTTATGATGTATTTGGCAGAATGCAGAAAAGCAGAAAAGCAGAAAAGCAGAATGGAGTAACAATGAATGTTTCAGATTTGCCTGCAGGTACTTATTTCGTGAAAATCTATTCCGATAATAATCAGTTTGCCGTGCAACGATTGATAATTATGAAATAGTAATTTTAGCAATTTGCAGAATAAAAAAGTCCGGTAGAAATGCCGGACTTTTTTATTATTACAGAATACAAATTTGATTATTTGACTAAATCATCGACTATTTCAATAATTAATTGTATCTTTGCAGTCAGTTTTATTCTGACAATATTGATATGAAAAATAAATATATCTCAACACAATCGGGAACACTTCTGTCATATTTAAACGGACATGGTATAACTTGTTTTGAATACTCTTCAGCTAAAAAGGCACTACCTAACTCAAAAGCGAGTGCAATCAGAGAATTGCTCAGCGATATGACCAAACGAGGACTTATCATGAGATTAAAAGAGGGCGTTTACCACATAATTCCATACGAACAAAATGCGGAACTTTATATTCCGGATTGGCATTTGATAGCGGAGCATTTGGTAAACGACACAAAACATTATATAGGTTACTATTCAGCGTTGCAAATTCACAATCTTATAACGCAACCTTCTTTAAAAGAGCAGATTGTTGTTTCAAAACAGTTGCGGCCAGCCCAAATCAAAATAAAAGATGTTCCCTTTCAATTTATTTATCACAACGAAAAACATTTTTTTGGAGCAAAAAAAATTTGGATAGATAATTTCAATAAAGTGATGTGTTCTGACTTGGAAAAAACGATTATTGATTGCTTGTTCAGACCCGATTACGCAGGCGGAATAGTAGAAATAGCAAGAGCAATTAAAATTTCAAAAGAAATAATAAAATACAACACATTGCTTGAATACGCTAAAAAATTTGGTTCGCAGGCAGTCATAAAACGGTTAGGATTTCTTTTGGAAATTCTTGAAATTAACACAAACATTCTTGTTGAGTTACAGAAATTAAAAACAACATCAAACATCTTACTTGACACGGAATTACCTAAAATAGGAAAACGGATAAGTCGTTGGAGTGTTCAGCAAAATTTGGAAACAGAAACAATAACATCAGCTATTGACACATGATTAAATCTGGAGAGATACAACAAAAAGCGAGAAAAATTGGTGTTCGCGACCAACAAATAGAAAAGGACTATATTCTTTCGTGGATATTGTTTGGCATTTCCAAGCATGAAAAACTTTCAAAAGCGATTGTATTCAAAGGCGGTACGGTTTTAAAGAAAATCTATTTTGAAGAATACAGGTTCTCTGAAGACCTTGATTTTACGTTACTATACACAGAAACGAAAAATGACAAGATTTATGAGTGGTTCATAGAAACTTTTGAATTTATCAAGGAAGAAGCCAATATTCCACTTAATATCATTACCGACAACGAACACGAGGATGGCGATATCAATTTCTACATCAGTTACATTGGACCACTCGGGGGGCAAGGTAGCAACAAAAAAGTGAAAGTTGATATTTCAAGAAGCGAACAACTTGTTTTTGAACCTGTGGTTAAAAGCATTATTACAGAATACTCTGATTTGGAAGAATACCAACTTGTGTGTTATTCGTTGGAAGAAGTATTGGTCGAAAAAATGCGTTCTGTTTTGCAAAGAATGCAGGCGAGAGATTTTTACGATATTTGGTACTTGCTGGAAATTCACAAAATGGATATTGATTATTATGTCAATGAATTTATTACAAAGTGCAGAAATAAAGGTTTGCAAGCGAATGATTTCCCGAAGAAGTTAACGGAGCGATTGCAACAATACAAAGGACGTTGGCAAAGTTCCTTGAAGGAACAAATCAAAGATTTGCCAAATTTTGATCGAGTAGAAAGAGAAGTACAGCGGCATATGGAAAAGTTGAAATTTTGAAAGAAGGGATTGAATGCACTAAGTACGAAGAATTAATATTGTGTGATTCTGTAGTAGCGCACAACGCCCATTGATAATAAAAAAATATATTTTCGCGCAATAAATTATTCCTCTTTATGAAGAAACTTCTCTTTTATAGCCTTATCATTGCTTTGTGTTGCGGTTTTTCCTGCCGGTCGCATAAGTACGACAATCTTCCCGCTCCCTTGGCAGAGTTGTGTAGAAAAATTGATAAAAGTCCTAAAAACAGCGACTTATACCAACTCCGCGCCGAGTATTATTACCGAAATAACAACCCGGACGAAGCGCTGAAAGATATTTTATACGCCATTAAACTGAATGATAAAAAATCGTCCTACTACATTACTTTAGCAGATATTTACTTGGCTAAAAGTGAGACAGATATGGTGGAAGATATGCTGAAAAAGGCAATTGCAATGGATAATAATAACGAAGCCTATTTGAAATTGGCAGAACTTTATCTGTATCAATATATGTTCGATGAATGTGAAGAAGTAATAGAAACTGCTATTCGCCTGCAAAATCATAATCCTAAAGCCTATCTGACCAAAGCGTTGTTGTTGGAAGCATACGGAGATACACTCGGATTTATTAGAATGTTGCAACTTGTTATCGACCAAGACCCCCGCGAAGTGATTGCCTACACCGCTTTGGGAAACTTCTTTCAGGAAATGAACGACCCCTTAGCCATCAGTTACTACAAAAATGCGCTGGAAATTACACCCAACGACAAACTGCTGAATTACAGCCTGGGAAAATTGTATCAAGATTTGGGCGAGCTGGATTTGGCAAAAGAACAATATCAAAACCTTATTACCATTGACCCAAACAGTTATCCTGCCTATAATAATTTGGGGTATATCGCTTTCTATTTTGAAGACAATTATGCAGAAGCTGTTCGGTTATACAGTAAAGCCATTGAACTTTACCCCACCTATTATCAGGCGTGGTTTAACAGAGGACTTGCCTACGAGTGGATGGATGATTACAAAAATGCACGGAAAGACTATCTACAATCGCTATCCATCAATCCCAATTATGAAAAAGCGATTAATGCCTTAAACAACTTAGATGCTCAAAAACAATAACCGTATGTTGAATCCTAATTTAGATGCTACATCAGGGCGGTTGTCGGCAGCCGAAAAAGAGTTTGAACGCTCGGTTCGACCTTCCGATTTTGCCAATTTTTTTGGACAGGAACAGGTTATTGATAATATTGTTGTTTTTGTGAAAGCGGCAAAAGCCCGAAAGGAAGCCCTTGACCATGTGTTGCTTCACGGACCTCCCGGATTGGGAAAAACAACCCTCTCTCACATAATTGCCAACGAAATGGGGGTTAATATGAAAGTAACTTCCGGGCCGGTAATTGACAAACCCGGAGAATTGGCAGGACTCCTTACCAACTTAGAACCCCACGATGTTCTTTTTATCGACGAAATTCACAGGCTCTCTCCCGTAGTGGAAGAGTATCTGTATTCGGCAATGGAGGATTATAAGATTGATATTATGATTGACTCCGGTCCGAATGCGAGGAGTGTTCAAATATCCCTGAATCCCTTTACGTTGGTGGGCGCAACTACGCGCTCGGGGTTGTTAACGGCGCCCCTCCGCTCACGCTTCGGCATTAATTTGCGGCTTCATTACTACGATGCACAAACCCTTGCCCGAATACTGAAACGCTCCGCCGGAATTTTGGGAGTATCCATGACCGAAGATGCGGGATTTGAAATTGCTCGTAGAAGCAGAGGAACCCCCAGAATAGCCAACCTCCTGCTGCGCCGCGTGCGCGACTTTGCCCAGATAAAAGGAGACGGTACCATTACCTACGAAATTACGCAGGTTGCCCTCGCCGCCCTTAATGTAGATGCACACGGATTGGACGAGATGGACAACAAGATTTTACAAACGATTATTGAGAAATTTAAAGGGGGACCTGTGGGATTAACTACCATCGCCACAGCAGTAGGGGAGGATGCCGGCACCATTGAAGAAGTATATGAGCCTTTTCTTATTCAGGAGGGTTTTTTAATGAGAACACCCCGCGGTAGAGAAGCCACCGAAAACGCATTCAAACACTTAGGAAAAACAGTTCAATCCAATATTCATTCTTTGTTTAACTAATTTACATATCGTTTTTGGGGTAATGTTTTAAAGAGATTCCATAATCTACTGCGCCGTTGCCAACGTTACCACACTTACTTTAACCCCTGAAATTCCTGCCAATTTTTGAATGGCTGCTTCTAAGGTTGCCCCTGTGGTTAGCACATCGTCACATAATAGGATATGTTTATTTTCCAATGCTTTCATATCTGTAATATGAAACACGTCTTTCACATTTTCCCAGCGATGAAAACGACTTTTTTTCGTTTGTGTTTCTGTAAATTCCGAGCGAATTAGCAAACGGGTATTGTAAGGAACTTGCATTCCGGCACTTAACCCCTTGGCAATCCACTCGCTTTGATTATAGCCTCTCTTTTTTTCCTTTTTTTTGTGTAACGGAATCGGGATAATAATATCAATATCTTGCCACTTAGGATGTTGGGCCAGTTGTTTTCCATATATATTTCCCAGAAAAACACCAATCTCTTTCAGTCCGTAATACTTCAGGTTATGCAATATTTTTTGGGTATGGTTTCCTTTTTTATAAAACAGAAACGCACCCACATTTTCCACCGAAACCCGTCCCATAAAAAGTTGAGTTACAGGCGATTCATCAAATTCGTGATAGCGTGTTTCCGGCAAATTGTAGAGGCAGTGCAAACAAAGAAATCGCTCGCTTTGCATCAATACATTTCCACAAGAGATGCACATTCGGGGGTAAAAGAAGTTTAAGAGGTAATAGAGGATTTGTAGTTTCAAGGTTTAATGTTTAAAGTTTAAAATTCGTAATTCGTAATTCGTAACTCGTAATTGTTACGCAAATATACGTTTGGAAAAAGCGTTTGTCAAGGGGTACAATCATTTTTTTTGTTTTTTTGCAAAAATTTACAAATCAGTATGCCACTTATCAAATCTATATCCGGTATTCGCGGCACAATTGGCGGCACTTCCGGCGAAAATCTTACACCCATTGATGTGGTAAAATTTGCCGCCGCATTCGTTTCCCTTATCGCGGAAAATAATTGTCAATTGTCAATTGTCAATTGTCCATTGTCAATTCTTGTGGGTCGCGACGCGCGCATTTCCGGCGAAATTATCAGTCAATTGGTGTGCGCTACACTGCAAAGTATGGGGGTAAATGTAATTGATGTAGGACTTTCCACAACGCCCTCTGTGGAGATGGCGGTAGTGAAACATCAGGCGGACGGAGGAATTATCATTACCGCCAGCCACAATCCGATGGAATGGAATGCCCTAAAACTGCTGAACGAAAAAGGAGAGTTTATATCCGCAGAAGAGGGAAAAAGATTGTTGGAAATTGCCGAAAAAGAGGATTTTAATTTTGCAACAGTTGATAAATTAGGCAGTTATTCAAAATATGAGAATGCCATTGAAGACCATATTAACGAGATTTTGAAGTTGGATTTGGTGGATGTAAAAGCAATTCGGGAAGCAGGGTTTTCGGTAGTTTTCGATGCGGTTAACTCTACCGGCGGCATCGCAATTCCGATGTTGTTAAACAAATTAGGTGTAGCAAACTATAAAGCCATAAACGGAGAACCAACGGGTATTTTTTCTCACAACCCCGAGCCCCTTCCCGAAAATCTGCACGAAATATCCTCTGCAATGCAGAAAGCAGAAAAGCAGAAAAGCAGAAAAGCAGAAAATTCTTACGGTCTTACGGTCTTACGCTCTTCCGGTCTTTTTGATGTTGGTTTTGCTGTTGACCCCGATGTTGACCGTTTGGCAATCGTGATGGAAAACGGCGAAATGTTTGGCGAAGAATATACATTGGTTGCCGTTGCCGACTATGTTTTACAACATAAAAAAGGAAATACTGTCTCTAATCTATCATCTTCGCGGGCTTTAAGGGATATTAGCGAGAGATATGGCGTTACCTACACGCCATCCTCAGTGGGAGAAGTGAATGTGGTGGAAAAGATGAAAGAAACCAACGCCGTTATCGGTGGTGAGGGAAACGGCGGGGTAATCTTGCCGGAATTACACTACGGGCGCGATGCTTTGGCAGGAATTGCCCTATTTTTGTCGTTTATGGCAAAATCGAAACTTAAATGCTCTGAAATCAAAGCATTATACCCAAATTATGTCATCATTAAAAACAAAATTGAACTCACTAAAGATATTAATATTAAAGAATTATTACAAAAAGTGGCTGAAAAGTTTGCTGATTTTCAACCGAATACTACGGATGGTGTAAAGATAGATTTTGAAACCGGTTGGGTGCACCTGCGCCCTTCAAACACCGAGCCGATAATTCGCATTTATGCAGAGGCAGCAACCGAAACCGAAGCGCAAAGATTAATGAATGAAGTGAAAGATGTTGTTGCTTACAAATAATACTTGCGTATCAGTCTCATTGAACAGAAACGAAATAAAAATAAAAATATTTATGATTACAAAAGAAGAAGCATTAAAGAAAATAGAATCTTTGGTTAAGAGGTTTGACGAGCAGAAGGAGTTTTACAAAAAAACGGAGTACAACGAACAGATAGATAGAATTGTTTATGAACTGTATGGGCTGACGGAGGAGGAAATAAAGGTAATTGAGAAATAAAATGTTATAATTTGTAAAATAAATCTCTTACAATTTGTAAAATAGAACTTGTAAAATCCTAAAATAGAAACATTTAAATGTACACCATCGTTGTTGAAAATCTTACAAAAAAATTCGGAACGTTTACGGCGGTAAACAATATCTCGTTTTCGGTAGAAAAAGGGGAGATTTTTGGTTTCCTCGGGGCAAATGGTGCCGGAAAAACCACCGCAATGAAAATGATGTGCGGACTACTGCTGCCCACCTCCGGAAAGGCAAAAATTGCAGGTTTCGACCTGACCACACAGTCGAAATTGATAAAGAAAAATATTGGCTATATGAGCCAGCGGTTTTCATTATACAACGACTTAACGGTGTATGAAAATATGCAACTCTTTGGAACGATTTATAAAATTGACAAAAATACGCTGAAACAGAGAATAGAGGAGAGTTTGAACGAGTTGAATATGAACGACTTCGCTAAACAATTGGTGGGCTCTATTCCGTTGGGGTGGAAACAGCGTCTAGCTTTTGCCACCGCTTTGCTGCACCGCCCCCAAATCGTTTTTTTGGATGAACCCACCAGCGGCGTTGACCCTATCGTGCGCCGAGAGTTCTGGAGTTTGATATATAAAACCGCAGCAGCAGGGATTACCATCTTTGTTACCACACATTATATGGATGAAGCAGAATATTGCGAAAGACTATCTATTATGGCTGAAGGAGAACTGAAACTGATTGGCTCCCCCACCGAATTGAAAGAAAAAATGGGTGTGCAAACTATCGACGACCTTTTTGGAAAATTTGTAAACAGATAATTATGAGAGCGTTTTTAGCAATACTTCAAAAAGAGTTTATACATATCCTGCGCGACCGCATTTCACTGTTTCTCGTGCTGGCTATGCCCGTTGCGCTGATTTTACTTTTCGGATTTACCATCAGCACCGAAATCAGAAACGCTAAAATCTCTATTTTAGACCAGTCAAAAGACTCGGAATCTGCACAATTGATTGAAAATATTGCCGCCTCAGGGTATTTTCAAATAGTGAATTTCTTAGATACCGAAACAGAGATTGACTACGATTTTAAAAACAAACAGATAAAAATTGCGATGATTATTCCGCCGCGTTTTGAAGAATCGTTAGCACTTGAAAATATGGCAAGTATTCAAATTATAAACGATGTATCGGATATTAATATCGCATCCATCTTAAATAACTATTTAAGGTCGGTGTTTCACGAATATATTGCAGAGTATAACAGTGAACGAAACGCCTCCGAAAGTACCATCTCTATTGTTACAAAAATGCAGTATAATCCGGAATTAAACAGCGTGTATATGTTCGTTCCGGGAATTATCACACTCATTATGATTATTATTACGGCGCTAATGTCTTCCATTACCTTAGCCCGCGAAAAAGAAACCAACACAATGAATATGATGCTGATTACCACCGTTAAAAAAATAAATATCGCTATCGGGAAAGTGATTCCCTATATGTTTCTTTCGCTAATCAGCACGGTTTTTATTTTGTTAATCAGTGTGTTTGTTTTTCAGATGCCGATAAAAGGAAGTATCTCACTCTTACTTCTTTTGTGCGTGATTTTTATGTTTACGGCGGCTTCTTTCGGACTGCTCATCTCCTCAGTTTCCAAAACACAATTAGACGCTATGATGATAACGATGATGGGGTTGTTTTTACCTACGGTTTTACTTTCGGGTTTTTTGTTTCCGTTAGATAATATGCCGCTCTTTTTTCAGTGGCTCGCAGATATATTTCCGGCAAAATGGTTTATCATAGCCATCAAGGATGTGATGCTCAAAGGTGCCACATTTTTAGATATTTGGAAATACCTGCTCATTCTTACCGGAATGTCGGTAGGTATGGTGGGGTTTAGTTTGTCGCAGATAGATAAACGGTAAAAGTTGAGAGTTACAATCGTTACGCGTTACACGTTACATTGTTACAGATTTAAATCTTTAAATTTTTGAATTTTTAAATTCTTCCAGTACTGTTAAATCCATTCCAGCCTCTAAGTAATATCCCCCCCCCATTTTAAGCGCTACGTTCTGTTCGCCGTGTCCGGCGGGAAAATTAAAGGCAATCGGAAAATCGTATTCTTCACAGTGTTCGCGAATGATTTGCTCGTAAGAACTGCCAAAAGCGGTTTCATTATCCTTTATTTTTGTAAAACTGCCCACCAACAACCCTGCCAATTTTTCAAGTTTACCGGCACGTTTCAACTGCAACATCATTCTGTCGATGTGATACAAATATTCATCGGTATCTTCAATAAAGAGGATTTTATGGGTAGTATCTATCTCTGAAACAGAGCCGGAAAGGGCGTAAAGTATGGACAAATTTCCTCCTGTAAGTTGTCCCGAGCAATTTCCTATTCTGTTAAGCGGATGCGGCTTACACTCATACACAGGAGGTTGCCCAATTAGCGTTTGAAAAAGTGTCTCCAAATTTTGCAGATTATTTTGCATCATTGTAAAAGGCATAGCGGAGTGAATGGTAGCGATGTCGCATACTTTATTGATGTGGGCGTGCAGTGCGGTAATATCGCTAAATCCGCAAATCCATTTGGGCTCTATGATAAAACTCAGAAATTCTAATTTATCGATAATTCTCATCGTTCCGTAACCTCCTCTGGCGCAGAAAATTGCATTTACACTACTATCATCCAGCATATTTTGCAAATCTTCGGCGCGTTCTCTATCTGTTCCTGCGTATTGGTAATGTTCGTTAAACAGGTGTTTGCCCAACACTACCCTGAATCCTTTCTCCTCCCACCAACGAATTGAAAATTCTATGTCATTTCGGGAGACTTTTCTTGCGGGTGCCACAATTCCGATGGTATCGCCGGCATTGAGATAGGGAGGGGTAATCATACTATAATATTTCTTTCGATGAGTAATTTTTCCGTAAATAATTTTAGCAATTCTGCGTAATTATTATTCAAAAAACGTTTAATAACAGGTCTTTGTTTCTCATTTTTAAAATATCCGCCGGTAATTTTTGACACATTTTCATCTAATGCTAAATAAATAGCAGTTTTTGCGCCGCTTTTGTGAGATTTCATAAAAGGACGTGCAAAAACATCGCAAATTTTGTCAAAAATTTTACTATTCATCGCGACAATATTGGTGCCCACAATTCCCGGGTCGCTGCAATTTACGGTAATATTTCTCTCTTTCAACTGTTCCGCCAAATCTAAAGAGAAATAGAGCAGCGCCAACTTGGCATTGGAATAGTTGTACACCTGTTGCACCCACGAGTTTCTTCCGCATTGAAACATTTCGGGATAGATGGAGCCAAAACGGTAAGTCAACGATATAACGTTGATAATCTTTCCGTTATCATTGAAAATCGGCAACAGTTTTTTTGTTAACAGATAATGCCCAAAATAATTGACCATCGTAGTATAATCCCATTTTCCGTCCACATCTTTCTTCTTTGGGTACAAAACGCCGGCATTGTTAATCAGCAGGTCAACGGCACCAAAATCATTTTTTACTTTTTCCACAAAATTATGGATGGTTTCGGGTTTTTCTAACTCAATGGAAAGCAATTCAATATCTCCATTCGTTTCTTTTTTTATGGTAAAGAATTTCTCTTTTGCTCTTATTGTGGGCAGGCACGCCATAATGGTTTTGAAGCCGGCTTTCGCCACCGCTTTTGTAATTTCAATACCCATATCGCCATCCGCCCCGGTAATAATTGCTATTTTGTTCATTAGTATTGATTTAAAGATTTAAAGATTTAAAGATTTAAGGTTTAAAGATTCAAAGATTTAAGGTTTAAAGTTTAAAGTTTAATACATTGAACCCTTATTTTCAAAAGCACCCTTAGTAGCATAGTTCAATAGTTTAATAGTTCAATAGTCAATTGTCAATTGTCAATTGTCAATTATCAATTGTCAATTTCCAAGTTAAACCGTCCCTTTTTCCGCCCCTTCATTCCCCTGTAAAAACTTTGTATCTCCTTTAAGTCAGCTTCATAATCTCCGGTTGGGTAAAAAACGGGACCCACCCCTCCTCTTCTTGTGCCAAAATCTAAATAGCCCAGCGCAATAGGTACTTCTGCTTTCAGGGCGATATAGTAGAACCCTCTTTTCCAGTTTTCCACCCTTTTTCGCGAGCCTTCCGGCGTGATTAAGAGTGCAATCTCTTCTTTTTCTCTGATATATTCTGCGAGTCTATCTGTGAGATTTTTCGCTTTTTTTCTGTCCACAGGGTAACCACCCAAGTATTTTAGATAATAGTTAAAAGGAAAGAAAAAGAGTTCTTTTTTGATGAGAAATGTCGTTTTAACACTCATGGCAGTCAGTGCAATTTTCCCCAGCGCAAAGTCTGCCCAACTGGTGTGTGGGGCTACTATCAATACATACTTTTTCTCTTGTGGTAAATGGTCTAAATCCACTTCGAAATTAAAAAGTTTTAAAATAACAAAACAGACTTTTTTCACACGTTTTTTTTTAGTTTGCAAAATAACATAAATTTACACGAATTACACATTTTTGTGTTTTTTTGCCGAAATTTGAAGAAAGTAATATGGATAATCTTAACATTTTAATCATAGGTCGCGGGGGTCGCGAACACGCAATCGCTTGGAAAACAGCACAATCGCCATTAGTGGACAAAATTTTTGTGGCACCCGGAAACGCCGGAATTGCCGAATCTTTTGAATGTGTGAATTTTGATGAAACGGACACCGAAAAACTGCTGCTGTTCGCCAAAGAAAATAATATCCACCTGACGATAGTTGGACCCGAAGCCGCGCTGATGAACGGCATTGTGGACAAATTTCGGAAGAATAATCTCAGCATTTTCGGTCCGTCGCAAAACGCCGCGCAAATTGAGGGCAGTAAACAGTTTGCCAAAGAGTTAATGCAAAAATATCAAATTCCAACTGCTGCCTTTGAAGTGTTTGACAATTACGAAAATGCCAAACAATATCTGCATAGTAGAGGTGCGCCCATCGTCATAAAATACGACGGTTTGGCTGCCGGAAAAGGCGTGGTAGTGGCAACAACCACCGAAGAAGCCGACCGTGCGTTGCAGGATATGTTGTTGCACAACAAGTTCGGAAAGGGCAAAGTAGTGATAGAAGAGTTTCTTTCCGGTCCAGAATTTTCGCTGATGGCATTTGTTCACGGCGAAACCGTGCTGCCGCTCTCCATTGCACAAGACCACAAACGTGCTTTCGACGGCGACACAGGTCCCAACACCGGCGGAATGGGTGCCTACACCCCTGTTCCCATTATTCCTCAAACTGCCGTAGATGAAGCTGTTAATACTATAATGAAACCTACCGCCAAAGCGATGGTGGATAGCGGAACACCCTTTACAGGAATACTCTATGGTGGATTAATTTTGACCAAAGAGGGACCTAAAGTGATTGAATTTAACGCCCGCTTCGGAGACCCCGAAACCGAAGTAGTGTTGCCCAAAATGAAAAGCGATATGATTGAAATCATTATGGAATTGCTTGCCGGCAAAACCCCCGAAATTGAATGGCACGAAAATGCGTTTCTGGGTGTTGTAATGGCGTCAAAAGGGTATCCGGAGGCGTTTGAGAAAGGGGTTGAAATTGAAATTGGAGGAGAAAAGGAGAAGAGGAGAAAAGGAGAAGGGAGAAAGGTGGCACCAATTCCCCTCCTTTTAAAAGGAGGGGTGCCCGAAGGGCGGGGTGGATTAGAAGAAGCCCCCTTAGTAGCCATTTTTCATTGCGGGACGGCTAAAAAGGAGGGCAAATGGGTAAATAACGGTGGGCGTGTGTTGATGGTGGTTGGGGAAGGAACAACCCTCGAAAACGCTAAAGAAAATGCCTATATTAAAGTAAAACAAATTAAATCCGAAAATCTGTTTTACAGAAACGATATTGGTCGGCAGTCGCTACTCAATAATGAATGAAATATTGAAAGTTTTTGATTTCATATCAGTTATCCCTTTAATAATGGGACTTGATTGATAAATGGGCAGATGCTCTTTGTCTTTAATTCTCTTTTCATCTTCCAACATATTAATAACCCCAAACGAAACATTAAACTCTGTGGAAAGTTTAAAGTAAGTGGTGTAAAAGTCAAATCCAAAACCACCTTTTACTTGCACATCGTAAGGTTTAATAATGGGAATAATATCTATGCCCGAGGGGTCCATAGTATTAATTGTGTTGTTCTTTGCGCTCATCATATTTACGCTGAACTGCCCGCCGCCCATCGCATATATTCGCACATTGTGCATCCGCGAAGACTTGAATTTTATGAATAAAGGCAAATTAATATACTGACAATCAATCTGTCTTAAAATCTCACGGGTCATATTATTCTTTCTCGGATTGGGGTCTAATACTTCCTTTTCAAATCTATAGTACAGATTAATCTCGTGGGCAATTGAAAAGGCGGGAATAAACCGCAGGTCGAAATACTCCCCCAATCTCATATTCCCCAAAATTCCCACGTGAAAAGCCGGTGTTGCTGAGGAAGTGATTTGCAACAAAGTATTGTTACCACCCATAATATTATCAGGAAAGAGGTAATTAGTTCTTGTTTTAAGATTAATATCCACAATATCAATACCTAACGAAAATCCATAGTGAAAGCGTTCTTTATCGTAGGCTTGCAGATTGGGAACACCAAAACGAAAAAACTGAGCAAACAGCGTGTTGCAAGCGAAAAAAAACAATAGAGAAAACAAAAAAAATCTTCGCATTTACTTTAAATGAAATAGTTTAACGAAGAAAAATCGGTAATATTATTTTTTTATTTTGAAAGAGGAAAAAGTATATTTTCGCGCCGCTTATATATTTCCTTACTACAACTGTATGTAAACGCAAAAACATAACTAATATCATTATTATCAAAACAATAAAATCAAATGGAAAAAATTAAATCGTTAGCAGATTTGAAGAAAAAAAGAGAAGAACTACAGGCCTCTTCTCAACTTTTAAGTCAATCTGATTCTATTCAGGTAAGAGTAGCGATGGCTACCTGCAGCATTGCTTCCGGCGCTAAACAGGTGCTGGATGTCATTGTGAGCGAATGTAACAAACGCAGTATTCCCGTTTCGGTTACCCAAACCGGATGTATGGGATATTGTTATGCTGAACCTACCGTTGAGGTTACAAAACCCGGACAA
>Ga0209737_10001711_pt1 | contig 15585 bp, 16 predicted proteins | sample TergutCu122P3_FD_187284 | JGI IMG/M metagenome (GOLD analysis project Ga0209737, IMG submission 187284) | Cubitermes ugandensis P3 segment gut microbial communities from Kakamega Forest, Kenya - Cu122 P3 (SPAdes) (version 2) | ecosystem: Host-associated > Arthropoda: Insects > Digestive system...
GGCGATAACAATGTATTTTACGACAGCAATGGTGATGGCGGGTCATCGGGCAGTAATGATAACTCTTCCAATGCAAACAATAACAATAACGGAACAGACAGTAATGGTTATAGTTTAAGAGAACTAGCGATTATTTGTGTGGGTATTACAGGTATAGTGATGGGTGTTGTTGGGACGGTTTTGTTTTTTGCATCCAAAAAAGAAGTGCCTCAAGTAGAAACAAAATAACTGTTACAGTAGATGACTAATTGTGTGTTGACTTTATTTTTTGTAGTCAACATTTAGCGGATATAATGTTAGAAAATATATGTTACATGGTGCTCAGAGAATAACGCAAATAGAGTTAGGTTTTTGTCCAGTGTTTTGCAAGGGCGTTTAGAGCTTCTTCGAACAGGTAATCTTTAGGCACTACGTCTACGTTGATGTTGAGTTCTTTTAGGGCTTGTGCGGTGGTTGGGCCAATTGCTACAATGGTTATTTTTTCTGTTATTAGCTTTTGCAGTTGTTCTATGGGTGTTTTTTCGGTGAGCATTTTAAAGATGTTTTTTGCGCTAAGTCCACTACCGAAGAGAATTGCATCGATTCGACCACCGGATAGGTCTTCATAGAACTTGTTTTTCAAGTTTTCATCAATTGGCAGACCTGATTCGTAAACATGTATTTCTTGTACATCAGCACCCATAGCTGTAAGTTGGTTGTTTAATGTTGGGGCTGCACTGGTTGTTCGGGGGATTCTAATTACTTTACCCACTATGTCTTTAGCTGTTAAGACTTCTAGCAGTCCTTCGGAGCTATATTTTTCAGGAACTAAGTCGACACGTACGCCATAGGTTTCGAGTTCTTGTGCTGTTCGTGGACCAACACCTATAACAAATGTTTGTTTGAGTCCTTGTAGTAGAGCGTTGGTTTGGTTTATGTTTTGGGCTGCTTCAAATAGATATTTGACGCCGTTAGTGCTCATTAAAATGACATAGTCTACTGTGCCTGTTTGCAGTTCTGTTATGAAGCGTGATAGGGGTTTAGGATTGTTTAAGGGTTTTATGTCAATAGCGGGTATGTAGTAGGGTATACCACCTTTGGCTTTGATAAGTATACCTGCTTCTTCTGCTTGACCTGTGGGGCGTGTTAAGGCGATGATTTTGCCTTTTAAGGGAGTGCTTGTTTGAACCATGCTAATTTTCTTCCTAATTTTGTTACTTCACCTATAATGATAACTGAGGGAGGCTTCAAATTGTTCTTCTGGGATTCACTAAGAATTGTTCCTAAAGTGGCTATAATGGTGCGTTGCTGCGGAAGAGTCCCAGACTCTACCATGGCAACAGACCGCTCAGGGCTGATGCCCCCCTTTAATAGTTTAGCTACAATGCCTTCAAGAGATTCTACACCCATTAATATGACCATGGTATCTACGGCATTAGCTATTTTTACCCAATCAACAGGTTTTTCAGCATCCCCTGCACGATGCCCCGTAATAATGGCTACGGAAGCTGCGTAATCTCTATGGGTTAAAGGTATACCCGCATACATTGGTGCAGCAACACTACTACTAATACCAGGAATAACTTCAAAGGCTATACCTTGGGCAACTAGAGCTTCAACTTCTTCACCCCCTCTGCCAAAAATAAAGGGGTCACCACCCTTTAAACGCACAACAGTTCCCCCACCTTGAGCTTTTTGAACAATCAAATTAGTAATTTGATCTTGAGGCACCTCATGCAAACCCGTACGCTTGCCAACAAAAATGCGCTCAGCCCCAACAGGAGCCATATTTAGAACCTCTTCAGTAACACCTAACCGATCATAGATAAGAACATCAGCAGACCTTATTATCTCCACAGCTTTCACGGTTAACAGTTTAGGGTCACCAGGACCTGCACCGACAAGATAGACTTTACCATACACCATATTTTTCACGCCATTCTTTTTCAATGCCTTTTGCACCCTGCATTATTAACTCCTCACCAACCCTGTAACCTAACTCTTCAGCCTCAGAAAGTGAGCCTTTAGCAGAAGCAAAAATTTTCTTTCGCTCATTAAGATAATAAATTGAACCGGAAACAGTTAAAGTATCACCTACAACTTGCCCAACAGCACCAATAGGTACACGACAACCACCAGCAAGTTTTAAAACTAAACTACGTTCCGCAGTAATTTCAGCACGGGTAGCCTTATCCTCTACGGACTGTAAAAGCTCTATAAGAGCAGTGTTACCTTCTTTGGCAACTATAGCAATTGCGCCTTGTCCAGCCGCAGAAGGAAACTGTTCCAAAGATAAACGATTAGCCATGGGACTTGTCAAATTCATCCGTTCAAGACCGGCCTCAGCAATTACAATACCTGATAATTCATCATTTTGTACTTTACCAAGTCGGGTATCAACATTGCCACGTATTGGTTCAACCTCCAAATCAGATCGAACATATTTAATTTCAGCTAACCGCCTTAAACTACCAGTGCCAACTATAGAGCCTTTAGGTAAATCTTCAAGTTTAACACCATTTTTAGAAATTAAAACATCACAGGGTGAATCACGTTTTGGAACTGCCGCAAGAACTGTGCCCGTTTGATGATCCACAATAGGCACGTCTTTTAGACTATGAATGGCCAAATCAATTTGACCGGTAAAAACTTCTTGGTCAATTTCTCTTTCAAAAATACCCTTAGCATCAATACTAAAAAGTGGTTTACCGTGTTCTCGATCACCTTCAGTTTTGATTATTTTAAGTTTAAACTCTACTTCAGGGTGTTTTTGACGAATTTGCTCAAGCGTACGATTTGTTTGAGCTAAAGCCAATTTGCTACCGCGGGTACCAACAGTGTAAATCATAAAGTCTGCTCCTTTGACGCTGCAGCCAAAGCCTTATCAAAAGCGGTAATGGTGCAGTTTATATCTTCAAGGGAATGAGCGGTTGAGGTGAAACATGTTTCAAATTGTGAGGGAGGAATAAACACACCTTGTTTTAAGAGTTCATGAAAGTAGGCATTGAACATTTTTATATTCGAAGATTTAGCACAGCTATAGTTAGTAACTGGCTGATTTGTAAAGAAAATTTGATACAAAGAGGCTATGTTGTATATTTGTGTAGACAACTTGTAGTTTTGTGACAAATCAGATAAAGCTTTGCAAAGTTCTATGGTAATTTTTTCTAGCTGTGGGTAGATTTCATTCTTTTTTTGGCTTAAAATATATAGCACCGTATATCCAGCGGTTACCGACACAGGATTACCACTAAAAGTTCCCGCCTGATACACTCCACCTATGGGAGAAATGTTTTGCATAATTTCAGCCTTACCCCCAAATGCGGCTACTGGAAAACCTCCGCCTAATATTTTACCAAGGGTTACCAAGTCAGGTTGAATGTTAAAATATTCTTGAGCACCACCCAAAGCAAGACGAAATCCAGTGATAATTTCATCAAAAATAAGCACTACACTATATTGACTGGCTAGTTTACGTAGAGTAGCTAAATAATCTGTTTTTGGCAGTATTAAACCGACATTTGCAAGAATAGGCTCAACAATTATGGCAGCAACATCATTACCTTCCCGCTTCAACACGTCCTCTACAGCGGTAGCATCATTGTAAGGTAAAACGATGGTGTTTTTTGTTGACTCTTCAGGAATACCTAAAGAAGTAGGCATGCCAAAAGTTGCAGCACCAGAACCTGCCTTAACAAGCACGTTATCGTGGGAACCGTGGAAGCAACCTTCGAATTTAATGATTTTTTTGCGCCCGGTATAGCCTCTTGCGGCACGTATGGCATGCATTGTAGCTTCTGTGCCAGTATTAACAAGACGTAACATTTCCATACAGGGATAGACTTGTTGAATGGATTCTGCAAAGGCTACTTCCTGTTCCGTTGGAGCTCCATAGAGCGTTCCACCGGTAAGCTGTAGTTTAACAGTTTCCATAACTTCTGGGTAAGCGTGACCAAACAACATAGCGCCGTAAGCATTACAGTAATCAATGTAAACTTTATTATCAACATCAAACAGTTTAGAACCCTTAGCGTATTTAATAAAGAAAGGCCAGGGTTCAAACGCACGAACAGGACTGTTTACGCCCCCAGGTAAAATTTTTTTAGCTCTTTCAAAGAGCACCTGAGAGCGGAGGAATTTTTCGCTCAAGTATAGTTCAACCAGGCATTTACGTTTTTAGCATGATAAGTAATAATCAAATCAGCGCCTGCACGTTTAATACCTGTTAAAATTTCATGTATAATTGCTTGTTCGTCAATCCAACCGTTCAAAGCAGCTGCTTTAACCATTGAATACTCACCACTTGCATTATAAGCAACTATAGGTACATCAAAATGGGTTTTTGCAAGATTAATTATATCTAAATAGGCCAAGGCTGGTTTGACCATTATCATATCAGCACCTTCGTTAATGTCAAGCTCAATTTCGCGCAACGCTTCTTGAATGATTCCTTGATTCATCTGGTAGCTTCGACGGTTTCCAAATTTTGGTGCAGAAGAGGCTGCTTCACGGAAAGGACCATAAAACGCTGAAGCATATTTAGCTGAGTAAGCTAAAATTGCTGTTTGTTTAAGGTCTTCATCATCTAGGGCTTCACGAATTGCAGCAACTTGACCATCCATCATTGCAGAAGGGGCAACTATGTCAACGCCTGCGGCAGCTTGGCTTACAGCGGTTTTTCCTAGTAACTCTAGGGTTTTATCGTTTTGAATTTCACCGTCTTTAATTATACCACAGTGACCATGATTTATGTACTCACATAAACAGACATCACCTATTATGACAAGTTCCTCTTTAAATTGGTCTTTTAACATGTTTGCTGCTTTCTGTATAACGCCGTCTTTTGCGTATGCACCTGAACCAATTTCATTTTTTTCTGTTGGTACACCAAACAAGAGTACACTTTTGATGCCTTGTTCCAGAGCAATTTTGCCTTCATGAACTATTTGATCAAGGGGACAACGGAAGTAACCCGGCATCGCTGTAATAGGTGCAGGTTCTAGAATAGTTTCATCAACAAAAATAGGATAGATTAGATTACTTGGTTGAATTGGAACTTGGTTTAACATAGTCCGCATTGCATCTGTTCTGCGGAGTCGTCTCATTCGTACATTTGGAAAGCTCATATTGTTGTGACCTCGGTATTTTGTACAAGCTTGAGGGCTAACTCTTTAGCCATACTAAGATTACCCTCTCTTAATGCATGTTTGATATCAACGTTATTAAGGGTCTCGTTTAAAAACTTACCACGTACATGCTGATCAAATACGCTGGTTTTAAGCAAATTACGCAAATACATTTGTAACTCAATTGCTAATAAATCCTCAGGCGTAACAAGCTGTTCAATGCGCTGCCGCAACGCCTTAGACACGGCAGGGCTTTTACCACCCGTAGAAACCGCAATTCTAACAGGCCCCACACGTGCAATAGCCGGCAAGATAAAATCACTCAAACTAGGATCCGACACACAATATACTATACAACCCACATTCTTTGCTGCCCGCACAAGCTTAACATTTAACTCAGAATCATCCGTAACCGCCAACAACATATCCGGTTTAGGAGTTAAGTGGTCAACAAAGGCTTGAGCGTCCTTAATTTGAGTTTGATACAACTGTATTTTTCCTTGCTCTGCAAGAGCAGTTATACCTTCAGAAAAATTGGCACTAACAACAGTAATTTTAGCAGTACTACCAAGAAAATTTTGAATTTTCCTACACCCCTCAAACCCCCCACCGATAACCACGACAGTTTTTCCGTCAACCTTAAAATCCATAAACAACAAAATCACCTTCTATGAAAGTTACCAGGATAATTAGTTAAGAGTTTTTTGAATTTCTCAACAAACGCGTTATAATCTACAGCAGTTTGGGCAGGAGACTTTGCCAAGTTTACAAGTTGATCAATATTTATGTAACGTTCAGCAACAGCTACAGCTTGAGTTCCAAACTCTTCATAACAAATTTCTATTTCAGGAATCATCCCACGCTTCTCAAGCTTAAGACTGGGCACAACACCGATAAGCTTAACACCCACATTTTCAAGAGCCAACTGGATGGTTTGCTTATCCTCTTCAGTGAGGTAACTGGTGCTCATTTTATTAAGAATCACACCCGTCGGGTTAACACCTAATAATTTTAACATATTAACATAATTCAAAACATTAACCAACCCGCCTTCAACACCTTCTTTATCACAGGTAACAACAACTATAACGGATGCACCTAAAGCAGCAGCAACCTCTAAAGTGGAAGCAGGGCGACTAATTTTACTATTCAACAGTCCAGTAAACGCGCTCATAGCACCTTCAACAAACAAAAAATCATGCCTTTTACAAGCTTGCTTAATAGACTCTTCAAGAGGGGTCCAACCACTTTCACTAATTTTAATCGAAGAATAACTCCTAATGGGCTCTTTAACTAAATAAAGGGCTGGCACAGAATCACGAATATCGCCACCAATTTTGATTAAACCAACATTATATCCCTTTTTTTTCAAGACGCCTGCCATGCCAGTAACAAGAAAAGTTTTACCTGAACCACTACCTAAAGCTGTAACCAACACCATCACAGGCGTTTTTTTAGCCACCTTTGCAGGTTGAATATTGTTGGTGTTTATACCTATTTCGCATTTCATCTTTGAGACCAGTTTAGCGTTAGCTTTTCGAATTTCTTGTAATTCTAACGGGTCAATGTCAAGGGATTTTGTGATTCCATTTATGATTAAGGGATTTTGATCAAGTAGGGCATGTACAAAAACACCTACAATGTTGCCTTCTTTATTGGCGATGCCTGAAACTAAATCTTGAGGTGCTTTACGATAATTCGCATGTTGAATATGAGAAACCAGTATGGGTTTAGCATCATCGTATAAAACTGCTTTACCGTAGGTATGACAGTGAAAACCTGAAACTTCCATCCCAACGGCTTCACTAAGAAAGCTTTTATCAACAATTTGAGCTTTAACTTGATCAGTGCAAACAAGCGGTTGGAATTCAGCATCAATTAAACCTAATCCTTCGCGAATAAGGGGAACTGCAGATAAGCGTCCAACATTGGTTTGTTTTGCAAGCACCTGAAGACCTGAACAGATACCGAGAAGAAATTTTCCAGCTTTAGCCATCTTTAAAATTTCCCTTGAAACAACTGGGTTAACACTTTGAGATTCAACCAAACTGCCACCGGGAATTATCAACATATCTAAAACCTCACTGGCAGGTTTACCATCTATAAGACCATCTTTATGCATCAAATCAGTAGGTAAATTTCCAAAGTCTTCAAAACAGGGCAAAGCCCCCGAGAGATAAGCTAAACCTATTCTTCGTCTAATTGGCAACAAAAGCTCTCCAGCGTTAGTTTACGGAAGGCTTATATTTAAAGTTGCATGGTTTATCCAGCCATGTATCCCTGTGCAAAGACAGACCATATAATCAATGTACGCATTACACACAAAACTGCTCGTGTTCCATTAATGGAAGCAGTGGTCTTTAAAGACAAAGCACAAGCATTAATTGAACTACAATCTATGGGAAATGTTGCGGAATGTTTGATACTTCAAACATGTAATCGTATTGAATTGTTTCTTGTAAGCGAAGAAGGCGAAAAAACACTTAACGATGCTAAACAATATTTAGCTAAACGTTCAACACTTCATTATGAAGAAGTTTTTAACGCCATAGAAACAGCCCTTGATCGAGAAGCATATAATCATTTAATGCGGATAACAACAGGTTTAGAGTCAATGGTTATTGGTGAAGAGCAAGTTCTCAATCAAGTATGGGATGCATATCTAGAAGCAGAGAAAAACAAAACCCTTGGTCCAATTCTTAAGCATTTATTTAACCGTACAATGACCGTTGGACGGAGAATTAGAGATATAACGGGAATTAGCAAAGGCGCTGTCTCAGTTGGCTCAGCAGCAGTAGAACTAGCAGCAACCTTACTGGGCAAATTAGAGGATAAAAAAATCTTAGTCATGGGTGCCGGTGAAACAGGCACTTTAGTAGCCAAAGCTTTAGCTAGACGATGTTTAAGTCCCATTCTCTTTGCTAATCGCACTTATTCACGAGCAGTAACCTTAGCAGAGAGTCTAGGTGGAAAAGCAGTAAAATTTGATTGTTTTCAAGAAGTTTTAGTAAATGCTGATGTAGTTATCTGTGCCACATCAGCACCACATATTTTGTTAACTAAAGATATTGTGTCCAACAGTATGAGCCAACGTACAAGTCAAAATAATTTAATTATTATTGACATTTCTAATCCACTTAATGTTGAAAAAACTGTTCAAGAAATTTCAAAAGTGAAACTTTACACCATAGACGACTTACAGTTTATTGCAGAAAAGAACCTAGCTGAACGTCAAAAATGTGTCGAAGCAGCATGTCACATGATTGACGAAGAACTGGCCATTCTTGATGATGACTTAAAAAAACTCTCGATACGACTAATCATTTCAACGCTCCTATCTGATGCAGAATGTATAAGACAAGCAGAATTAACTAAAGCAATCAATAGGTTAGGGGATGTTGATGATAAAAAACGTAAAATCATTGACGACTTGACAAGTGTCCTTCTTAAACAAACTTTTCTACCAGTCATCGAGAATTTACGTATAGCAGCAAGTAAAGATGATAAAGAAGCAATTAATATTGCAATAAAGTTGTTTGATAAAGAGGGGAAAAATGGCTTTGATAGCAAAAACAGCAGATAATGTTGGTTTAATCCTTATTGGACATGGCAGTAAACTGCCACATAATAGAGAAAACCTAGAAAAAATAGCCACTATGCTACGTAACCGTGGTAAATTCAAAACGGTAGAAATTGCTTTTATGGTACGTGACACCCCCACAGTTAATGAAGCAGTTGACATGGTTGCAGAAGGTGGTATATCAAAAATTGTGTTAATTCCCGCGTTTCTTGCCCCAGGGATTCACACTACTGAAGATATTCCAGGTCTTATTGGAGTAAAAGAAAAAGAGCCTAAATTAAAAGCTAAAGGCATTGAGCTTGTATATGGCGAACCCATAGGTAGTGATGAGCGTATTGCTGAAATTTTAGAAGAGAAGGCACTCAAAGCTTTAGGCCAAAAAGTAAAAAAAGATAGCGAAATCATGGATGCTTATTCAGTTTCGGCTTCGGGTAAAATAGTAGATAAAAGTATGATGCTCATACGACAAGCAATTGGGGATGTTTTGGCAACGCTTCCAGAGGATAAAGTACCCATTGTAGAACGTGTTGTTCATACTACTGCAGATCCAGAATTTGCCAAGCTTTTAGCAATCAGTGACCACGCTGTTAAAGCAGGGGTAGAGGCGATTAAAGCTGGTGCAAAAATTGTAACGGACGTTAAAATGGTAAAGGCCGGTATAAATGAGGCACGTTTGAAAAAGTTTGGTAGTAAAATTTACACATATATGAATGATGAGCGAGCTATGGAACTGGCAAAAAAAGAAGACTTAACCCGCTCAGCGGCTGCTATGCGTCTAGCTATAGAAGATGGTTTAGATGGCGCAGTTATCCTCATAGGTAATGCTCCAACTGCAGTGTTTGAGTTAGTGAATCAAATTAGGGCAGGTAAGGTTAAACCGGCATTAATTATTGCTGTGCCAGTGGGTTTTGTAGGTGCAGCAGAATCTAAAGAGTTAGTTGAAGAATTATCGGTACCGTATGTGGTAACACGAGGACGCAGAGGGGGCAGTACAATTGCTGTTGCCATTTTTAATGCGTTGCTTACTCTTGCAGAAGGTAAGCTTTACGGTTAAAGGTGAATATAGTGAAATTTCTTAAATATGGCATAACAACGGGCGCAACCGCTGCAGCAGCAGCTAAAGCGGCGGCAATAACAGCCCTTAAAGAGCCAGTAGACTGCGTAGTTATTCCCACGCCTATTGGTTTACGTTTTGAAGTTCCCATAAAGTATAGCAGAAAACTCGCTGAAAACATTGCTGAGGCAGTTGTCATAAAAGATGCTGGCCAAGACATAGATGCCACCGACAAGATGGAAATTGTAGCTACAGTTAAAATTACTGACGATGGAAAAATTGTTATCAGAAGTGGCGTAGGGGTGGGAGTGGTCACTATGCCGGGTTTACAAGTGCCCATAGGTGAAGGCGCGATTAACCCTGTTCCAAAGACCATGATAACGGAGGCGATAAAAGAAGCCCTGCCACAGGGTAAAGGGGCAGAAATAAGCATCAGTGCACCTGAAGGGGCAAATATTGCTAAAAAAACAACAAACGCCAAATTAGGAATTAAAGGCGGTATTTCTATTCTGGGGACAACAGGTGTTGTAAAACCTTTATCACTTGAAGCCTGTAGACGTTCCTTAGTGCCTCAAATTGATGTGGCGATTGCTCGAGGTTATAAACGAATAGTTTTTGTTCCCGGGAACATAGGAGAAAAAATTGCCAAAGAAGTTTTCAAAATTCCTGAAGAGGCTATTGTTCAAACAGGCGATTTCGTTGGTTACATGCTAGATAAAGCAGTTGAAAAAAATGTTAAGGAAATTCTATTCATAGGGCATTCAGGTAAAATAGTCAAGTTAGCAGCAAACATTTTCAATACTCATCATAAAATGGGAGATGCCCGTAATGAGGTTATTGCATCCTACGCGGGGGCTGTAGGTGTTTCAACGCAAATAATTAATCAACTATTAGCAGCTAACACGTCTGATGAAGCCTCAGAAATATTACATCAAACAGGTTTTTTGGAAAAAACCTACGATCGAATAGCGGCCCGTGTTAATCAACGTATCAGTGATAGGGTAGAAAATAAGATAAAAATAAGCATAGTTATTGTTGCAATGGATGGCAAAGTTTTAGGCATGGACAAAAATGCAAGGGAGCACACACCGTGGTTAAACTTAACATAGTAGGCATTGGACCAGGCAATGCAGATTATGTTACCCCTATGGCACATAAAATTGTCTCAGAAGCTCAAATAGTAATGGGAGCACAACGTAGCCTTAACCTGTTTAACAATGACATACAAGGCAAAGCACAGGTATTAACAGCTAAAAACCTTAATGAACTGCTCAAGTATGCGGTTGAATCAACCAAAAGCGGTAAAAACGTAGTTATTCTATCAACCGGGGATCCAGGGTTCTCAGGGTTACTTAAATCAGTTCTAAATACTAACATGATAACCGCTTCAGAAATTAATGTAGTACCAGGTATAAGTGCAATTCAAGTGTGTGCAGCCAAACTTGGTCTGTGTTGGGAAGAAGTAGGTCTATTTACGTTTCATCAGGGCAACATTAGTGTCATAAAAAAAGCTGAATTAGCAGCTTGTCTGAAAGCTGGGAGAAGTGTAATGCTTCTTCCCGAGGCAAAGACTTTTTCTCCAAAAAAAATCGCCGCTTATCTTATGGAGTCAGGGTTTGACCCAAATACGTTAGTGTTTATCTGTGAAAACTTGACTTTAAGCGATGAGCGGGTTATTGAGAGTACTTTAGAAAAAGTTTCGGTAACGGATTTTAGCGCTTTATGTGTAATGGTTATCAAAACAAAACAGAAGCAGGGATAATAATGGCAAAGATTTGGAATTACAAGACACCGGGTGTACCTGATGAGTATTTCATTACGGATGAAAATGTACCAGGTCCAACTAAAGAAGAAGTGCGAGTGTTAACCATTTCCAAAGCTCGTCTAAATGAGGGTGATACCGTTATCGATGTTGGTTGTGGTACAGGGGGTTTAACTGTTGAGGCGGCACTACAAATTGGCGCTGAGGGGAAGGTTTATGCTCTTGATGAAGATGCAGTTGCAGTAAAATTGACTCAAAGTAACATTGAAAAGTTTGGTGTTCAAAACACTGTTATTGTTAAGCAGGGTAGAGCGCCTGAGGGTTTGGCGGATTTTCCTGTTGCAGACGCCGTGTTAATTGGCGGAACCATGAATTTACGGGAGATTCTGCGGGTAGTTCAAACTAAACTCAAACAACATGGAAGAATTGTAGTTAATGCGATTCTTTTAGAAACAGCAACTATAGCTATTGATGAGCTTAAAAGTTTAGGGTTCAAAAATATTGATGTTAGTCATGTTTCGATATCTAGAGGAAAGCAAATTAAAAGCGGAACTATGATGTTAGCAAGGAACCCTATTACAATTGTTTCAGCATCAAAAGATAGGTGAAATGTAAAAATGATGGGTAAATTTATTGGCATCGGTGTGGGTCCAGGGGATCCAGAGTTAATTACAATTAAAGCTGTGAAAGCATTACAAACAGCAGACATTGTATGTATTCCAAAAGCTAACGTTGACAAAGCAAGTCTGGCAGTAACAATGGTTAAGCAAATTTTGGAGGAGCGTAAAGTTAAGCCGGAAATACTTGAACTCATTTTTCCGATGACTAAGGATGATATTAGTAATCAAGAACTGTGGGACAAAAACGCAAATATTATTGCTCAAAAAGTAAACAATGGTAAAACGGTGGTTTTCATTACTTTAGGGGATCCAATGTTTTACAGCACATTTATTTACTTATACCAAAGTCTGCAAAAGAGATATCCAAGTTTGCTACTAGAGATTATTCCAGGGGTTAGTGCTTTTAATGCGTGTGCGGCAAGTGCAAGAATTCCTTTGGCAGAAAAAGAAGAGCTTATAACAGTTATTCCCTCAGGTCTTGATGAAAATTTAGTTGAAGAAGCAGCAAAATATTCAGAGAATTTGGTTTTTATAAAATGTGCATATCGTTTAAAAGAGTTGATTCCAATTTTGGAGCGGGCAGGTTTTAAGGAAAACAGTACAATAGCCCTTATTCGCCGTTGTAGTATGCCAAATGAAACTGTGACTGTGGGTAGGCTTTGTGATGCGTCAAGTTGGGATATTAGTGAGGATTACTTTACAATTGCAATTGTTAAGAAGAATCATTTCATAAATAACGGTAATGTGGTGGTATGATGAATAAAGTTGTAATTATTGGGGCAGGTTCAGGTGATCCGGAATTAATCACGTTGAAAGGTAAACGTTACCTGGAACAAGCAGATATTGTTGTCTATACAGGTTCACTTCTAAATCCGGAATACTTAAAGTATGCTAAATCAACCGCAGAACTTTATGATAGTGCGAAAATGGGTCTGCCAGAGATGTTAAAGGTTATGGTGGAAGGGGTTAAGGCTGATAAAAATGTGGTTCGTCTACACGATGGGGATCCTAGTTTTTATGGTGCAATTCAAGAATTAATGGATGGCCTAGACAAGGAAGATGTGGGATATTTTCGTATTCCAGGTATAAGCTGTTTGTTAGGTGGGGCAGCGGCGTTGAATCGTGAGTTAACTTTGCCAAACATTTCACAGACAGTTATTATAACTCGTCCAGAAGGCAGAACACCTGTACCAGAGGCAGAGAGTATCAGTAAATTAGCGCAGCATCAAGCAACGATGGTTATTTTTCTAGGTACACCTCACATAGCAAAAGTTATGGTTGAACTTCAGAAAGGCGGTTATCCCAAAGATACCCCTGTTTCTGTTGTGTATAAAGCTACGTGGCCGGAGCAGAAAATTGTTAAAGGCACTATAGAGGATATTGTAGAGAAGGTAAAAGCGGAGGGGATTACGGAGACGGCTTTGATTTTTGTGGGAAAAGTTATGAATCCAAAAGCTTATGATTTATCAAAGCTATATGACCCGACGTTTACCACTGGCTTCCGTAAAGGTGAGGAGCCAAATGTTCCCTAGAGGCATAGCAGTTGTTGCTATTACACGTCGTGGGGTAGAAACCGCTCTAAATATAAAACAATCCCTTGATAGAGAGGGGTTAAAAAATTTTATTTTTGCACCTAAAAAATACAGTCAAACAGGCGTTTGTGAATTAGAGGGGAAAATTGGAGAGTTTATTAAAAAAAATTATGGTAAATGGGATGCTATTGTTGCAGTTATGGCAACAGGAATAACAATTCGTGCTATAGCACCATATCTTGAAAGCAAACTCTCTGATCCAGCAATTATTGGTGTGGATGCAGCGGGAAAATTTGTCATCAGTCTGATATCGGGACATTATGGGGGAGCTAATGAGTTAACCAAAATCATAGCCAAAGGTATAGAGGCAACACCGGTTATAACTACTGCGTCTGATTCTATGGGAAAGCAGAGTGTGGATGAGCTGGCAAAACTATTGCATTTAACTATTGAGAACCCCAAAAGTTTAGTTCCAGTTAACGCAGCTATTGTTAACGACGAACGCGTTGTTTTAGTTTTAGTTGGAAACGTAAAAGTTCCAACAGAAACAGTAATCGGGTTTGAAATTAAACGTGTAGACACACAAGAAGAAGCCATACAAATAATTAATGACTATGATGCAGGTGCAATAGTAACTAAAGAGTCGTCAAAAATTGAGGGATGTAATAATAAACCATTTACGCTTCTTAGGGCAAGAAACATTATTGTAGGCTTGGGGTGCCGTAAAGATTCAACCTGTGAACAGTTAATTGAAACAATAAACACGGCACTGAAAACGGTGGGTTTGTCTGCAGAGCGAATTGACGGGTTTGCCAGTGTAGACATAAAAAAGAATTCTGCTGCAATGCTAAATGCAGCTAAAATGTTTAATATACCCTTTGAATTTTTAAGTGTCGAAGCATTACGTAATTTAAATCACCCAGATTTATCACCAGACTCAAAGCTGGTTCAAGAAAAAATCGGTGTTGGAGGAGTTTGCGAACGAGCAGCATTAATAATAGCAGGAAAGAACTCAAAACTGATACTCAAAAAAACCAAACAGAACAAAACAACAATAGCAATAGCCGAGGGCAAATAAGCATAGTCGGTATAGGTCCCGGCAGCCTTGAACACATGACCCCAAAAGCACGTATGGTCATTGAAGAAGCAGATGTAATAGTGGGCTATAGCACATACATAAAACTAATTCAAAACATAACACGCAAAGATACTGAAATCATTTCTGGAACCATGGGTAAAGAAGTAGAAAGAGCAAAAATCGCTGTTAAAAAAGCAGACGAAAACCACAAAGTCGTCATGGTTAGCAGCGGAGACCCAGGCGTATATGGCATGGCAGGCATTGTATTAGAAGTTGCAGAACAAGAAAAAACCAAAGCCTCCATAGAAATAATACCTGGCATAACCGCCGCCTCATCCGCCTCAGCCATTCTAGGAGCCCCCCTAATTAGCGATTTTGCCGTAATCAGCCTAAGCGATCTACTAACACCCCTAGAAAAAATTGAAAAAAGACTAGAATTAACCTCACAAGCAGACATGTCTATAGTACTCTACAACCCCCAAAGCCAAGGCAGAACCGAACCTTTAATAAAAGCATACGAAATCATGACAAAACACATAAAACCCGACACCCCCGTTGGCATAGTAAAACAAGTTGGAAGAGAAGGTCAAACAGCAAAAATTACAACCCTAAAAAACCTACTCAACGAAGAAATCGACATGCTAACAACCATAGTAATAGGAAACTCTGCAACTAAACTAATCAACAACAAAATGGTCACAGTTAGAGGATATAACCTCACAAACTGAACCAATAACCAATAATTTTCAATCAAACATAATCTTTAAAATAAACGTTTAACCCTACATTATTAAGGGGGAAACACGTTTGATGAAAAACCGTTTCATAGTAATTTTTGCAATCTTGTTTGCTGT
>Ga0209737_10001712_pt1 | contig 15580 bp, 13 predicted proteins | sample TergutCu122P3_FD_187284 | JGI IMG/M metagenome (GOLD analysis project Ga0209737, IMG submission 187284) | Cubitermes ugandensis P3 segment gut microbial communities from Kakamega Forest, Kenya - Cu122 P3 (SPAdes) (version 2) | ecosystem: Host-associated > Arthropoda: Insects > Digestive system...
CTTGATTTTTATTTTTTTGATTTTTTAGTTTCTGTTTTTGCTTGCTTTTTCGCTGCTTTATCTTTATCCAATTTCTTTTTTGCTTTACCAGCATCTGCCATTTTTTTAGTTGCAAACATTGCGATTTGTAAACGGATTTTCTTAAACCAGTTTTTCTCGTTTTTTATCATTATTTCAATAGACGAGAGATTTAATTTCATGACAACTTCCTGCAGCATTGGAGATAATTCCAAATATGCGGCACTTCCGGGTGCTTTTTGCGACATGATGAAATTTTGCAGTTTTTGCATATTTTGTCCTTGCGAGAGCGGCTTTTGGTATTGACGAATTATCGCCTGCTGCTTTTTCATAATTTCGTTCTGAACATCTTGTCCAATTGATTTAGAGTCAAATTGTTTTGCCATGTTTTATTCCTTTTGGTTATTGTTTCTTCACAAATCTGCCGACAAACCGTAGTGTATCCAAATTTTCACCGTCTGTCGGGAAGTGCCATTTTCTTACTTCGTTAATAATCGGTAGTTGACTTGCTTTTGACACAAAATTCTTGCCTTTTATTTTGACATCATTGACAGCTCCGTTCGGTAAAATTACTATTGTCAAATCTATATCGTAAGTTTTTTCAAACATCATTCCGCCTTCAACTCGGCTTAAATTATACGGAATATAAAAGTTTTTGAAAAGTTGTTCCTGTTCAAATCGCAAAGCATCAAACGGAATTTCTCGGTTGTGGAAACTATATATGATATTTTCTCTAAGCCAATCTGCAAGCACATTTTGTTTCCCGCATGGAGGAAGTTTTAGTGCTTCTATATTAAGCCCGAGCAAATCAAGAGCGCCCGTAGGAAAAAAATCTTTCAACTCACCTTGATAGCGGGTATATGGAATACTATCAAAAAACAGAGTATCGTTTCTGTAAAATGTATTTGCAACTACATCATAAAAACTATTGCCGAAACAAGTGTCGGGCATAAACCAAACTTCTCGGATAATTCGTAGGTTTGACGATGCAAAATTATCATTACCAAATTTCATAGGCGACAAAAATGCGTGAGAAACTCTTTCAATTTCACCAATTCTGTTGTATGGGAATGCAAATCTTTTTTCTGTAAATCTCCAAATAATGCCATTATCCAAAAGTTCTATTCTGTCACTAAGATTATCGCTTGAATGCTCCCAAAACCCTGCAATCATATTATAATAATCTTGTCTAAGCGAGTCGGTTGCTGTCATTGAAGCGCTGTCGCCGGACATTGAACCTTCCGAAAAAACCATTTCGGCATAATTTGTAATGATGTCAATTCTGTTCATTAAAAATACCAAAGCAATAAGGACACCCAAAAGGACTAATCCTTTAACCATAGAATTTGATGATTTTCTCGACATTTTTTACCTCAATTGAAAAATTCCGTGTAAAAATAATATTTTTCACAATGAGAAATGAGAAGTGAGTAATGAGAAGTGCGAAAAACACACACACAACATTAAAATTCTGCAAAAAAAGTTTTTGTTTATTACGAATGACACAAATTCTTCCTGATATTATATTCACTCCTCACTCCTAATTCCTAATTTTAATAGTGCGGAGGCGGGGTTTCGTCTTTTAAGTCTTTTAAAATTGCGTTTCCGGAGGATTTTACCATTTCATTAATCAGTTCCATTTTTTGTTGTAAAATTCTGATTTCTTTTGCTTGTTCAAAAACAACGGCGTTTAATTCGTCAATGGTTTTTTCGTAAAAAGCGATACGGGTTTCTAAGTTTATTATTCTGTTTTCCATTTTTACCAAAACAAATTTTTAAGTTTTTGTGCTTTTGTAGAGCGTTTTAATTTCCTGAGAGCTTGGTCTTTTACTTGCCGAACTCTTTCGCGAGTAATATTTAGTTGCGAGCCAATTTCTTCGAGCGTGAAACTCGCCGGATGGTTGATCCCGAAATATAACTGCAGAATCTGTTGCTCTTTTTCGTTTAATACTTCTATAACTTTAATCATTTCTCGGGTTACTGATGATGCTTCGGATTGCGCATCGGTCGGGGCTATGCCTGATTCTTCATCATTGCTGCCATGATATAAATCCATAAGCGAGCCGCCGTCATTATCATCTCTTAGCGGAGCATCAAAAGAAGCATGTCTCATTCCTACACGGAGCATTTTTTCAATATCATTTTCATTCATACCCATAACTTCTGCAATTTCTTCATTTGTTGGCACACGCATAAGTTTTTGCTCCAAAACTTGTCGTGCTTTGCCGATTTTATGAATATTTGCAACTCTGTTTAACGGAACTTTTACGATTCGTGAATGGTCTGCCAATGCTTGTAAAATTGTCTGTCTAATCCACCAAACAGCATACGAAATAAATTTCAAATTTCGTGTATCGTCAAAGCGTTCGGCAGCTTTCATAAGTCCCAAATTACCTTCGTTAATCAAGTCGGCAAGTTGCATTCCCTGATTTTGATAATTTCGAGCGACACTAACTACAAAGCGCAAATTGTGTATAATAAGTTTTTCCAAAGCAGTTTTGTTGCCGGCTTTGATTCTTTTTGCCAAATCCAATTCTTCATCGGGTTTGAGTGTTTTATATTTTGAAATATCTTTTAAATAAGATGCTATGTTTTGTTCTTCTACATGAAAAAGAACTTTTGTTTCTGCCACTGGAAATTTTCCCCGCATATCGCTAAGATTTGCGGCTTGCTCCAACAAACCAAAATATCTGTTTGAATATTCTTATTTTGCAACAATTTTACCTTGCCTGATTCCTACAAACGAACTTGATGAAGAATATTCGCTTGCTGTTGTAATTCTTATTGTTGCCGTTGAGTTTTCAGTAGCTATTACCAATCCTTCCGCAAAAGATTCGTCGGAGTGTTTTGATTTGTTATTGGTTTTATAAAAAGTAAAGTGGTCACCAATTGAAACACCATCGTTTATTCCTTTATTAATAAAAAGGATTCCACCCGGCTTCAACGAAACATCAGGAGTCATTCTTGCAATAACGTTTGCATTCAAAGAATCGCTCAATGAACTATATGTAAGTTGATTACCCAATGATTTATAAAGACGCTCAGGAGCAACTTTTGCACCAACACTTACAAGTCCCCAAATCTTATCAACAAAAATAGTTACATTATTGTCGCCGTCAATAAATTTAACAACGCCGGTTGCAACAGGTTCAATAACCGAACCTTTAATACCTTTAATCGGCAAATTATTGCGTACTTCATAAAAATCAAGTCTATCACCGACTTTAACGCTGTCTGATTTGTCGTTATTGAGTTTAACGCGAGCATCTTTGTGTTGAATCAAAAGTGGTTTGTTTCCGTCAACAACTTTGCCCCAGTCAAAAATGTTAATTTGTGTAGAGGTTGAATCGTCTTTTGATTTATATTCTTGAATAAAAGGTGCTTGACGCTGCGCTGCGGTAGAAAAATAGTATTTAAATTTTTCAACCAAAGAAAGTTGTTGTTGAGTAGGAGATTTTTTGATTTCTTTGTTAGCGTCATCTGTTATTTGGTTCAGCGTTTTACTTGTGTCATAAAGGTAAATATTTTCTGAGCTCACAACAGAACCGGTTGAAGCACCACCGTTAATTGCAGGAATAAAAAGTTTGTTTCCCGGATAAATCCAATGTGGGTCTTGAATATACCTGTTGTGTTCCCAAATGTATCGCCATTCGTAAGGATTGCCGTAATAGTGTTGTGCCAAATCCCAAAGGTTGTCATCTTTAACAATTGTGTAGTTTGCGGTATCGGAATTCCCTAAATTCAAGTTTTTTTCGTATTGTTCGCCTTGGGCAAAAAGTGCAACGAACATAGAGAGTAAAATAATTATCTTTTTCATAAGATTTCCTTTGTAGAATCAAAATTATATATAAATATAATACAATTTCACTTGAAAAAGTATTATTTTATGTCAAAAAATTGAATTTTTAATAAAAAATCGGGGGAATAGGCTTGCTAAACGAAAAAATTAAACGGATTTCAGGCGGAGTTTGTGCTGCAAAAAACTTTGTTGCAAACGGAACAACAGCAGGAATTAAAAAATCCGGCAAAAGCGATTTGGGAGTAGTTTTAAGTAGCGCGGATTGTAACGCTGCGGGAGTTTTTACAACTAATCGAGTTAAAGCGGCGTGTGTTCAGACAAACAAAGAATTGCTTCCGTCAGAAAAAATCAGAGCAGTAATCTGCAACAGCGGAAACGCAAATGCTTGTACGGGTGATAGGGGAATCAGCGATGCGAAAAAAATCGCTGCAAATGTAGAAAAAGAATTAAATCTTGCGAGTGATTCGGTTTTGACTGCTTCAACAGGGGTTATAGGTGAATTTATCCCGCTTGAAAAAATAACAAACGCTATTCCTGATTTGGCAAAATCACTTTCAAAAGATGGAGCAAATGCTTTTTCAAAAGCAATTATGACTACCGATACAAAAGAAAAAGAAGTTGCGTTTGAAGTTGAACTTTCGGGTGGAAAATTTATAATCGGCGGTTGCTGCAAAGGTGCCGGAATGATTGCTCCGAATATGGCGACAATGCTTGGATTTATTACAACCGATTTGGTGATTGATACGGAAACACTTCAAATTCTTCACAAAAAGAGTGTTGATATGACATTCAACAATGTTACAATTGACGGCGACACTTCCACAAACGATATGGTTTTGGTTTTGGCAAACGGCGAAAGCGGAATTATGGCTCAAACCAATGAAGACAAAATAATAGCCGAAGAAGCATTTTTTGCAGTATATAATGAATTATGTGCAAAAATTGCCGAAGATGGCGAAGGCGCGACAAAGCGAGTAGAAATCCGAGTTTCAAACGGAAAAAACTTTGCAGATTGCAGATTAGCGGCAAAATCCGTAGCAAATTCAAATTTAACAAAATGTGCAATGTTTGGAAATGACCCAAACTGGGGACGGATTTTATGTGCGGCTGGTTATTCCGGTGCGGAATTTGACACACAAAAAGTTTGCGTGAAACTTTGCGAAACAAAAGTTTTTGAAAACGGCTCACCGACAAAATTTAATGCGGCTGAACTTTCGGCGAAAATGAATAACAAACTTGTAATTATCGAAATTGACTTAGGTTTTGAAAACGGCTCATTTGCGGTTGCACATACCTGCGATTTTTCGTATGATTATGTGAAAATCAATGCGGAGTATCATACTTAAACTACCTCGTCAGCCTTCGGCATCCACCGCCATTTTGCTGAGCAAAAGGTCGCAAGCAAAGGGGAATTTAAAGTCGTAGCAAATGAGAATTCCCCTTCATTCGTGAAGGGGTGGCAGGTGCATCTGCACCTGACGGGGTAGTTACAACGCCAATTTAAGAATTTCCAAAACTGCATTTTTGTCTAATTTAACAAATTCACCGATTTTGTATTTTCCGTTTCCGGTACATTTATTTGCCATTTCTTCAAGCCTGTCAGTTCCGATATTCAATTCTTTAAGCGTTGTCGGCATTCCGATAGAACGGAAGAATTTTTCAAGTGCCAAAATTCCTGCAAGCGCTGTTGCTTCCATATTTCCAGGGCTTGCTTTAATTTTCCAAACTCTTGTTGCAAATTCTATGAATTTTTGTGGGTTTTTCTTATAAACATATTTCATCCACGCCGGAAAAACTACAGCAAGCCCTGCTCCATGGGCAACATCGTAAATTCCGCTGAGTTCGTGTTCGATTCCGTGTGATGCCCAGTCTTCTTCTCGTCCCATTCCCAAAAGGTCGTTATGTGCAACGCAACCCGCCCACATTACTTCGGCACGAGCATCGTAGTTTTTTGGGTCAGATAAACTTAACGGAACATTATTTATTATCGTTTTCATTGTCGCTTCTAACATCCTGTCGGAAAAATCAACGTTTTTTGTGTTTGTAAAATACCGCTCAAAAAGGTGTGCTAAAATATCTACCGCTCCGCAAGCGGTTTGATAATTTGGGAGTGTAAATGTTAATTCGGGATTAAGAATAGAAAAAACGGGACGCAAAAGGTCATCAGTAATTCCGCGTTTTAAATCGCCGTCAGAATTTGTAATTACGGAACTTCCGCTTGATTCACTCCCTGCCGCAGGAATTGTGAGAATTGTTGCAACATCAATCGCTTTTTCGGGAGTTGCAATGCCGGAATAAAAATCCCAAACATCACCTTCGTACGGAATGCCGACTGCTATTGCTTTTGCGGAGTCAATAACACTTCCGCCGCCGACAGCCAAAATGAAATTAATAGAATTATTTTTGCAAATTTCAATTCCTTTTTTCACGAGTTCTAAACGAGGATTTGGCTGAACACCGCCAAGTTCCAAAAATTCAACACCTGCATTTTTCAGAGATGTAACAACTTTCTCATAAAGTCCGCTTGCTTTTATGCTTTTACTTCCGTAATGCAAAAGAATTTTTTTTTTGTGTTTTGCAGTTTCTTCACCGACTTGATTTTCGGTTCCGCGCCCAAAAATGATTTTGGTTTTGTTTTGAAATTCAAAATTTTCCATAGTTGCTCCTTTTTAAATTTTCTTTCCGATGTAAAAAACATAGCCGTAATATTCTTTGTATTTGCGATATAATTCCACTTCATATTTTTCAGATTCTAAAACTTCTTCTGCAGCTTTGTTGCCACGATACTTTTTCATAAAAGCGTCCTGCATTTGCGGCACTTGAGCGTAATAATAGTCTGTCCAGCAAGTTTCGGGAACGACAAAAGTTGCAACCGGAAGGTAACCCGCTTTTTGCATTTGAGCCAATTTGTTTGGAATTGTATCTATTTCAGGATATGCTTTATCCCAAAATTCCTGAATTTCAGCAGGTCGTTCTTCGGTAAACCAAGTATTTTCCGTAACAGCAATGTAACCACCTTTTTTTAAAAATTTTCGCCATTCGTTTAGTCCACGCTCAAATCCGATGTTGTAAATCGCACCTTCCGACCAAATTAAATCTAATTCTTCTTCTTGAAATTGAAGGTTTGCCATATCGCCGACAATACCTTTTACTCTGTTGTTAAGTTTTTTATCTTTGGCATTTTTATTAAATTGATTGACAAAATTTTCCCATAATTCTACGCCGATAATTTCACAATTTGTGTTTTGTGCCAAAACTATTGTTTGACCGCCTGTTCCGCAGCCAATATCCGCAATTTTAGATTTTTCGGTAAGCCCATCGATAAAACTCAACGCTTTAAGTGTTATTTCAGGGCTTCCGGGTCCCTGTCGTTCTGTGTTTGAATAATAATCATAAAGCATGTTCAAATCTAAATCGTGAATTGTTTTAATTTCGTCGCTCATATTTGTTCCTTTTTTGTTTTATTTTGGTTAATAATATAATATTTGTTGTAAAATAAAAATAGTGCAAAGGCAATTAAAAGTTATTTTTGGCACAAGGTGTTGCCAAATGATATTTTTGTTACGAAATTATCAAATAAAATAACAAAATTAAGGAGTTTTTATGGCTGAATACGGCAAATTCAACGAAAAAGACGAGTTTGAAATTACTAATCCACGCACACCGGAGCCGTGGCTACATTATTTAATCAGACCTGAACAACCGGGGACACAAACATTCTGCTCGGGAGTCTCATATACAGGCGGCGGATTTGATGTTCGCGGAACACACGAAAATACATTTGTTGATACGCAACTTCACTTGAATGACGCAGATAATCGCGGTCGTTATTGCTATATTGTTGATGCAAAAACTCGTGATTTTTTCACGACAACTTGGCAGCCGGTAAAAAAAGACGGACAGAAATTCAAAACTACTTTGGGATTCGGCTATATTAAATTTGACAGCGAATATAAAGGAATTAAAACAAGCGAAACTATGTTTGTTCCGAAAGAATTTGACGGTTGGATACAAAATATTGTTGTCGAAAATACAACTAATGAAACAAAAGAACTTGAAATTTATCCGTTTGTGCCGATTCACATGGGAGACGCGCTTGTTCGTTTGCTTGCGGGCGACAACGATGGGTTTTTCGGCGGTGCAAATTGGGACAAAGATTTGAATGCTATTGTTTTCAGAAGAAATCACGGCACAAGCGTTGATGATAACAAAGACGAAATCAACGGAATGCTTGGAAATGTTGCGGCGTTTTATTCTACTTTGAATACAAAAGATACCGAATACGAAACAAACGAAGAAAGATTTACAGGCGACAGATTCCATTCGCTTGCAGAGCCGAGAACAATTATCGAAAATACAAAACTTTCGTGCTTGAATCAGGCATATTTGCGTAGAACTTGCGGAGTTTTCAGAAATAAAATTACGCTTAAATCCGGTGAAAAAATGGAATTTGCGGTTGCTTTGGTTGCAAGTTCAACAAAAAATTATTACTTAGGCAATAAAACTTATTTGAAAGAAATGTTGGCAAAAGTAAATGACGCAAATACTCGCCAAAATATGCTTGACAGCGTAAAAACTTGGTGGACTGACATGATGAACAATCTCACGATTAAAACGCCGTCCGCAAAAATTAACAGAGCGTTTAAGTGGCTGCAATATCAGTGTCGAGTTGTTTATATTTTGAACAGAATGAAATCGCGTTATCATACCGGCTACGAATATGGCTGGGGATTCAGAGATATTTTACAAGATGTGAATTTCAATTTGGCTTATGACGCACAAAGCGTTAAAGAAGCGTTGAAACACATTGCAACACAAATGTTCTCTACGGGCGTTTCATATCACAATTTCTTTATTGACCAACCCGGAAATCAGGGCGTTCAGGCGAGTGATGACCCGATTTGGCTTCCTGCGGCGATAATTAAATACATCAAAGAAACAGGTGATTTTGCGTTCTTGGATGATGTTGTTGCTTATGCAGAAAAACACGAAGGTATCGGCGATTTCAAAGGTTCTATTTTGGAACATATCGAAAAAGCAATCGACAGAGTTTGGACTGACAGAAGTGAGCGTGATTTGCCGTATATGAAAGACTGCGACTGGAATGACGACTTGAACGAACTCAGAACAGGCGGCGAATGGAACAAAGATGTTGAGAGCGTTATGGTTGCACAACAACTTTATAAAATTTTGATTGACACAGCAGACCTTTTGAAGACAGCAAACAGAGATAAACATTTAGTTGATGAGTATATTGCTCGCTCGAAAAAATTATATGCGGCAATTGAAAAACACGCAATCGACAAAGAAGGTTATTATATCCGTGCGTTGAGTTTAGTTCCGAACAAAAAAGATTTGGGAAGAAGCGAAAATGCGGAAGGTAAAATATTTTTGGAGCCGCAAGCATTCGGAATTAACTGCGAAACCGCAGACGAAAATCGTGCGAAAATCGTAATTAAAAAAGTAGAAGAAAATTTGGATAGCGAATTTGGTGCGCAAATCTGTTTCCCTGTTTTCAAAGGGCTTGCGGAGCGTGAAGAATTACCTGCTCGTTCATGGAACACCGAAAAAGAACCGCCTGCGATGAAAGAAAACGGCTCAATTTTCATGCACTTAAATGCGTGGCTTGTTCAAAGTTATGCGATTTTGAATCGCGGAACAGACGCTGTGAAGTTCTACGAAAAATGTTTACCCGAAAACTTGGCTAGTGACCAAGACCGATACAAAAGCGAGCCGTATGTTTATCCCGAATATGTTCGCGGACGCGGCGGTTTGGGCTTTGGTCAAGGCGGGCACACATGGCTTACGGGAACGGCGCCAACAATGCACCAGTCGCTTACTGAGTGGGTTTTGGGTATTCAGCCAAATTATGACGGCTTGAAAATCAATCCGAAAATCGCGAAAGATTGGAAGGAATTTACAGTAAAAAGACATTTCCGCGGAGCAGATTACGATATTATTGTGAGAAATCCGAACGGTGTAGAATGTGGCGTAGCAAAAATTTTGGTTGACGGAAAAGAAATTGAAGGAAATACAATCAAACCACACAACGACGGCAAAACACACAAAGTCGAAGTAATAATGTAAGTGAGAAATGAGAAGTGTGAAGTTAGAAATGGGGCAGGTTTTCCTGCCCTTTTTTATAAAACATTTGAGAAAAAATAACTATAATTTGTATTAAAATAATTTCTAACTTCTAATTTCTCACTTCTAACTATCCAAAATATTGCGCCATTTTATTTATCAAATTATCTCTATTTAACGGCTTTCCAATGTGCGCATTCATTCCTGCATTTAAGCATTCATCAACATTTTCTTGATAAATTCCTGCCGTCATCGCAATAATTGGAATTGTTTTTGCATTTTCAAACGGCATTTTGCGGATTTCTTGCGTTGCTTTGTATCCATCCATCATTGGCATTTGAATATCCATTAAAATTAAATCGTAATTTCCGCCTGCTTCTACAAATTTTTCAATAGCTTCAATTCCGGTTTCGGCAGTATCAATTTCCGCCTTTGTAATTTCAAGCATTTTGGCGACAATTTCACGACTTATTAAAATATCTTCAACAATCAAAACTCGTTTACCTTCAAAAATTCCGTCGAATTTAGGTTTTGCGGTGTCTTCTTCAACCGGTTCTTCACCTTTTTTTTCGTAAGAATCTATTATTTTTTGCAATCTTTTTATTTCAAGTTTCAATTTCGCAATTTCTTCGTCTTTATCCATAATATTGCCTCCTTCATAATACTAATATACATTTTTTCATTAGATAAATAGTATTTTAATATTATGAAAAATCTACAACAAACACATTCTTCGGCAATTTTGACCATTTTTTCGTCAAATCTTGTTGCTAAAATTCTCGGATTTCTGCTTGTCGTGGTTTTTGCGACACTTGTTGGAACTTCTTCCGACGGCGATGCCTACACATTTGCGTTTATTTTGCCGGATATAGTCAATAGTTTACTTGCCGGAAGTGCGTTGTCAATGGTTTTTGTGCCGATTTTTCAGGAATTAGCCGAGAATCCGCAAAAACAAAACCACTTTTTTTCAAATATTTTCACAATTGGCACCATTGTTTTTGTTGCAGTTTTAACAATTTGCTTCTTTTTTGCTCCGTTTTTTATCAATATTTTAGCAGGAAATTCGATAACCGCAAATCCCGAAACATTCGATTTAACAATAAAACTCACAAGGATTGTTTTACCGGCACAACTTTTTTTCTTTTGGGGCGCAATTTTTATCGGCATTCAACAAGCAAATAAAAATTTCAAATTTATAGCTCTTGCACCAATAATTTACGATGGTGTAATAATCGTTTTCGGCTTGCTTTTTTACAAATTTATCGGAGTTGCAGGATTTTCTTGGGGAGTTCTTTTGGGTGCATTTTTAGGGCACGCAGTTCTGCAATTTTTCGGAGCAAAACGCTTTCACATAAAATATTCTCCCGTGATAGATTTTCGTGACGTTCATTTTCGTCAGTGGTTTATCAAAACAATTCCGCTTATGCTTGGACTTGGAATTACTTTTTCGAACGAATTTACATTCCGATTTTTTGGCTCAAGAATTGATGGCGGCGAAGGTGCGATTGTTGCTTTAAATTATGCGTATAAAATCGTTATGATAGTTGTAGTTTTATTTGGAAGTTCAATTGCCGCTCCGATTTATCCGTTTTTATCGGACAAAGCGAAAACCCGTGATTTTGCAGGAATGGAGAAGATTTTAATCCCGATTTTTATAAAAGCATCTGCAATAATTCTAATCATTGCCGCACTAATTTACCCGTTATCGCAAGAAATTATTTCGGTCTTATTTGAACGAAGAGCATTTAATGCTGATTCAACTCTTTTGACTTCACAAGCGTTAATCGGCTATATTCCCGGAATATTTTTTCTTTCGGCGGTAATAATTTTACAACGGCTTTTTTATGCGGTAAAAGACACTTTAACTCCGCTTGTAATTTCAACGCTTTCACTTGTTTTGTCAATTCCGTTTTATAAAATTTTAAGCGATTTATGGGGAGTTGCAGGAATTTCTGCCGCAACTTCGGTTTTTTCGACAATTGCAACAATTCTTATAGTTTGGAGATGGTATAAATTTTATCCGCAGTCTAAACTTTTATCTGTTTCACGCCCGATTTTGCTTTCAATTTTAGTTGCAGTTATTGCGCTTTTTATAGAATTTTATATTGCGAAACAATTTGCTCCTGCACAAAATTTACTTGACAGAATTATAAAAATTAGCGTTTCAGGATTTCCAGCTCTTATTTTCGCTGCAGTTTCACTTCAATTCTTGAAAATTATCAATATTAAAGAATTGTTTGGCAAAGTTTTGAAGAAAATAAGGAATTAAAATTTACTATTCAATCACTTCAATATTTGCACCGAGCTTACGAAAATCTTCCACAAATGTCGGATAAGTAACTGCTGCAGCTTCGGCCGTATCAATAATTGTTTCGCCGTCAGCAATCATTCCCGCCAACGCCAAAGCCATAACAATTCTGTGGTCGTTGTGTCCGCTGACTTTTGCTCCATGAAGTTTTGACGGGTAAATTATCATTCCGTCTTCTTTTTCTTCGATTTTGGCACCCATTTTTGTTAGTTCTTTGGTCATACAACTAATTCTATCGGTTTCTTTGATTCGTGCTTGTGCAACATTAAAAATTCTTGTTGGAGTTTTTGCAGTTGTTGCCCAAACCGACAACGCAGGAAGTGCATCGGGCATAGAATTCAAATCAATATCACTAAGTTTTTTTTCTATAATTTCAAATACGCCTTTGTCACCTTGCGGGTCACTAAAGTCAATATTACGAATATCAACATTTCCGTTTGTTAAATCTCTTCCGACTGCCGAAAATGTTGCAGAAGAAAAATCGCCCGTAATTGTTTCATCTATAGGTGAATATTTTTGATTTCCTGTGATACTAAATTCGGATTTTTCAAAATTAGCCGAATATTTTATATTCATTTTATCAAGCCACCATAAAGTCATTTTAACATAAGGAACTTCTGCTAAATCTTTTACTTTTATAGTTATTTTATCGTCCAAAAACGGAGCAACCAAAAGCAAACTTGAAAGATATTGCGAATTATTTCCGGCAACTTCAACTTTACTTGCGTGAATTGGTCCGCAAATTGTGTATGGTGGTTTACCTTGTTCTCCGTGGTATTCAACTTTTGCACCTAATTTTTCGAGTGCCGAAAGTAAACTTCCGACAGGTCGTGAACGCAAAGAATCATCGCCGTCAAAACGAATTGGCGTATTTCCCAACGCCGCCGCTGCAGTAAACATATTCAAACCTGTTCCAGAATTTCCCATATCGCAGGTTTCAGCAAGTTTTGGTTTTCCTGCAACGCCCCAAATGTGTAATCCGTCTTCTCTTTCTTCTACCTTTGCACCAATGGCTTTTGCTGCATTTAGAGCGGAATATCCGTCGCCGGTTAAAAGCGGTTTTTTGATTATGCTTTCGCAGTCAGCCAAACTTGCAATCAGTATTGCACGAATTGTATGCGATTTTGAAGCAGGAATTTCGATAGTGCCGTTAAGAGTTGATTTGCGGACTTTCCATTTCATATTTTTCCTTTGTTTGTTCGGTTTTACAGGGAAAATACTTTTTTTGCAGTAAACAAATTGTATTTTTGATACAAAATAAGTAAGGAATATTATGAATAGCGTTAAAAACATCCCAATGAATTTTTTCGAAAATGATACAATTTCATTGGCGACTAAAAGAAATTGGGAACGGCTTAACACAAGCAATCAAAAAGAACGATGTTCAGCTCGGGCAAATAAAAAAATGTCAGAAAAACATATAATTCCTAAAGAAAGTTTTGACGACATAGAAAATATACCAAAAGTTGAGAATTTAGCAAATCACATAAAAATTGCCCAATATGATGTAAAAACAGCTATTTTTTCGCTTGGTATGAATTTGTTAAATAATCAAAACATTACTGACGAAAACTTAAATTATTTGAAATCTGAATACAATTTTAAAATAATACATGAACTATTAAATATAGAATTGCCGAATGAGAGCGATTTGCTTGGAATAGTTTATCAATGTCTTCAAACAGAAGGTGAAAAAAACATCAAGGGCTCTTATTACACTCCTAAAAAAGTTGTTTCCAGTATGGTTTCTGACATAGAGATAAAAACTAACGATAAGGTTTTAGACCCGTGTTGCGGAAGTTCTGTTTTTCTCTTGAATATACCAAACATTAAACCCGAACAAATTTTCGGTGTTGATATTGACCCGATTGCTGTTATGATTTCTAAAATCAAATATTTTCTAAAATTTCCGCAAATAAGCCTTAAGCCACAAATATTTGTAGCGGATTTTTTAGAATTACCAAATTTATTGAATAACAGAAATGACAATTTTCAAGAAATTATCAATGAAAATAAATTTGATTACATAATTACGAATCCGCCTTGGGGTGGAAGCAGCACTTCAAATCGTTTTGTTTCAAATGATATTTTGTCAAACGAAATGTTTTCTCTTTTTTTAGTTAAATCGTTTTCTGAATTAAAAAATAACGGAAATATGCGTTTTCTTTTACCTTGCTCAATATTAAATGTAAAAACACACCAAGATATTAGAAAATACTTGCTTAAAAAAACGGATTTGAAAAAAATTGTTTTGCATCCTGGAGCATTTTCCGGTGTAATGACACAATATATTTCGCTTGAAACCGAAAAGAAAAACAATGTATCAAAATCATTTGTTGTTTTGGAAAAAAACATAGAATGTATTATTGATAAAAAGACATTAAAAAAAGAAAATTATTTTGTCATAAATGCTAAAAACAACAAAGATAATGAAATCATTGAAAAAATTTTACAAAAGAAAAAATATGATTTAAGCAATGCAACCTGGGCATTAGGAATTGTTACGGGCGATAATAAAGGAAAATTACAGAAAGAAAAAAAAGATGGCTTAGAACCTATTTTTACGGGAAAAGAAATTAGTCCGTTCAAATTGAAAAAAGCACAAAAATATATTAGTTATGACCGAAATAATTTTCAGCAGGTCGCAAAAGATGAAATTTATCGTGCCGAAAAAAAACTTGTTTACAAATTTATTTCAAAAAAATTGGTTTTTTCAATAGATGACTCACGAAATTTATTCTTAAATAGCGCAAATATTTTAATTCCAAAAATACCGAATATGTCGATAAATTCTGTTGCAGCGTTTCTAAATTCTGAATTGTATCAATATCTTTATCAAAAATTGTTCGGTGAAATTAAAATATTAAAAAGTAGTTTAACAGCGTTACCATTTATTGAAATTACTGAAGAGCAAGATAAAGAATTATCAAGTAAAGTGGAAAAAATATTGGAATCAGAAAATATTGATTATTCGGATTTGCAAAAATACATTTACAATTTGTTTGAAATTGACGAAAAACAAATCGGACATATAAAAGGAGAATTGTATGGAAACGCTAATTAAAACTTTGAAAAAAAACATTGCGAAATTAAATAACAAACATGATTTAAGCGATGATTTTCTTGACAAATTGTATTCTGTTTTCCCGTTTAACAAATTTGAATATGTTATAAGTCACCTTATTGCCGAAAAAATTATTACGCTTGAACAATATTTAGAAATTAGAAATGAATATTGTAGTAGAAATAAATTTTTACATTTGTTTGAGATAACCGCCCCAAGAAGCTTTGGTGAAACCTGGGCTCAAAATCATTTAAGCGAATTAGTGCAGGAATTAGAAAGGCCAACAAAAAAACGAGACCAAGCGTTT
>Ga0209737_10001713_pt1 | contig 15564 bp, 12 predicted proteins | sample TergutCu122P3_FD_187284 | JGI IMG/M metagenome (GOLD analysis project Ga0209737, IMG submission 187284) | Cubitermes ugandensis P3 segment gut microbial communities from Kakamega Forest, Kenya - Cu122 P3 (SPAdes) (version 2) | ecosystem: Host-associated > Arthropoda: Insects > Digestive system...
AAATGATTCCTGAAATGTTGAAAAAGAGAAGTGAGGGCTTTGATGTGGTAAATATGGTAAGAACAAACAGAAAAGATGCCGGTTTTTTCAAAAAAATGAACTCAAAACTGTTTTATAAGTTTATAAACAGCATCTCAGCCGTTAAACTTGCAGAAAATGCTTCCGATTTTTTCTTAATCTCTCAAAAAGTGTGTAAGATATTGCAAAATGATTTCAGAGAACGCACACGTTTTCTTCGGGGAATTATTCAAATGGCAGGGTTTAATAAAACAACACTTGAGTTTGAAGCCCCCGAACGTGCCGCCGGTTACAGTAAATACTCTTTTACCAAGCTGATTAAACTCTCTTTTTCTGCCATCTCTTCTTTCTCAAAACTCCCCTTACATCTGGGAATCATCACAGGATTGATTTTCGGTTTTATTAGCCTCATTCTGATTATTTTTTCCTTAACGATGTGGTTATTTGGAAAAACAATACCCGGATATACTACTTTAATCATTTTTATGAGCGCTTTTGCGGGCATTCAGCTTTTTGTAACCGGATTAATCGGACTCTATATCGGGTATATTTTCGATGAAGTAAAAGGGAGACCCATCTATCATATTAACGATATGACAAATTTTGATAAATAACTAAGTAATATGAAACAAATATTTAACCATTCCCAAAACAATAATTCGCAATTATTTCTTGGTTTTCTATTTCTACTAACGCTATTTTTAACTTTAGTTCCATTCTTTAGAATCGGATTAACCAACTGCGACGATTTAGAATATTATCTTGCAGCCATTACCGGAAGAGATTATTCGGAAATTTATGCTCTCCACGCAAGACGTTTTTATTTTCTCCTCACGCTACCCGTCTATCGCTTGCCATATATTTTTGATAGTTTTTACTTTACAAAAATAATTCAATATGGTTTTTTAATATTGTCATTTACTTTATTCGCTGTGGTCATCAAAAAAATATTTAAACAGACTGAGTTTGCCCTTTCGGTTTTCTTACTTTTACTTGTTTTTTTGACGGTTACTCCAAACCTCAATATGGCAATCATAGCCTACCCCTTTTACTTTACATTCAGTTTCTCCGTTTTTTTACTCTCTCTCTTGATGCTTATAAAATACTTTGAAACAAAGAAAAACATATTTCTAGTATTTTCCGTACTCTTTGCTGCCATTGCTTTGCTTTTTTACGAAAACTTTTTGATGTTTATTTTGGTTGTCGTTCTGTTTATTCTTTTAAAAAACGGCTCTGAGCAAGGTTGGAAGTTTATGAAATCTAAAAAAACCTATAAGGAAGTTTTGCCGTTTGTGTTGCTGTGCGTAACCTACCTTGTTGTTTACTTTCTGTTTCGCAACTCAATTCAGACAGAAGAAGATTTTTACCCTGGTACTGCATTTGCTAAAAATTTTAGTATTTCACATTTTTTTACTTCCATCTATAGTTTCAACGGTGCTGTTGTTCCCTCTTACCTCTATCACAAAAAATCTCTCTGTCTTGAGGCAAACTCTCTGATAGCAGCCGGACATCAATATAATTTTTGGCATGTATTAAGAAACTCGCTACCCTCTTCTATCGTAAATGCTCTTATTCAATGTTTCCTTTTTTGCGTACTGTTCATTAAAATAAAACCGGAAACTTCATGGAAAAAGATTGGCATTGGGGCTTTGGTATCAATATTTCTACTTTTTGCAGTACATTCATTAGTTGCTATTTCTGAAAAATACAATGCTGAATATTATCGAATGGACGGGTATGTTACCACTTATTATGCATATTTTTTCATGACAGCCTTAATCGCATTTCTTGCCTACGCATCTTTAAAAATCAGCTATCGTAATAAATACTTAAAAACGGCGGTTGTTTCCATTTTTGCACTCTTCTTTTTTTATATCGCCATCATCACGAACTACAGCAATGACCATTTTAGCAGAGATTGGCAACTGAACCGTGGCAAACAACTGATGATGGAAAAAATTATTGCTGAGGGTGCGTTTGACAATATTCCGGAAAATGCTGCTATATATTTGGGTAATTATAATCAAACTTCTGCAACGTTTGGAAGAAATCTCTACTATACATTGCCAACCTACTGGGAGCAATTTATTTCTGTGAAAACCCAAAAGAAATTGAACATTTACTATGATTTTGAAAATATAAAAAAACTGCAACACTCTGAAATATATTATTTTACAAAATATGAAACACAAAAAAATAGAGATATTTTGCTTGTTATTTCGAAAATAAGCAACAATCCCATTGACAGGGAGAACACTTCTGTTACCGCAAACGAGGCAACTGTGTATTATTATTCTCCCAATAAAGAGTTTATACTGTTGATGACCATTCCTGAGTCTTCTCCAAACACTACTATTTCTGTCAATAATGAAATACGAAAGGCAACTTGTGGAATTAATGCTTTGCGAATTGTAAATGAGAATAAGAAAAAAGAGATAACTTCGTTTATTTTGCTCTCTGATGCTCCTTTTCTTGTAGAGGATTTTGCCGTTTCCAACCTTGGGTTACTAAATGAAGAGAATAATACCTGTATTGAAAAACCTTAGTCCGTTTATGCAAAGAATTATTAGTGCAATTTCATTTTGCAAATCCTACATTGAACTTTGTATCTGGCTGCTCATCTTTGCCATTGGAATCCGTTTTTTTGAAGCTATTCTGATGCTTAAAATGAATGATAGTTTTGGTGCAACAATTCTGTGGAATTTAGAAGGATTGGGCTATGACATATCTCTGTTTCTAAGAAAAGGCGTCTTTCTTCTATTCTTATTTGTTACCGCTTGTTATTTTAGTGAAAAAATATCAAAATTAATACTGAGAATACTCTTCTGTTTGATGATTTTTTTGTCGTTAATTTTAGTATTGTTTTTTACAACTTCCGGATATTTGCTTGATAATGCCTTGTTTTCTTACACCTTTAAGGAGATCATTTTAATAATAAAAACCGGAAGCAACACTCCGGTTTGGGTTTATTTTGTAATAATTTCTCTGCCAACACTTTTCTATTTTCTCTCCCGAAAAAAAATAAAAATAAACAGACTTTTGTTGATTCTTTTTTTTGCATTAACACTCTCATCTTTCTTCATTTTAAAAAAACTTTCTGTCAATACGACCCAATATCATGCAAAAGAGAATAAGGCAATTTTTTTTGTAGAAAGTATTTTAAAAGGTCGTTCATCTGTTTACAAGACGAATCCTGATGATATTATTCCACTTATTGAAGAGTTTCGTTCCTATTTTCCTGAAAATGAATTTGCTGAACCCGAATATCCTTTCCTTCATAAAGCAATTTACAAAGATGTTTTATCTCCTTTTTTCAATTTAAAGGCAGAGCCGCCCAATATTGTTATCATCATTATTGAGGGGATGGGCTATGAACATCTTTACAATGACTACAAAGTAATGCCTTTCTTAGATTCTCTTTCTAAAAAAAGTCTCTCGTGGGTAAATTGTTATAGTGTATCCCCCAGAACATTTGGGGTATTACCGGCTCTTTTTGGAAATTATCCGATTGGTGTAAAGGGTTTTCTTGAGATGTGCCCCTACAATCCGGAGTTTCACTCTTTACCCCGCATATTGCATCAAAATAATTACACCAACTTTTTCTTTCATGGGGGACCGGAAGCGTGGTTAAAAATGAATAAATTTTCAAATCAAAATAATTTGCTTTTTTTGAAAGATGATGAGTGGGATGAAGATATTAATAATGAGTCTCTCCATTCGAAATGGGGATTTGAAGACCATTTGATATTCCGTCAAGCACTTAGAAAATTGGAGCAAGAGAATAAGCATCCTCGTATGGATATTTATCTTACCAATTCTACGCATCTTCCGTGGGAATATCCAAACTATTACCTGTTTCAAGAAAAAGTAAAAAACAATTCTCAATTTAAAAAAAGACCGGAAGCAGAGAAAAAGAAGTTATATATTTACGGTGGCTATGCTTATGCCGATTGGTCTCTGCAACAACTAATGGAGGGATATAAAAAAAGAGAGGATTATGAAAATACAATTTTTATCATTACCGGTGATCATCACTCTTTATCTTCGCAATTCTATGGCGCTTTTAACTACCGTGTTCCGTTAATAATTTATTCTCCAATGTTAAAAGAGAGCAGAAAAATGAAAGGTGTTGTATCTCACCGCGATATCACGCCAACTATTCTTTCGCTTCTCCGCAATAATTACAATTTTGACTTTCCTGAAGAAATAACGTGGCTGAATACAGCACTAGATACTTCTATCCATTTTAATGCCAACACTTTTTCCTATTTGCAAACCGGAGATGGTATGTGTGAAGGTGTTATTTATAACAATTACCTGTATTGTGAGGGGATTTTGGATGAATTGTCGGAAAACGGTTATAAAAGAATTGAAAACGCTGACCCTAAAATTATTAACAAATTAGATAGACTGTTAACATTATTCAAAACTGCAGACTATTACATCCATAAAAACGATGCTTTATTAAGAAAAAAACAATCCAACTCATTACATAAAACAACAGTACTAAATATCCACGATACTATTGCCAAGAGAAGTCATTATGCCATACGAACCGAGCTTCCTGTTGTTGAGGGTCCCGAAGGGCGTCATAGCACACTCTTTTTTGACAGTATATGTAAAATCCCAATCAATTTTTTTAATTATAGTTTTGTAGATGGTGATATTGAGAGTTTTATTGTGAATGTTGAGTTTAAAATCTTTTTAGAAGAGGGCTGCAGAAGTGATAAGCTTACTTTGGAGATAAAACTGTCGAAAGATAATAAACATTTTTTCAATACCTTTGATTATCTTTATGATGTTCCGCCAAATATGTGGTATGATTATAAATTTGCTTTCCCTTTCAGAAAAGATTTTTGCGAAGAGTTTGGCGAAGGATGCTATATGAAAGTATTTCTTTTTAACAACAAACAGAAAGGCTATATTGATGATATTAATGTCTCTTTAACAATTGAAAAAAAACAATAAGATGAAAACGATGAGATGGTATAAAATTTGTAGCATACTGACTACCAGCCTATTCATATTAGTTTTTTGCACTAATAAAACACCCCAATCCGACAGCAAGTATAATGATATTTTTATTGCACACGGTGGGGGAGCAGTTGATGGGCACAACAAAACGAACAGTTTGGAAGCACTAAACGCTTCATACAAAAACGGCTTCAAAATGTTTGAATTAGATTTTCAACTCACTATAGACAATAAAATTGTTGCTGTGCATGACCCAATTGAAGTTACCGAAGCAGAATTTCTGTCTCAACGTATTGAAGATAAATTTACCCCCATGAATCTGGAAATGGTAAACCATTGGTTTGAAAATCATCCTGATGCAATATTGGTTACAGATAAAATTAACAGACCCGATCTTTTTGCCGCACAGTTTAAATTTAAAGAGCGATTAATTATGGAGTTGTTTTCATGGGAAGAAGTTACTGAGGCTATTAATTTAGGAATTACACCTATGGTAAGTCAGAATATTTTTTGGACGACTCCGGATATCGAAAAAATGATAGACAGTTTGGGGATAAAAATTGTGGGTATGCACAGAGAGTACATAGAAAACGACAAACAACTGCTAATGAGGCTAAAAGAAAAAGGAATTAAAACCTACGTTTGGCACACTAATAAAAAAATTGAGGGTATGATACCGGAGGAATATATGTGGAAGAACGATATGGAGTATTGCCATGGAATCTATGTTTGGAGCAACATTGAACCGAAAAGAATTTTTTGTAATAATAATTAAAACGATAATCTATGAAAAAAAATCATTTCTTCATCAAAACAATCTTCCTTGCCGTTCTATGTGTTTTGTTTTTTGCATGTAAAACTGAAGAACCTGCCCAGCTTAGAGTAATACACTGGTGCGACCCGCAAATAGGGATTCCATACGTTGATTTTCAAACCAATGTTGTGCAAACCGAAAGAGCCGTCCAGCAGATTAATGCATTGGAGCCCGATTTGGTAATTCTTGGCGGCGATATGGTTCATTATCCCGAAAATGATGAACATATTAAACTGTTTTTGAAAATAATAAAGGATATCAAAGCCCCCTTGATGATAACTCCCGGAAACCACGATATAGTGGCTGCCCCGCCCGTTGGAAACAATTTCGGAGCGCTTACCACCGAAGGATTACAAAGATATCGCTCTTTTTTCGGTAATGATTTTCAAACCAAGACCAAAAAAGGATATGCATTTATATCCATCAATTCCTCGCTGTGGTCGCCCGTAGGTGCCCCTCAGGAGGAGATTGACCAACATAATGCAAAATTGGAAAAAGCATTAGAAAAGGCAAAAAAGGAAAAACATACCATCGTAGCCATCTCTCATTACTCGCCATTAATTGAAAAAATACCCAAAGAGTACAAGAATATCATTCTAAAGTATAAGCCTGTTGTTTGGCTTTCCGGTCACCACCACAGAGGGCAAAAAGATGTTGTAGGAGCTACAACCTTTTTAATTGGCGAATCTACAAGCGTTTGCGGCGGTGGACTTGGATTCAGATTATTGACATTTTACAAAGACAAAACTTTTGATTGGGAATTTGTTCCGTTGTACGACTTAGAATCTTCTGAAACACAATAATCTATGGTTAGAAAAATTAAAACTTTTTTCTTCACTAACTTTTGGCTGATATGGGCTATATTCGTAGCATTGGTGGTATTGCTATATTGGTTTGCTTTCCTGCCCGAAAATGGATTAGAACGGTTTTTTTCATCAGATTGTTTGTATTTGCCGTCTCTTTACAGAGATTTTTTTCAAGACGGATATTCTTTAGACGGATGGAGATTAAATCAAGCAACCAACTTTTTCCCCGATATGTTGCTCTTTTTCATTCTAAATGCACTGTTTGGAGGTAATTTTATTTTGGCTGCTTTTAGTTTCTCGGTTGTTCAGTATTTGTTCATTATCTTCATGTTCTATTTGATATTCAAAATAATAAAACCTGATTTACATACGGCAACTTTTGCCCCTGCAATTTTCCTATTTGCATCTTACCTGTTTCTCCTCTTTCTTGATGGCGAGATTCGGGAAACATTGTTTATAAATCGAAACTCCTTTCATAACAGTGCCTTTACCATGGGAGTTCTTTGTATCTATTTGTTTTTAAAATATTTAGACACAAAATCGCGGAAATTATTGGTTAGTATTTTAATACTTTCCGTACTATGTGGCGCAAGTGATAAACTCTTTTTTATCAACTTTACTGCTCCTGTGGCTTGTGTTGCTTTTGTTCTCTTTTTTGTGAATGTAGAAAGGAAAACATTGACAAAATTTTTGTTTTATCTTGCTATTGGCACACTTTTAGGAATTGCCCTTTGGATTTATTTTAAAAATAACTCCTATTTCAAACTAACCAAACCTCCCGGGGAGATTTCATTAGATTGTATCAGTCAATCTTGGAAAGTTTTTTCAGAGCAATTGTTAAAATTCTTAAGCAGACCCTCGTTAAGAATGGTTATAACTTACATCTCTTTAGCCACTTATATTGCTGTTATTCGATATGTTTTGCGCAACATTATCAAACTGTTCAAAAAGCAAAGATCTGTTGATGCCATGTTTGTGTTCCAACTGTTTGTTTTGTTTTTCACACCCATTGTACTTCTAACTCCTGTTTTAGCAGGTAGTTACCTCGGACCGGATATGATGCGGTATAATTATTTCCCTTATATTTTACTACCTTTTAACGCTGTGATTCTGCTTGGTAATTGGTTAAACAGGAACAAACTCGTGAGATTATTAATTAACACCACCCTTTCCATACTTTTATTGGGTTATTTATTGATACATTTCTCTGTACGGGATTTTTCCAAAGGGCTGGACCATTACTTTAATTTTTATCCCGAAAAAGCGATGATTGTGGATAGTTTTTTTCAGGATGACAATCTTAAATACGGTGTTACTAATGAGTACTGGACAGCAAAGCAAGCGACCATGTTTTCTAAAAAGGGGGTCAGATTGTATTGTGTAAAGAAATGGGGGGAGCCATGGCTTCATGTGTCCAACAAATACTGGTTTATAGAGCATAATAAGGGAAAACATGCCCATTGTGAATTTACTTTTCTACTTTGGTCAAAGGATGTAGAGGTTGCCCCAATTTATGTTGAATTATTTGGTATTGATTCCATTCAACCCATTGAATTAAACGATTGGCATCTGTATAAAGTTAAACCATACAGGTTTATTATGCCGGGCACGAGATTTGGAGTAGAACCGGTTATTATTCAAACACCACCTGAATATCATCACAATAAATAACCGTGTTGCTCGGGTTGTATAGATAAACCTTTACAATATCCCAATCGTAAAAATCTTCATCCAAATCAAATCTGCAACTCACTTTTTGCCATTTTTTAGCTTCGGTTGCGGTGTTTTTTACCGGAAACGTTAATGAATGCTTGCCGGTAATCTCCAAAACTATTTGTGCGTTATGCTCAAGGGCTTGCATATATATCTGCATCTCAACAAAAACCGTTTTTAGAGAATCGGGAAGATTTTTTATTCCATATTCAAAAGTGAGTCCAAAATCATCTCCTTTTCCGGTTTTTGAAGATTTTTTTCCTGAAAACGCCTGCTCTCTGGTTATGGTATGCCACTGCGTCCACGTATTATCTTCATCGCAATTATGAGAAAACGCTCTTTTTTTCTGTGTGCTGTATTCAACTTCTTGATAATAGTCGGGGTAAATATTTCTTAGAGATAGTGCTACATTACGGGCAACAATTTTCCTTCCCTGCTCTGCATAATGCTCGGTAGTCCAGTCTCTATCCACAAACTCTTTGTCTCCCACCGCATCAAAGTTATCTACAACAAGCACCCCTTTTCGTTGGTAATAATCCACCAAAAGGTCTCTGTTTTGTTTCATTAAAAATAGTAAATCTTTGCCTACCAAACTATCAGCCATTTCAACATTCTCTGCCATTAAATTAAAAACAAGGTTCCAACCTCTTTTTTGTGCCAATTTCACAATCTTATCAAAATCTTTTATTCTGGGATTTTTCAGGGTATCTATTTGAAAGGCATACGTTTTAATAAAATGGCAGGCTAATGGCGTAAGTAGTTCATCGTGAGTACCGTCCTCCTTTTTAATCCCTTCGGCAGCCTTTGCCCTGTCCCACTCTTTTACATTTTTATAGGGAAAGGGATAAGGGAAATTTAGGGTGTTGTATGTCCATTCATAATGTACCTGAAGCGACCTTTCGTACTCTGTTTTAATATCATAGCCTTTAAAAGACAAAAGAAAACGATTCCAAAGCGGCGGATAATCTTTTATCAACACAATGCTCTTTTGCAAAGGGGTTTCTAATTTAGAATGAATCCACTCTGCATTAAAAGACCTTAAATTGAGCGTTATAATAACAGTTTTGACGTTTGAATTATCTGGAATTTGATTCAAATAATGATAATAGATTCCGGCATGGCTTGCGGGTTTGGTAATATTACCCACCAACAAATCCGGAAAATAATCTGCAATGAAACTGCTAATGGGGCGTTTGTCCAAATCATCGCCCCGCACCGTAATATTGGAGGACTCGCCGATATAAATCACTTCACAACCCTCTTCTACCACATCGCGTACCAAATAAATATCATCGGAATGTTTTTGGATATCTTTTTCATAAAAAAACAAACGATACAACGCATTCATTCCAAGCAATAAGCAGGTAAGCAGCAGTATTTTAAGTATGGTTATTCTGGTTTTATTCATAGTGTTAGAATTGGAAGTAAATAAATGGAAAACTGTTCACACTTGCAAAAGCAATAATTAAAAACAGCATTACCGCATAGATAGTCCATCTAATCGCGACAGGGCGTTCGCCGCACCACGTATCGAAACGGCTTTTTCGTATAAGCACATCAAAAAGAACAAACATCGCTAAAAAGAGCCAGATTTTGTAATCCACAAAAAAGTCATCTTTGATTTTAAAGTTTTGATAAATAGATGAATACATTAATTTGATATGTTTGGCATCTACGGAGCGGAAAAAGACCCAAATGAGTGTTACCAGCACAAAGTTTTTTAATATCCGCGCCCCACTTGTTATCAAGTCTAAGATTTTATTATTTGAAAAATCATAAGTTATTGTTTTTCTCAGGGCATGTTCCGTGATGTAAATCAGCGCATAAGCGGCACCCCAAAAGATGAAAGTCCAGTTTGCCCCATGCCAAAATCCGCTTAACATAAACACAAATGCAATATTAAATATCCATCGTGGCGTTTTTACTCTGCTTCCGCCCATAGGAAAGTAAACATAATCCCGAAACCAAGATGATAGAGAGATATGCCAGCGGTGCCAAAATTCTGTGATATTCTTTGCCAGATAGGGCGTTTTGAAATTGTTGGTAATATGATACCCCATTGTTAAAGCGCATCCCAAAGCAATGGTTGAGTAACCAAAAAATCGCAATATATTTGAAATGAGTAAAATAACAATCCTGTTAGGATAGACCACGAGTTGTAAATGGCGGGATTTTCATAAATTTGGTCCACATAAACTGCCAAATTATCAGCAATTACCATCTTGATAAAAAAACCGAACAATATCAGTCTTAATCCGCGAATTATGTTATCTAATTGAAAAGTTTTGACTTCTCTTATCTGCCTCAATAAATTGTGAGGGCGTTCAATAGGACCGGTTACCAATTGCGGATAAAACATTACATATAAAGAATATATACCAAAATGTTTTTCTGCCTTATAGTTACCCCGATATACTTCAATTACGTAGCTCAAACTTTGAAAAGTATGGAAAGAGAGTCCGATAGGCAGGATAATGTTTAGCACTCTGTCGGGATAATAAAACCCAAAATAATGGCTTAACGCAATCATATTATGGTGGAAGAATCCCAAATATTTGAAAATTACCAGCACCAAACAAGTAGAAACGATGCTGACGATGAGCAGTGCTTTTCGCCGCCCTCCTTCCATTTTTTCCATAAAAATGGCTGCCGTATAGTCAATTACAATCGCAATGAGAAGTATGAGGATATATTTAGGGACAAAAAACATATAGAAAAAACAACTTGCGGCAAGCAGGTGTATCCATCTGTATTTATGGGGTAACAGGTAGAAAATGAGGGTAACTATCGGAAAGAAAATCAGGAAAGGGATAGAATTAAAAAGCATAAAGGGCAATTAGCGCGGCGAAAGTATATGTTTTTTAATGTTATTTTGCCGCACAAATAAAAACTTATGCAAAACCCTCTCATCTCATTAGAATCGATTACAGATTTATTTCCGAAAGATTTTTCGGAAGCCCAAATAGCAAAAGCCAAAACGTTGTTTTACAAAAAAATGGCGTTAAAAATGCACGCTTTCTACGGCGGAAAAATGCAAACCATTCCCAAAGCGCCCCTGTATGGTTTCAACTGGTTCAATGTGTGGTACACCCCGGGCGTTTCTGCCATTTCCACCACCATAAGAGATGATAATGATACCTCCTTTGCGCTCAGCAACCGCAACAACTTGGTGGCGGTAGTAAGCGACAGTACCCGCGTGCTGGGCGATGGCGACTGCACCCCCTCCGGCGGACTCGGCGTGATGGAAGGTAAAGCAATGTTGATGAAATACTTGGGTGGCGTGGATGCGATGGCGCTCTGTATCGACAGCAGAGATGAAACCGCAGAGCCTAACGCCGACAAAATTATCGAGTTCGTGAAACGCGCGCAGTATAGTTTCGGGGCTATCAATCTGGAAGATATTTCCCAACCCAACTGTTTTAAAGTGTTGGATACGCTTCGCGAGGAGTGCGATATTCCGGTGTGGCACGACGACGCGCAGGGCACCGCCTGCGTTACCTTAGCCGGTGTAATCAATGCGCTGAAATTGGTAAACAAAAAAATGTCGGAAGTGAAGATTGTGCTGTACGGTGCAGGTGCTTCCAACACGAGTATCGCCCGCCTGATGATTGCCGACGGTGCTAACCCCGACAAAATTATTATGTTCGACAGTCGTTCTGCGTTGCATAAAAACAACACCCGCTATAAAGAGAATCCGTTGTTTTATCGCCAGTGGGAATTGTGTCAAACTACTAATCCCGAGTGTATTACTGAGCCCGAAGAGGCGTTTAAAGATGCCGATGTTTTGGTGGCGTTATCCAAACCGGGTCCCGATACCATTAAAGCAGAGTGGATTAAGTTGATGGCTAATAAACCGATTGTGTTTGTGTGTGCCAATCCTGTACCGGAAATCTATCCCTATCAGGCGAAAGAAGCCGGCGCGTACATCGTTGCCACCGGCAGAGGCGATTTTCCCAATCAGGTAAACAACTCCGTGTGTTTTCCCTCCATTCTGAAAGGCACCTTATTGGTTTCAGCCCGCAAAATAACCGATGGAATGGCTATTTGCGCAGCGCACTCCATCGCCGAATTTGCAGAAAAAAGAGGTATTCATCCCGAAAACATAATGCCCAATATGCTGGAATGGGAACTTTTTCCGAAAGTTGCCGCCGATGTAGCGATGCAGGCAATAAAAGAGGGGGTGGTGCTCAAAAACCTCACCTGGCAACAGGTGTATGAGGCTGCCAAAAGCGACATCCGTGAAGCACAGGAACTTACCAATCTGCTACAAGAAAAAGGATATATCAAACAGATTGAGAAAAGTGTGATTAGAGAAATTATGGAGGAAGTGATTTGTGATTTAATGATTTAAACAATTTTCAGTATTTTTGCCGCAATGTTAATCTAAAACAAAGATTTATGACCTAATAGAAAAACGTAGCATATATTTTGCATCTGAAGCCTAGACAATTTCAAATGTAGTACAACAATCTCACCTAAGACGTGGGCTCAACTTAAATTTTTGTACTACAGATAGTCTAGGATCTCAGATGCGAATGTAAGTTTTGTTCCACGTTTTTGATTGATGAGAAAAAAATTGCTAAGGAACAGAGCAATAAGTATCTCTGGAAAAAAATGAAAATTGACCACAGTAAGCAGGATTATCATAAAATTGCTATAAAGGAAAAATCAAAAATTTCATTTATAAATATTTGCGAAATATTATATCTACAATGTGATGGATATCTTACAACCATTAATTTACTCAATAATAAAAGAATAATTGTTGCTAAACTGCTGAAGCATTTTGAATATGAACTTGGCGAGTATGGCTTTATTCGTTCCAATCACTCCACCCTAATCAACAGCAGGTATATCAGTGCGCTTAAAATAAGCAAACAGCGTAGAATAATTATTATTAAAGAGAATGAAATTCATATTTCACGTCGAAAATTTTACATTTTGAAAGATTTTTTGGTGCAGAAAACGTGAAAACATAGACCACTTTTTTGGAAAAGATAACCACTTATTAAAGAATTGTAACCACTTATTAGATAAGATTACCAAATTAATAAAGTCCTGTTATTAGGTGCATTTTTGCGCCCAAATTTGTTTATTCAGATTCAGATAATTTATAGTTGTAAGCAAAAAATCAACGACGGATTAGCCGCCAAAGCATATAAGACAGAGTTGCCACTGTTCCCAAAATAAGTGCAAAGTGAAACTGCAAAAACACTCAAATAATATTGCAGAGAGAGCAGAGCCTCTTAAAAACGGGCGAATTATTTCCTACGAAAAGCCACACGAGTAGAAGGAACAAAAAAAATATTATTTTTGTCGGCACTAAGGAGGCAGACGTTAAACTATTATTGAAAATGAAAAAATTAGTAAAAACAATTACATTATTATCTACTACTATTCTTGTTGGAATGGTTGTTTTCTTTGCATGTAAAAAAGAAATAACCGAAGTATCTAACCCATCTTCCATCTATGAGATATCAAATAGTCCTGGAAATCCCCTTCGGAATCCTTTTGACATTAATTATGAATATCTTATGGAAATCTGTCAAGATGTTGCCGAATTTCTTTCTACAATGGAGGATAATCCCGATTACGAGGATTTTGAGATATTTATGAAAGATTTTAATAAATTGATAGCAAAATACAACAACAATCCTTATCTACCATTTGAACTTGAAGCATTTTCTTCATCTGAACAAAGTATCATTATTAACTTGTTGGATGATTATATGAGTAATATTGATATATATGGTTTGGAGGAAGCATCAAGAATGGTTGAAAACAATATTTCTCAAATGAGGGATGAAAATTTTAAACAAAGTATGTATTCTCTTGTGTCTCAATTGAAGTTTACACTTGAATTTTTAGATATCTACACTGAAATTTCAAGGAAACCTCAAAAACCAAGTAGCGAAGAACGAATGGTTAATTGTTTAAAGAAAAAAGCTGACGATCTTTGGGAAAATGGCAATGCGTTTGACAAAGCTGGATTTTTAGCGGGACTACCCGCTAGTGCTTTAAGATGGATGGGCTCCTGTGCATGGGATGTTGCCTTTCGTCCTGATCTTCATTGGAAACCATATTAATAAATTGAAAAGCAACTGTATCATTAAGTTTCATAAAATTATACAAAAATGAATTTATTACAAAAACTCAAGACAAAAAAGGGATTATTACATATAATTGAGTTAATTTTTGCGTTGCTTTTTATTATTCCGGTTAGACTTATTGAGCATTATATTGGTATAGGAGTTGCGATAGAGGTATCAGCAATATTATTACTTCTTTTCGTTATCTTACTAATTATCTTTTTCAAACAACATCCCTTTGGCATTGACAAACCACTTCTCACTGCACTTTCAATTTATTATAAGTCTGTGACATACGTAACTATTATTTTCATTACGGGTAATTTTCCGGGTAGAGTTTATATTGATGCAGTTGCCGTTATTTCAATGATAGTTTATGCTGTATTTTCGTATTTATATGGAAGAAGGAATAATGAAATATTGAATGCTTATTTATACTTTCTCTTGATAGGTTTTTTTAGGTTTTCTTAAAAGAATTAATTCTATCCCTATGTTTCACTTTGCATTAGGGGCTGCCATATAAGTAGGGCAGCCTCTTTTTCATTTTCTTCCTTGTGCTTTCTTTGTGTTCTTTGTGGTTAAAAAGAGTTTTGAGACACCTTAATTTGTAATTAAAAACTTAAAACATACTACAGGGAGCGCAGAACCTCCTAACAACGGGCGGAAATATTTCATACGAAAAGCCACACGAGTAGAATGAACGAAAAAATATTATTTTTGTCGGCACTAAACCAATTAATTATTTATTGTGGTCAAACAAAACAAAAGAATATGAAAAATTATGTCCTTCACAAAACCCAAACAACTCCTGATGATGTTTTGTTATTCTTTTCCGCTGTTATTGTTATTATTTTAACAGTAAAGACAGAATTGTATCTTGCTTATACTCCGATTCTTGTTTTACTAACCCTTGCAATATTAGGAAAATTGTTTTTATTTTTCAAATGGCAATGTTCTTTTGCAATCAAACTAACATCTGACTACATTATTTTTAATCATACTCTTTTGCATAATAAAATCACGATACCTTTATCATCAATATCCTGTATAAATAGAGAGAAAAGGTATATAGAGTTATGTGATGGTTGTAATATTAGAATTCCGGGATTTAGAAAGGGGAAAAATGCAAAAATATCCCTCTCAACATTGT
>Ga0209737_10001714_pt1 | contig 15550 bp, 16 predicted proteins | sample TergutCu122P3_FD_187284 | JGI IMG/M metagenome (GOLD analysis project Ga0209737, IMG submission 187284) | Cubitermes ugandensis P3 segment gut microbial communities from Kakamega Forest, Kenya - Cu122 P3 (SPAdes) (version 2) | ecosystem: Host-associated > Arthropoda: Insects > Digestive system...
CAACAAACCAATCAAAATCAAGCGGAGCTCCAAGCAAGCGTAAAAACCATTATAGACCACGTTCGAAGCCAAGGAGACTCTGCAATCATAGAATTCGCCCAAAAATTCGACAAAGCCACCCTCACACCCTCCACCCTGCGAGTTAGTTCCCAAGAAATCAAAGAAGCCTACCAACAAGTTACAAAACAACAAATAAGCGCCATTGAGTTCATGAAACAGCGTGTCAGCATCTTCCAAACTCAGCTCCTCAACCAAACTTATGTTCAAGTCTTCAATGAGGGCATCATGGTAAAAACCCTGATGCAACCTCTGCAAAGTGTTGGCTGCTATATTCCAGGCGGCCAAGCCGCATACCCAAGCACCGTAATTATGACTGCACTGGTCGCTAAACTCGCCGGCGTAGAGCGCATCGTGATATGCTCTCCCTCTGATGCAGAGGGCAAAGTCAACTCCTTGGTGCTTGTCGCCGCTGATATTTGCGGTATAAGTGAGATCTATCGAATCGGAGGCGCCCAAGCCATCGCGGCTCTATCCTATGGCACTCAAACCATAGCTCCTGTGTGCAAAATAGTTGGACCCGGAAGCAAATATGTCACAACCGCCAAAGTCCTAGTCTCCCAAGACACTGCCATAGACATGCCCGCCGGACCCAGCGAAGTTCTCATCCTAGCAGATCAATACGCAGACGCCCGCCTAATCGCCTATGATCTAATCTCCCAAGCCGAACACGGCACCGATAGCATCTCAGCCCTTATCACAACCTCCCCAAAACTAGCTCAGGACGTACAAACTTGGATCACCAACATAGTAACCACAGCCCCCCGAACCGAAAAAATTCTTGAATCACTTGCAAAGTATGGCTTTATCATCATCTGCACTGATATGGATCAAGCCGTTAAACTAACCAACCAATTCGCCGCTGAGCACCTAGAAGTTTTGACAAACAATGCCCAAACCCTCTCCAAACAGCTCATTGCCGGCTTAATCCTAATAGGTCCCTACAGCCCTGTACCGTTAAGCGACTATGCCAGCGGAACCAACCACGTTCTACCCACAGGCGGCTTTGCGCAATCTTTCTCTGGGCTCTCAGTTATCGACTTTATGCGTCGTGTCAGCATCGTAGAATGCTCCAAAGAAGGCTTAGAAAAAGTTCGCACAAACGTAAAGGTCCTAACAGATATTGAGAATCTTCCCAATCACTCCAAAGCCATTGAGGTGAGATTTCAACAATGAGTGCCGCTTACCGTGCATGGGTTGATGAAAAATTGGCTAAACTAAGCGCTGTTGACTGCTACAGTGCCGGCGTCACACCTGAGGGTCTAGCTGATCAACTAGGCGTGGGTTTGTCGGAGATTGTTAAGCTTAATTTCAACGAAAACCTCTACATCGACCGTGCCAAGCAAACCGCTATTATGAAGCAGTTATGTGAAGAAATCGATCTGCGCATGTATCCTGAGGACGAAGAAATCAAATTACGCCAAAAACTATGTTACCATTTGGGTGTCTCTGAAGATTTTTTAGTAGTGGGCAATGCTGGTGATGAGTTAATAGATCGTGTGATCCGGCTTTTTATTGAGCCTAACGATACAGCGGTTGCCTTCACGCCCTCTTTTGCTATTCCTCGGCTTTGTGTCAAGCGCCAAGGCGGCCAATACATAGAGATTCCTCTAAATGCTGACTTTCAACTCGACCTAACTGCCATGCTAAGTGCATTTTCAGAGAAAACTCGTTTGCTCTATTTGTGTTCACCCAACAACCCCACCGCAAACCAATTAAACCCCCAAGACATCGAAAAACTGGCACGTGTCTTTCCGGGTATTGTGATTTTAGATGAGGCCTATGGTGAATTTGCTGATTATAGCTTTATTTCACGCATCCAAGAATTCCCCAATATGATTATTCTGCGTACCTTCTCCAAAGCTTTCGGCCTGGCTATGCTACGCCTAGGATATGCGGTGGCCAACCCCGAATTAGCCAAAATTCTGCGCGATAAAGCGCCTCTGCCCTATCCTGTGAGCGGCTTCTCTATTCGGATGGGGATAAAAATGCTTGAAAACATCACAATTGCTCAGAGTGCAGTCTCAGCACTTATAACTGAGCGCGCAAATCTCATAGAACAACTAAACCAAATCAAAGATATCAAAGCCTTTGCCTCACAGGCAGACTTTATACTCATAAACACCCAAACCCCCGCAGACCAACTCTACACCAAACTGCTTAAACGGGGCATTATACTAAAAAAGTGGGGTAAACTCTTACAATATGAAAACTGCTTTCGCATAACAGTGGGCCTGCCCCAGATGAATGCTAAACTAATCAAGGCCCTAAAACAAATTCAAGGAGAAAAAACCTACTGATGATAAGACTCCAAGAGGTTGAGCGTAAAACCAAAGAAACAGACGTTAGAGTTAGTGTCAACTTGGACGGAAATGGCAAAGCCACCATATCTACCAAGGTGCCCTTTCTTGATCACATGTTAACCTCTCTGGCTACCCATAGCCTAATTGATATATCCGCTTCAGTTGAGGGGGATTTGGTGCACCACTGCGTAGAAGACCTCGCTTTGGGCCTAGGAGAGGCACTAAACAAAGCCTTAGGCACCCGCGAAGGCATCACCAGATTTGGAAGTGCCGCCGCACCCATGGACTGTTCCTTAGCTTTTGCTACTGTTGACTTAGTTAAACGACCCTACGGCAAATTCGATCTCAAACTCAGAGGCAAAAAAATAGAAGACATGCCCACTGAAGACATTGTACACTTCTTTGAATCATTCATTCAAACTCTCCAAGCAAATATCCACATCTTTGTCCTATATGGTAGCAACGACCACCACAAAGCCGAAGCCGCAACCAAAGCCCTCGCACTTGCCCTTCGCCAAGCAACAACCATCGACCCAAGACGCAAAGGCGTGCCTAGTAGTAAAGGAGTTATCTAAGTGGCTAACACAACCATATTTGATTATGGCGCAGGCAATCTCCTAAGCCTAAAGACCGCCCTAGAAAAAACCGGTCTAACCACCACCATAGCCGCCACAAAAGAAGACCTAACCCACGCAGACGCCATCGCCCTGCCCGGTGTTGGAAACTTTGCTGCCTCCCTAGAAAAACTAGCCCCGGTCAAAGAAAGTCTACACGCCAAAGCCGCAGAAGGCATTCCAATACTTGGCATATGCCTAGGTTTGCAACTATTCTTCCAAACAAGTCAAGAAGGGCCCGGAGAGGGCCTATCCTTCTTTAGTGGCTCAGTCAAACAACTCTCCTCCGCAACAGTAAAAGTGCCTCACATGGGATGGAACACCCTTAGCATCAAAAAACCAACTGAGCTCCTCGAAGACATTGCCGAGGACACCTACGTATACTTTGTCCACTCACTCTATCCCGATCCCAATGATCCAACCATAGTGGCCACACAAACTCACTATGGCCAAACCTTCACCTCTGCTATCGCCCAAAAAAATATTTACGGCACCCAGTTCCACCCCGAAAAATCCGGCGAAGCAGGCATCCAAATACTCAAAAACTTTGCAAAAATAATAGTACGGTAAGTGACAAACATGCAGTTAATACCCGCAATAGATCTAATGGGCGGAAAAATCGTCCGCTTAACCCAAGGCGCCGCCGAAACCGCCAAAACATACGAAGCCCAATTCGGTACGCCCCTCCAAGCCGCTCAACGCTGGCAAAGTGAGGGGGCAGGCAAACTCCACATAATTGATCTCGACGCAGCATTTAGCATAGGCGACAACCGTGCTGTCATCGCCGAGATCGCAAAAAACATCACCAATCTACCCCTCCAAGTCGGCGGAGGTATACGCAGTTACGAAGTCGCTGAGAGTCTGCTCCAAGTAGGCGTCACCCAAATCATCCTAGGCTCATTAGCCTTTAGCGACTCCTCCGCTATCACAAAAATCCAAAAAACCTTTGGTGATGACACCGTCATAGTTGCCCTAGATAACTGCAACGGCCACATCATGGTCGATGGCTGGCAAACCGAAACTCCCATGACCGTAGATGAAGCTCTCAACAAATACACCCAACTAGGGGTTCACACATTTCTCATAACCTCCATCGCACAAGATGGGATGCTAAACGGCCCCGATATTCAAACCCTCACCGATGCTGTTCAATCCTCAAACGCCAATATCATCGCTGCAGGAGGCATATGTTCCATAGCTGATTTGGCTGCACTTAAAGCAATCAACTGCAAAGGAGCCGTTATCGGTAAAGCCCTCTATGAAAACCGTTTCACACTAAGAGATGCCCTAATCACTATAGGACTCTAATGCCATGCCGCTAGCAAAACGAATCATACCCTGTCTTGATGTCGACCACGGCCAAGTTGTTAAATGCATAAACTTTCAAAACCCCAAATCAGCTGGTGACCCAACCGAGATGGCTAAACGCTACAGCGATGATTGTGCTGATGAGCTTATTTTTTTAGATATTACTGCCTCAAGTGAAAAACGCGACATTATGCGCAAATACGTCCAAGATGTCGCAAAAACAATCAACATACCCTTCACCGTTGGCGGGGGTATTCGAAGTGTATCTGATGCCCGGATGATTCTTTGCAGTGGAGCTGATAAAGTCTCTGTTAACACAGCTGCAGTCGAAAACCCCAACTTAATCACTGAGCTAGCTGATGCCTTTGGACGGCAATGTGTCGTTTGTGCCATAGATGTCAAACGCACCCCCACCACCCCAGCCACCAGCGCAAAAAACACAGTAGGAACCGCAGATGGTTCTGTTTGGTTTGATGTTGTCACCTATGGCGGCAGAAAATCCACAGGTATGGATGCTCTAACTTGGGCCTTAGAAGCTGAAAAATTAGGTGCCGGGGAGTTCTTAATCACCTCTATGGACAAAGATGGGACCAAAGACGGCTACGATCTTGAATTGACCCGCAATATAAGTGAGCGCGTCAATGTTCCTATAATTGCAAGCGGCGGAGCCGGAGAACCCAAGCACCTCTATGATGTATTTACAGAGGGTAAAGCTGATGCCGCACTGGCCGCCTCAATTTTTCACTACAATAACTATCCCATTCCAAAGGTCAAAGACTATTTGCACAAAATGGGGGTGACCATACGACAATAACAACAAACGAATTACTCTCAAAACTAGATTTCACAAAAGGCAACGGACTAATCCCAGTTATAACTCAAGATGCCAAAACCAAAACCGTTTTGATGCAGGCCTTTGCTAATAAAGAAGCCGTGGAGCTGACCCTTAAGACCAAAAAAGCAACCTATTGGAGCCGTAGCCGAAACGAAATCTGGGTAAAAGGTGAAACCAGCGGAAATACGCAAAAAATAATTTCTGTAAGCACAGACTGCGACTACGACTCACTACTATACATAGTCAAACAAACCGGTCCTGCGTGTCACACCGGCGAATACAGTTGTTTCTATAACAATCTACTCTAACAACCCTTTTTCCCAACTACTTTCATTTTGAAAGTATCTGCTCTTTCTCTATATTGTTAGTAGATAGCAATAGTTTAACAAAGCAAAAATAGTGCCCGGTTTTTACACGACAAACGCATGAAGCAAAATAGGCACAACGTTTATCAAGTTGGACTTTGTAGCGCTGATAAAATTGTACTGTTTTACGATAAATTTGAATAAATAGAATAAAAACAAGTCAAAAGACATCAAATTTTTACCTTATGTCCCAAATAGTGCAGTTCATGCGTTTGTCGTGCCGGTTTTTATAGTTATTAATGACATGAATAATGCGTGTTTTGAATGAATCCGTAAATTTCGGTTTTTAGGGAGTGCGCATTTATAGTGTTTTACATCATAATCATCAAAATCACTGGCAATTTTCTACTATTTGAGAAAAATGCACTTTGTGTTTTGGGTAATAGAGTGGTTTTAAACCGAATTTTGAATGTAAGAAAAACTGGACATATATACCTATTAGGTACATATGTTAATTTCAAAACTGCCTCATAAATGCAGTTAAAAAAGAAGTATTTTTCAATTTTAAGCTTAAAATCACAGTTTCAACTAAGATATATAACCCTAAAATATGAAATTTACGGCTTAATATATGAGAAACTTTTTGACATGTAATCTAATATCTCAATTAGAGTCTGTTCACATTAAGATAGCGTTATAAATTAAAATCATGTTGTTTACTCATGTGCAGCTTATGCTAAATTTGTCATAACGGATGAATATTTGTAAAAATATTCAATACACAAGAAAAATCTTTCAATTTAATTATACAACTTGGATAACTCCATAAAAATTAATGATAACAGGCTCTAGTCATGTTTTGCATACGGGTAAACGGAATACGAGACGTGTTGTGCGTAAGCATTGACTTTTTGTACAAGGCTTAAGCGTTTGGTTCGTAAGACTATTTGTTATTCTAAGTCAGGGGATATGCCGGCTGTTGTTTTTGGTTTGGTTATAACCTGAATTTTCAGCAAAATTGTAGTATACAGTGCTGAAGTATTTTTCGCTATAACTTGTTGCATATAGTTATAGCAACATGAGAAAAGTTTTACTATATATTTGTTTTGTTATGTTGTTATGCCAAAGCCAATTACCAATGAGGAAAGAGAAAAAATAATCAAACATAAGCAAAATAATGAAAATGAATCTTATATTGCACGCTGGCTCTTTGTAAGTGAAAGTTCCTCGACAAAACTCGGCAAGATATCGCAAAACAGACTCATATTTACCAAACTATAAGAACTGTGGTCGTCCCTCAGCTCTAAACGAGACTCAGATAGCTCAAATTAAACTCGAAGTCAAGAAAAACCCCGACCACACCTTACTGGAATTGATAGAAAAATTCAACCTCAAAATATCCCAATCAGGCCTCTCTAGAGTATTTAAAAAACTTGGGCTAACATTTAAAAAAAAAGACACACCATGCAAACCAACAAAAACGATCAAATGTAATCAAAGAACGCGCCAACTGGCGAGATTTACAAAAACCCTAGAGGTTGGGCAGCTTGTTTTCCTTGACAAATGTGGTGTTAATTTAGCTCTGACTCGTTTGTATGGTTGGGGTGAGAGGCACATGCGCGTTGATGATTATGTGTCTGATGCACGTTTTGAGCGGTCATCTATTCTTTCTGCTGTGTGCTTGTCGGGTGTAGAGGCGTCGGTATCGTTTAGTGGCGTTCTGAATGGGGCGCTTTTTGCTTTGTATGTAGAGTATGTGTTAGCGTCTACTTTGAATGTTGGGGATGTGGTGCTACTTGATAATTTGTCCTCGCATAAGGTGGAGGGTGCATTGGATCCTATTTTTGATCGTGGGGTGTGTTTGTTTGGTTTTTGCCGGTGTATTCTGCGGATTTGAATTCTATTGAGCTTATGTGGTCAAAGGTGAAGGCAATTTTAAGACATATGAAGGCTAGGTCTTGGGAGGATTTACAAAAAACGCTCAAGACAGCGTTAGCTGCAATTACACTTAGTGACATTAGCGGATGGTTCAAACACGACGGCTACATATAGTAAAACATTAATCATGTTGCTATAATTAAACGATATTGCCAAGTTTTTTGTATGATAGTTCCGTTTTTGTGCAGATAATCTACGCAATATTTCACATATGATGTATACTATAATCATCATATATCGCAAAAATGTGAGTTGTAAAAAATACTATCAACTCACAAAAATATTTCAAACAAGAAATTAATATAAATACAAGATAGAGTCCTAACTTAGAGCCTGTTAACATTAATTTTTACGGAATTATCCAAGCTGTATAATTAAATTGAAAGATTTTTCTTATGCATCAAATATTTTTACAAATATTCATCCTTTACGACAAACTCAGCATAAGCTACACATGAGCAAACAACATGATTCTAATTTATAACGCTATCTTAATGTGAACAGACTCTAGAAAGATTTGTTTAAAATAAAAGAATTCGTGCCAAGGCCACAAAAGATCAGTTAGACCTTCAAGTTTAGCAGGAGAAGAACAACGCTTAAACGCGTTGATAAAATTCCAATAGAATCTAAACATCTCAACCACACCAACAAGTCGATCCTTCACTTTAGAAAAACACTTGCTTTTTCTAACCAACCTACCAATCCGTTCACATAAAACGCCATTAAAATTCTCAACATCCGCGGTTTCAATATCCCTCAAAAAAAGCCCTCCATAAACAATCACATGATCCTTACAAACCACACGACCGCTCTTACGCACCTTATTAGCACCCATAACCAATCAAACCTAATGCAAAACACAAAGACAAAACATATGCATAATCATCACTGCCATCAGCAATTATCTCCAAAGGACACCAAGATGGAACATTAAGGATTTTGGCAAGTTTGTGTATTCATGTCTAAAAACGTTTTTTGTGTCCACTTGCCAACTGAGAACGCCGTAAACAAAAAGTTTGCCTTTTTACGGCTGTGTAGATGTATGCATCACCGTTTTCAGGCTCAAATTTGCCTTTTCGCTTAAGTGTTTTTTCTTTTTTTTAATAAACGTCCAAAGCTCATCGCATTCATGCTGGGAAAGACCTGCGTTTTTTATAAGGTAATTGTTTACCTGCTCTGCGTGTTCTGCCATGTCTTCTAGGAGGTTTCCTATGGTGTCTCTGTGGTGTCCTGTTAGGCGTTCTATGCTTCTTATGCCGTTTTTTTCGACTAGGTGTTTGCATATGTTTGTTATTTGTTGTTCTGTTAGGTGTTTTCTATATAGGGGTGTGCCTTTGGTTTGCATGAAGTGTGTTTTGCAGTGTTTGCATTGGTAGCGTTGGTGGTTGGTTGTTTTGTATTTTCCGCTTTTTACAATGTGTTTGTCTTTTTCTTTTTGGTAGTGGGTGCATTTTGGGTTTTGGCATACTGCGTTGTTTTGGCTTTTGGGTCTTCCTTTGGACATTTTAGTCACTGATAATAGTGAAAACATTACATTATATAAATATATCTCATATTAGGACACTATTAAATATAATTTTAATAGACTCGCCCATTTGTATATTATAAAAACGTGCAGAATTTAGATTATGTTGCGTTGTGTTTCTTGTTCTAGTCGGCGGCTGGATCTTATTTTATTTAGGTATCCGTAAATGTAGAGTGTAAGTAAATCTGCTGGGTTGTAGGGTGGGCGTCCGGTTTGAGCTGTTGAGGCGATAAAGTCTAACTATTTAAGATTAGTTATCAACACATATATCCATCTTGTATTGGGATTTTCTTGTGAAACATAGTTGTCAAGTAACTCGGAAAACAATATACTCTGCAATCGATGCTCTCCAGTAATATAATCCATAAATTTCACACCAACAACTGGATTGAACATATCATATTCTATCTAAATGGATAACGAGAGTTTTGATATAGTCTGGTTTACCACAGGTATTGTGTTAATGCTTTTAAACATAATCGTCTCCTTTTCTTTGTGGATATTATGCCTCTGCATGAAGCTCTGCTCTACACTTGCCAAGATGATGGCAAAGTCAAATGTTGTCTCTGTGCTCGGCGTTGTCTCATCAGTAAGGGTGCACCCGGCTTCTGTTTAGTCCGCAAAAATGAAAACGGTATCCTCTATAGCCTAAACTATGGTAAAGCCGTCTCTGTAGGTGTTGACCCTATCAGCAAAAAACCCCTCTATCACTTCAATCCCGGTGCCTCGGTGATGTCTATAGCAGCCGCTGGATGTAACTTTCGTTGCCAATTCTGCGATAACTGGGTGATAAGCCAAGACCACGACGCCCCGGGAAATCCCTTCTCAGCTGAAGAAGTCATTAGAGCCGCCCAAAACACAGGGTGTCAAGGCTTAAGCTACACCTACACCGAACCCACAATTTTTTTAGAATATGTCTATGACATCGCCAAGATAGCCAAACAGGCAGGATTGTTTAACACATTTGTAACCAACGGATATATGACCCCCGAAGCGGTCAAAACAATTGCACCCTACCTCGATGCGGTTACTGTGGACTTTAAAGGCGGCGCCAACCCTGATTTCTACCACACAAACATGAGCGTCCCAAACGTTGAACCCATATATGATACACTAAAAGAATTTAAACTCTACAACATTCACATCGAACTCACAAATCTAGTCATTCCCAAAATCGGAGACTCCGTTGAATGTATCCGTACGCTATCTAAGTGGATAAACGATTACTTGGGACCTGATACGCCTCTTCATATGTTGCGTTTCCACCCTGAATATAAAATGGTCAGCGCCCCCGCTACTAGTGTGCAGGAAATGGAGCATGCCTACCTAACCGCCAAAAATCAAGGCCTCAACTATGTCTACATCGGCAACATCACCGATCACCCTGCCGAAAACACAATTTGTCCCAACTGCGACACACCCGTCATCAAACGATGCGGCTTTGAAATCACACAATGGAACCTAACCGACGACATGTACTGTACCGTCTGTGGACACCCCATCCCCATAAAAGGCAAACACTGGCAAAACAACCAAAAATTTCCCTATGCTCTCCTCTAAACAATTACTCTCCGATAATTGTATGTAATCCTAAAATGGCGTCTTGGATTAGTCTTATTAGTGCAAAGTTGGTTTTTTGTAGCGCTTATCTATGACTAAATATTTGGCGTTGGCGGTTGCGACCAGTTACTGGAAACCCCATGAGAATTATCTCTACAAAATAACTGAGGCTTTAAGAGGTAAACTTTTAGATGGGGATTTTGTGGTGGTTTCTGAGAAGGCATTATCGATTGCTACGTGTTGTATAGTTAATGAAGCGATAGTTGAGCCTAGTCGAAGTGCCAAATTCATTGCGGGGGTTTGGATGCGTGTGGTTTGGGGGTATGGGTTGGGGGTTTTTTGTGGGTTTGGGGCGCGGTTGCTTAGGCGTCTGCGGGAATATCCCGCTGAGTCGGGGAGTCGCCATAAACAGGTGACGCTGGAGCGTGCGGGGCTTTTGGATGCGTTGATGTTTGGTTCGGAGGGTGGGATTGATGGTTCTAATTTGGCTTATTCCTATGTTAGTTTGCCTCTGGGTGATGCTGAGTGTTTTGCTCAGAGGATTCGCCAATGTATCAGAGAAGAGTTGGGTTGTGATGTTTGTGTGGTTATTGCTGATACGGATAAGACTTTTCGGTTTGGTAATTTTTATTTTACTCCGCGGCCTAACCCGATGCGGGGTATTCATTCTTTGGGTGGGGTGGTTGGTTATGTTTTGGGGCGGGGTTTGGGGTTGAAGCGGAGTTCTACGCCCTTAGCGGTTGTGGGGGGCTTTGTTTTGGCTGGAGAGGCCTTAACTATAACAAATATTGCCGATCGGGTGCGCGGCGTGGGTTCGGGTGCGACGGTGTGGGATATGGCTTCGCGGTTTGGTGTTGCGGTGGATGGGGTGAGTTGGGCGATGCTTGGTTCTGTTTCTCATAAGCCCATAGTTATCGTCCGAAAGAAAGTGTGTTAAAGGTTAATATTGTAGAAATATAAACCAAAATTTGTATTTTTGGAGAGTAAGACATAAAAATCGGCTTGTGAGCATATGCGCATTACGATGGGATAGCTAATGGAAGAATCACTACAAAAGCTGGATGCGTTCTTTAATCCAAAAACTGTCGCAGTTATTGGCGCCACAAAAAAACCTGGTAAAGCCGGCTGCGTCATCTTTGAAAATCTTGCCACTAACAAAACTAATGGTGTTTACAAGGGCGAGCTCTACCCTGTGAACCCAAGTGAAGAATCACTTTTAGGGTTTAAGTGTTTTAAAACTCTAAGTGATGTTCCTGCAGATCAAGTTGATCTAGTTGTTATAATTGTTCCCTCCAAAGCCGTTGCGGGCGTCATGGAGGAAGCGATCTTTAAAAAAGTCAAATGCGCCGTTATAATCACTGCCGGCTTTAAAGAAGTCGGAAACAAAGTACTTGAAGACCAAGTTGTCGAAATAGCCAAAAAGGGCGGTATTCGCATTTTGGGTCCCAACTGCTTGGGTGTATTTTACCGTAAAAGCGGTGTTGACACTATATTTCTACCCGAGATGAAAACCCTTAGCAATGGCCAAAAATTCGTAGCTACCCCTCGTCCACTATCTGGTAACATTGCCATGATTACCCAAAGCGGTGCTTTTGGCTCAGCGGCTCTTGACTACCTCACCGGTCGCGGTATGGGTGTCTCTAAATTCGTCAGCTTTGGCAACAAATGCGATGTCTCAGAATCTGACATACTCAACTACCTGCTCCAAGATGACGAAACAACAGTGGTTCTTGTTTATCTTGAAGATGTTAAAGGTGGACGCGCCTTTATCGACATCGCCAAAAAAGTCACCCTCAAAAAACCTGTCGTAGTCATCAAATCCGGCCGTAGCTCCGCAGGAGCCCTAGCAGCAGCATCCCACACAGGCGCCATCGCAGGTAGCGACAAAGTCTATGACGCCGCCTTTGAACAATGCGGTGTCATCCGTGCCCGTAGCATGAACGAATTCTTCGACTATGGCAAAGCCCTAGCCATGCAACCCCCAGCCACCGGCAAAAATATGGGTGTTCTAACCGATGCAGGCGGACCAGGCGTTATGACCGTTGACGAACTCGAAACCCAAGGCCTAACCGCAGACCGATTTGACAAAGAAACCGACGAAAAATTCGACCAACTCAAAAAAGAAGGCAAAATCCTCGAAATCGCCGCCACTCACAACCCAGTTGACCTCACCGGCTCAGTTATCGATGACCAATTTATAGTATCTGCTGACATCATGTTCAACGACCCCAAAACCCACGGCATCATCCTGCTTGGCCTCCACCACATGCCTGGCCTACAAGAGAAATACATCGGCGGCACCGTTGATGTTGCTCGTAAATACAATAAACCCATCGTTGCAGTCGACATCGGCGAAACTGATCTAGCCATCTACACCCGAACCCACTTCGACAAAATGGGTGTTCCAAGCTTTGACAGTCCCGAAGCTGCCGCACGCGCTATGAAAGCTCTCGTCTGGTATGGAGAATACCTCCAGAAAAACGGCTGGTTAGACGCCTACATAGCCAACTTTAAAAAAACAGTTACTGTTAAACCGTAACTGTAACAACAACCATATCTCCATTTCCCTTTTCTAATTTTCCACGCAAATAAACCGGTGCAATAACTTCTAAAACATCTACTGGATAATTTGGTACATGAGGAATCACAACTGCTGCCTCAACATCCAAAATGGTTGCCCTAAAAAGTGTTCCTGAAAAATAACCTGACTCAGGCTCCACATATATGCCCAAAGCAGGCTCGAGCAATCTTTTTCTTTTTAAAATATCCTCTTCTTCAAACAGATGCAAATTTAGTGTTCCAAAGTAAGGCCTAAACCCAAACTTCTGCTCTATATTTGCTCTAACCCAAGATAATTCAACAAAATGTTTACCCTCACCCTTGCCCGAAAAAACTTTTCCTCTAAAGCTTAGCTGACCCAAATCCTACCCTTCAATTAGGGTACAGGCTAACCCCTGTAACCAATCTGTGGTCCAGGCTCTGGGGGACAACATCCCTCCGCCTGTAGCTGTTGCTTTAACCACTGCGCAACTGACTTGAGGATAGGATCACATGACATGTCCACAACCGGCACAATCATCTTTTCCTTAGTTTCAATTATAGGCATATACCGGGGCATAGCGGCGAACCCAACATAGGTCCAATAAACCTTGCGCTTCTCCAAAAGTTCCTTAGCAACCGCAACATTAGACGCCGAAAGCGGGAAATAAAGAAACACAACCCCATCAACCCAATACAGCCCTGCCATTTTACCCCCGGCAATCACACTGGTAAACCGCGCAATTTCTTCAGGGCTATTAAAACAAGTTTTTTCCATAATCACGATTTCCTTAAAAGGCTCATAAGAAACAGAAACTTCATTACTCATAATCATCCACCACTAAGTAACCCATAAAGTATAATCGGTAACTTATTTAATTTATTATCTGCGGTTCTGGTAACTTATCGTGGGTTGAATTTTTCTGTTATAGCAACATGTGAAAAGTTTTACTATATGTTTGTTTTGTTGTGTTGTTATGCCAAAGCCAATTAGTGTTGAGGAAAGAGAGAAAATAGTTAAACACAAGCAAAATAATGAAAATGAAGCTGATATTGCACGGGGGCTCTTTGTAAGTGAGAGTTCTGTGACAAAACTCTGGGCAAGATATCGTAAAACAGGTTCATATTTGCCAAACTATGCGAACTGTGGTCGAAAACCCGTCTTAAACGATACTCAAACAACCCAAATCAAAACTGAAATAGAAAAAAACCCCGACACTACCCTCTTGGAACTAATCGAAAAATACAACTTACCCATATCAGAATCTGGCCTTAGCCGTGTGTTTAAAAAACTTGGCTTAACTTTTAAAAAAAGATGCTCCATGCAAACGGCCAAAAACGAGCAGACGTAATCAAAGAGCGCACAGACTGGCGAGAGCTGCAAACAACTTGGATGTTGAGCAGCTTGTTTTCGTTGATGAATGTGGCGTCAATTATGCTTGACTTGTCTCTGTGGTTGGGGTGAACGGTATGTTCGGGTGGAGGAGTATGTTTTGGATGTGCGTTTTGAGCGTATGTCTGTTCTTTGTGCTGTAGGTTTATTGGGGGTGAATGCTTAGGTATCGTTTAGTGGTTCTCTTAATGGGGAGCTTTTTGGTTTGTATGTCGGGTATGTGTTAGCTCCTGCTTTGAATGCTGGTGATGTGGTGTTGTTTGATAGTTTGTCGTCGCATAAGGTTGAAGGGGTATTGGATCCTATTTTTGAGTGTGGGGTGTTTGTTTGGTTTTTGCTGGTGTATTTGTCTGATTTGAATCCTGTTGAGTTTGTGTGGTCAAAGGTGAGGGCTGTTTTGAGGCGGTTAGAGGTTAGGTTTTGGGAGGATTTGCAAAAAGCTCTCAAGACGGCGTTAGCCGCAATTGCACTTAGTGACATTAGCGGATGGTTCAAACATGACGGTTACATACAGTAAAACATTAATCAAGTTGCTATAAAACTCGAACCGCGATTGATTTTGCTCATGCATTAAAGTTTACTTCTGATGTTATGTACCCTTCTGCGGATAAGATTGTGTTGGTTACGGATAATTTGAATGTTTATTGTTTTGTGGTGTTGTATGAGGCGTTTTGTGTGGAGGAGGCTCATCGGCTTGTGAATCGGTTTGGGTGGTATTTTACGCCTAAGCATGGCGGGTTGGTTGGATATGGTTGAGATTGAGATTGGGGTTATGTGTCGTATGGCTCTTGGTAGTCCGTTTGCGGATGTGGAGAGTTTTAAAAGGCAAGTTCAGAGTTGGACTTTGCAACGTAATGCTCAGTGTGCGAGGGTTAATTGGCAATTCACCACCAAGATGCTAGAATCAAATTAAAACGTCTATACCCAACAATACTCTAATTACTTGTTGGATGTGACACTACTACACCGAAACCAAAAAACACACCCCTATACAAAAACATCCAACAGAGCAGCAAATAACAAACATATACAAACAATAGTCGAAAAAAACAGCATACGAAGTATAGAGCGCCTAGCAGGTCGCCATCGTGACACCATAGGAACTGTGCAAAAATAACTTGTGATTATTTTATTGGAGAGATTTTATAGTTCCATTCACCATGAGACCCAATTT
>Ga0209737_10001715_pt1 | contig 15547 bp, 13 predicted proteins | sample TergutCu122P3_FD_187284 | JGI IMG/M metagenome (GOLD analysis project Ga0209737, IMG submission 187284) | Cubitermes ugandensis P3 segment gut microbial communities from Kakamega Forest, Kenya - Cu122 P3 (SPAdes) (version 2) | ecosystem: Host-associated > Arthropoda: Insects > Digestive system...
GTTGAGCAGGACAGAGAATGTGCTTGCGGATATCCTGAGGGTGGCTGCCTCCATTGAGCAGCCCCCATCCCAGCCTTCCCCCGCAAGCGGGGGAAGGAGTTTATATTGATAGCGACCTGTTCGAAGTCAACACCCTGGAGTTATCCAAGTTGCCACAAGACGGAGACGGGACGCCGCTCTGGGACTGGTTGAGGTTCGTGGGTGCCAGAAGGAAGGAGGAACTGGACATGCTGGCCGAAAAAAACCCGCAAGTAGGCAAGGCCGTTGCCAAGCTGGTGGAACTCAACGCGGACGAGCGCGCGCGCCTGATCGCTGATTCACGCGAGAAGCTGCGCAGGGATACCGCTTCGCAATTGCGTTCGGCGAGGATGGAAGGCATGGAGGAAGGGCTGGAAAAAGGCTTGGAAAAAGGCCTGGAAAAAGGTCTGAAGGCAGGTCGAAAAGAAGAACGCCTTGCGATAGCGCGCAAGCTGCTCGATACCGGGATGCCTGCCGAGAACGTCGCGCAGATCACGGGGCTGTCCCGCGAAATCATCCAAACCTTGCGTCACCGAGAATGATTTCAAACCTTTCCCGCAAGGGATGTGTAGAAGGGGCTTCATGTGAAGCCCCTTTTTACATGGCGCGCCGACAGGATCGGGTTGATTCGATTGGAGCCTCAAAGGCGATGAGCTTTGCCTCCGGGGCGAGTAAAATCCTCTGTTCGAGGAATTTTCTGGAATCTCGCCCATGTACCGCCTTGCCCCCAGCCTGCTCTCAGCCGATTTTGCCCGTCTCGGCGAGGAAGTGGAGAACGTGATTGCCTCCGGCGCGGATTGGATTCACTTCGACGTGATGGACAATCATTACGTCCCCAATCTCACGGTCGGGCCGCTGGTATGCAAGGCCATCCGGCCACTGACGAAAGCGCCCATCGACGTGCACCTGATGGTGAAGCCGGTCGACCGGATCATCGAAGGGTTCATCGAAGCGGGCGCGGATTTCATCAGCTTTCACCCCGAAGCGTCCGAACACGTCGACCGCAGTCTGGCCCTCATTCGGGACGGCGGCGCAAAGGCGGGGCTGGCGCTCAATCCGGCCACGCCGCTCCATGTGCTCGATCACGTCATGAATCGGCTCGATTTCGTTCTGCTGATGAGCGTCAATCCCGGTTTCGGCGGGCAGGCGTTCATCCCTGGCACGCTCGACAAACTCGTCGCCGCCCGCGCCCGGCTCGATGCCTGGAGTCAGAAAAGCGGACGGCGCATCCTGCTCGAAGTCGATGGCGGCGTGAAGGTCGACAACATCGCCGATATTGCTCGTGCCGGGGCCGACACGTTCGTGGCCGGTTCCGCCGTGTTCGGAGCCGGACTCGCCAGCGATCCGCACCGCTACGACACGGTCATCGCGCGGCTGCGCACTGAACTGGCTGCGGTGGGCACATGAACGGGCGCTTTTCGGCGAAGGCGATTCTGTTCGACCTCGATGGCACGTTGCTCGACACCATCACCGATCTGGCCGACGCCGCCAACCTGATGCTGGCCGAACTGGGGCGTCCTGCGCTCAGTCAGGCGCGCGTCCACAGTTTCGTGGGCCGGGGAGTCAACGATCTTATCCATCGTTGTCTTGCCGAAAGCAGCGAGCCTTCTGCTGCCGAAATGGACATCGCGCGCGAAGTCTTCCGCCGCCATTACACGCGCGTGAACGGCCAGACGACCCAGTCTTATCCCGGCGTGCCCGAACTCCTCGCGGCGCTTGCCGCGCGGGGCCTGAAAATGGCCGTCGTCACCAACAAGAGCGCCCTCTTCACGTTGCCCCTGCTGCAACAGTTCAACCTCGCGCAGTATTTCGGCGCGGTCGTCTGCGGCGACACCCTGCCCGTAAGAAAACCCGATCCCGGCATGGTTCTCCACGCCTGCGCCCTGCTTGAAGCAAAGCCGGAAGAGTCCCTGATGATCGGCGACTCCATCAACGACTCGCTCGCCGCCCGCGCCGCAGGCGTGCCCGTGCTGCTGGTGAAGTATGGTTATAGTGAAGGGATGCCGGTGGAGAACATCGAATGCGATGGGTTGCTGGAGAGCGTGGGGCAGGTGGCGGACTGGGTTGAGGGTTTTCACTGTGGGGATTTCAGCGTTTCCCGCCGTTACCGTGGTGCGTGGAAACAAGGTATGTCCATCGACCGCGACGAGTTGCATGAGCGTGATTGAACGTTGTTTTTTGAGCAAAAGCGTACCCCATCACATGTGTCATGCTGCGCGAAGTCGCAGCATCCATGAGACATCTGGATTCCGCGCCTACGCTTCGCTCCGCGCGGAATGACGTCGTAGGGTTTGTCAGGCAGCGTATTTTTCAGAGGCGCTACTGAATCATCAGTCCGCTGGACAAGCTCAAACACAATGGTCTATTATCCGACGCGCATCAGGTTCTCAATCATCTCGCCTGACCCACTGAACTCCACGCAACCATCGTGACGCACTCCGGCAAGTTTTTCGTGCAGACCCCATCCTCCGCTCTCCGCTGGCGGGCTGGCTGGCGTTGGCCTTTGGGCCACTAAAAACTTGCTCATCGGCGCATTCAATGCGCCACCCGCCGTCCGAAGTCCGTTTTCCCCTCGTGGAGTTGCCCCATGTCTGAACAGGAATTCAACGCCCTCGCTCGTGAGGGCTACAACCGCATCCCGGTCACGTTAGAGACCTTTGCCGATCTCGACACGCCGCTCTCGATCTATCTGAAACTTGCCAACGAACCCCATACGTTCCTGCTCGAATCCGTGCAAGGCGGGGAGCGGTTCGGGCGTTACTCGATCATCGGTCTCGCTTCTCCCACCCGCATCGAAGTGCATGGGCGTTCCTGCCTGCTGCTTACCGGCAATCGTCTCATCGAGCGCCGCGACGATGCCGATCCGCTCCAGTTCATCGCCGAATTCATGGGGCGCATTAAAGTTCCGCCGCGCGGCGGTCTGCCGCGTTTCGCCGGGGGACTTGTCGGTTGCTTCGGGTATGACGCCGTGCGCACGATCGAGCCGCGCCTCGGGCCTTCTCGTCTGCCCGATCCGCTCGGCACGCCCGACATCCTGCTCCTGCTGTGCGAAGAACTTGCCATTGTCGATAACCTCTCCGGCAAACTCACTTTCGTCGTCTATGCCGATCCCAACGTCCCCGGCGCTTTCCGCCGCGCCCGCAAGCGGCTTGGCGAACTTCTCGCCTGCCTGCGCGATCCCGTGCGCATTCCTGCCGATATCCACGTCCCTGCCGTTCCGGCGGTTTCCAGTTTTGGGGAAGAAGAATTCAAGGCCGCCGTGCGGCGTGTCAAGCAATACATCGTCGACGGCGATGTCATGCAGGTCGTGCTTTCCCAACGTGTGAGCAAACCCTTTGCCGCTCACCCGCTGGCGCTCTACCGCGCCATTCGTTCTCTCAATCCCTCGCCCTACCTCTTCAATTTCAATTTTGACGACTTTCACGTCATCGGCGCTTCGCCCGAAATCCTCGTCCGACTCCAGGACGGCAACGTCACCGTCCGTCCCATTGCCGGAACCCGTAAGCGCGGTGCAACCCCGGAAGAGGACAGGGCGCTGGAGGAAGAACTGCTTGCCGACGAAAAAGAGCGCGCCGAACACCTCCAATTGCTCGATCTCGGACGCAACGACGCCGGGCGGGTCGCGGCCGTCGGCTCGGTCAAAGTCACTGAGCGTTTCATCATCGAACGCTATTCTCACGTAATGCACATCGTCTCCAACGTCGAAGCCCGTCTTGCCGACGGGCTGGATGCCTTCGACGTTTTGCGCGCCGCTTTTCCGGCAGGAACCGTTTCCGGTGCGCCGAAGGTGCGGGCGATGGAAATCATCGACGAACTCGAACCCGTCAAGCGCGGCATTTACGCCGGGGCTGTCGGTTACATCGGTTTTCACGGCGACATGGATTTGGCGATTTCCATCCGCACGGCCGTGCTCAAGGATGGACACATTCACGTTCAGGCGGGCGCGGGACTCGTCGCCGATTCCGATCCCGACGCCGAATGGCAGGAAACCCGAAACAAGGCCCGCGCCATGCTGCGCGCGGCGGAAATGGCCGAAAACGGGTTGGATACGCGGCTTTGAGGAGAAACAGCCATGCTGCTCATGATCGACAACTACGACAGCTTTACCTGGAACATCGCGCAGGCTTTCGGCGAGTTGGGGGAAGATGTGCGCGTGTTTCGTAACGATGCCGTTACGTTGGAAGAAATTGCCGCGCTCAATCCCGCGCGCCTCGTCATCGGCCCCGGCCCATGTACGCCCGCGCGGGCGGGGATTTCACTCGCAGCCATTCGCGCGTTTGCCGGAAAGATTCCGCTCCTGGGTATTTGCCTTGGTCATCAATCCATTGCCGAAGCCTTTGGCGGCAAGGTAGTGCACGCCAAGCGGTTGATGCACGGCAAACTCTCTGCCGTGCAACACGACGGCACGGGGGGTTTCCGGGGATTGCCCAACCCGTTGGCCTGCACGCGCTACCATTCGCTGGCCGTCGAACGCGAGACGCTCCCCAGTTGCCTCGAAATCACCGCCTGGGTGGAAGACGGCGAAATCATGGGGCTACGGCACCGGGAATTCGCCGTCGAAGGCGTGCAATTTCATCCAGAATCCGTGCTCTCCGAGCATGGGCATGATCTTTTTCGCAATTTCTTGAATCGGGAAAACACATGATTACGCCACAGGAAGCCCTGCAACGCACCATCGAGCACCGCGAGATTTTCTACGATGAAATGCTCGATCTGATGCGTCAGATCATGGCGGGCGAGCTCTCGCCGGTCATGTCCGCCGCCATTCTCACCGGGCTGCGGGTGAAAAAGGAAACCATCGGAGAGATTGCCGCCGCCGCCGCCGTGCTGCGCGAGATGGCCGTCAAGGTGAACGTGCCTCCGCCCTCCGATAACTTCATCGACGTCGTCGGAACGGGGGGTGACGGTTCGCACACTTTCAATATCTCCACCACCAGCGCCTTCGTCATTGCCGCCGCCGGGGCGCGTGTGGCCAAGCATGGCAATCGCGGCGTGTCCTCGAAATCCGGCTCGGCGGATGCCATCGAGGCGCTCGGGGCCAGCCTCGATCTCGACGCGGAGCAGGTGGCCGACTGCATCGCCAACACGGGGCTGGGTTTCATGTTTGCGCCCAGATTCCATGCCGCGATGAAGAATATCGCCCCCGTGCGGCGGGAAATGGGCGTGCGCACCATCTTCAACATTCTGGGGCCGCTCATCAATCCGGCGAATGCCCCCAACGCGCTGATCGGCGTGTTTCACCCCGATCTCGTCGGCATCCTCGTGCGGGTGATGGAGCGGCTGGGCGCCAAACATGTCGTGGTTGTGCATGGTCTGGACGGCGTCGACGAAATCAGCCTGGGCGCGGCGACGATGATTGGAGAGTTGAAGAACGGCAAGGTGTCCGAATACAACATTCATCCCGAGGACTTCGGCATCCGCATGGCGGGAACCCGTAACCTTCAGGTCGAGACGATTGAACAGTCCGTCGCCATGCTGCGCGCCGTGCTCGACAACCAACCCGGCCCGGCTCGCGACATCGTGGTGTTCAATTCCGGCGTGGCGCTTTACGCCGCCGACGTGGCCGACACCATTGCAGACGGCATCGCGCGCGCGGCGGCTGTACTTGATTCTGGCGCTGCCAGGGCAAAGATGGAAGAATTCGTGCGTTACAACCAAAGCATCAAAGGCGCGTAAATGACCGACATCCTGCAGGAAATCCTTGCCGTCACCGTTCGGGAAGTCACCACGGCGCGCGCGCGGGTGCCCTTCGTCGAAATGCAGGCGCGGGCGCGGGATGTCGCGCCCGCCCGCGACTTTACCGCCGCCCTGCGTGCACGGGTGGAGAAAAGGCAACCGGCGGTGATTGCCGAAGTCAAGAAAGCCAGTCCTTCCAGGGGGGTGATCCGCCAGGACTTCCAACCCGCCGAGATTGCCGCAACCTACGCCGCCCACGGAGCAGCCTGCCTTTCCGTGCTGACCGACGAGTACTTTTTTCAGGGGTCAGTGGATGCGCTGAAAGCCGCTCGCGCCGCCTGCGACATTCCCGTCCTGCGCAAGGATTTTCTCATCGATGCTTATCAGGTCTTCGAGACGCGCGCGATGGGGGCCGATGCCGTTCTGCTCATTGCCGCTGCGCTCTCCGATACCCGGATGCAGGAATTCACCGCCATCGCGCACGAACTGGGCATGGCCGTGCTCGTCGAAGTCCACGACGGCAAAGAGCTTGAGCGCGCGTTGCAATTGGATACCCCGCTCATCGGCATCAATAACCGCAACCTCTCCACCTTTGAAGTTTCGCTGGAGACGACGCTGGGACTGCGCCCGCGTATTCCGCCCGAGCACATCGTGATTACCGAGAGCGGCATTGGCACACGGGAAGACGTGGCGGCCATGCGCGCGGCGGATGTGCACGCCTTCCTCGTGGGGGAGGCTTTCATGCGCGCGGAAGATCCGGGGCAGGCGCTGGCAGAATTGTTCGATCTGTAGGGCAACGTTCAGGGGGAGGGCGGATTTGATCGATGCATAAAGAAACGCCACATTCCCCCGTGATTTCGCACTGGAGGCGTCTACGTCGCCTGCTGGGGGGATGCGTCGTCCTGCTCGCGCTTGTTGCCGCCGTGTCGGCGTGGTTTTTCACCACGGAATCGGGTTTGCGGACGCTGATGGGTGTGGCAGGGGGGGTAAGCGGCGGGACGTTGCGCGTTGAGGGCATCGACGGCACTTTGCGCGGCCCGTTTTCCGTGTCGCGCCTGACCCTGGATTTGCCGGAAGCGAAGCTTGAACTTTCCGGGCTGACCTGCGATTGGCAACCGTCCGCGCTCCTTGCCCGAAAGCTTGCCGTCAACCGGCTGCGGATCGAGCGGGTCGATGTTTTCCTGCGGGAGTCTCCTCCGTCTTCCGAACCGCTGACCCTGCCGGAGAGCCTGCGTCTGCCTCTCGATGTCGAACTGGCGGCGCTGGAAATCGGCCGGTTGAAACTTGTCGGTCACGATGCTGCCCTCGATGCCGATCCTGTGTTCACGTTGTCCGAAGGTCGCCTCTCCCTGACGGGGGAGGCCACGCGGTTTCATCTGCGGCAACTGGCGGCGACCTTGCCGCAGGGGCGTGTGGAAATCGAGGCCGAACTCGGCACGATGACCCCCTATGCCTTGCGCGCCAGCGGACGGTTGGAGGGTGAAGAGTTTTCAGCCGAACTCGACGGCGAGGGCAGTCTTGCCGAGCCTTTGCTGCGCTTGCAGGCACAGGGCCGGGGCATGCAGGGACAGGTGACGCTTGTCGCCTCCCCGTTCGATGCACTGCCCCTGAAAACACTCGAACTCGACGTCGACAAGGTGAACCCCGCCACATTCGCGCCCGATTTGCCGCGCGCGGATCTGCGGCTGCGGGCGAACTTCGCGGCGGATGCTGCCGAATCGGTCTTGCGCGGTCAGGTGCACATCGGCAACAGTCGGCCCGCGCCGCTCGATGCGGGCGGGTTGCCCGTGTCGGCGTTGAGCGCGGAGGCCAGCATCGCGCTGGATGAGTTGCGGCTCGATGCGCTCACGCTCGAAGGCGGCGGCGGAAAGCTCCTGGGTTGGCTACACTGGCGCAAGACATCGGACGCGATCGAGGCCGCGCAGGCCGATGCCGTACTCCCTGCGGGCTTCGGGCGGATCGAGGCCAATATCGAGGTGCAAGGCATCGACCCGGCGCGCGTCGATAGCCGTCTGCCTTCCCGCCGCGTCGATGTCCGCCTGGAAGCGGATGCTACCGAGGCGCGGCAGCAGGGCAAACTGTCGCTTCACACCAGCGGGATGCGGGTCGAGGGCGAGGTCGAAGTCATGGCAAGCGCCGTTGGCGTGCCGGTCTTCATGCTGAATCTGGACTTGCACGACTTCAACCCGGCGGCGTTTCATCCGGCTTCTCCCCCGGCATCGATCAAACTACATGCCGCGTTGAGCGGCACGCTGGCCGAAAAGCCGGTCATCGCCGCGCACTATACGTTCGGCGAGAGTCGCTTCAACGGCAAACCGCTCACGGGCAAGGGACTGTTGTCCTGGAATGGCACGCATGTGCGCAATGCCGATCTCGAATTCGATATTGCGGGAAACCATCTCAAACTCACCGGAGCCTGGGGTGAAATCCACGACCGTCTGGTCATTGAACTCGATGCTCCTCGATTGGGCGAAGTCGGGTTTGGGCTGAAAGGGCGACTGCGCGCCAACGGCCTGATTACCGGCGCGCTGGAAGTCCCGGCTGGCACGCTGAAAATCGACGCCGAACACCTCTACCTGCCCGACGTGCTGGAAATAGCCTCGCTCGCGGGCGAAGCGAAGATCGATGCCGGCAAGAGCGGCCCGTTGGCCCTGTCGCTGAAAGCCTCCGGCCTGGCGGCAGAGGAGGCGCGTTTCAACATGATCAAGCTTACGGCGGACGGACAGCGCGACCGTCATCAAATTCATCTGGAAGTCGACGGAAAGCTCAAAAAAGACCTTCTTACTCTCAAAACATCGCTGGAAGGCGGTTTGCAGGAAATCCGCTGGCGCGGCCGGATCACTGCGCTGGAAAGCGGTGGACGCTGGCCGTTGCGGTTACGCGCTCCGGCAGCGCTGGAAGCGGGTTTCGCCCCGGAGGAATTCAGCCTGCTCGATGCGGATTTCGACCTCAATTTCAGCCCCGCAAGCAGTTCCCGCAGCGGCCGAAACACAAGCAGTTCCCGAAGCGCGAACGAGGCCAGCGAACCGGGCCGCCTTCATCTCATCGAAATACGCTGGAAAGACGATAACGCCGTCCTGCGCGGCAAGCTGACCGGCTTGCCGGTCACGCAGATTCCGGGGCTGGAACGGAGCGGGCGACGCAGCCCGCTGATACTCGGGGCGGATTGGGATTTGCGACTTGGCGACAGTATCGAAGGGCAGGCGCGGGTTTTCCGTGAATCGGGTGATTTTTCCGTGCGTGGAGAACTCTCTACCCGGCTTGGCCTGGAACGCTTCGAGGCGTACCTTTTCGCCCGCCAACAAAAACTGATGTTGACCCTTGCCACGCACGGACGCGAAGCCGGGGAACTGGGCATTGCGCTCGAAGCCGGGATCGAACGCGCCGGACGAGGCTGGCGGTTCGCTCCCCATGTCCCGATCAAAGGCGCGGCCCATCTCGACATGCCCTCGATCGCATGGTTGGGCCGCATGTCGCGCGAAAACATCGAAGTCGACGGTTCGCTGGCAGCCGAGATCACTTTCTCCGGTACGCCGGAGGCTCCGCATTTGCAGGGACATGTGAAGGGCCACAATCTGCAGTTTTCCCTTGTCGACCAAGGGCTGCTGCTCGCGGGCGGCCAACTGGAGGCCGGATTTGCCCACCGTGACGGACATCAGAGCCTGCGCCTCGCCAAACTGGAATTTGAATCGGCCAACCGCGTCAAACCTGCCGACAAGCGCTTGCCCGTCAATGAACTCACTGCCACGGCTGGACACTTGCGTGTCACGGGAGAAATCGACCTTGGCGGCCCGGTGCAGCTGTCCCAGCGCGGGCGGTTCGAATTCACTGCCGAACGCCTGCCTCTTCTGCAACGCTCTGACCGCTGGCTCATCGTCTCCGGCGGGGGGAAGGCCGGATTGCAGGGGCTGGCGCTCGACGTTCAAGCTCAACTGCGCGCCGATGCCGGATATATTGCTATCGAAGAGCTGCCGGCCCCGAGCCTTGGTGACGATGTCGTCGTGCGCAGCAATGAGGAAGAAGAAAGCGCTCCCTCTTCGGAGAGCGAAGGAATTGCCATTGCCGGCAACATTGCCATCGAACTCGGACGCGCGCTTTATCTCTCCGCCTACGGACTCGATACCCGGCTCATGGGCAAACTGGACGTGGAACTGCGTCCCTCCGAGTCTCCTCGCACGCTGGGCGCCATCCGCACCGTTGGCGGAACCTGGCGCGGTTATGGGCAGTACCTCAAGATCGAAAACGGCGCCATCACCTTCCAGGGCGATGCGGTCAATCCTGCCATCAACATTACCGCCATGCGCCGGGGGCTGGAAGTCGAAGCGGGCGTTCAGATTACCGGCAACGTTCGTCACCCACAGGTCAAGCTCGTTTCCGAACCCTCCGTACCCGAGCATGAAAAACTTTCCTGGCTCATTCTTGGGCGCGCGCCGGATTCGGGCGGCGGGGACATGGCGCTGCTCCTGCCTGCCGCCCAGGCCCTGTTCGGCGCGACCGGCGGCAGCACGGCAGAAGACATCGGCAGCAAACTCGGATTCGATACCTTCACCATCGGGCAGGGGGAACTCAACAGCATGCGCCGCAACGTCACCAGCAAGGTCGTGGGCGGCGGTTCCCGGATCACTGCCGGCCCCACGACGGAAAGCGACGTTCTCACCGTAGGCAAGCGGCTCACCAATGACCTTTCCCTATCCTTCGAGCAAAGCCTCGGCGGCGCGGAATCCCTCGTCAAACTCACCTATCGCTTCAGCCGCGAACTGTCGCTCATCGCGCGCGGCGGAACCGACAACGCGCTCGATCTGTATTACACCTACGTTCTGCGCAGCAAGGAATGGCGGGAGAGACAAAAGGCGAGAGAGAGGGAGCGGGAACGGGAGAGGGAAAGCGGGGCGACTGCGCCTGCGCCCTGAACACGCGCCGCACGCCGCGAAGCCTCGGAATGGGTGGTTATTTGCGTTGTCCGACTTTCCCTTCGGTTCCGGCCAGCAGGCGGCGGATATTGGCAGCATGACGCCAGATGAGGATCATGGCGATGATCAGCACGATCGACGTGGTTACCATGTTGCTGGTGACGAAGCCGGTGACGATCGGCGCGACGAGCGCCGCTGCGAGCGCTGCGGCAGACGAATAACGGCTGATCAGGACGACCAGCAGCCAGGCGGCGAGGCTGGCGAGCGCAATGTAGAAGTTGATTCCCGCGATGACGCCGAGCGCAGTGGCGACCCCTTTGCCGCCCTTGAAGCGCAGGAAGACGCTGAATACGTGCCCAAGGAAGGCTGCCAGCCCCGCCAGCGCGACGGCGGTGGCGTCGAAGCCGAGTGCTATTGCAAGCCATACCGCCAGCCAGCCTTTCAGGCAGTCTCCCGCCAGCGTCAGCGCTGCTGCGGCCTTGTTGCCGCTACGCAGCACGTTGGTGGCTCCGGGGTTGCCGGAGCCATAGCTGCGCGGGTCGCTAAGTCCGAATACCCGGCTTGAAATGATGGCAAACGGTATGGAGCCGAGCAGATAGGCTCCGGTGATCAGTAATGCGAGAAGGATGGGGGACATTGTTTCTCCATGAGCTACGCACGCCGGGGCGTGGACAGTTAGAATCGTAACAATTTGACGATCCTATTGAAAACCGACTGCAATGAATTTCATCTTTATCGAAGGTCTGCGTGTTGATGCCCGGGTTGGAATATATGCCCGCGAACGCGCCAAGGCTCAAGCCGTCGAATTCGATCTGAACTTTGGCATTCCGGAGACTGCCGCCATTCATGATGATATTACCGGAAGCATTGATTATGCGGAAGTAATCAAGATCATCCGCGCGGAGCTTGCGCAGCGGCACTTCAATTTGATTGAAACCCTCGGGGAGTTTGTCGCCAATCTGCTATGTACGCGGTTTTCTGCGCCCTGGGTCAAGGTATGGGTCTCAAAGCCTGGAGCGATAAAAGGGGTGCGCCGGGTCGGTGTATATATACAGCATGGGCAACAGGACATGGTTGCCACTGCAATGCCCGGTTGAGAGTCGGGCTTCGGCTGCGACGGACGGAAATCGATATGCGGCCTGAGGGTAAATATGAGAGACAAAAAACCCGGACAAGCCGGGTTTTAATTACTTCCATGTTGCTCCGCCATGAATAACAGGAGCGGGATTCTCTCTGCGTTCAGACAGCGAGTTTATCCAGTGAGCCGCCGTTGGCGAGGTAATCAATTACCCAGCCTGGTTTGCGGCCATGCCCTGTCCAACCCTGGGCGGGATTGACTGGATTGCGATACTTGATTGCGGTGCCGGAGCGGGAAACCGTCGGGATTTCATCCGCGCTGCCCGCAACGGTGAGCAGTTCGTTGAGGGATAAGCCCTGATCGGCAGCAAGCTTTTGAACGCGCCTGATCAGGCGTTGGGTAGCGGAACCACGGCGGCGAATTTCCGCTTCGATTTGAGCGCGCAAAGTACGCAGCTCAGGCAAAGGCATGGTTTCGAGGTCAATCATTCTGTGTTCTCCATCGGTTTTGAGATTTACGTTACATGTCAGGGGGGACGCCACAGTGACGGCGTTGCAGACACACAATAGACGTTATGCCCCGCGCTACGAACACAACAGCCCATCAAAAAAGTGATACGAGCTATATTCTGCCAGCGTTTATTCGCGAAAGCAAAATTTTTGTTTCAAATTTTTTTATGTAATCCACAGTTTGGTTTAAGCGCCTGCGGAAAAGGTAGTCATTGGTTTGCATGTTGAAAACTCCATTTTGCCTTTGTGGTTTTGTGTTTATAAAGGGTAGTTAAACAGTCGGATTAGGTGTTGTCAGGGAAAATGCAGGAAATGGGAGCGTATGATAATTATCAATTCTGGCGCGGATGATGCCGTTGGTGCAGTTGCTTGAGCCGTTCGCGGGCAATGTGGGTATAGACCTGGGTGGTTGAAATATCGGCATGACCAAGTAGCATTTGTACAACACGCAAGTCAGCGCCGTGATTGAGCAGATGGGTTGCGAATGCGTGGCGCAAGGTGTGAGGGGAAATCAATTGCGTGGCAATACCGGCGGAAATGGCGTGTTGTTTGATGATGGCCCAGAATCTCTGCCGGGTCATGGCCGCACCCAGCCGGGAGACGAATAGTTCGTCGCAGACGCGCCCGCTCAATAATTGTGGTCGCGCAATGGAAAGGTAGCGCCGCACCCAGTCTGCGGCAATTTCGCCCAATGGAACGAGGCGTTCCTTATTGCCTTTTCCGAGAACACGCACGACGCCATCCAGAGGATCGAGCGCGAAAATCTTGAGTTCGGTCAATTCCGAAACACGCAGGCCGCTGGCGTACATGACTTCGATCATGGCGCGATCGCGCAGCCCGAGCGCAGTGTCGGTATCGGGCGCGGCCAGGAGGGCTTCCACCTGGGCCTCGGAGAGCGTGCGCGGAAACCGGGTTGTCGGCAGGGGCGACTCGAGTTTCAGTGTCGGATCTTCGGTGATGCGCCCGTTGAGCAGCAGGTATCGGTAATAGCGCCGCCAGGCGGCCAGCAGCCGCCGCTGGCTTGCCGGTTTGGCGCGGCAGCTGAATTCGGCAAGCCAGAAGGACAGATCCTCGTCACGGGCCGCATCGAGGTTCCTGCCGCGCGCGTCACACAGCCAGCGCCCGAAAAGCGCCAGATCGCTGCGATAGCCCGCCAATGTGTTGCGCGCCAGCCCGTGTTCGAGCCACATCGCGTCGCAGAAGGCATCAAGTTCGCCCGCGAGCGCGACGGGTAGTTCGGGCGCGGGCCGTGATGTGCGAGGGGGCATTGCCTTAGCGGTTTCGATTTAGTTGCGTACTTTCTCGCACCGTTACCCCCACCCTAACCCTCCCCCGCAAGCGGGGGAGGGGATCAGTCTCTTTCTCCCCGCTTGCGGAGGCGGAAATCAGACTCCTTCCCCCGCTTGCAGAGGCGGAAATCAGACTCCTTCCCCCGCTTGCGGAGGTGGAAATCAAACTCCTTCCCCCGCTTGCGGGGGAAGGTTGGGATGGGGGCAGGCGGCGCGCTGTATGCACTTGAATCAAAATCGCCTTAACGGCGCACTTCACCGTTGCCGAATACGATCCATTTCTGGCTGGTCAGTCCTTCGAGGCCGACGGGGCCGCGCGCGTGGAATTTGTCGGTGGAAATGCCGATTTCCGCGCCAAGACCGTATTCAAAACCGTCGGCAAAGCGGGTGGAGGCGTTGACCATGACGGAAGAGGAATCCACTTCGCGCAGAAAACGCATGGCGCGCGTGTAGTTCTCGGTGACGATGGCTTCGGTGTGCCCGGAACTCCAGGTGTTGATGTGGGTAATGGCCTCATCCAACCCAGCGACAATTTTGACCGCAATGATCGGAGCCAGATATTCCTCGCCCCAGTCTTCTTCCCGTGCGGCGACAAGCTTTGCATCGGGGATGCCCGCTTGGCGCAACAGGGCGAGCGATTCTTCGCAACAGCGCATTTCCACGCCTTTGGCGGCCAGTGCAGCGGCGGTTTCCGGCAGCGCCGATGCCGCGGCCCCGCGCGCGACGAGGAGCGTTTCAACGGTGTTGCAGACGCCGTAGCGTTGAGTTTTGGCGTTTTCGACGATGGGCACGATCTTTTGGGGATCGGCTTCATCATCGATATACACGTGACAGTTGCCGTCGAGGTGCTTGATGACCGGCACGCGCGCCTCCTCCGAGATGCGCGCGATTAGCCCCTTGCCGCCGCGCGGAACGATCACGTCGACGAACTCCGGCATCGTGATAAGCGCGCCGACCGCCGCACGGTCGGTGGTATCGACGACCTGTACGGATGTGGTGGGCAGCCCGGCTGCGGCCAGCCCGGTCTGGACGCAGGCGGCAATGGCGCGGTTGGATTCGATGGCTTCACTACCGCCACGCAGAATCGCGGCGTTGCCCGCTTTCAGGCAAAGCGCGGCGGCGTCGGCCGTTACGCTGGGGCGCGCTTCGTAGATGATGCCGATCACGCCGAGCGGCACGCGCATCTTGCCGACCTGGATACCCGAGGGGCGACGGCGGACATCGGTGATTTCTCCCACCGGGTCGGGAAGCGAGGCGACCTGTTCAAGTCCGGCGGCCATGGCTTCGACGCCTTTTTCATTCAGGCTCAGGCGGTCGAGCATGGCCGGTTCCAGTCCGGCCTGTCGCGCCAGGGCGAGATCCCTGGCGTTGGCGGCAACCAGGGCGTCGCGCTGGCGGCGGATTTCTTCTGCCATGGCGATGAGCGCCGTATTCTTGGCTTCGGTGGAAGCTGCCGCAAGCACGCGCGACGCTTCGCGCGCCTGACGGCCCAGGGTGTGCATGAGGTGCTGAATGTCCATCTGGATGAGGGAGGCAGGAAGTAAAAATAGAATTATAGCTATTCAAATAAACATCTACCCTTCGGTTGTGCCGCCGGGCAGGGCCATGAATGCCATTGTTGCCGACTCTTTGAGCAAGTGAGACAAGGCATCACTTGGCGGCGAAGGCGCCTCAATGCCGTATCGAGGAATCCTCTGCCGAAAGGGGTGATTCAAATATTCGTTTGAGATCGCGCGTTACAAAGAGTGTCCTTCGCAACCACTCAAAAAAATCGGGGCTATTCTCCTTGGTGACGCAGGGTTTGGATGATTTCGCAGGATAGCCCCGTGATCTGCGCGACGTTCTCAGCAGGCATCCCGGTATCGAGCAGCTTGCGTGCTATTTCTTTCCGACCTTTTTCCTGCCCTTCCTCCAGACCTTCTTCTCTGCCTTCCATCCTCGCCGAACGCAATTGTGAAGCGGTATCCCTGCGCAGCTTCTCGCGTGAATCCGCGATCAGGCGCGCGCGCTCGTCCGCGTTGAGTTCCACCAGCTTGGCAACGGCCTTGCCTACTTGCGGGTTTTTTT
>Ga0209737_10001716_pt1 | contig 15529 bp, 15 predicted proteins | sample TergutCu122P3_FD_187284 | JGI IMG/M metagenome (GOLD analysis project Ga0209737, IMG submission 187284) | Cubitermes ugandensis P3 segment gut microbial communities from Kakamega Forest, Kenya - Cu122 P3 (SPAdes) (version 2) | ecosystem: Host-associated > Arthropoda: Insects > Digestive system...
ACGCGTAAGGCAAGGTTGCCTGTAGCGATGACCACCCCCACTGCGCGATCAATGCCGCAGCGAAGATCGACCACGCGTAGAGCACACCGAGCACGAGATTGAGAAGGACACCGGCGCACAGGACCAGGTACGCCTTTGCGGGAAGATGATCGTGCATGTTACTCCTGACGGTAGGTGGCCAAAAATCGCTTGAGACGCATGCCGACTTCAGCGAGCTGGTCGGTCTCGGGAAGATAGACGATACGGAAGTGATCGGGAGTCGGCCAGTTGAAACCGCCTCCATGCACCACCAGCACCTTCTCCGCCTTGAGGAAGTCATAGGCGAACCGCTCGTCATCGGTGATGTTGAAGCGGTCGGTATCGAGTTTGGGGAACACGTAGAGACCGGCAGCCGGGGTGACCGCGGTCAACCCCTCGATCTCATCGATGATGCGCATCGCACGGGCGCGCTGCTCGAAGATACGTCCTCCGGGCACGATCAGGTCATCGAGGCTCTGATGTCCCTCGAGTGCGGTCGCGATGATCGACTGACCGGGCACATTGCTGCACAGGCGCATGTTGGAGAGCATGTTGATGCCCTCGAGGTAGCCGCGCCGACCACCGGCACTTTTCTTGTCACCGGAGATGACCATCCACCCGCTGCGATATCCCGCCACGCGATGCGACTTGCTCAGTCCATTGAACGTGATGCACAGCACGTCAGGCGCCAAAGAGGCGATCGCGGTGTGCTGCTTACCATCGAACACCATGCGGTCATAGATCTCGTCTGAGAAGATGATGAGTCGATGCTCGCGTGCGATCTCGACCATCTGCTCGAGTACCTCGTCGGGATAGAGCGCACCGGTCGGATTGTTCGGGTTGATGACCACCAGCCCCTTCGTCTGGGGCGTGACCTTGCGTCTGATGTCGTCGATATCAGGCCACCAGTGGTTCTCCTCGTCGCAGCGGTAGTGGATCGGGGTGCCTCCTGCAAGCTTGGCGGTCGCCGTCCACAGCGGATAGTCCGGCATGGGGATGAGCATCTCGTCACCCTCGTCGAGCAACGCCTGCATACACAGGTTGATCAGCTCGCTGACCCCGTTGCCGGTATAGATATCACCGATCTCGACGTTCTCGATGCCCTTGCGCGCCGAATACGCGGCAATCGCTTCACGCGCATCACGCAACCCGCGCGAGTCGCTGTAACCTTGGGTATGGGGAAGCTGCTCGATCATATCGTCGAGCATGATCTGGGGAGCAGAGAATCCGAACGGCGCGGGATTACCGATATTGAGATGGATGATCTCCTCGCCACGGGCTTTCATGGCGGCGGCTTCATCGACGACCGGTCCTCTCACATCGTAGAGCACCCCGTCGAGTTTGGTGGATTTCTTGATCTTGCCCATGCGGCCTCCGATTCCGTGTAGACCATAGTATAGCCATCAACGCCACCGCAACGATACCCAAAGGCCGTTTCTCACGAATCTGTTGATTAAGGATTCTTCTGCGAATCGCTTTACATGGGTCACGTATGGTCTATATGATGGAGGCAGGTAGCGCTATCGATCGAGAACCCGGGAGGTCGGATATGAGCGAGAAGAGCAGCGTTGGACCAAGTACCGTCGATTGGGAGGAGCAACGACCCGCCTCCGTGAAACGACCCCGGAGCCGTGTCTGGCCGGTCGTGCTGGGCATACTTGCGGCGCTCGTCGTCTGTTCGTTGCTCTCGCTAGCCGTCACCTTCGGTATCATCGGTGTGATCGTCGACTTGATCGACTCCCCGACTGCGCGTCCGGTCACAACTATCGAGTTCGACGAATATGGGCGCGGGTACGGCATGCCCGACACGCGCGGATCACAGAGACGCGGGTGCGGCGAGTGTGGATGCTGCCCGTACGCCGGCGATCCCGGATCGGAGCGCGGGGATATCGAGTACTACTATGAGGGTGAGGAGGGCGCACTGCCCGGTGAGCGCCGCGGGCGCGTCATCATCGAGCTGGATGCAGAGGATATCAAAGAGCAACAGCGGTTCCGCAAGAACATGATGAACGAGGATACCGTCGAGGGCGAGATCTCGATTCCGATTCCGGCACCAGCACGATAGTGGCGAGATCAAGATGCAGTAAAAAGAATCCCGGTCGCCCGGGATTCTTTTTTCAACAACTATCTGAATGCCTGGAATTTAGATGCGATCCTTGCGGTCGTCGTCCTTCTTCTCAGCAACGAGCTTCTCGTCGATGATCTCTTTCTCGTGAACCTCGACCTCTGCGACCTCGTGACCCTCCTTGGTGCGGACACGGATCTTCTGCTCGGGAACCTTGATGTCCTTCTCATGCGTCTCAACGACGGGATGAGTCTCGACGTGCTCCTCGGTCAGGGTGATGTCCTCAGAGATCTCCTCGGTCTTGGGGACCATGCGGACGACCTCTTCTTTCACCTGAACGTTGGTGGTGTGCTCCTCGACCTTGGGGACCATGCGGACATGCTCCTCAGTCACGGTGACCTCCTCGACGTACTTCTCGACGACGGGGACTTGCTTGATGCGCTCCTTGACGACGGGGACCTTCTTCTCAGTGGTCTCGACGACAGGAACCTCAATGACCGTACGCTCGGTCACGGGGACCTCTTTCGTAATGGTCTCGACAACCGGCATGGTCGTCACTTTCTTTCCGGTAATAGGCACGACCTTCGTGTCCTTCTTCACTTCGGTGACCTCGTCGATCTCAGTCTCGGTCATGGACAGACCCTTGGTGCCCTTGGCAACCTCGGTGACCTGATCGATGGCTGAACCCTCGAGCTCGACAGCGACGGAAGTCTCACTGCGCTCCATCTCGACACCGACGACGTCCTCCTCGAGAACGACTGCCTCCTTGGCCTCTGCCCTGGCGACAACGCCTTTGTCAATCACTTCTTCCTTCTCGGCAATTACCTTGCCACGTACGTCATCACGATCTTTCCGTACGTCATCACGATCTTTGTTAAACATTTCTTTCTCCTTCTCTTTGTCTTTCTTTTCTTGTTCGTTTCTGTCTAAAAACATCTTTCCGTTTTGACACCTCCTCAATATACTCTTGCCTGGCACGTCTGGAAGGGAAGAGGCGACACTGCACGCATCGCCCATAGTTCCGTCATATTTTCTACATCTTTGAGGACAGGTAATCTCGCAATACCGTTGTGGCATTTCTTGAAGCGTCCGCTGCTCCATGCAGGAGCGTCAGGTCTCCCTCCTGAGCAAGTCCGACGATTTGGCCGATCTCGGCTTGCACGAGGGTGTTGCTGTCAAGCTCTGCGAGGTATTTGGATTTGAAGTCGTCGAAACGATGGGGATCTGCTTCGAACTGTTTGTAGAGTTCCTCGGAGGGGGCGACGTCTTCGTACCAGGCGTGCATCTTGGCTTCATCGGGAGAGATGTCTGCCGGCCACGTTCGGTCGACCAGAATCCTCTTGCCGTCGGAATCTGACACCGGATCATGAATACACTTTACGTGCAATGCCATGGTGCACTCCTCTCGCTGGTAGGGATTGTGACCTCACTATAACAGAAGGACGTTGACAAACCGTAACAATACGATTATCGCCACACATTTCGCTCACATAATATATAAGCCTAATTGTCTATATATATGCCTGGTCTGATTGAGGCGTCCGGGCGCGCCTGATTCGAGGTGCTGGCTGGGTGTTCGCGCGCGGGTGTCGCACGGGCGAGTTATGGTGGTGTCCGAGCGTTCTTGCAGAGTAAGCAGGGGGCTGGGTAGGTGTTCACGCGCGGGTGTCGCGCGGGCAAGTTATGGTGCTACCCGGGTGTTCTCGGCGGAGTGATTACGGTGCTGTACGGGTGTTCTCGCACGGGTGATCATGGTGCTGTCCGGGTGTTATCGTACGGGTGATTGCGTTATAATGACTGCTCGTGGACAGATGCCAGCCTGGCGCAATTGGCAGCGCAACTGACTTGTAATCAGTAGGTTAGGAGTTCGAGTCTCCTGGCTGGCTCCACACCCAGTCATCCCTGGAAGGAGATACGATGAGTCTTTGGAACCCCACCGGCGAGAACGAAAGTGTTGAGGTCGGCACTGAGCCTGCAGCGCAGCCTGCCACAGAACCGATCGTCGCTGCTCCCGCTCCGACGGCCGCTCCCACTGCCACGCCCACGCCAGCTCCAGCCCCCACTGCCACTCCCACGCCAGCTCCAGCCCCCACCCCCACGCCCTATGCGCAGCCTGCCAAGAAGGACAACAAGAGACTGATCATCACGATAGCGGTGATTGTCGGTGCTCTGTTGCTGTGCTGCATCGTGGTGTCAGCCCTCGGAGGCTGTGCGGCGCTGTTGGGAGTCCTCAACTCAGCCGAAGGCGAGCTAAGCGATATCGTCAAGATCGACATCACCGATCCGACCGGTGGCGGCACCGATGAGATCTTCGACTATCAGGGAACCGGTGAGGTCAAGGTCATGAGATTCGGTGAGACCGTCTGGCTTGATTCGGTCAGCTTCACCGCTGAAGAGACCGTCGACGAGGCGGGCGAGCAGGTCATCGATATTCTGATCGAGAACACCTCGACCAAGGATTTCTACCTCCCTATCGAGTCGGCCGGAGAGAGCAACTGGACCGCGCAGGATGCCCAGGAGAACTGGCTTTCCTTCTCGTATACCGAGTGGGACCTCGGCTTCACCGAATCAACCGGCGGCTTGGTCAAGCCAGGCGAGGCCTACAGTCTGACGCTCAGGTTCAAGGATGCGGGCACCGGCGCGCGCACCACTGCCATCTTCGTGACGGCATCGCTGCTCGAACCCCTCGAAGGCGTGGGGTCGCTGGTGTGGTTGACACCCGAGTTCTACGACCTGTACCTCTCACAAACCCAGTAGCGCATGATGGACGAGCGAGATAAACGGACGTTACGCATCGCAGCGATGGTGATAGCCGGATTGATCCTGTGCGGTCTGTGCGGGATTTGTGGCGTCACCGGTGTCTCGGTGTTTCTGATCAACCAACTCGAACGGGATCGACCGATCTACGATGATTCCTACGACCAGGGATTGCCCCTACCTGATGAAGATGAGGGATTCGTGCCCGGTCATTATCTGACCGAGGTCGGCTTCGGCGAGTCGTTCGAGATCGACGGGCTTGAGATCACCTTCATCGACGAGGTGATGTTCGAGGGACGCGACCGTACAATCCTCTATGTTCCGATCGAGGTCAGGAATCTGGCCGATAGCCCGATCGACCTTGGTACTATCGGGTTCACCCAGACCGGACCGGACCGAAGCTACCTTGATGGCGACAGTCTGAAGATGGATGCGAGTTTCGCCCGCGCCGGAGTAGTGGCACCCGGCCAGACACTGCCCACCTTCTTCGCGTTTTCCAACGAGGGAGACGGCACCTATACCGTCGAATTCACCCATACGGTCTCACCGACGGGCACGATGGAGACCATTCGGGTCCTCTTACCGATTGCCCGTTGACCCGATCGACGCTCTGTGTGAAGGAACTCTCGATGACCACCGTCGAGGAGCTCCGACTCGCGCAAAAGATCGCCGAGGAACAAGGCTAGTAGATCTCAGAGCCCGTCTCGTCGAAGACGGCTGACATCTTGGAGCGCACCCGCTGGATCGCGCCGTCGACCGCCTTTGAGGTGATGCCCAGCTGCAGGGCGATCTCTGAATACGAGTATCCGCGGGCATACCCTCTCAACACCGACCGCTCACGCTCGGTCAGATCCCCCTCGATGAATGCCTTCAGACGCTTCGAGTATTCGGATGCGAGGACCCACTCCTCAGGGGTAAGCTCGCTCGAGTCGATCATGAACGGGGCGTTGCGGGACTCGACATCGTCATCGATCGATGCCGCTGAGGTGAGCGTTCCGTGCTTTTTGCTCGATTCGCTGCGCAATGCGCTGACCATCTCGTTTCGGATGCAGGTCGACGCATAGGTACGAAACAGGCTTCCTAGCCCGCCTCGATACGTGCGGATCGCCGCGAGCAGCCCGATGTAGCCATGCTGCATGAGGTCGTCTCGCGTGCCGATCGGCGAGAAGAGTCCCTCGCGATTGATGATGGTGACGACAAGGAAGGTGTAGCGCGAGACTAGCTCCCGCTCTGCCTGCAGATCACCGGCCTGGGCGCGTGCGACCAACGCCTCGTCGGAATCGGGACGCGCCACGTCTACCGGTTCCCGCTCAGGCGGTCGAGTGCCTCGCGCGCCTGCGGTGAGAGGCGGTCATCAAGACTCGAGCGCATCCCGTGGTGTCGGTTCTCGGACTGCCAGGTCTGGAAATCCTCCTTCATCTCCTCGCCGAACTCACGCGAGGATTTACGCATGACCGTTGAGCTCATGACCGTCCACTGGATGGTGGCATCGCTGGTTATCACCTCGACACGGTCACCGCGGTCGCGCGCCTCGTGCGACAGCTTCTCGATGACGCTGTCCGCCGAGCGCCCCGCAGGTGAGAAGATGACGGTGACTCCGATCCGGGTGGTCGGCTCGCCGGTCGAGGACGGGTTGTTCGCACCATCGAACACCACGGTGACCCGGGTGCTTGCGCTCACCAATGCCGCGACATCGCCGATGAGCACATCGCGTGCCTGGTCGAGGTCGCCGCGCTCCGAAAGCTCAAAGTAGGGCGCCGTCTGTCTAATGACGTTGTAGCCGTCTATGATGAGGTGGTGCATTGTCTGAGCCATTCGTAGGAAAGGACCGTGCATGCCTGCGCGACGTTGAGCGATCCGACTTCGCCTGACTGTGGCAGCTTGACCAGGAAATCGCATCTCTCCTGCGTCAGGCGCGCCAATCCCTCGCCCTCCGAGCCCATGACCAGGACCAGCCTACCGCGCAGGGGGGCATCCCAAGCGGTCTTCTCGGCGTGCTCGCTTGCGCCCGCGACCCAGAAGCCCTCGGCCTGGAGCCGTTCGATAGTCTGTGCCACGTTGGTCACCTGCACAAGCGGCAGATGGGCAAGGGCGCCGGCCGCCGCCTTCCACGCGGCGGGGGTGACCGAGACGCTTCGATTCTCGGGGACGATGACGCAAGCCGCTCCGACAACCTCGGCACTGCGTACGATAGCGCCCAGATTCCCGGGATCGCTGATATGGTCGAGCAGGATGATCAGCGCATCGCTGCTCTGCACTACTGCCGCGATTACCTCGTCGAGTGCGGCGAACGGAAACGACGCCATGTGCGCGACGACCCCCTGGTGCGCGTTGCGCTCACTGAGCTGGTCGAGCTCGGCGCGGGCGACATCGCTCACCTCGATGGCGTGCTCTTTGGCAAGCCTCCGTATCAGATCCAGCGACCGATCCTGTTTCGTGCCACGCGCAATCAGGATGCGCTGGATCGGAAGGTCGGCCTTCAACGCCTCGATGACGGCGTTGCGTCCTTCGATTGTCATGGTCTTCGCACTACCTCTTTTTTGCGGTCTCATCGTTTGGGGTCTCATCGTTTAGCCACCACCGTCAGGAAGCGGACTCTTTGCGCACGAGCCGTGCTCCTTGCGCCGTGTCCTCGATGACGTAGCCGAGCGCATCGATCTGGTCGCGAAGCGCATCGGCGCGCGGCCAGTCCTTCTCGGCACGCGCACGCTGGCGCAGTGCGAGAAGCTCCTCGACCGCATCGGGTGATTCATCCACCTGGCCCGCCTCATCGGGTAGCACGACGCCGAGCGCACCCAGTAGCTCCTCGATCGTCGATGCCGCCTGGGCGAGTAGCGTGCGATCGTCGCTGTCCAGGCTCTGCTCGTGTCTCTGGTGATAGGTGTTGGAGGTCTTGACGATCTCGAAGAGGACTCCCAGCGCGCCGGCGGTGTTGAAATCATCGTCCATCTCGGCGATGAAACGGGACTTCGCATCGTCAAGCGCCGCGCTGAACGCCTCCTTATCCTGTCTGTCGGCGCCGACCGTATCGGCGGTCGCCTGCGAGCCGATCCACCGGACGTTGCGCACGAACGTCGCGATCCGGTCCCAGGCGACGTGCGCTTCTCTGAGGCGCTCGTCGGAGAAATCGAGCGGACTGCGGTAATGGGTCTGCAACATGAACAGCCGTATCACCGACGCCGGGTATGCTTCAAGGACGTCTTTGAGCAGGGTGAAGTTGCCAAGCGACTTGCTCATCTTCTCACTGTTGATCTGCAGCATCCCGCCGTGCATCCAGTAGTTCGCGAACGCCGATCCGGTCGCCGCCTCGCTCTGGGCGATCTCGTTCTCGTGATGGGGAAACACCAGATCGACACCTCCGCCGTGGATGTCGAACGGCAGGCCGAGCTCACGCTCGCTCATAGCCGAGCACTCGATGTGCCACCCCGGACGCCCACGGCCCCACGGGCTGTCCCAGAACGGCTCACCGGGTTTGGCGGCTTTCCAGAGCGCGAAATCGAGCGGGTCGCGCTTTCGCTCGTCGACCTCGATACGGGCGCCGCTGCGCATCTCGTCGATGTCGCGCCCTGACAGTCTTCCGTATCCGGGGAAGCTGCGCACCGAGAAGTACACATCGCCGTCGACCGGATAGGCGTGTCCCGAATCGATGAGACGCCCGGTCAGGTCGATCATGTCATCGATCGTCTCGGTCGCCTTGGGGCGGATGTCGGGGTCGAGCACGCCGACCTCGCGCATCGCATCGATGAATGCCGTGGTGTATTCTTTCGCGACCTCGGTAGGCGTACGACCCTCCTCGTGCGAGCGGTTGATGATCTTGTCGTCGACGTCGGTGATGTTCTGGACGAACGTCACCTGGTATCCGCGCCACATCAGGTAGCGCCGGATGGTATCGAAGCTGATGAAGGTGCGCGCGTTTCCGATGTGGATGTGGTTATAGACCGTCGGGCCGCACGTGTAGATCGAGACCTCGCCAGCCGTGCGAGGCACGAACTGTTCCTTGCGACGTGTCATCGTGTTATAGAGCCTCAATTGTCTGCCTCGCCTTCACAATCGCGAACCGTTGAGCGGTTGCCACGGATACGACTTCGGGGAGTATCCGCTGAGACAGCGACCGAGGGGTCGCAGGCATCAAGGGACTGCGAGGGCGAAGCCGATCGGGAGAATCCTTCAGTCTGATTGTCCTGCCCAACCCGCCCCTCAAGCTGTGCGACCTGCACCTCGAGATCGGCGACACGTCCGGCGACGAAGCGGATCATATCGGTGACCGGATCGGGCAGATCCTCATGGCGGACCTGCTCGGCGTCCTGCTCGGTCGTGATCCGGGCACCGTCGCGCACGACGATCTTTCCGGGAACGCCGACCACGGTACAGTTCGGCGGGACCTCATAGATGACGACCGCGCCGGCGCCGACCTTGCTGTTTTCTCCGACGAGGATGTCGCCAAGAACGCTGGCACCGACACCGACCGTGACGTGGTCGCCTAGATCGGGATGGCGTTTGCCGGTCTTCTTACCGGTGCCGCCCAGTGTCACGCCCTGGAACAGGGTGACGTCGTCGCCGATGACGCTCGTCTCACCGATGACCACGCCCATCCCGTGATCGATGAAGAACCGCCGCCCGATGGTGGCGCCCGGATGGATCTCGATGCCGGTCAAGAACCGTGCGCATTGCGATCCCCACCGTGACAGCGTGCACAGTCCCGCCCGGCACAGCGCGTGGTTGATCCGATGCATCCACAGGGCATGGAGCCCCGGATAGTTGAGTATGACGTTGAGCGTCGAGCGACTGCACGCCGCCGGATCGCGTTGCTTGACGGTCTGTATGTCCTCGCGCATGCGCGCTAGCACGGAGTCGGCTCCGATCCGGTGTGCTCGAGCAGCGCGACGGCGTACGCCGCGATTCCCTCGCCCCTACCGGCGAATCCCAGGTGTTCGGTCGTGGTCGCCTTGATGCCGATAGTGTCCACGGCGATGCCGAGTACGGACGCGATCGTGGCGCGCATCCGATCACGATACGGCGAGAGCTTCGGTTCCTGGGCGACGATGACGCTGTCGATATCGACGATCCGAAAGCCCCGCTCCCAGACGAGCTTGGCTACCGAGGCGAGCAGATCGGCCGAATCGGCATCCTTGAAGGCGGTATCGGTATCGGGGAAGAGCTGCCCGATATCGCCGGCGCGCAAAGCGCCGATTAGGGCATCGCAGATCGCGTGGAGCACGACATCGGCATCGCTGTGACCATCAAGTCCCCGGTCATAGTCGATCTCGACTCCCCCCAATATGAGTTTTCGTCCTGCGGCGAACGCATGCACGTCATATCCCATGCCGATGCGCATCCTGGTTCCGTTCTCTCAGCGCCGCTTCAACGAATGCGACGTCTTCTGGTCCGGTCACTTTGATATTATCACGGGGCCCAAGGTATACGACGACCCGACCGGCAGCCTGCTCGACAAGCGACGCGTCGTCGGTGACCTCGCTATCAGAGAAGCGCGCGGTACTATACGCCTCAAGAAGGGTGTCGCGCCTAAAGATCTGCGGTGTCTGCACCGCCCAGTACTGCGCGCGGGGCGGCGTGTCGATGACGCGCATCCCGTCGATGTGCTTGATCGTGTCGCTGCACGGATGTCCGATGACCATGCCGTCGGCAGAAGGATCGGCGACGAACGCGTGGATCATCGCCTCCATCAGGGCCGGTGTGGCTAGGGGACGAGCGCCGTCGTGGATGAGCACTATCGGATTCGCCCTGGTCCGACTACGGTCGGCTCCCTCTCCGTAAAGCGCCTCTCTGTCAAGCGCCTCCCCGTCGGTCTTCTCCCTACCGAGCGCCTCTCCGTCAAGCGCCTCCCCGTCAAGCGCCTCAAGACCGTTGTACACCGAGTCGGCACGCGTCTTTCCGCCGGCGGCGAAGCTGAGGGGGGTATCGCCCGCAACACAGTCGGTCAAGGCGACCGCATACTCCTCGACACGTTGGGGGTCGCAGACGACGATGACCCTATCGACGCTTGGTACATCGCTGACCGCTTGGACCGCCCACCCTGCCAAAGGCCTGCCTGCCACGTCTAGGAGCTGCTTGCCCCTGCTTTGGCCGGTCGCCTCTCCCATGCGCGATCCGACTCCGCCGGCAGCGATTATCGCGACGACCTGATCAGTACCCACCATCTGGATGTCCTTGTCTTCGATGTCCGTTCATTGATGTCATGATAGCGAAGTGTCCGCTACCGGTCGAACAGCGCGACGCAGTGCTCGATCGTCGCATACGATTCGGCGTCGATCACTTTCTTGATGCCGAGCGCCTCGGCCTCCTTGATACGCAGCGCCGCTGCGGGAGCTGTCCTGATCGCCCCGGTGAGCGCGATCTCACCGAATGCAACCGCGTCGGCTGGCAGTGGCGTCGCTTTCAGCGCAGAGAGAAGCGCAAGTGCCAGGGGAAGGTCGAGCGCGGCTTCTCCCAGACGGATGCCCCCCGCGACACTGACGATGACATCGAGGTTGGCAAACGAGGCGCCGGCGCGACGCTCAAGTACCGCGATGACTTGGAGCAGTCGATTGGTATCGATACCGGTTGCAAGCCGGCGCGGCACCGGCAGGTAGCTGGGTGTGACCAGCGCCTGGATCTCGACCACCAGCGGACGCGACCCCTCTATCGTGGCGAACAGAGCACTGCCTGAGACGTTGTTGCCGCGCGCCTCGATGAACGCCTGACTGGCCGAGGCAACAGGGATCAGACCGGTCTGTCCCATCTCGAAGATGCCGATCTCGCCGGTCGGACCGAAACGGTTCTTTACCGTACGGATCAGGCGAAACGCATAATCGGCATCGCCCTCGAAATATAACACGGTGTCCACCATGTGCTCGAGGACCCGCGGCCCGGCAAGCGAGCCGTCCTTGGTCACATGGCCCACCAGAAGCGTCGTGATACCCCGCTCCTTCGCAATGCGCATCAGACGGGCTGTCGTCGCGCGCACCTGGCTGACCGAGCCTGGCGCACTCTCGACCTCGCTCTCACGCATGGTCTGGATCGAATCGATAATGATGATGTCGGGGTGGTGCTGGGATGCCGCACGCTCGACAAGCTCGCCGTCGGTCTGCGGAAGGAGCAGGATAGAGTCGGCATCGATTCCCAGACGCGCCGCGCGCAGTCCGATCTGGGCGGGCGACTCCTCGCCACAGACGTAGAGCACCGTTGCCCCTTGGGCGGCAAGCTGCGAGACGGCCTGAAGCAGGAGCGTCGATTTACCGACACCCGGCTCCCCGCCAAGCAATACGAGCGACCCTTCGACCAGACCACCGCCCAATACGCGGTCAAGCTCGGATAGCGCGGTGGGGATACGCGTGGGTTCATGGGTCTTGGCATCACCCAGTGAGGTCACCTCCGGGGCTAGACCGCCAACGCCGAGACCTCCGAGGGTGCCTGGAGGCGATCCTGCCCCCGCGATAGACTCCTCTTCCAGCGTGCCGAACGCACCGCATTCATTGCACCGTCCCTGCCAGCGGGGTGCTTGGGCACCACACTGCGTGCACCTCCAGATGCTTCGGGTCTTCGTCATCGGTCCGTACCGCCTTCTTGTCTCTTTATGCCGTACCAGTCCATCATACCTGCACCTCAGTACCAGCGTCTGTCGCAGGAGGGGTGCGGATCAGCCGGTCGCCTCGTCGTTTCCTGGAGACACGACTCGAGAGCTGGGCAGTCTGCCGACGACCGTCTCATCGGTCTCGACGACCGGTTTGACGATCTCGCCGGGTTTGGCCTTGCGGGCGAAGGCGAACGTCAGCTCATCCTTCTTCTCGTCGACCTTGATGATGCTGCCCGGCTTGAAGGTACCCCGCAGGATCTGCTCGCTTATAGTGTCCTCGATGTGGCGCTGTATCGCGCGGCGCAACGGACGCGCGCCGGACGCCTCATCGTCGGCTTGGCTTACCAGGAACGCGCGCGCCGCATCCGTCAGCTCGACCTTGAGCTCATGGGCGGCGAGACGCTGCTGGGTGAAGGTGATGAGCAGATCGACGATATCGACGAGCTGCTCTTGGGTCAACGTGTCGAACACGATGACCTCGTCGATACGGTTGAGCAGCTCGGGGCGGAACAGCTCCTTGAGCTCGCCCGTGACGTTGGCACGCATCAGGTCGGCATCGATGCCTTCTTGAGCCGGCGAGAAGCCGATACCCAGCGAGCGCTTGGCGATCTTGCGCGCTCCGATGTTGCTTGTCATGATCACGATCGTGTTGCGGAAATCGACCTTGCGCCCCTGACTGTCGGTGAGCCGTCCCTCCTCCAGTATCTGGAGAAGGACGTTGAACACATCAGGGTGAGCCTTCTCGATCTCATCGAAGAGGATTACGCTATAGGGGCGGCGGCGGATCTGCTCGGTCAACTGCCCGCCCTCATCGAAACCGATGTAGCCGGGAGGCGAGCCGATCAGACGCGAGACGCTGTGCTTCTCCATGTACTCGGACATGTCCAGCGACACGAGCGCACTCTGGTTGCCGAACACGACCTCGGCAAGCGCCTTGGCAAGCTCGGTCTTTCCGACACCGGACGGACCGAGGAATATGAACGATCCCGCAGGACGCAGCGGGTCCTTGAGGCCGGCGCGCGCGCGACGGATGGCACGGCTGACGACCTCGATGCCTTTGTCCTGGCCGATGACCCGTTTGTGCAGGTCATCCTCGAGGTTGAGTAGACGCGCCGACTCCTCGCTTGAGAGTTCTGCCACCGGGATTCCGGTCCACACGCTGAGCACCTCGGCGATCTCGACCGGGGTGACCGTCGTCTCGGCCTCCTCGCGCTTGGAACGCCACTCGTCGAACTGCTCACGCCGCTGTGCGGCCATCGCGCGTTCCTTGTCGCGCAGTTTGGCGGCCTGATCGTAGTTCCTCTCGGCGATCGCACTTTCCTTCTCGGCGACTATCCTCGCGATCTCCTCGTCGATGACACGGATATGATCGGGTATCGTCGCGTGTAGGATGCGCAGCTTCGCACCGGCTTCGTCCATCAGGTCGATCGCCTTGTCGGGCATGAACCGGTCAGAGATGTAGCGGTCGGCCAACGTGGCGGCTGACAGCAGCGCCTCGTCGGTATAGTTGACCAGATGGAACGCCTCGTATTTCTCGCGCAGTCCTTGCAGGATGCGCACGGTCTCGTCCAGGCTGGGCTCAGGCACCAGGATCGGCTGGAAACGTCGCTCGAGCGCCGAGTCCTTCTCGATGTACTTGCGGTACTCTCCGATCGTGGTCGCGCCGATGACACGCACCTCGCCGCGGGCGAGCGCGGGCTTGAGGATATTGGCGGCGTCCATCGAACCCTCGGCGCTACCGGCACCCACCATGGTGTGGAGCTCATCGATGAAGAGCACCACGTCGTTTCTCTTCTTGACCTCGTCAAGCACGCGGCGGATACGCTCCTCGAACTCGCCGCGGTATTTCGCGCCGGCGACCAGCCCGGTCAGATCCAACGTATAGAGCTGCTTGTCGGCCAGGGTCTCGGGAACGAGTCCGGCGGCGATGAGCTGCGCGATCCCCTCGACGATAGCGGTCTTCCCAACACCGGGCTCACCGATGAGCACGGGGTTGTTCTTGGTGCGGCGCGACAGGATCTGCACGACGCGGTCGATCTGGGCGGTGCGACCGATGACCGGATCGAGCTGTCCGTCGAGCGCGGCACGCGTCAGGTTGGAGCCGAACTCGTCGAGCATCGACATCTGGGCGCTGCGACGCGCTCCTGGACCTCCACCGGCGCGTGCCATCGTCAGGTATTGGACGATGCCGACCCGCACCTGCTCGAGGTTGATGCCCATCGCGGTGAGGACCTGCGCGCCCTTGCTGTTCGTCAGGCGGATGAGGCCAAGCAGGACATGCTCGGTCCCGATGTACTCGTGGCCGAACTGCGTCGCCTCGCGAAACGCGAAGTTCAGTACGATGTTCGCGTTTTCTGAGAACGGCACTTCCTCGGGTGCGATGCCGGACGTGCCTTGTGCGGCGAACAGTTCTCGCACCTTGTTGCGCAGCCCGTCGACCGTCATGCCGAAACTGGCCAATACCTCGCTGGCCACGCCTTCGGGTTCGCGGATCAACCCCAGCAGGAGGTGCTCGGTTCCCACGTACGGGCTGTCCATCAGCTTTGCCTCTTCGTGCGCATACCCAATGCTATGTCTGGCATGTATAGTAAATCTATCAAACATATTGTCACCCCCACGCGTTGTGTTCCCTACCAGTATACCGAGCACGCACGAAGTGTCCAGTATCTTGTGAAGGACATTCACAAAATGAATTGGATATGCTGACAAAGGAAATAAGTTACTAGGGCGTGTTGACACTACGCTCAACATCCATCTTTTGGCATATTTTACGCAACTTTTCGTTGAAAATTCTAGAAATACACCTGACGATTGTAGATTTGCTTTGCAAATCTTTATCAGCCGATTTATCTGGGAAAATCATCCTCAGGATAATTTCCTCTTCCCAGATAAACCTTCGAATTAACGAAAGTAAAATTGCTTTGCAATTTCTTATTCGCAGATTTAACAGGAAAAATCATCTACTAGATAATTTTCTTTAACCTGTTAAACCTTAATTTGCATAAAATATGCTCAAAAGCTAAACATTTCGGTTAGTGTCAACATACCCTAATCTATTTTCATACCTGATACAGTTGTACGTACCTGACTGATAAGACTCATTTTGTGGTTCCAGA
>Ga0209737_10001717_pt1 | contig 15524 bp, 15 predicted proteins | sample TergutCu122P3_FD_187284 | JGI IMG/M metagenome (GOLD analysis project Ga0209737, IMG submission 187284) | Cubitermes ugandensis P3 segment gut microbial communities from Kakamega Forest, Kenya - Cu122 P3 (SPAdes) (version 2) | ecosystem: Host-associated > Arthropoda: Insects > Digestive system...
ACTTCCAAGCCACCCCGGAACAGTGGAACGATCACACGCTGAACATGGTCTTTGGGGCATGGGAGCAGAACATCATTTACGGCATGGCCGACCGAGATCAGGAACGTCTGGCGTATTTTGCGGTAGCCGGAGGCGGTGTTCAGCCGGTCTACACTTTTGAAGAATTAGTTTTGGGCGGCATGGTCACGAACCGTGTCCTGTCCTTGCTTGGCCGGGGGTTGAATGCGGCTACGAAGTGGGAGGTGGTGGAGGTTGGGGCGAGCGCAAAGGCGGGAACGGGTATCAGTACCGCCGAAGGCATCGTGTACAACGGTTTGACTGGACCGGGGCCGCTCGGAAAAGATGTCGCCCTTACTTTTAGGAATGCCACCTACACACAAAAGGTTCTCGATACTGATCTCGTCCTTTATCGTGCCTACGGTGGAGAAGCCGGGAAGCTGAGCCCGTATTGGAGCCGTGTGGAACCTACTGGGCCGCTGCAAGCCCGCCTTGACAGTGCGCTGCTCCCAGAATGGGGGAATACAGCGACACAGACATCGATCATCAGAGTTCCGGCAGGAACGACTATCTACGAAGGAGCCGTGGCACCGCAGTCAACCTCTACGCTTTTCCTACCAGGAGGGGGAAATCAGGTCTATATCCCCAAGGTTGATCCTAAGTGGCTGATTAAAAAGTGAGGCGACAATGACATTCGAGCGGACAATAAGAAATTGGTTCGACAAGGAATGGGGTGGAAGCCTTATTCTTCCTGACGGATGGTTTGGTCGCCCATATGACAACCAGCACGCCCTCACGTCATGCGAAGAATCGGCGGGAAAGCTATCGCTAGGCTTGGATGATCACCTTCTCCTCACATTCTATGGGTTGTCGAATGTTGCATTGGAAGGACGCGATCTTGTCATTGGCCCCTTCATGCGCTTGTCGTTTGAAGCGCGTCCGTACGGGGGCGGTGTGGTTAAAAACAAGGAATACAACGGCGGAGCTGTGAAACTGGTGACAGCCCCCGGTTCGTAATCCGCGTCGGAAACAAGCGAAGACATGGGACAAATGGTGTCAGACCACGAATAATGACAATGGCGCGATGATGATGACATCCCCACTTCCCCGGCTCCTGTTTGTCCCATCCAACCGTCCAATAAGCAAAACCACCCCGGATGAAGCGCGTTTTTCGCTCACAAAAAGCCGCAAAACGATAAAAAATTCTGGCCGATCAGAGCAAAACCCCTCCGGTGAACAGCAGAATGGAAGTTTTTCCCCTAAAAACGCCCCCTCAAGCCGAACAAACCCGCCATCCGTGTGGACAGTGGTGATACACGAAAGGATCGAGACAAACGCCGGGAATCATCTTCGGATATAAAACCCCGTCAGCAACCCTTTCCACGCCTCAAAGTAGCTGACCCGTTTCGGTTTGACCGCATACGGATCGATCCCATCCCAAGCCTCGACGGGTGTTTGTCCGTCGAGATTCTCATGTGGGCGGACATGGTTATAAAAAAACAAAAACTGATCCAGCGCGCGTTGTAACCCTCGGGCATCGGCAACCTGCCAGCCATCGAGCGCTTGTTTCAACGTCCCGAAGAAGCGTTCGATCTTGCCATTCATCCACGGACAACCGAGGGCGGAGAACTGCTGACGGATACCGCAGAGTTGTAGCACCGGCCGAAACACAAAAGACTTGAAGACAGCCTCATTATCGGATTTCAAAGACTTGGGCTTTCCATACCGCCCGATGGCAAGAAACAAGTATCCGAGCAATGACCACGTGCATTTATTGGGCAGGGATTTCAGGCATAACACCCTTCTCGTGCCCTGATCCAGAATACCGAGGATGCTATGCACCTTTGCGCAAGCATCCTGCTTTCCGGTCAAATCCAGCGCCCATGCACGGTTAAGCTCAAAGCGCCTTGGCCTTCTGCGCCGCATGGCGCGTCTGACTTGCAACACTTCGTACTGGTGACTACGCACCGTATAAGCGACATAGGAACGCGACACCGACATGCCGCGATGTGCGTAGAGCCGATTGAACGAATGGGCGATCTTCGTGCAGCCGTAATGGGGGCACAGCGCCTTGATCCGGATCACGGCACTGATGACCCACAAGGGTTTTTTGCGGTTACGCCGCGCAGTGCAAGAAAACGGCTTTCGAGCGCCTGCACGATGCGAATAAGAATTTCTTCGCGGCACCCTAAACCACAAGAAGAGAAGCAGCGAGTACAAGGCAGCGCACAGGAACATCATGGGGACTGAAGGACTGACAACAGATTGAAGAGACACCAATTTACCCGCATACTCCGCATCAGGACAACGCCATACCCCCTTATGCCTTCGCACCGCCCCCTTACCCGCGCCATCGCCCTCGTCATTCAAGCTAAGGAAAACCTGACCCTTGCCGCCGGTCAAAACTTGGCGGCGCTGACCAACGAATATCACTACGAATACGCGCGTGGAGGAGATAGCGAGCGCCACGACATCGTCAATCGCTTAACCCAACAAAGCGCCACAGTCACAGGAAACAACGTCTCGTTGCTCTCCGGAGACGACATCACGCTCGTCTCCAGCCCGGCTGGCTGGAATGAAACGAAGTGGAATCCCAGCTTCAAGCGTTATCGGGAATTCAAAACGCTGGGATTACGCTACGCTTCATCCCAGCCTACACGTTCTACGACAACTTGATAATGACAGGAGAGTTCTCATGAAAAAACTTTTGTTGATTGCGTCGCTTTCCCTCTGTGGCTGCGCCCATCAGCCCCCGCCTATCGTTTCCTTCGACCTCCCTGAGAAGGCCCAATCCATATCCGTCGCGGTTGAAGATTTGCGCCCTGAGAACGAAAAGAAAAAGGAGGACGAGACTTTCAGCCTTTCGGTTGTGCGTGCTGGATACGGTATAACCAGAGTAGGCGATGAGACGACTTCTCCCCCCATTACAGACGTATTCCGCTGGATGGTGTTCGAGCGGTTGGGGGGAACAGAGAAAGACCTGAAAATATCCATACATCACATGGTGGTTTATCTGAATGCGAAGTCCAGAATGAGACGCCAGTCTGTCGGTGCCGGAATAGGAGTGCTTTTCGGTGGTGTAGGAATTCTTGCTGGCGCTAGCATTGGAGGCAATACAACTGCCTCGACCGTAAACATCAGCCAGTCATTGGTAGACCGGGAGCAGTTTGAGCGCAACAGCAGAGCAGAACCCCGCCACGCGTTTTACAGCAAGGAAGAGAACCCGGAGAATGCGCCGGTTTTCGTGACATATATTGATGCCACTGTCAATGGCAAACGCATCTTCGTCAGGACAATGGCACCGATCACTGCCCCTGAAGGGCAATTTGCATTTGTCCTTGCGGTCAAGGGAGCGATCCAGTATTGGCTGGATCAGTATTCCGATAGTCAGCCCGGTAAGCTGGAATGAAACGACGTAGAATCCCAGCTTCAAGCGTTACCGGGAATTCAAAACGCTGGGATTACGCTACGCTTCATCCCAGCCTACACGTGCTGCCGGCCAGCTACATTTCCTTAATCAATAGCAGCGTTTTCAAGGAGTTTCATCATGCCAAGAATCGCCATGACCCTCGCGGTTGCTTTAGTTTTTCTTTCGGGTTGCGCAGTCAACATGAAAGTGCCTGTCAAAGATCCGGTGCCATCGCCTACTACGTACAGCAAAACGACCGAAACCGAACCTGCGATTTTGGCGTTCAAGGACAATCGGAGCGAAAAGGACAAGGCAACACTTGTGTCTGGCCGGATTCCCATGCAGGTCGTTTACCACGACAAACCATTTGATGCAGTACCCTGGATTGCCCAGCACATCGTCAAGGAGATGGCAGCGCGCGGGCTACCCGTCACTCTGGGCGACGAACGAAGCAGCACCACCACCGTGGTGATCACGCGTGTCCATATTGAGAATCATCGCGTCAGCGGGTTTTCACCGTTCGTCACCTTCACTTCCGTGTGCGCCGATGTGCTGACTGATCGCGGACCGCAGCGCATCACGTCCTACATCAAACGGGGAAAAGTGCCGGTCTGGAGCTTCAATGAAGTTATTGATCCGACGTACAACGCTCCTCTGGAACTTGCGACGAAGGAACTCGCAGCCAAGTTGAACCAGTTGCTCTTTCGACAGGCCATTAGTGACGAAGATGTCAATGCGCTGATCCGCAAGATCGATCACGACGGCAACGCTGCCGATGCTTACCTTGATGTCTACCAGCTTGGCTTTGGTAACAACCCGCTTGCGGTATCCGAGTTGGTGAAGCTCAGTTCGCATGACAACGAGTACGTGCGCCTGGCTGCAATTTCGTCGCTTGGCATTCTGAAAGCGACCGATAAGTATGAGTTTTTGACCAGGATTTACGAGAACTCATCACTCATTTGGCAGGATCGGGCCATGGCCCTTAAGGCGATTGGTGATCTAGGAACTTCCGAATCACGTGCATACCTGGAGAAACAGCAGTCGCAACTTAAAGGTCGCAGTGACAAGGACGCCACCTGGACCAAGCAGATCATTGCTCTGTACTTGTGAGTGGGAGCCTAACGGCCCAGCGGACGGCTTTCCGCCGAGGCCCCCGAAATCAAAAACGCCGCTGAAAACTTTCAGCGGCGTTTTTTTATGCGTCGGAACGACAGACACGAACGCCCGTCGCCGATTTGTTTCAGAACCTGAACCCGGCCCCTATGAAGTACACCCCCGGGTTGATGTCTACGTCGACTTTTACATCCTCGTTGCCCAGTTTGGCCTTGGCTGTAGAGGATATTCCGAGCTTCCAGACAGCGGCATTCACGAACAGACGGTCAGTAAGCTTGTAGTCCATGCCAACCTGAGCCGCCAGACCAACGGAATTTTCCATCTTGAACTTGCTGAAGCCTTCTTGCTTGGCTTCATTACTGAGTTTCTCATCGAAGAACATGGTGTAGTTCACGCCGAGTCCAACGTAGGGTTGAAACGCGGATTTCGGATTGAGAAAGAAGAACTGGGCGCTGACCGTTGGCGGTAAATGCGAGACTTTGCCGAGATCGACTTTTTTGCCTCCTCCGAGATCCGCCTTGACCTTATGGGTAAACGGGGTAGCCGCCAGCACTTCGATGCCGAAGCGAGGCATGACCATGTAGGTAGCGGTCAGACCGAGCTGTGTATCGCTCTTCACGTCCACACTGGAGCCCGAAAGTTTCGTACCACCAACTTTGATTTTTGAACTGCTCGCATCCGGAGCAACATGAATGGCGCCAACGCGCAGAACCACTTCACCGGCTTCGTGCGCAACGGCAACACCGGACAGGGAAAGGGCAGCGATGGCAGCTGCGAAAACATGTTTACGCATTTGAAACCTCCATCGTCAAAGAAGAAATCGACTCAAAATTTGTAGCCGTGCCTTCGCGTAGCTCTTGAGGCAGTCTAACCATTTTCGATACGCATCGAGTGTTTTGCACATGAAAATGTGCTTCGGAGTGCGTCTTTACAACAAGGAATGAAAGACCCGTTATTCGGTCACGGATCGAGTGAATCAGGCCGGATCAGCGGGCTTCGCCAGGTCGACCATGGCGCGATGGAGGTAGTAGCCCATCGACCAGAGCGTGAGGGCGGCCGCAGCGTAGATCAGGATGCTGCCCATGGTATGCATGTGCATACCCAGCAAGGGCGCATCGAACAGCAACATCGGAATGGCGACCATCTGCGCCGTCGTCTTGAGCTTGCCGATCGTGGCCACCGCCACGCTCGCGGATTGCCCTTCCCGCGCCATCCATTCGCGCAGGGCCGAGATCGTGATTTCGCGCCCGATGATGATGATGGACACGATCATATCCACGCGATCGAGCTGAACCAGCATGATGAGCGAAGCGGCCACCATCAGCTTGTCCGCTACCGGATCGAGAAACGCGCCAAAGGCCGACATCTGCTTCAGCACACGGGCCAGATAGCCGTCCAGCCAGTCGGTAATGGCCGCGACAATGAAGAAGATGGTGGCAAGCAGGTTTTTTTGCGCCATGCACATCCAGGTGTCCGGCAGATAGAAGACGCCGATGAACACCGGTATCAGGGCGATACGGCCCCAGGTCAGTATGTTGGGAATGTTGATGTGCATGCCAGAACGCGATGGTTTCGCCTTGCTTTGACGGTTCAGTGCAGCGCGGAGTATATCTGTTCGGCCAGCTTGCGGTTAACTCCTTCGACGCGACACAGGTCTTCGATGGCGGCGGCGCGCACCCCATCCAGTCCGCCGAAGGCGGAGAGGAGCGCCCGACGGCGCGCGGGGCCGACGCCGGGAATGTCTTCCAGCTTCGAGCCAAGCCTCGCTTTGCCGCGTCGGGCGCGATGGCCGGTCACGGCAAAACGGTGCGCCTCGTCGCGAATTTCAATCACCAGATGCAATGCCGGGGATTGCCCGCCAAGCGCCACACTTTCGCGTCCGTCCGGGAAAATCAGCGTTTCCAGCCCCGGCTTACGCCCTTCTCCCTTGGCAACGCCCACGATATTGATCGCGTCCAGCCCGAGTTCGGACAGGATGGCCTGTGCCGCGCTCACCTGCCCGCGTCCGCCGTCGATGAGAATGAGGTCGGGACAAACGCCCTCCCCGTCCGCAACCCGGCCATAGCGCCGCTCGAGCGCCTGACGCATGGCGGCAAAATCGTCGCCCGGCGTGATGCCGCTGATGTTGTAGCGCCGGTATTCGCCGGGCTTCATCGCGCCTTCGACGCACACCACGCAGGAGGCCACAGTGGCCTCCCCCATCGTGTGACTGATGTCGAAACACTCGATGCGCGCCGGAATCTCGGGCAGATCGAGCGCCTCGTGCAAGGCATGCAGCCGTTCTCCGGCGCGACTGGCAAGGCTCAACCGGGCTTCGATGGCCAGCCGGGCGTTTTTCTCCGCCATTTCCATCCAGGCTTTTTCGGCGGCATGACGCGCCCTGACGACGGGCGGCGGGCGTTCTGTGATTTCGGCAAGCGCCTCGCGCGCCAGGCCGGGATCGAGCGCAATCAGTACCCTTCCCGGCAGCGGATGCACGGCGTAGTGCTGTTCGATAAAGGCCGCCAGCCCGTCGCCCGCGTCCAGCACTGCCGCGCCACTGGGGAATTGAGGGCGATCCCCGAGATGACGACCGCCTCGCACCATCGCAATGTTGACACAGATCTGTCCGGACATTGCTATGGAAGCAATGATGTCGACGTCCTCGTCCTTGCGGCTGTCCGCAAACTGCCGATGCAGCACCGTTTGCAGCGCTCTGATCCGGTCCCGGCAAGCTGCCGCCTCCTCGAAGGCCAACCGCTCCGCCGCTGCCTGCATGCACGCGCCCAGATCGTCGATGACCTCGCTCGCCTGCCCGTCAAGGAAACGGCTTGCCAGATGCACATCATCGGCATAGGCATCACGATCAATTTCCGCCACACAGGGCGCGCTGCAACGCTTGATCTGCGCCAACAGGCAGGGTCGCGAGCGATTCTGGAACACGCTGTTCTCGCAGGTGCGCAGTCGGAAAGTCTTTTGCAGCAGTTGAATGCTCTCACGCACCGCGTGGGCGTTGGGAAACGGGCCGAAGTAGCGCGCGCCCCTGACGAAAGCTCCGCGATGGAAAGCGAGACGCGGGAATTCATCCCCCGACAGTTCGACGTAGGGGTAGCTCTTGTCGTCCCGGAACAGGATGTTGTAGCGCGGGGACAGGCTTTTGATGAGATTGTTTTCGAGAATCAGCGCCTCGGCTTCCGAGCGCGTCGGAGTGATGTCCACGCGCGCGATTTTCTCCACCATCATGGCGATGCGCGGGCTGGGCTGCCTGTTCCGGAAATAGCTCGACACCCGGCGCTTGAGATTCTTGGCCTTGCCCACGTAGAGCACATGCTCATCGGCATCGATCATGCGATAGACGCCCGGCGCGTCAGGCACCGTGCGCAGGAAGGCGCGCGCGTCGAACGTGTCCGAGTGTTCGCTCATCCCGGCCGCGTGGCGCCGATGGTCGCTGCGGCCATTGGCGAATGATCGGCGCTCTCCAGAGCCAGCACGGCCAGCGCCTTCTCGCGCGCTTGCACATAGGGCGGATGCTGCGCGAGTGCGAGCGGGTCGGCCAGCCACGGGTGCGGCGCAGGTATGGTCAGAGAAGCCAGACGAGCGCGGGTGGCATGATCGATTTCGGGCGTTCCCCGTTCCAGGAGTTCGGCAACGAGATCGGGACGATTGCACACCAGCCACATATCGCAACCCGCACGCGCCGCAGCCGCCACCCGCTCCACGACATCCCCGGCCACGAGCGCGCCTGCCATGTTGAGATCGTCGCTGAAGATGATTCCCTCGAAACCGAGCCGCTCACGCAGCACTTCCTTCAGCCAGAAAGAGGAAAAACCCGACGGCCCGGCCTGCCCCGGCTCGGCGTGCGGATAGATGACATGCGCGGGCATGACGCCGGCCAGTTGTTGCAGCAGTTCATGCCGGTACGGGGCCATGTCCTCGTTCCAGAGCGTGTCGAATGTGCGCTCATCGACCGGGATGTCGTGGTGCGAATCGGCCTCGACACAGCCATGCCCCGGAAAATGCTTGCCCACCGCGCCCATGCCCACTTCCTTCATGCCCGCCACGAGTGACAGGGCCAGCGCGGCCACCACCGCTGGATCACGGTGAAACGCGCGGTTGCCGATTGCGCGACTGCATCCGTAGTCGAGGTCGAGCACCGGCGTAAAGCTCAGATCGACGCCGTGCACGGCAAGTTCGGCGGCCAGCACGAATCCCACTGCGCGTGCCGCCGCCAACGCCTCGGCCTGATCGTGCGCCCACAAACTCCCGAGCGTGCGCATCGCAGGCAGTCGGGTGAAACCGTCCGTCCGGAAACGCTGCACCCGTCCGCCTTCGTGATCGACCGCGATGATGAGAGCGGGTGTGCGCAGGGCGCGAATTTCGCCGGTCAGCGCGCGCAATTGCGCGGAATCGGTGTAATTGCGCGCAAACAGGATCACGCCGCCGACCCGTGGATCGCACAGGCGTTCGCGTTCTTCATCGGTCAGGGTCAGACCGGCAACGTCGATCATCAACGCGCCGCGTGGTAACGAGACAGGAAAGGTGCGTGGGTTCATGTTTCTCCTCTACATTGGGCCACCCCTAGAGCGATTTTGGTTTAATTGCATGCATTTTTGCGCTGCTTGCCCCCATCCCAACCTTCCCCCGCAAGCGGGGGAAGGAGTTTCTCGCTTGCGGGGGGAAGGAGATTGATTCCCTCCCCCGCTTGCGAGGCGAAAGAGACTGATTCCCTCCCCCGCTTGCGGGGGAGGGTTGGGATGGGGGCAAACAGCGCAGGAACGTACATAACTAAACCAAAAATGCTCTAGCGGGCGGCGGAAATAGCGTCTGCCACATGCTCGATCACCGCAAAAGCAACGACATATTCCTTCTCGTCGGTCAGACTGAGACAGGCGCGCAGGGCGTTTGATTCCATATAGGTAGCAAGCGCCTCATCATAAGCGAAACCGGGACGACCCCGCTCGTCATGCTGCACGGCCAGCGCGCGCAGGGTTGCGGGCGGCGATATTCCGATGCCAAGCGCCTTGCCGAATGCTTCCTTGGCGGCGAAACGCTTGGCGAGAAACCGGGCCTGATCGCGGATGGCCTGCCATTCTCCCCACTCGGCTTCCGCCAGGATACGCTCGGCAAACGCTTCGCCGTGACGGTCGAGCGCCTTGCGCATCCTCGAGATTTGAACGATGTCGGTTCCGATGCCGTAGATCACGCCACCGTCTCCGCTTCGCGCATCAGGCGTTTCATCTCGCTCACTGCTGCGCGCAGGCCCACGAACACGGCGCGGCTCACGATGGCGTGTCCGATGTGCAACTCGCGCACCCCTTCGAGTGCGGCAATGGGCTGCACGTTGTAATAGTTGAGCGCATGCCCGGCATTGAAGCGCATTCCGGCAGCACGCACCGCCTCGCCCGCTGCGCGTATGCGGTCGAGCTCCAGACGCGCCGCATCGACGTCCCGCCCGCCCGTGTGAAAGGCGTGGGCATAGGGGCCGGTATGGATTTCGCACACGCGCGCGCCGATACGCGCAGCAGCATCGACCTGCGCCAGGTCGGCGTCGATGAACACGCTGGTGACAATTCCGGCATCGGTCAGACGGGCAACGCACTCACGCAGCCACGCTTCCCCGGCCACGATGTCGATGCCGCCCTCGGTCGTGACTTCCTGCCGTCCCTCGGGCACCAGCATCGCCATTTCCGGCTTGAGTCGGCAGGCGATGCCGATCATCTCGTCGGTAGCCGCCATTTCGAGATTCAGTTTGATCTGGGTCAGCTCACGGAGCCGCCGGACGTCATCGTCGCAGATATGGCGGCGATCTTCGCGCAAGTGGACGGTAATTCCATCCGCCCCGCCAAGATGGGCTTCCACTGCCGCCCAGACGGGATCAGGCTCCCAGGTACGCCGCGCCTGCCGCAAGGTGGCGACATGGTCGATATTGACACCAAGTTCGATCAAGGTTTTGCCCTCTTAAGTTTCTTCTACGCATTCGTGAGAAGACGCGGAAAATCATAACAGGGAAAGGCGCTTCAATTGAATGAGCCCCTCAACTCCTCAAACACCCGGCGAGACTGCAAGGACTGCCCGCCGAGATGATGATGGATGAGCACGCGCAGCAGATGCCCGGCTTCATGCAGGGTTTCAGCGCGGCTGAAATCGTTCGCGGCCAGATCGATGAGCGTCTGGCCATCGACGCGCACGCCGTCCGAGGTTTCCTGCGCCGCCGGCCACGGGCCGCGCTCGATGATGTAGAGGTAAGGTTCACCGGGCTGGAACGGTTGCCCGTTGCCGTCGGAGTCGAGCATCACGCCATAGCCCAGTTCGCGCAGCAGCATCAGCTCGAAGCGGCGCAATATCCTTGGCAGGCTTTCCCCCTGCCCGAGCGCGCCAATGGCCGACTCATAGGCCGCGAAGAGCGCCGGGTGCGGGTCTTCGCGTGCGGTCAGTTTCAACAGCAGTTCGTTGAGGTAGTAGGCGCAAAGCAGCGCCCGCCCCGCAAGCAGCGCCTGCGCGCCACGCCATTCGCCGCGCGTCAGGGTCTTGACCTCGCCGCCGCCCGACCAATCGAGCAGGAGCGGCTGAAACGCCATCAATACGCCGCGCAATTCCGACATCGGACGGCGCGCGCCCTTGGCAACCAGAGCAATGCGCCCGTGGTCGCGTGTAAAAACTTCGACGATCAAACTGGTTTCGCGCCACGGCAGGGTATGCAGTATCCAGGCGGGTTGCTGCGCAACGCGCTGCTTCAGGCTCACTCGTACCCCAGACTCTTGAGCGCGTGTTCGTTGTCGGCCCAGCCGCTTCTGACCTTGACCCAGGTTTCGAGAAAGACCTTGCCGTCGAAGAGCTTTTCCATCTCGACGCGCGCCTCGCTCGCGACCCGCTTCAACTTCTCGCCGCCCTTGCCGATGACGATGCCCTTGTGCGCGGGCCTGTTGACGATCACTGCGGCATGGATGCGCCGCAATCGTCCTTCGGTCTCGAATTTTTCAATCTCGACCGTCAGCCCGTAGGGCAATTCGTCGCCCAGGAGTCGGAAAAGTTTTTCGCGCAGGAATTCGGCGGCGAAAAACCGTTCTCCCCGGTCGGTGATCTCATCCGCGCCGTAGATCGGAGCGCCTTCCGGCAGGAGCGGCGCGGCAGCAGCGACCAGGGCATCACAATTGCGGCCATTCTCCGCCGAAACCGGAACGATCTCCGCAAATTCACGCAGATTCCGTATCTGGTCGATAAAAGGCAGCAGGCTGCTTTTGTCTTCGAGCCGGTCGACCTTGTTGATCACCAGCACTACACGGGTTTCCGCTGGAATCGCGTCGAGCGCCGCGCGATCCTCGTCACAGAAACGCCCGGCTTCGATCACGAAAAAAACCAGATCGACCCCATTCAACGCCTGGGACACTGCGCGATTCATTGCGCGGTTGAGCGCGTTGCCCCGCCGGGTCTGGAAACCGGGCGTGTCGACGAACACGAACTGGACATTGCCGTCGCTCAGAATGCCCGTCACCCGATGGCGGGTCGTCTGGGCCTTGCTCGACACGATGCTGATCTTCTGCCCGATCAGCCGGTTGAGCAGCGTCGATTTGCCCACGTTCGGGCGGCCTACGATGGCAACGAATCCGGCATGGCCGATTTCGGAGCCGGAAACGGAATCACTCATTTCGTTCACTTTTCACTTTCTCTCAACTGTACCAGCGCCAGTTCCGCCGAATGGCGTTCCGCCAGGCGTCGGCTGCTGCCACGGCCAACGGTGCGCAGGGAGAATTTCGGCACTTCGCAGGCCACCTCGAATTCCTGCGCATGCGCCTCGCCCAGCACACGGATCATCGAGTACGTCGGCAAGGCGATCTTGCGGCCCTGCAACCATTCCTGGAGCGCGGTCTTGGCGTCCTTGCCCGGCGCAGCAGGATCAACTTCTGCCAGCAACGGCTCGAACAGGCGATCGACCAGCGCGCGCGCCGCCTCGAAACCGGCATCGAGACAGACTGCCGCAATCAGGGCTTCCAGCGCGTCGGCCAGAATCGAAGGACGACGGAAACCACCCGAGCGCAATTCGCCCTCTCCCATGCGCAGGCAAGGGCCGAGATCGAGATTGGCCGCCACGCGGGCAAGCGCATCCTGGCACACCAGCGAGGCGCGCACCCTGGACAGTTCGCCTTCGCGCAGGTCGGGAAAACGTTTGAACAGCGCCATCGACATCGCGCAGTTGAGCACGCTGTCGCCGAGGAATTCAAATCGCTCGTTGTTGGGTTGACCGAAACTGCGGTGGGTCAGCGCCTGCGCAAGCAGGGTTGAATCGCCAAAGGCATGGCCGAGTTTGCGCTGCAAACGGTCAATGAATTCCGTCATTTACGGTTTTTCTTACTTGAAACCGTGAAATCGAACGACAGGCTGACGTTACCGAAAAGCGGCGCCTTGCGCTCGTATTCGATCTCGACCACGACCTGTCCGTTCTCTTTGCTGATCACGAGATCGCGCCCCTTGATCTCCTCGATGCTGTCGATGATGGCGCGGCGATCATAGCTTTGCCGCATCTCGGAGTCAGAAGCGCCGTTATTGCCTTCGTCAGCCACCAGGCCAATGATGCGCTGAAGCGCAAAATACTCCTTGTACGGCCCGATCATCCTGAACCCGACCAGCAACGCGCCTGCCAGCAGGAGCGCCATGAAAATCGTGCCAATCAGGCTGAGACCACGCTGACGGGATTTCATCACATTCACCCCCCGATCAATATCACCAGAAGCTGCCGATGCGCCCCAGATCGTTGAAATTGAACCAGATGAAGAATGCCCGACCGACGATATTTTCGTCCGGAACGAATCCCCACACCCGGCTGTCGGCGCTATTGTCACGATTGTCGCCCATGACCAGATAATGCCCAGCGGGGACTTTACAGCTGAAACCGCGCTCGTTATAGGCACAATTCTCCCGCAATGGATAATTCATCACGTCACGCACAAAAGCCGGGGCCTGCTGCTCGATCAGGATGTCATGTGCAACCTCGCCAAGCTTTTCGGTGTACCTTGGCGTGTGGTAGAGGCGGTCGGCGTGAAGATACTTGCCGGAATCCGTCGTCTCCACCTTCTCGCCGTTGATGATGAGGCTTTTTTCGACGTATTCGACCGTGTCGCCCGGCAGGCCCACCACCCGTTTGATATAGCTCTGCGACGGATCGCGCGGATAGCGGAAAACCATGACTTCGCCGCGCTTCGGCGTATTGATGTCGATGATCCGGGTGTTGATGATCGGCAGACGAATGCCGTAGGTGAACTTATTCACCGCAATGAAATCGCCTTCCAGCAGGGTCGGGATCATCGAGCCGGAAGGAATCTTGTAGGGTTCGACGACAAAGGAGCGCAAGCCGAAAACGATCAACACCACCGGAAAGAAAGCCGCCCCCCACTCCACCCACCAGGGCGAAGGCGCATCGGGCGCGCGGCGCGCACGGGCATAGAAGTAATCCGCGCACCACAGAACGCCGGTGACGAGCATCAGCACAAACAGGATCAGGGCAAAATCAACACTGGATAAATCCACGTCGTCTCCATTCAGTGAGTGACAGGGGGCGAAGCATCATGACGCGCTTCATTTTCCTTCATCGGTTCTCAGCACGGCAAGGAAAGCCTCTTGCGGGATTTCGACATTGCCGACCTGTTTCATGCGCTTCTTGCCCTCTTTCTGCTTTTCGAGCAGTTTTTTCTTGCGGGTGATGTCGCCGCCGTAACATTTTGCGAGCACGTTCTTGCGCATCGCCTTGATGGTTTCGCGAGAGATGATGTGCGAACCGATCGCCGCCTGCACGGGAACGTCGAACATCTGGCGCGGAATCAGCTTGCGCAATTTGGCGGCCAATTCCCGGCCACGATACTGGGCGCTGGAACGGTGAACGATCACCGAGAGCGCATCGACCTTCTCGCCCGCCACCATCATGTCGAGCTTGACGAGATCCGCCGAACGGTATTCCTTGAACTCGTAATCCAATGAGGCGTAGCCGCGCGACACCGATTTCAGCTTGTCGAAGAAATCCATGACCACTTCGCTCATCGGCAATTCATAAATGAGCTGCACCTGTCGGCCGTGGTAGCGCATGTCCACCTGGGAACCGCGCTTCTGGTTACACAGCGTGAGAACCGGGCCGACGAATTCCTGCGGCATGAAGATCGTCACGGTGATGATCGGCTCGAGGATGTCCTGATACTTGCCGGGTTCGGGCAGTTTGGCCGGATTTTCGACGTGAATGATCTCTCCGCTGTTGAGCACGACCTCATAGACCACCGTCGGCGCGGTGGTGATGAGATCCATGTCGAATTCCCGCTCCAGCCGCTCCTGCACGATATCCATGTGCAGCAGCCCCAGAAAACCGCAGCGGAAACCGAATCCCAGCGCCTGGGAAACCTCCGGCTCGAAATGCAGCGAGGCATCATTCAAGCGCAACTTTTCGAGGGAATCGCGCAACTGGTCGTACTCGGAGGATTCCACCGGGTACAGCCCGGCGAAAACCTGCGGCTTGATTTCCTTGAATCCCGGCAGCGGCGCATCCGCTGGACGAGTCGCCAGCGTCACCGTATCGCCCACCCGCGCCGCTTCCAGTTCCTTGATGCCTGCAATAACGAAACCCACTTCACCGGCGGCAAGCTGTGGGCGTTCGACCGAGCGCGGAGTGAAGACGCCGACCTGATCGCACGGATACTGCGCGCCGGTCGACATCAGCAAAATACGATCCTTCACCCGCAGCACGCCATCGACCACCCGAACCAGCATGACCACGCCGACGTAGTTGTCGAACCAGGAGTCGATGATGAGCGCCTTCAGCGGCCCGTCGGGATTACCCTTGGGCGGCGGAATGCGGGCAATGATGGACTCGATCACGTCTTCGACGCCCAGGCCGGTCTTGGCCGAGCATTCGATGGCTTCCGACGCATCGACCCCGATGACGTCCTCGATCTCTTCGCGCGCGTTGTCGGGATCGGCCGCTGGCAGATCGATCTTGTTGAGCACCGGCACGACTTCCACATCCAGATCGAGCGCGGTGTAGCAGTTG
>Ga0209737_10001718_pt1 | contig 15522 bp, 9 predicted proteins | sample TergutCu122P3_FD_187284 | JGI IMG/M metagenome (GOLD analysis project Ga0209737, IMG submission 187284) | Cubitermes ugandensis P3 segment gut microbial communities from Kakamega Forest, Kenya - Cu122 P3 (SPAdes) (version 2) | ecosystem: Host-associated > Arthropoda: Insects > Digestive system >...
AGAATGTTCATGTTTTATTCGATAAGGAAAACGTTACCAATACGTTAGGAGAAATTTTAGCATCTTTAGGACTTAAGCAGTTAAGAATTGCAGAAACAGAAAAATACGCTCACGTAACTTTCTTTTTTTCAGGAGGTCGCGAAGAAGTTTTCGAAAATGAAGAAAGAATTCTTATTAATTCTCCAAAAATTGCCACGTATGATTTGAAACCTGAAATGAGCGCTTTTGAAGTAAAAGAGGCTGTTATTAAGGAAATTAAAAAAAATAAATTCGATTTTATCTGTCTTAACTTTGCAAACGGAGATATGGTGGGACATACAGGGGTTTATGATGCAATTTTAAAAGCAGTAAAAGCAGTAGATTGTTGTCTTAACGAAGTAATAGAAACAGCCAAAGATAATGGATATGACGTTGTTCTTATATCTGACCACGGAAATGCGGATTTTGCATTAAATGATGACAATTCGCCAAATACAGCACACTCGTTGAATCCTGTTCCATTTATCTGGGTTTCAGAACAAAACGGAAAAGTATTAGATGGAATACTTGCAGATGTTGCACCAACAATTCTTACACGTATGGGCATTAAAATTCCTGATGAAATGACAGGAAAATGTTTGATTGAATATGATTCAAATTGAAAATAAGATAATTAGCCTCGATATTTTTGAGCAGTATTTTTGCTGCAATTTATCTGTATGTAAAGGCTATTGTTGCGTTGAAGGTCAATCCGGTGCGCCGTTGGAAGATGAAGAAACAATTATTCTTGAAAAAATTTTTCCAGTAATAAAGCCATTTTTGCATGAAAGCGCTCAAAAAATAATTTCTGAAAAAGGAACATGGGAAACTGATTTTGAAAACGACAAAGTAACCCCGCTTATCAACGGAAATGAATGTGTTTATGTTTATTATGATGATGAAATTTGCAAATGCGCCATTGAAAAAGCCTATAACGAAAGATTAATTGACTTTAAAAAACCGATTTCTTGTCATCTTTATCCTATCCGAATATCTAAATATCAACACTTTGAAGCTTTTAATTACCATTCATGGTATGTTTGCAAGCCATGCAAAGAGGCAGCAAAAAATAAAAATATTCCGCTGTATCAGTTTTTAAAAGAACCAATTATACGTAAATATGGAAAAGAATTTTTTACAGAAATGGAAAAAGTTGCTAATGTTGTGTTAAATTTAAAATAACGCATATATTAATCTTTAACTACTTATCAATAAACTATTTCCTATTCACTATTAACTTAACACTAAATGTTTGAATAAAGAAAAAAATACATAAAAGATGAAAAAAACACTTTTTTGTTTAATTTTGTCATAAAAAAATAACATGGATAAAAATTTGTTAATAAACATTATTTGTCGAGACATCAAAGAAGTAGAGGCTTTATTTGATGACTTTACGCAAAAACCAGAAATTTCTAAAACCATTATTCAAATAGTAAAAAATAAGGTAAAAGTAATTTTTGATGAACTTGATTTATTAGAAAATCTTCTTGGTATTCAAGACGTTGCAGAAATTCCAATTACAAAGCGCCAAATCCCTATAATTGAAGAAACAGTGCCTCAGGAAATTTTCAAAACCCAAAGTCCCGAAAGAGTAGAAGATGTTTTTGAAATAGTCCCCCAAAAGGAAGAAACTAAAGAAACTACATCTAAACAATCTGAAAATAAGGATATTACATTAGGAGAAAAATTTTTACTAGAAAATCAATCTTTTTACGATACTTTAACACAAAAACCAGATATTTCAACAGCATCAAAATTGCAAGCACGTCCTGTAAAAAGCATAAAAAAAGCAATTGGAATCAACGACAGATTTTATTTTCAGCGAGAACTTTTTGATGGAGACTCAAAATTGTTCGATAAAATTGTAAATCAATTAGATGAGATTGATAATATCAAATCGGCTGAAGAATTTCTTCACACAAATTTTGATTGGGATGAAAACAATGAAGCATTTAAAATGTTTATGGAAATTGTTAGGAGGAAGTATTTGTGAAGAAACTTTTCCTCGTTCCCACCCCCATTGGAAACCTTGAAGATATGACTTTTAGGGCGGTTCGGGTTTTAAAAGAAGTTGATTTTATACTTGCTGAAGATACAAGAATAACTCGCACATTGTTAAATCATTACGGAATAGAAACAAAAATGATTTCTCACCATAAATTTAACGAACATATTTCTGTTGAGCGAATTATAGCACGAATCAAAGCAGGTGAAAAATTTGCATTAGTGTCTGATGCGGGAACTCCGGGCATTTCTGATCCTGGTTTTTTGCTTGTGTCTCACTGCATTCAGGCAGAAATTGAAGTTGAATGCCTTCCAGGCGCTTCGGCATTAATCCCTGCTATTGCTATTGCAGGACTCCCTAATGACAGATTTTGTTTTGAAGGATTTTTACCTCAAAAAAAAGGGCGTCAAAAAAGATTGCTTTCATTGCAAAATGAGACAAGGACGATAGTTTTTTATGAATCCCCACATCGTTTGTTAAAAACACTCCAACAAACCGCTGAATTTCTGGGCGGTGAGCGTAAAGCTGTAGTTTGCCGTGAAATCAGTAAATTCCACGAAGAAATTAAGCGCGGAACAATTAACTCTCTAAAAGAGTGGTATTTAAAAAATTCGCCGAAAGGAGAAATTGTTCTTTTAATTGAAGGACTTTAATTCTTGAACAGAAACTAAATTACCATTTTTGTCATAAGTTTCTGTTTTAACAGCGCCAACTCCTTTGCTATACCATGTATGAACCGTTCCCTCTGACTTGATTCCCATTATTGTAGAATTGGATTTTTGGGTAATTTTATGGCATTTAAAAGTTCCTGCTTCAACTTTAACATCTTCAATAGCAACACATTTAATATCAGTCATTATTACTGTGCAAGAAAGAAAACCAATTTTTACCCTTGCGCTTGTATTTTCAAGTACTTGTCCTACAGCAAGATTGGTCGGAATTTTCATTGCAGTACCGGTTGCCTCAACGTCATTTAGTCCATCAATAGTTCCGAACATTTCTTTCATATCAAGGTACATTACGCCATCTTTTACAACAACCTTAAAATTAAGATGTTGCGGGTTGTCTTTATTTGCTGGATTTCCTTTATCATTAAGGATTTCAGTTTGGTAATAAACGGCAAAAGCGTTTTTATCTCCTGTAATTGACTTGATTGTGTTTCGCGATTGAGAAACTACTTTACCTTTAGCGTCTTTGCTAACATAATGTTGCACAGAGCCTAATTTCATTGGAAAAAAAACAGATTCATTATTGGCAGGTGTGTAAGGATTATTACCCACTTCCGGGATTTCACGGTGCATGCTTGCTGCCAAAGCATCTGCTTCTTCTTGATTTCTTTGTGCTTCTTCGATTTTTTCGATTGCAATATTCAATCCCCTTTCTGCTTCTGCTTCACCTCTTGCGCGCTCTGCCTCTGCTTTTTCAAAAGCCTTATCTATCGCATTGCTGGCAGATTCTTCAGCTTTTTCTTCTGCCTTTTTTTCTACTGCATTTTCTACGCCTCGCTGTACTGCCCGATTTATTCTGTTAATTTGGGCATGTAAACTACAGCAAATCATTGATAATGAGATGACTGTAATAACTAATTTTGTTGTTTTCATGTTTCTATCATTTTTAAATTTACTCATTAAATAAAACGCAAAGATACAATTTTTTTTGAAAAATTTAGTTATTAAAAAAATAATGTAAGTTATATAGTCAATTAAAAAACAGTAATTAGTGTTAAGTTAATAGTTTATTGACAAGTAGTTAAAGATTAATATATTCGTCGCTTTAAATTTAACACAACATTAGTTTATTGACAAGACATTATATAAAAACAAATGCACCATTTTAAAATTAACTTAACACTAACTATAAAAATATGAAAAAATTATTGGTAATTTTAACGATTGCAATTCCAATGTGTTGGAACTGCACAACAGGTCCAAACAGGGCAGACCTGCACAAAATGAACGATTCTTTGTATCTTGCATCCATTCAAAAAGATATTCAATTAAATCAATTGATTGAAACTATTGGTGATATTGAAGAAAATTTGAGGATTATCAAAGAGAAAGAAAAAATAGTTTCTTTAAAAGCTGAAAAAGGTGATTATGAAGGCATTTCAAAGGAACAAATCAATGAAGACATAAATCTGATTTACGAATTAATGCTTGAAAACAAAAACAAAATTGAGGAACTCGAAAAACAATTGAAAAATGCAGGAGTAGAAAGAGGACGGCTTAATAAGTTGGTTGAAAGCCTTACACGTGAACTGAAAGAAAAAGGAGAAGAAATTGTCAGATTAAATGAAATGCTTATTGTAAAAAATGAGCAAATTGTCAAACTGAACGTAACTGTCAGCGATTTAACAGGTTCTTTAGCAAGCCTAAGTGAAAAAAACAGGCAAACTCAAGCAGAACTTGAAGCCACTAAAGATTTGCAAAATACTGCTTATTATGCAATTGGCACAAAAAAAGAGTTAAAAGACAGGAAAATAACTGACCGTAATGGTTTTCTGTTTTTTGGTGAAAAAAAGGTACTTCCTGATGGATTTGACAAGCAATATTTTCAAATAATTGATATAAGGAACACAAAATCAATTTCCATTTCAGGGAAAAAACCAAAATTACTAACCCGACATCCTAATAACAGTTATGAAATTGTGAATGAGGATAAAGGAAATTCGACGTTAAATATTCTTGATACTGAGATGTTTTGGAGCATTAACAAGTATTTAGTTGTTCAAGTAAATTGAAAAAATACAAACATCTTTTTTTCGACCTTGACCACACATTGTGGGATTTTGCTGTAAATGAAAAAAATACGTTACAGCAATTATATGAAAAACACAACCTTAACAGATTTTTTTCAACATTTGACAACTTTTTTGAAGTTTATTTGCCTGTTAATTTGGGGTTATGGAACGATTATCGTAATGGCATTATTACCAAAGAGATAGTAAAAATTAATCGTTTTTATGATACATTTCGCTCTGTCGGATATGAAGACGAAAAATTTGCTCAACAATTTGCAAATGAGTTTGTTGTTTTAAGCCCAATGCAAACAAAATTAATCCCTAACACATTAGAAGTACTTGATTATCTTTTTCTTAAATATAATATGCACATAATTACAAATGGATTTTGCGAAGTTCAGTATGTGAAATTGGAAAAGAGCGGATTACGTCCATATTTTAAACACATTTTTATTTCTGAAGAGATTGGGTATCAAAAGCCTGATGTTGAATTTTTCGATTATGCTATAAAAACAAGTAATGCTACTAAAAATGAGAGCCTTGTGATTGGCGACAACTTAGAAGTTGATATTCTTGGTTCAAAAAATTCAGGAATTGACCATGTTTATTATAATCCCGACAAAATTCCGCATGAAGAATTGATTTTCAAAGAAATATCTTCATTATTAGAATTGAAAACATTTTTGTAAAATTCATGCATATATTAATCTTTAATTACTTGTCAATAAACTTTTTACTATTCACTATGTCACGCAAAATTTATAACATATAACGGTTTTTATGGCACGCAGATGACGCAGATTTAACAGATGACCGCAGATTTTTATATTATCTGCGATTATTTGTTTGTGAACTCTGTGTTGAATAAAGACTTCAGCACAGAGGCACGGAGAACATAGAGTAACACAGAATTACTTTAAATATTAAATTTTAAATACTTTGTGCGCCTATTAACTATTAACTTAACAGTAGTATGAAACACCCATGACAAAAATAAAGAATTTTGACACACAAACAAATGATTATAATTCAATACATTAGAGTTAATTCGTGTAATTCGTGGATAAATATAAACAGATGAAAAACAATATTTTTTTTATTTTATTTGTAATCAGTATTAATGCGGGGTGCAGAGGTTCTGGTTTGTCAGAAAATAATGCAAGCAATGATTGGAAACTCTTTCGCGGGAATCCAGAACTGAGTGGCAGCGCTGACTTCCCTCTGCCTGAAAACCCTGTATTGATGTGGACATATAAAAGTGATTCAAGAACATCGTCATCACCGGTTGTAAATAATGGAGTTACATATTGGTGCGATAAAAGAGGTTTGGTAATTGGCATAGATATTAACGGAAACAAGGTTTTTGAATTTGACTTGCAAACAGCAGTAGAAGCAACTCCAATGATTTATGATTCAACTCTTTATATTGGAAGAATAGACGGTATTATGACTGCTATTTCTCTATCTAAACAGGAAATTGTATGGGATTTTGAAACATGGGGTCAAATTTGCGCTTCTGCAAATATTGCTGACTTTGCAGGAAAAAATGCAGTTGTTTTCGGAAGTTATGACAATTATCTTTACTGTATTGACGCTAAAAATGGTATAGAATTAAATCGCTTTGAATCAGGATATTATCTTAATGGCGCTGTTGCCATACACAATAATTGTGCTGTTTTTGGCGGTTGCGATGGCTGGTTACGAATTATTAACTGTAATAATGGAATTGCTTCAGATTCCTTAGAATTAGATACATATATACCTGCATCACCTGCAATTATTGATAATTTTTGTTATGTAGGAGACCATTCTGGCAATATTTATGAAATTCAGATTGAAAATGGAAAAGTTTTTAAGCATAAAAAATTAATATCAGTCAGCGATGATAACGGAAATAACGTTTCTGTGCCAGCCATTACTTCAAAAGCCGTTTATTTTCTGTCTCACGATCGCTATCTTTATTCAATTGACCGAAAAAGCGGTATTATTAATTGGAAATATTTGCTCAAAGGCAATACAGGTGAGAGTTCCCCTGTGATTTGCCACGACAAAATAATTGTTTGCACAAAATCAGGTATCATATCAATCATTGATGCCGAGAAAGGCAAACTCGTTTGGGAATACGATACCGGCGAACAAATTTTAGCATCTCCAGCAGTTATTAAAAATAACTTTTTTGTTCTAACTTCAAAAGGAACACTTTTTTGTTTTGGAAATTCTTAAACTCAAGTTTCCCACCTTTTGGTATTAAACCAAAGCGCTGAACAACATAGTGTTAAGTTAATAGTGAATAGTGAATAGTTTATTGACAAGTAGTTTAAGATTAATATATGCGTTATTTTAAATTTAATACAATAATAGTATGAATGATGCAAACTATAATCAAAAAAACAATCCGAAGAAAATTCTCCGGATTGTTCTGGTGTAATACCGCAATACGGTATTACTATGAAAGTTTTAAAACACATTAACTATTTTTTCACTACCTTTACCATTTCATTTCCAACTCTCACAAAATACACACCCGCAGGTAAATCAGAAATATCCAATACGATTTCCGATTTCCGATTTGCAATTTCCGTGTACCGTGTACCGTTCACAGTGTACCCAAATACATTTCGCCCTGAAACATCGTATATCTGAACATTCGTAATTTGTAATTCGTAATTTGTAATTCGTAATTGACCACTCGTTGGGTTTGGATATAACGTTATGGAATTTAGAACGTTAGATTTGATATTTTCATTATCGCAAGGTCCCATCTCTAACCATACAAAATCTGACTCGCTGTTCAAAGCACAAATTACTGTTACAGCCCATACATAACCTTCTTTGGGGTTAAAATCATCATCAACAAAATATTCTGTTGTAACTGTTGCAATTAAATCCCAGTTTCTGAAAATATTGTATGAAAATTCACCTTCTGCGGGCGCTTGCCAAGTTAAAATCGCCTTGCAATCATCTGTATATTCACCTTCAAAATTTTCAGCAGAGTAACATTCAAGAGGCGTACATCCATCTTCCAAAGTGAAACTTACTGCATCTGATTCTGCGTCTTCATCGCAAACTGCTGTTACTGACCACGTATGACCTGTTGAAAGGTCAAATCCTGAATCGATGTAAGTGTTTGCAGCGTGGTTTGCTTTGATAAGTATATCATCGCGATAGATGTTATAAAAAGGAGCAGTTACGGTAACATCGTCAATTGTAGTAAATATACCTTCCATCGACCGTGTGAAATTATGGAATCCAAGATAATAAGTTCCGGTTACGGTTGGCGTAAAAGTTACTGTAATTAATTCCCACTGTTCAACAGGCTCGTCAACGTTGTAATAAATCAAATTAGTCATACCTGCAACTGTTTGTGCTGTGCCGATTTTAACCTCTAATAAATCGTACTCAGCCCAATCTGCGTATCCGTGTATAATTGCCCAAAAACTGATTTCATAAACGGCGCCTGCTGTAAGCGTCATACCGGGGCTAAACAGCCAGGCATCATTATCGTCTTCAAACCAGGGTAATATACAACCAACGTGCTGGTCGCCTGCAAATGGTCCCTGTATGTAATCGTGATTCCATACTGCCCAATCTGAACCTGTTGGACTTAAATTTAGACGCACCCATCCGTTGGGAGTTTCGCCCACTGTTGAATCTTCAAAATCTTCAAAGAAAACAGTACCCTTTGATTTAGGCTTAACTGTTACAGGCTTGGTTGCTGTTGTATATTCTACAATCATTCTCTTTAACTCTTCTCTTGATACAGCGTTTTTATCTATATTTTTAAGAGGATTGACAATAGATTGTTTTGGCAATGTTTTGCTTTTAACCGGCGCATCCCAAGTTAAAACAGCGTTGCAATATTCAGTATATATAACCTCAAGGTTTGTTGGAGGGTTACATTCGTCGTCGCCAATAATATAAGGAGGCATAAATGTAACTGTTCCATAACGCTCGTCGTTGAATTTATCTCTGATAACGGTTCTAATCAGGTCTTCAGTTTGTTCTGGCACGCCCCAGTTGTTATTTTGAGCCATCACATCGTTGGGGTTATTGTTGAACAAATCGTACCACTGACCGCCGTTTCCGTTATTCGAAAAGATATTTTTACCAATATTATATTCAGGATGGTCTTGAGGAACGTCAATATTACCTATATTAGCAGTGGGACCTGCTGCATAAGTTGATGTATTACCAACAAGCGTTATTCCCCAATGGTGTCCCGAAATTATGTTTTCGGTAATCACAGCGTGTACATTTCCGGCTGAACCTGTAATATTTATTCCACTGCCTCCCATCATAGGATTTACTTCAACATTATTATCAATCAGCGTATTACCTTTGATTATTCCATTAATATTAGCGCCTGTAAAGGTAATACCATAACGGTTATCTTTCATATAATTATTTTCAACTAACGAATTTGTGGCAACTCCCAATAGTGAAGAAGTACTGACAGCGCCTACATTAGTGAAAGAGCGATTTCCGATGATAGTACAGCCAATAATTTTCGTAGTTTCTCCTGCTCGTGCTGGTCCAACGTTAATTTGCGGACGGTTTGTATTTTCGGTTACATTATTTTCGAGATAACAGTTAATAATTTCAAACGTACATCCAATATTAGCGGCTGAATTAAACGCCGAGCGAACATTGTTTGTAAAAGTTGAATTTTTCACAATCATCTTTCCTCTTGTGGTAGATATTGCACCGCTTGCCTGACTTGAAAAGTTATGATAACTCATTGTACAGTAATCCATTTCAAAGTCGGAATCAATTACGCGAATACCGCTTCCATAAGTAAAGGTAGCATTGTTCAAACGAACATAAGAGCCTTCTTCAACAAGAATTGTTGCATAATATTCACCTGTTGCATTATTTGTAAAAATTGCCTGATTTGGTGCATCTATTTCCCAACGCGAGCCATCAATTTTCAGAACCTTACCTGCAAATATTTTAACAGTAATGTCGCTATTTACAATAAGTGCATCTAATTCGCTGATAGTAACGTTTTCTCTCATCACATATATGTCGCCTACTTTTTTTACGGTACCATTTGAATGGGTAACAAGGTCGTCGAAAGTATATTCAAGAGCCGTGTTAGGCGTGATATAAGGTTGAGGAATTGGGTCGCAAGCAGTAAGCGATGCTTCAGCGGGTACCGATTCGCCGCCTGTTTCGCAAACAACTCTAACTGACCAAGTATGACCTACAGTAACATCAAAACTGCTATCGGTATATGTAGTTTCTGTATGGTTTGATTTTACAAGAACGTCATTACGGTAGATGTTGTATAAAATTTCGGACGGAGTTGAGCCGCCGGTTGTTACCATAACATCGTCAATAAGGGTGTCCAGTCCATCATACAAATAAGTAAAATCGTGAAATCCAAGATAGTAAGTACCTGATACTGTTGGTGTAAAATTATAAGTAATTTGTGTCCAGTCATTATAGTATCCGTTTGTAGTATGAAAAACAGAAATACTGCTATTTGTCATAGCATCAATTGTAGGCGATTGAGCAATTTTGACTTCAAATCTATTTCCATCTGTCGGGTTATAACCCATCATTGCCCAAAAACTGATTGTATATGTTTCTCCTGCTGTCATACTGATACCGGGGCTGAACATCCATGCATCTTTATCTTCTTCATCATCAAACCAGCAAGTAGCCCACTGCTCTCCGCTATATGCATTCCAATAAGAATCGTCCACAAACCACCACCAGCCGTAACCAATAGATGCTTCTGTCCATCCGTCAGGCAAATAGTAAACATTTGCATCTTCAAAATCTTCAAATAAAATTACACCTTTAGGGGCTGTCATTGTGGGTTTTGAATTTGCAGCGCGTGTCAATCTTTCAAGTCTTAAGTCGGCTTTTGATATTTTTTCGCTTCTAATATCTTTTTCTCCATTACGTTTATCAATATTACTATTGTGTGATAAAGGTTTAGAGATTCCTTTATTCGGCGCATCCCAAGTTAAAAGCGCTTCGCAGTCATCATTATACTCAACAACAAAATTAGTAACCGGGTCGCAATCTCCAAAAGGAATACATGCTTCCATTATTTTGATTGCAGAAAGCGACTCGCCACCCTCTGCGCAAGCAACTTTAACTTCCCATATATGACCTGAATAGGGGTCAAATCCCATATCGGTGTAGGTTGTTGCTGGATGATCTGCCTGAACAAGAGTTCCGTTGCGGTAGATATTGTATAAAATATCATCGTTTGAGTCATTTTCTGTTACTGAAATATCGTCAATAAGAATAAAATCTCCATCTCCCATTGGAGTAAACGAATGAAATCCTAAATAATAATTTCCGCTTGAAGCAGGCGTGAATGTTGCTGTAATTAGCGTCCATTCGGGTATATGAATTGTTGTATTATAGTATAGCGGAGTAACATTCATACTTGTTGAAGCAGCCGCATTTCCTATTTTTAACTCAAAATAATCAAACTCATCAGGAGGCCAACCCGGTAATTTTAACCAGAATGATATTGTATATTTTGTACCGGAAGTAAGATTAATGCCCGGACTAAATAACCAAACGTTTCGTACATGATTCCATCCACTATAAAAGTTGCCTGCACAGTAATTTCCCGAGTGAGGATAAACATCTTCATCTACATTAGGAGTAAGAATCCAGCCATCTGAATTTGAATTGTTTTCTTCAGTCCAAGCGCCTATTCCTCCTTCAAAGCCTTCTGAGAAAATTACATTTTTTGATAAATTATTAGCGCTTACCTGATTATTTTTTTCCGTATTGTTAGTAAATGGCGTGAAATTATAATCTCCTATAAGTGTCTTTGAAGTACGAGTTGTAGATTTTTTTACAGGATATGTTTGCAAATTTTGACTTTTCTTTGCAGGAGCATCCCAACTTAAAATCGCTTCACAATTGCCATTATATTCAACATCAAGATTGGTTGGCGCTTCACAGTCGCCTGTTTCTAAGGGACAAATTAAAAATTTAATATTTGCTTTTCGTTGCAACATGCTTTGAGTGCCTGCTGCGTCAGGCGGGTTTGCTGGATTAATGGTGGCGCTGCCATCCCAATAGTGGTTAATGCACTTCACGCCAGTAACATTGTAAGTATAGAAAGTGTTAGCAGTGCCATTACCGTTGTTTCCCTGTTGATTTAAAAATGCTACAACTATATTGCCGCCATTGTAAGTAAACGGCGTATGAAACGGAATTTCCAACCATTCATATTGAGAGATTGTACCCACAAGTTGCAGTTGTCCGGAAAATACTTCCTGCAAATTTTCATAAAGTTCCCAATCGGCATTATTTGCAAAGACGCTTTTTGTTGTATGTCCAATCCATACTGAAACATTATCTCTAACAAGGTCATTTCTAAGGCATTGCAACGATAGCGAAGTAATATATCCTCCTGAAACTCCTATTTCGGATTCTTCATAAATAATTTGGGTATAGTTATTACCATAATAGCAATTTATTGGAATCCAATACTGTGCAACATTTCCGTTGGGTGTACTATATTCTTCGCAATCGCTTGGATTTGTTGTTTTACATTCAGTTTTTACTTCGCTTACGGGGTCAGATTCTACGCCTGCTTCGCAAACAACCGTAATTTCCCACGTATGACCTGTATAAATGTCAAAACCAGAATCGGTGTAGGTTGTTTCTGTATGATTTGCTTTTACAAGAACTTCATTACGGTAGATGTTGTATAAAGTTTGGTTAGTTATTTCTGTTACTGCAATATTATCAATTGCGGTAAAAAGTCCTTCACAATCTGCTGTAAAGTTATGGAAACCAAGATAATAAGTTCCACTTATTGATGGAACAAAATTTACTGTAATCAGTTCCCAATCTTCAATACGTTCATCAATATTGTAATAAAGCAATTCGGTCATTCCTGCCACAGTTTGCGATGTGCCGATTTTTACTTCAAACTGGTCGTAATCCCAAGGGTAATCTCCGTGAATTATTGTCCAAAAACTGACTTCATAAGTTTTACCTGCTGTAAGATTCATTGCCGTGCTTATAAGCCATGCGTCATTATCATCTCCCATATCTGGGTATAAACAGGCAGCAAACTGTGCGCCTCCTCCTGCGTATGGGTCCCACTCAAAATCGTCCCAAACTTCCCATTGTTCGCCTGTTGGACTTAAATTAATTCCTACCCATCCATCAGGAATACCGTATAGTGGTGCATCTTCAAAATGTTCATAATAAACAAGATTTCTCGAATTTGGCTTAACTGTTTCGGGTTTTGTAACAGAAGCATATTTCATTATTTGCTTCTTCAGTTCTGCTTTAGATGAAATTTTGCTTTTATCAAATTTATCGGGATAAGAAGTTCTTAATACCTTTCCTTTTCCCGGCGCATCCCAAGTTAAAACCGCTTCGCAATCGTCATTATACGCAACGTTGAAGTTGGTAACGGGGTTGCAGTCGTCAGGCTGTTCAGCGTTCACAACCAAAACGTCATCAATCATCATTGTAAACATGTCGTTGTTGCCATAGTTGCGGAAAGCAATGTAAATATTCCCGCTATAGGCAGACAGGTCAAAAGTTCTTAATGCCCAATTAGGTTCTCCTACTGCAGCTGTAAGTGTTTCATCGTGAATCACAGTAAAATTTGCAGGTTCGGGAGTTGTTGTTGAAACCAAAACCTGATACTTTTCAGCAGGATATGCCCAGTTTGCTACTGCAACCCAATAAGTTAAAGTAGCGCCAGAAACATTTAGTTGAGGCGTAATCAACCAATTATTCGGGTTTACATTTCCTGGACCTGGAGGGTCAATCCATGAGCCAGAACCCACAGAATGAGCGCTATTATGTCCTGGCCATGTATATCCAGCGCCTGCACAGGTAATAGCCCACGTAAAGCCGTCTCCATCAACGTCAAGGTTAAACCATGTTGATGGAATTCCGCTTTCAAAACCTTCTGAAAGGATAATCGTTCTATTTGCAGGAACAACATATCCTTTTTCTCCAAATGCCTGAAATTCAGTATTCGATTTTTTTGTTTGCTGAACCGAATTTCTTGACATTTGAGCATTCAAATTCATAAAACATAGCGTCAAAACAAGCGCTATGCCAATTGTTTTGTTGATAAATTTTAACATAAAGTCTAAAAAATTTAAAAAACGTTATTAATTATTTTAAAAAAAATTTTGCGCAAATATAGAATTTTATTTTAATTTACATTATTCGGCATTATTTTGGCAAAAAGTTTTTTTTGAAAATACAAAAAACAAATTACTTTTGCGTTTTTAATGTGTTTAGTCAATTTATTTTAACATAATTATATGTCATTTAAAGTATTGTGTGGTAATTGTATTGAAGTATTGAAGCATATTGACAAAACGGTTGATATGACATTTTTGGATCCTCCGTTTAATCAGCAAAAAGAATACTCTTTGCATAATGATGATATGCCTGAAGAACAGTATTGGAAAATGATGAAAGATGTTTGTCAAAAAGTTTATGATGTAACGAATACAGGCGGTTGCATATATTTTATGCAACGTGAAAAAAATACTGAATTTGTTTTACGAACACTGCGAGAAACAGGTTGGAAATTTCAAAATCTAATCATTTGGAAAAAGCGAACATCTGCTGTTCCCGTTTTTGGAAAATATGGCAAACAGTACCAAATTCTTGCATACTCGGTAAAAGGAGAGCGTGCAAAAACGTTTCATCGTTTGAGAATTAATCCGCCGCTACCGGCTAATTATAAATATAATCGGGAAAATGGAATTTTTGTTACAGATGTTTGGGACGATATTCGCGAACTGACATCGGGGTATTTTGCAGGTGATGAAGCATTGCGAAAAGATGGTGGAGAACGGTTTCACAAACAACAAACATCGATTGCGCTGTTATTGCGGCTCATTTTGACTTCAACCAAAGTTGGGGATACAGTACTCGACCCATTTGCAGGAACAGGAACGACATTAGTTACTGCCATGCAACTTCAACGCCATTCGATAGGCGTTGAAATAGACCCAATTAATGTCGAATGTATTAATGATAGGTTGAAAAATATCAGGGAAGCAGATTTACTCCAAAAATATTATAAAGACTATATTTGTACTGAAAATCTTTCTTCTATTTGGGGAGGCGAATTAGAAGCCGTGTCAAAACCAAAACAACTAATACCGGAATTGTTTAAAGCAGTAAGTTAATGCATTCTATTTATCATTTTTTTGCACATTTAGTAAAGAATAAACACTTCTTTCAAACAGACACTCCGCTTTCGGATTTTCCATTTAAAAAAGAGATGCTTTCGTGTCAGAATAATGGAATTTTTCCCGATTTGTCTATTCGTGTTAATCGTTCAAACCCGCTCTTTACAGGAGGTGAATTGATTGAATTGAAAGATAGTAAAAGTTATACAGTTTCATCTTTTAATTCGACAATCCCATCAGGGACTAAGGAAATTTCAAAAATAATTAAGGGAACAAACAGTATTGTGAGGAAGCAAATGGAAGCAGTGGGAGACGATATTGAAAAATTGCGAGTGCGCGATGTTTTCTATTTAATTCGAGGAAGAAAAAGTAACAACATAAAGGTTGTTTTAATTCACGGAAATTTCTTTGAAACTGTAACATCAAGTAAACTTATCAGCCAATCGTTTGAACAAGTTTTAAAAGAAAGGATGCAAGAAAAAGGTGTAAATATTGAATCAGAAGTACAAGATTTATTGGTTGATTTATTCTCAATGCAAGAGAATTTTAGTAAGGTACGAAATGTGGATAAGGCATCTGTAAAACTCCGGTTTCGG
>Ga0209737_10001719_pt1 | contig 15509 bp, 11 predicted proteins | sample TergutCu122P3_FD_187284 | JGI IMG/M metagenome (GOLD analysis project Ga0209737, IMG submission 187284) | Cubitermes ugandensis P3 segment gut microbial communities from Kakamega Forest, Kenya - Cu122 P3 (SPAdes) (version 2) | ecosystem: Host-associated > Arthropoda: Insects > Digestive system...
CGGTAGGACAAGCAAGAATACATTGCACCGCATCGCAGGAAAAATCACAGGCCTGGGCGCGGGCATCGATGTAGGGCACGCCTATGCCATAGCCTTCGTCGATTTCGCCCAGCTTGATCGCGCTGACCGGGCAAACCTGAACGCATTGCCCGCATTTGATGCAGGAAGCAAGAAAATCCTTTTCATCGAGCGCCCCCGGCGGGCGCAAACGCTTGATCCAGCCCCGAATGACCGGCGCCACTCCCAGAAGCGAAGCGCCGATCACCCCGGCGAGCAATATTGCCGAACTGATGAATTTGCGCCGGGCGCGTTGCTGCCTGTCGGGACGCTTGCCGCCGGGAGGCTGATTCTGCTCTGATTCGTTCATGACGTACCCTCCCGCAGAGGCTTGTTGAAGAGCGGCCTGTCATCGCGCAGGATCAGGTGCGGCGAGGAAAACGGCGCCAGACGTTCGAGAAAATTGAGCAACTCCAGCACTGGCGAGGCACGAAAGAAAGTCGCCATCGGAAACTCCATCCAGATCTGATCCGCCCAGGCGTAAAACTCGTGCGGGGTATCGCCAATGGCGTCCTTATTGGCATCGAAGCCCTGGTAAGTGTCCCAATAGTTGCCTTCCCAGAGATTTTTGCTGGGATTGGCATCAGAGCGCACCCCATAACTCACATCGGTCAGATTGCCCTCGAAAATGTTGCCGGTGAGGTTGTTGCCGCCGGTCTCCGAATTGAACATGAGGCCTATGCCGTTGTAGGCAAAGCGGTTGCCGATGAATTCCACCGTCGTATCAGGCTCGAAAGGGGAAAGATCGGAACCCACGCCGACCCCGCAGTAAATGATCTCGTTGTTTTCAATCACCGTCCCGGAGGCTTCCTTGAAGCCGATCCCCATCCCGGTAGCTCCAGTCGAGTGCGAGATCAGGTTGCCGCGCGCTACCCCCCCTTTGGTATACATGAAATACACCCCCACCGCATTGTTCACAAAACTGTTGTTTTCGACTATGTTGTCATCAGCGAACATGAAATGAATGGAATAGCGGCTACGCTTGCCGATGTTGCCGCGATAGATATTGCGGTGCGAATACCAGGCCACCATGTCGCGCGAATCTACTACCTCATTGCCTTCGATCAGATTGTCATTGCTGTACCACAGGCGCAGACCATCGCCCCGCACCCCAAGGTCAAAGGGCTTGGAGCTGATGCGATTATTGCGCAGCACGCTACGGGAAGACTGCTTCAGGTCTATCCCGAACAGACAGTTGTCGGCGGTCACTTCCTCGATCACGTTGCGGTTGCCGCGTACATCGAGACAGGCATCATCGGTGTCGTGCGACCCTCCGGAACCGGTGAGACGCAAGCCGCGAATAACGGAATCATTGGCGTTTAAGGTCATCACCGTGCCTTTATCGCCCGCATCGATGGTGACCAGCCCGCCCCCTTCTATAGTAAGCGGTTTATTGATGGTCACTGGCCCCGCATAAATTCCCGGCGGAGGAACGAGGGTCGCGCCAGGCTCAGCCGCATCCACCAGATCCTGAAAGGGTTTCAGACCATGAATGCGGGCATCGCGCTCGAAGAGCATGTAGAAGGGCTTGGGGCGGTCGATGTTCACCCGCTGCATATCGCCGCTCTCTTTCCTGGCGCTAGAGCTATCGCTGACACTGTCGCCAAGAAATTCTATCTGCCCCAGCCCTCCCGGGGGATAGAGGAATGTCAGGCCAAGCGCCGCAAAAAGCAGAGCGCGAAAACTCGGTGATTTGGACACGTTGGACATGGAATCAGCCTATGACGAGCATTCATGCGGTTTGCAACTACCCTGAATCATAACAGGGATTCCCCGACACTAAGACGGTGTCGCAAAAGGTTTTTTTTGCAGGCCACATAGAGACTTTTGTCTCACGCGAAGACGCGAAGGCGCGAAGAAAGACTCCATAATTCCTGCGAGTTTCCGACGACAAATCCAAAAATAACAATGCCTTGCCTCTCTTCGCGTCTTCGCGCCTTCGCGTGCCATTTTTCTTGATTTCAAAGCAAGTACGCAGAACGATTGTGTTTTGCGGCAAGCTCCTAAGGTCGGGGAATCCAGATCAACTATTCTCGCTCAGGATACTCACGCAACTGTTTCCTACGAATCAGGAGCGCCAGCATCAAGGATACGAAAATCAACAGCAGCAAGGCATAACCCCAGGTCGGGTAGGAATAGGTGGAGAACTGCGCCACCTTGCCCTCGCCGAACACCGTAGGCATGAAGGGTTTTACCGTAAACGCCGCCCAGTCATGCAGGTTATGCCCGAAAAACCACAACCAACCGGAGTAGGTCACCAGAAAGTAGAGAGGCAGGAGCGCGGGAACGAGAGCCAGCAACAATTGGAAATTACGCCATTTTGCTACCCCAACCACCACGAAAACCATGCTCGCGATCAAGCCGAACATCGCCACCTGAGAAAGCAGGCGCACATTGTCGCCCCAGGAGGCAACGCGCTCTGGATCCTTGAAGAACCTGCCGGATTCATGCATGTAAACCTGGACATGCGCATCCAGCTTGCCGAGCATGAGCTGGTCGATGAGCATCCAGAGGGCGATCGCAGCAAAGCCTGCGCCAAGCAGGATCAACCTCGGATTGCGACGAGGCAGGGCGAACGCCAGAATCATCACCGCAAAAAAAGCAAAGAAGAACTTCGCCAGAGGACGCTCCACCGGGGCGCCGGTCTCGATCGGGAACATGCCGACGTAGTGATTGATGGTATTCATCTCATGTACGCAGTCCAGCCCCTTCGCGCCCACATCGATCCCTTTTTTCTCCGGGTTGAGAATGGGATTCCAGCGCTCGGTATCATGGGAGAGATCGCCCTGGATGATTTCGCCCGCCATCTGCGACCCCTTGCCCGCGACCTTGCAGCCGTTGGCAACCTTGTCGAAGTGGAAATGGATGCGAATGCCGTCCGGGAAAGCATCCGGCGGATAGTTGGGTGCGGTGAGCGACACCCACCAGATCGGCAAGAAATATGCGAGCACCAGCGCTGCCAATGCCGCCAGCGCCAAGAGAGCCACCAATCCGTTTTCGTTCTTCGTATTCATGTTTCCTTCCGCCGTTCCGTAACACCGACCATTTCGGCCAGGGATTCATCAATACATTCCTGGGAGCCTGAGATCCCAGGCGCTTCGTCCCGCTCAGGCGAGCCTCATGCCATGCTTGAGCGGGATCGGTATGCAAATCCTATTTTTTCGCGGCAGCTTTCGGCTTGCACATGGCGCCAGGCATTTTCAGGCTTGCCTGGTAGGCCGATATTGCTACCAGCATCTCATTGGTGTAGGGCTTGATGATCTTCACCATATCCGGGTTGGCGTTACGGCGATGACCGTCGCGGATCTCCGTCATCTGGCGCAGCAGGTATTTGTAATGCTGTCCGGCAATTACCGGATAGAACTTGGCCTTGTCGCCCTCGCCATTCTTGCCGTGGCACTCCAGACATTCCTTTTCATAGAGCGCCTTGCCCTTGGCGATTTGCACCTCTGCGTCCGCTCCTTCGTACTTGCCGTGGTCAAGAGGGATGCACAGGCTTTCGATGAACGCGGATACATCGGCGAGCTCCTGCGGATCGGTCAAAGTCACCGCAAAAGGATACATCGTCATGTTGTCGCGCAGACCCGCGCGAATATCGGCCATCTGCTTGATGAGCACCGTCGTATGCTGACCTGCGAGTTGGGGGAAGGTGCCGTCCGGTCGTCCCGCCCCGGAAGGCAGGTGACAAGCGCCGCAGACTTCATAGGCTTCCTCGCCGTTAACCTTGTCGCCCTTCAGCTTCAAGGCCTCGATTTTTTCGCCTTCCTGGGCGTTCCAGGTATAACCTTTACTTTCGATCCCCGATTTCTTTGGCGCCGGAGGGGCGGCGAAAGACACATTCATTGCCGCAGCAGCCGCCACTGACAAGGCAATAGATAAAAGAAACGTTTTCATAAAAACAAACCTCCGATTTAAATCCTCTCCCTAAAGGAGAGTAACGAGGCACAGAATAGATCGTGCCGACTTTTTCTGCGCCATACCGCCCGTACTTCTCCGGCAGTACTTGAATTCTCATTTGAGCGTTTCCAGCCATGCGGCCAATACCTTGATTTCCGCATCATTTACCAGATGCATGACCCCTTTCATCGCGGCTGCTTGCCCATTGGCGCGCGCCCCGCTCTTGATGTCCTTCATCTGTTGTTCGGCATAGGCCGCATTTTGCCCGGCAATCTTGGGATAACTGGGCAACAGCGCCTTGCCTCCTTTGGGTCCGTGGCAGGCGACACAGGTTTTTTCAGCATACAGCGTTGCCCCGTCAGCGGCGACAACCGTTAGCGGAAGCATGCACGCCCCCAGCGCGAATAAGGCTTGTTTCATCATGGCATTACCTCTTTTGTAAAGCACCCCCTATTCCCTCGTGCGTAGCCCAGCCAAAACCAGCGCACGAGGGGAGGGAGTTTCAGGAGTTACTTGACCTTCTTGGCGTTGTTCTGCTCAAGATAAGTCTTGGCGCGCAAACCAAGGTCGGCGGTCTTGACCTGATACTGCCAGACCTGCTCGGCCCACAGACAGGCGTTTTCCCAGTCCTTCTTGGCCGCTGCCGCTTCATGCTTGGCCTTGACGTCAGGAATCTTGCCAGCCTGGTCGAAGGCGTCCTCAACCATGGCGACCACATCCGGGAAGGCCTTGTAGTCGTAGCTGGTGATGATGCCTACCACCTGGTCGATCACCGCTTGCGTATCGGCGATCTTCTTCAACTGCGCCTGGTAATCCTTCTCGGTATAGTTGGCCTTGGCGATTCCCTTGGTTGCCGTCGGCTTCCAGCCCTTCGGTTTCACCAGGAGGAAGCCCTGCATTTCGAGGTGCAACGCGGAGCAGAATTCCGTACAGTAGTACGGATATACGCCTTCCTTATCCGCCTTGAACTTCACCGATGCGGTCTTGCCCGGCTCAAGCGACATGTGCACGTTGTAGGTCGAAACGGTAAAGCCGTGGGTTTCGTCCTGAGCGCGCTCGAGGTTGGTTATGGCAATCGTCACCTCGTCACCGACTTCAACCTCGATGATTTCCGGGGTGAAGTGGGAGCGAATCGCCGTACCGTATACCGTCACCTGATTGCCATTGCGCACGATCTTTTCCTCGCCTGCCTTGACCGCGAGCGGGTGCGTCTTGTCGGTGCGGCTGTTGGTACCTACCTTGTAGCGCACGCCCGGCTTCAGCTTGGAAGCCTCGATGGCTACGGCATAGTGCGGCTCACCCAGCGGCAAGGGCATGTCGTAGAGCAACTGCATCTTGTCATTGCTGATGTCGATCAACTGATGGTTCTGCGGATGCAGCGGTCCCACCGGGTTGAAACGGTCGATGGCGAGCTTGTTCAGCGCTACCAGGTAACGACCTTTCGGTTTGACGGAATCGCCTTCCATCGACATCAGGTGACCAATGTTGTAGTGCACCGAGAGTTTATCGAGTACCTTGCCCGCGCAGTAATCCCATTTGGCAACCTGGGAGTCGACATACAGCGAAGTGTAAGCAACACACGCCTTGTTATCGTACTGCGTATGCAGGGGTCCCAGACCCAGAGACACCTGGGTGTGCAGCGCATCCTTCATGCCGATCACCGGAATGCCGTACGGGTCTTTCGACTCGAATCTGCCAGCCTTGATCGCAGCCTGGATTTTTTCGAAGGAATAGACGGACACATGCGTATCGAGCTTGCCCGAGACGATGATGAACTTGCCATCAGGAGAGACATCGACGCCGTGCGGCGACTTCGGTTCGGGGATCAGGAACAGAATGCCTTCCTTGATCGCCGTTTCCATCGTCAGCACGTCATGGCCGTTGATCTTCTTTGCCTTGCCTTGTGCGACCAGCTCAGCAGCCTTCTTCCAGTTGACTACGTGCAGATAGTCCGTATCCTTGGCCGAACAACCGGCTTCGAATGGCGGGCGACCCTGCTCGATACCACCGACATAACGCTCGGAACAGAAGGAATTGGTGAAAGACCAACCGTCAGACGGACCCTTGCCGGCATCCGAGATGTCCTGCGAGTATGGCGGGAATTCTACCGAGAAGGACTTGGCCTTGTCTATCCGGCCTGCGTTGCGGTCGAACTTCCAGTAGGTGATCCCGCCGCGATACATCTCGTTGAAGTCTTCGAGCGGATAGAACTTCTTGTTTTCCAATGGCGCCGGGTACTGCGCAGTCTGGAACACATAGTCGGTATTGGGCGTCACGAACGCGCCGCCATGCTCCGACTTGAAGATCGGGTTCACCACGATCTGTTTGGTTTCGAAATCCCGCAGATCAATCACGGCGAGGCGCGGATTGGCCTTGTCATTGATGAACAGGAACTGCCCGTCGTATTCCCCGTTGGTCTCGGAAATAGCCGGGTGGTGGGTGTCACCCCAGGTAATGTCTTTCCCGTCGATCGCTCCTTCCTTCAGAATCGCTTTTGATTCCTCATCAAAGCCGTAGCCCTGCCAGGGTTCGGGCGTGAATACCGCGAGGTATTTCAGAATGCGCATCGAAGGAATGCCATAGACGATAATCTGTCCCGACTGCCCGCCGGAACTGAAGACCACGAACTCATCACGTTTCCCGGATGGCGTATACGTCTTGGCAGCCGCCAGAAGATCCTGCTGGCTTAGGCCTCGTCGCTTCAATACATCTTGCAGGGATTCAGGTGCGGCAAGAGCCCCCCCAACCCCGAATGCGGCCACCAGCAGAGCTGCTGTGGCCTTGACTATCAAGCTTTTCATCTTCTCCCTCCTTGGAACAATCCAATCGGATCAGATTGCCCTTCCCTCGACAAACATGTGTCCGCCATGCTCATCAAGTATTTGGCATATCTGCTTCATTTGACGCCATGTAGCGCGCCACAAACGTGGGGAATTACCAAATACCATAATTACCCACATTGGGATGAATTCTATGCAGCAATATCAGACAAAAAAAGGTGACAAAGCCTGATAAATGCACATGGAATTGTGGAGGGGGGGTATAGGAATATTCTGATGTGCTGCGCACGATCCTGCGGATAGCGATTGAAGAACCAACTCAACGATAGGCGCATGTAGGGGCGGCATTCTGCCGCCCACCGCGCCTGTAGATGCTGTAGGGGCGTTGCGCGCAACGCCCCTACATCGCCCAGCCTACGCAATCACTCGTCATTGTTTTCCCCACGGTTTCATTACGCTTGCGGGCGGATGATATCCGCCCCTACATGCATCTGCCGCCGAATCGGTTCTTCATCGCCGTGCGCAGCACCCGCCCCTACATGCGCCTGTCTTCAAGTCGGTTATTCATTGCCGTCTGCAAGACCCGTGCGCAGCACCGCAGCACCTAATCCAGCATCGGGGCATCGCTTTCGATCAGTTGATGCTGAATGGCGTAGCGGACAAGCTCGGCGGTATTGTTCAATCCCATCCGCGCCTGAATGGTTGCCTTGTGGGTACTGACGGTTTTTACGCTCAGCTTTAAGCGGCGGGCGATTTCGGAGACCCCCAGACCCTGGACGAGCATGAGGAAGATCTGGTAATTGCGGTCGGTCAAGCGCTTGTGGGGCAGTTGTTCCCGCTTGCCCTGAAGCATGTCGCGGGTAAGGCTTTCGGCTACATCCTGATTGATGAAAATGCCGCCGCTCACGATTTTGCGGATGGCATCGATCAGCAGGGTCTCGGCGTTATCCTTGCAGAGATAGCCGGATGCGCCCGCCTTCAGGGCGCGCACTGCGTAGATGTCTTCCTTGTACATGCTGAGGATGAGGATGGGGAGACGGGGAAACTCATCCTTGACCTGTTTGATGAGTTCGATCCCGCTCCGCCCGGGCATATTGAGGTCGAGCACGGCGGCATCCCATTGCCCGACGCGCAGTTGCGTAAGCGCCTCGGCGCTGTTGCTGGCCTCTCCGGCGACCACGATGTCGCCTGCTTCGGAGAGGATGTGCTTCAGGCCGGTACGCAGAATGTCATGGTCGTCGGCAATGAGTACGCGAATCATGATTGTTCTCCATCAGATAGATCGTCCTTCAAGGGGAGGATAACGGAAATGCGAACGCCGTTGCTGCCATCAACCTTCATTTCCCCACCCAGCATGTTCACCCGTTCGGACATGCCAAGCAAACCGAAGCCCTTTTTGGGAACTTGGGCTTTGAAACCGACGCCGTCATCAGCAATGAGGAGGTGCAGTTCGCCTTCGACCTCTTCCATGCGAATATCGGCATGGGTAGCGCGCGCGTGCCGGGAAATGTTGGTGAGCGACTCCTGAACCAGTCGGAAAACGGCTATGGCGCGGTCGGAGTCAAGCTCGTATTCGTCCCGATCCGCGTAAAAGGTGCAGTCGATGTCGCAGCGTTCCCCGAACTGCTTGATCAGGTGTTCGAGCGCGGCGCGCAAGCCAAGGACATCGAGCATCCCCGGACGCAAGCCTTCGGAGATGCGGCGCGTGGAAGCGATGGTGCGCTCCACCAGAGCGCGCGCGCTGTCGATGCGCTCGGTGCAGGCCTTGTCGGCAACCTTGCCGTCCTGCTCATGATTCTTGCGTAGCCAGCCAAGGTCGATGCGTAAGGCGGTGAGCGCCTGACCGAGTTCGTCGTGGAGTTCGCGGGCAATGGAGGTGCGCTCGCTCTCCCGCACGTTCTGCAGGAAGCGGGCAAGCTCGCGCAGACGCGCCTGCGATTCCTTGAGGGCGTTTCCGGCGCGGCGCAATTCCAGGGCGCGGCGGCGGGTAAGGAGATGGAGGAAGACAATTACGGCGAGACCCAGGAGCCAGATCGAGCCGTGCCAGAACTGGATGGTGCGCCAGGTGGGTTCCTGCGCTTCCCGGTAGGCATTGAGATCGATGGTAATGCTCGCGCCGCCGCGCAGCCCGCCCACCGGGACGAGGGTATCACGGTGACATTCCAGACATTCCTTTTCCATCTTCATGGGGAGCATGACGCGCATCAGGCCATGCCCCCGGGCATCTTTTGAAATCATCTCCGTGATGGAAGATGCGCCTTTCTCCAGTTCTTCCAGCGCTCTGGCTTCCCAATCGTCGGGTTTGTTGTCGCGGTTGCGCAGTTGTTTGGAGGTCAAGCGTTCATGGAACTCAGACTCTTTATTCGACATCCCCTGAATGGCCAGGAGGAGGTGCATGGGGGTGACCAGAACGAGCTTCAATTCTTCCCCGGAACGGTCGGATGCGGAAAAACGCTGCGCCTGTTCAAGCGTATCCAGAGTAAAGAGGAGGTCATCGCGGACAAAAATGCCCCCGACCGAAGAAGCCCATTCCCGCACGGCCATGTCTTTTTTCAGATTGGCAATGGCCGCGATGCGCGCCAGTTCAGAGGCGGTGTGGTTCAACTGTTCGCGTTGCAGGAAAAGAGAAGCCAGCACCAGCGCCGACCACACCAGCGCAAACAGTACGGCGCCCCTGAATCCGGCAATAGGACGAAAATCTCCATCCTTCATTTTCAGACATTGCTTGTTGAAATAGAGACACTCTGCGCCAGTTCGCCTTGCCAGTCAACCAGACAGGACTATCGCACTCTGCAAATAGATCCTGACACGCATAAATTTCACTGCATAAATTTCTTGCTAACCCTGCGTCTCTTGCCTATAATTCGCGTTTTTCCTTTTTTCAGGATTATCACATGGCCAACAGCGCACAAGCTCGTAAGCGCGCCCGTCAAACCGTCAAGCAACGCGCGCACAACTTCAGCCTGCGTTCCACCCTGCGTACCGCCATCAAGCGGACGCGGACGGCTATTGCCGCTGGCGACAAGGCAGCCGCCGAAATCGTTTTCCGTCAATCGATGTCCGTCATCGACCGTATCGCAGACAAGAATATCATCCACAAGAACAAGGCTGCCCGTCACAAGAGCCGCCTTTCTGCCCAGATCAAGGCTCTTGCTGCGGCATAAGCTCCCTGCTTCCCCAAAAAACGGCGCATCAGCGCCGTTTTTTTATGCGCCATTCTGCCCCTGCACATTCTGCCCCTCCCGCTTGACCCCGACTTTGTTTGATATTAAGATTCATTCTCATTTAGAACCCTTTCTGCTTTTCCAGAGAATCAGGAAGCAAGCCATGAATATCAGCTTCAAGGATTTACGGCCAGGGCAAAGCGCCAGGGTGACCGGTTTTGTCAGGGATATAGGCGATCATGCCTACCGAAAAAAACTGCTCGCCATGGGTCTTACGCGCGGCGCCGAGTTTCAGGTCATCCGCCTTGCGCCTCTGGGCGACCCGGTAGAAATCAGTCTGCGCGGCTTTCATTTGAGTCTGCGCAAGGACGAAGCCGCCGCCCTGAAAATCGAGCTTGATTGAGTCTGCCCGCGTCTGTAAACCATCATGACCTCTGCTTTTACCATCGCTCTTCTTGGCAATCCCAACTGTGGTAAAACCACGCTTTTCAATGCCCTAACCGGCTCCCGCCAGCAGGTCGGCAACTGGCCTGGGGTCACGGTCGAGAAAAAGAGCGGCGGCTTCTCCCACAAAGAGCAAAGGATCGAGGTCATCGACCTCCCCGGAACCTATGCGCTGGACGCCCTCCACAATGCCGCTCCCGATGAACAGATCACCCGTGATTTCATTCTTTCCGGTCAGGCTTCCCTGATCGTAAACATAGTCGACGCCTCCAATCTGGAACGCAACCTCTATCTCACCTGCCAGTTGCTGGAAATGCGAGCGCCGATGATTCTGGCGCTCAATATGTGCGACGCCGCCAAAGACAAAGGAATAACGATAGATGTCGCCGCGCTCTCCAGAGCCATTGGTTGTCCGGTAATCCCCCTGACGGCGACAAACAGCAAGGATGTCGAAGCCCTGAAAGACTGGCTGGCAGAGGCAGCCCCCACAACCTTCGCCCCTCCCGCCAATTCTCCCCACTTTCCGGAGGCACTGCTACAGGCCGCGCGGAATCTCGAAGCCATCATCGCCCCTGCCCTTCCCGCCTCTGTCCCTCCCCTCTGGGCGGCGACCCAGGCGCTTCAGGGTGATGGCGGCATCATGCACATGCTCCGACTCGATCGTGCCGGAGAAGAAGCAGTCGAACGGGAACGACAAAAAGCAGAAGAGGCGCTGCATGAAGAAATCGACATCGTCCTGGCAGATGCGCGCTATGCCTTCATCCACAATCTCCTTGCCGCCTCCTTGCGCCACGAGCGCCACGCCTTCTCCAACATTTCCGCGCTGATCGACCGGATTGCCCTGAACCGCGTTCTGGGAATTCCCGTCTTTCTCGCCATGATGTATCTGATGTTCATGTTCACCATCAATCTGGGCGGGGTGTTCATGAGCTTCTTCGACGCTCTGGCCGAACTCCTGTTCGTCAAGAGTACAAAACACCTTCTCATGCTCATCGCCGCCCCGGAATGGCTCTCTGTATTCATTGCCGACGGCATCGGCGGCGGCATCCAGACTGTTGCCGGGTTTATTCCCATCGTCGGCTTTCTCTTTCTCTTCCTCTCCTTTCTCGAATATTCCGGCTATATGGCGCGCGCCGCCTTCGTCATGGATCGCCTGATGCGCTTCATCGGTCTGCCGGGAAAATCATTCGTGCCGATGATCATCGGTTTCGGCTGCAACGTCCCGGCGGTGATGGCCAGCCGCACCCTGGAGAGCGAACGCGACCGCCTGCTGACCATGGCGATAACCCCCTTCATGTCCTGCGGAGCGCGCCTGCCGGTGTATTCCCTTTTTGCGGTTGCCTTTTTCCCCCAGGGCGGACAAAACCTCGTCTTCGCCATCTACCTGATCGGCATAGGCGCTGCCGTACTCACCGGCCTTCTCCTGCGCCGCACCCTGCTGCCGGGCAAGGCTACGCCCTTCATCATGGAATTGCCGCCTTATCATTTCCCCACCCTGCGTAGCGTGGCAATCCAAACCTGGAACCGCCTCTCCGGTTTCATCTTCGAGGCTGGCAAGATCATCGTGCCTATGGTGGTGGTATTGAATCTCCTGAGCTCCACCGGCACGGACGGCAGTTTCGGGCGACAAAACAGCGCCGATTCCATCCTCTCCAGCGTGAGCCGGGAAATTTCTCCCCTCTTTACCCCTCTGGGGATCACCGAAGAAAACTGGCCAGCGACCGTAGGGATCATCAGCGGCATAATGGCAAAAGAAGCCGTGGTCGGCGCCCTGAACACTCTTTATGCTCAGATGGCGAACGCCGAAAACGGCGAGCACGACCAAGAGGAGGATTTCAGCTTCCGCCAATCTCTTAAGGAAGTTTTCGCCAGCGTGCCGGAGGCTTTGGGTAAACTCAGCTTCAGCCCGCTTGCTGTAAGCGACGAAGAAGAAGAGATTGCGACCAACAACCTCAGCGTCATGTACTCCCTGTTTGGCTCTACTGCGGCTGCCTTTTCCTACATGTTGCTGATTTTGCTGTATTTTCCCTGCGTTGCCGTCCTGGGCGTCATCCGTCAGGAAGCCGGAGTTCGCTGGATGCTGTTCGTCGCCCTGTGGAATACGACCCTGGCATTTGGAATCGCTATCTTCTCCTATCAGGCGCTTACCTTTAGCCAACACCCGCTCGCCTCAACGCTTTGGCTTGCTGGTATTGCCGCATTTTTCCTTCTTGTCGTCCTTGGCATGAACCGCTACGGGAAGGTAAAAACGCCGCCGCCGTTGCCAAATCCATCAACATCATGTCATGGCAGTTGTACCGGATGTTCTTTTGCTGCTTCTCCTGCCATTTCCGTCTATCCTTCTTCTTTTCGCGGAAAAGAAGAGGAACAGCGTGAGCGATCATGATCTTGCCGCCTGGCGGCATTCCCACAATTTTCTCGATTCATATGACGACAGACGGCAACAACGCACGGTCTGGGTGGTCTGGCTTACTTTTTTCACCATGGTGGTGGAAATCGTATCCGGCTACCTTTTCGGCTCGATGGCGCTGCTCGCCGACGGCTGGCACATGGCTTCCCATGTTGCCGCCCTGGGACTTGCGGTATTTGCCTATCGCTATGCCCGCCTCCAGTCCAACAATGCCCGCTTTACCTTCGGCGCGGGCAAGGTAAGCGCCCTGGGCGGCTATTCCAGCGCCATTCTCCTCGCCCTCGTCGCCTTTCTGATGATGGGCGAATCACTGCACCGTCTCTATCAACCAGTCTCCATCGCCTATGGCGAGGCGTTGCTGGTCACTTTCGCCGGAATGATCGTCAATCTCATCTCCGTCTGGCTCCTGCGCGATGACGGCCATCACCACTGTCATGCAACAGGCGACGGGCATACTCACCAGCCAAGACATGACCATAATTTTCAGGGCGCGTTCATGCACGTTCTTGCCGATTTGATGACTTCGGTACTTGCCATCATCGCCCTGCTCGCGGGCTATTATCTCGGCTGGATCAGCCTCGATCCCCTGATTGGAATCGTGGGGGCATGCGTCATTCTTTATTGGGCGTTTGGTCTGCTCCGCGCTTCCGCCCGCACCCTGCTCGATGCCGAAGACCACTCCCAGCTAGCTCGCGCCATTACCCAAGCCCTAGAATCCAGACCGGATCACAAGGTGGTCGACCTCCATATCTGGCGGATCAGTCCGGCTACCTGCGGCTGCATCGTCTCTCTGGTCAGCCACCAGCCGGACAGCACGGAAAGCTACAAACGCCAGATCGCAACACTAGGACAACTCGCCCACATCACCGTAGAAATCAACCGCTGCGACTGCCCGGATACGCTCTAACAGGATGCCCAAAAAGTCATAAGCGCGTAGGCTGGGTTGAGCGCACCGCGCGAAACCCAGCATCGAGCGTAAAGCTGGGTTTCAGCTACGCTTCAACCCAGCCTACGCCAATCACTCGTCATTCAGCCCCCCGCAATTTCACACAGCTGGCGGGCGGCAGAATGCCGCCCCTACATCCATCTATAGCTGAATTGGTTCTTCAATTGCTGTCCGCAGGACCGGTTCTTCATCGCCATCCGCAGGATCGCAGCACTGGCATCAATATTGCTCGTTTAGTTGATCGGTAAAGAGAGTTGGGAGGCTGAAAATCGTCTTTTGCTCGTTCCTTCTCCCATGCAAGATGGCACAGAGTTTGTTGCGGCGGATAAGAAAAAGTCTCTGCTTCTTGCATTCTGATTTGAATCAAAGCCGCCCCAGGTAATAGAATCGGGGTTTTCGATTAGAATTGATGCCATGCGCTACATCTCGACCCGCGGACGCGCCCCCGCGCTTCCTTTCTGCGACATCCTTCTCGCCGGCCTTGCGCCGGACGGCGGGCTTTATCTTCCTGAATCCTATCCCCTAATCAGTCCCGAAGAACTGGCTTCCTGGCGCGGACTTTCCTATGCCAAACTCGCTTTTGCCATTCTTTCCAAATACATCGACGACATCCCTCCTGCCGACCTTGCCGCGTTGCTGGATAAAACCTACACCGCTGACACCTACCGCTTCGCCCGTCAGCCGGAACGCGCCCAAGAGATCACCCCGCTTGTCTGGCTGATCCCGGAAAAACTGGGCTTGCTCGAACTCTCCAACGGCCCCACGCTCGCCTTCAAGGACATGGCGATGCAGTTGCTTGGCAATCTCTTTGAATACGCGCTGGAAAAACAGAACGACTCGCTCAACATTCTGGGCGCGACTTCCGGCGATACCGGTTCCGCCGCTGAATACGCGATGCGCGGTAAGCGCCGCCTGAACGTATTCATGCTCTCCCCCCAGGGGCGGATGAGCGACTTTCAACGGGCGCAGATGTATTCCTTGCAGGATGCCAATATCCACAACATCGCCATAGACGGGATGTTCGACGACGCTCAGGACATGGTAAAAGCCGTCTCCAACGATGCCGCCTTCAAGGCCAAATACAGGATAGGCACGGTAAACTCCATCAACTGGGCACGGGTGCTGGCGCAGATCGTCTATTACTTCAAGGCCTATTTCGCCGCCACCAGCCACGAAGGGCAACAGGTTTCCTTTGCGGTGCCATCCGGCAATTTCGGCAACATCTGTGCCGGACATATCGCCCGCCAGATGGGGCTGCCCATTGCCCGCCTCATCCTCGCCACCAACGAGAATGACGTTCTCGACGAATTCTTCAAAACCGGCTGCTACCGTCCGCGCAGCGCCGCCCAAACCTTCGTCACTTCCAGCCCTTCGATGGACATCTCCAAGGCTTCCAATTTCGAGCGTTTCGTCTTCGATCTCGTCGGACGCGACCCGGAGGCGGTTTCTGCTCTGTGGCAGCGGATCGAGAAGGGAGAAGCCTTTGATCTTTCCCAAACTCCCCACTTTGCGAAACAGGCCGATTTCGCCTTTGTCTCCGGCAAAAGCCTGCACAGCGACCGGGTTGCCACTATCAAAATGGCACAGGCGCGTTTCGGCGCGACGATAGACCCGCACACCGCAGACGGCCTCAAGGTGGCGCTGGAAGTAACAGGGGATGGCAAGAACGAAGAGCCGGTCATCGTGCTGGAAACCGCCCAGGCCGCGAAATTCTCGGCTATCATAGAGGAAGCTCTTGGGCGCCCGCCTTCCTGCCCTGCGGAACTTGCCGGACTGGAGGCGCTCCCGCAAAAAGTACGCAATATGGCGGC
>Ga0209737_10001720_pt1 | contig 15499 bp, 11 predicted proteins | sample TergutCu122P3_FD_187284 | JGI IMG/M metagenome (GOLD analysis project Ga0209737, IMG submission 187284) | Cubitermes ugandensis P3 segment gut microbial communities from Kakamega Forest, Kenya - Cu122 P3 (SPAdes) (version 2) | ecosystem: Host-associated > Arthropoda: Insects > Digestive system...
CCTAATGTAGATAACTGTTGTACGTTTCTAAAATGGTGATAAAAGTAAAGTCCTCTGACCGCAACGAAGACGATTATGGGGTTGCAATGGCGACCCACCTTGAAGACAGTGTGCGTAATATCGACTTTTCTTTTCCAAGGCACGATGATGTCTGTGTCCAAAAAAGACTTCTGGTGGAGAACCACTCCAGAATCCAGTGGAAGAACCACTAGCAATCCCAGTATGGGTGGCCAACACAGACATCACCGCTGCATTTTCGCTGTGGGGGCGCAAGCAACCGATAGGTCTTGCGTCCCCTTGGGAGTAGCTCATTTTGACGGCGAGCTACCGTTTATCAGATGGAGGTTTCCGGCCCAGGTTATATACCTCTAGGCAATTGGTGCCAAACCACCGTGAACCTCCATCTCTTAAACCGTCAAAGCACTTTCCAGCACCCACAGGTCCGTACCGCGGACCTGTTTTCTTTGACTTTTTTCATATAGTTGTGCTAACTTCGTTTAGAAAACTTATGAAAAAATTAGTTATTGTTGAGTCGCCGGCGAAGGCAAAGACCATCGAGAAGTACCTTGGTAAGGATTTTAAGGTGTTGTCATCCATCGGGCATATTCGGCAAATTCCGCCCAAGGGCAACGATGCGATTGATATAAAAAACGGTTTTAAAGCCAAATACGAGATTGACCCAGAGAAGAAGAGGGTGGTTAGCGACCTACAAAAAGCCGCCAAGGGCGCCGAAGTTTGGTTGGCCACCGACCCCGACCGCGAGGGCGAAGCGATTGCTTGGCATTTAGCGGAAGTTTTAGATTTGCCAAAAAATACTAAACGAATTGTTTACCACGAAATCACTAAGGGCGCGGTGGAAGAAGCGGTGGCAAACCCGCGGACGATTGATATGGATTTGGTTGAAGCGCAACAGGCCAGGCAAAAGTTGGACCGAATTGTGGGTTATGAATTATCACCCGTTGTGTGGCGCAAAGTTCCGGGCGGGAAGTCGGCCGGACGTGTCCAATCGCCAGCGCTGAGACTTATTGTCGAGCGCGAAAGGGAGATTGAAAACTTCGAGAGCGAAGAATTATTTAAGGTAGAAGGAATTTTCAATTCCTGTCATCCTGGGCTTGTCCCAGGATCCAATGGAAAAGGTGTCGCTGAAAGCGACGAAAAAACTGATTGGACCCCGGAACAAGTCCGGGGTGACGAACAACTGGAAGCGAAGTTAAACACCGACTTCCCGGATGAGAAAGCAGCGCGCGACTTTTTGGAAGGACTTTTTGATGCAAAATATATCATATCTGATATAAATACTTCCCCTGGGATGCGAAACCCCGGTCCGCCGTTTACGACCAGCATGTTGCAACAGGAAGCCAACAGTAAATTCGGCTGGTCGGCTAGAACTACTATGAACGCTGCGCAGAAACTTTATCAATCGGGCAAAATCACTTACATGCGCACCGATTCGACCGCAATTAGTAACCAAGCACTCGGTTCAATCGGCAAATTTATTGAGAGTGAATATGGTAAGAAATACTTAAGAATTCGTCAGTTCAAGACCAAATCGGCCGGTGCCCAGGAAGCCCACGAAGCGATTCGACCGACTAACATCAGCATTGAATCTGTTGGTGGTGAGTATGAACAGAAATTATACGATTTGATTCGCCGTCGCACACTGGCATCACAGATGGCCGCCGCGGAAATTGAAAAAACGACAGTTGCGATAGCAATCTGTCGTCCTGAGGCGAAAGCCGAAGGACCCCGCAGATCCTTCGCTAACGCTCAGGATGACAAAACCGCTTCGGCGGAGCCATACTTTGAGGCCAAAGGCGAAGTTGTCACTTTTGACGGATTTTTGAAAGTTTACGGCAATAACAAAGAATTAGTTTTGCCGAAATTGGTAGTTGGCGATGAACTGTTGGCCGAGAGCATAACCGCCCGCCAAACTCCATCCAAACCCCCGGCGCGATATACCGAAGGGTCGCTGATTAAAAAACTCGAATCACTTGGCATCGGTCGTCCCAGCACTTATGCGACGATACTTGATAACATCCAGTCGCGGGGGTATGTGGAGAAAGGGACCAGCGACGGCAGGGAGGTAGAATTAGTGGAACTAGTGCTAACCCCACGTCATCCTGGGCCTGCCCCAGAATCCAATAAAAAAAGTGTCGCTGAAAGCGACGAAAAATCTGATTGGATTCCGGAACAGGCCACAGCACCAGATCCTACGGATTTGGTGCTGGACGCTGTCCGGAATGACAATAGGGGCGCTCGCGATGACGAAATTACGAGAAATATCGTTATCGAAAAAACCGGGGCGGATAAAGGTAAATTAGTGCCGACGGCGCAGGGCGAAGTTTTAAGTGATTTCTTGGTCAAGTATTTTGACAAAGTAGTTGATTATGACTTTACGGCCGAAGTTGAAAACGAACTGGACGAAATCGCCAAGGGCAAGCTCGACCAAGTAAAAATGTTAACTAGTTTTTATGAGCCGTTTCATAAGCTGATCGCCGGATCGGATAAAATCGATCGTTCTGCCGTTATAAAATCAAGGGAACTAGGCAAAGACCCCAAAACCGGCAAAACTATTTCGGCGCGCGTGGGGCGATTCGGACCGATGTTGCAGCTGGGCGATAGTCAAAGCGACGACAAACCGCAATTTGCACCGCTGCCGGCTGGGGTTAATCTGAAAGAAGTTACACTTGAGCAAGCGCTGCCGATGTTTGATCTGCCGCGCGTAGTTGGCAAAACCGACGATGGGCAAGAAATCATCGCTAACATCGGGCGATTTGGACCGTACATCAAAGTTGGTCAATTGTTTGTCAGCATTAAACCACTAGAACCGCAGAAAATTACTCTAGACAAAGCTAAAAAACTGTACGCTGACAAACTCGCCGCCGAAGCTGCTAAAAACATCGCTGACTACGGCAAGATTAAGGTTTTAAATGGCCACTATGGTCCATATGTAACAGATGGCAAAAAGAACGCCAAAATTCCAAAAGACATTGACCCGAAGAAGTTAACGGAAGAAGAAGCGATCAAAATTCTCGAATCTACCCCTGTGCGTAAAGCAAGATATCACAAAGCAAGAAAAAAATTGTAAATTTTTTTCGCAGCCAAGCACCAAACGGCTTGTCTTCGTCCACAATCGCTTTAGCGATTGCTCAAGTCGTTTTGGTGCTTGGAAGCGGCGTTCCCCGCGGCGCAAGAAATAATTTACCAGGTCAGACCTGATTAGGGGCGGTCACATACCGCCGCCTCTTAGGTCTGACCTATTACAGGGTAATTTGACAAAACTTGAATTTTTTGATACTGTTTTAGTAACAGGTGCAGCAGGCTGGGTGCGACATATGCACCCAGTTCTTTTATAAATTTGCACGAAAAACAACCAAAAGAGATTGGAGAAATAATGGATGCCGAAGAGTTGAAAATAGTTTTAGATAATCATGCCAAGTGGCTTAATTATGAACCGGATGGAAAGCAAGCTGATCTGCGATACGCCGATCTGAAGAAGGCCAAATTGCAATCTACAGACCTACGAAGAGCAAGGCTCCAATACGCTGATCTGCAAGACGCCGACTTGTCTAGAGCGAATCTTAAAAAAGCCCAGCTTTACAAGACTAATCTCTATAAAGCTAATTTGTGGGGTGCGAATCTTGAGGGTGCTGACCTTTATGAAGCTAATATGCAGAGAACTAATCTATATGAGGCCAACCTACAGAATGCTTACTTGTATAGAGCTAACCTAATGAATGCTTGTCTGAATTCCGCCGACCTAAGGGGTGCCGACATCGATTTGAGTTGCTTGCCGCTGTGGTGTGGAAGCCGCGGGATTGTGGTTGATGTTAAGATAGCACAACAAGTTGCAGCGCATTTTTGTGCGCTAGACTGCGATGATCCTGAATTTCTAAAGACAAAGAAAAAATTGTTGCCGTTTGCTTTAAAATTCCACCGAGCCAGAGACCTTGACCTTCGATGATGACCAGATTGGAGAAATCATGAGCGAGGAACAGACCAAAAAAGACATTCTGTACTATTGCAAGCCAGCCATTGATGAAAACGGTTGCATACGTTTTTGGGGTGTGAGTGACTATACGAACATTACGGTCGGTGATTATGTCCATTGCAGTTTTAGCAAAGATACAGAAGGTGAGGAAACATTCTTCTGTGAGTTCAGTGAACCGGCTTTGATAGAAACTTTTCGCGATGCTACTGCTAGACTATTAATTGACGGCCTGATTAGCGGGCCCATGGAGATTCCAATCTATATGGATAAATATACCTGGAAAGATCCTGAGTATGTCATATTCGTCAGCGCCCATCGTGACGCAATGCCATCAGTAGTACGCTGGTGTTCGCTGTATGATCCGGATTCTACATATTATCTTGAGGACGATAGATACCCCGATTTCGACGACGATCTGGATTACAATAAAGACTGCGATCTAGAAGAAGACATACCATTAACTTTTTCGACACATATCTTCTCGGCCACCAAGATTGATGCTGCAGTGGCTAGTCTCTTGGTTGATGAAATAACCGAAAGACTAGATCAGTTGGCTCATGATTATTGGTTGGACTTTTATTTTCCACTCGATGAGATGGCAAGATATATTACCGATTTCGATAGAGTAGTTTTTGTGGCAGAGATGTCGGATGATTACAAGTGTACTCTCTCAGAGATTAAGGCGGCAAAGAAAAAATACCCCAGGGCGGAAGAGTATAGAGGAAATATGAACGCCTTCGGATATACACGTAAAATCTGTGGTGATATTGGTATATGTGGCGAGGTAATCTGGTCGGCGGAGAATATGCCGACGATAATCGTTCCAAGATAGCTATAGAGATTGGAGGACCCGACATGGTCAATAGCGGTACTGAGATACACCTCAAAAGAAAAGCTACTCCTGAGGGGGCGCTGATATCCCTAATAGGGAAAATGATTCCCAATTCTGTTGGTTACTACCTAAGCAAGACCGTAAGGAACAAGTCAATCCGCTTTGAGCCGGAACTGAGACTTTTGTACTTCCAGTATTTCGAATTTGATCCTGACTGCTCGGGTTTTGCGACCTGGATTCCTGGGACGAATGGTAAGTATAACATTTACTGGAGCAACGGCAAGGCCGAGTACAATGTGCCGCTGAACAGATATGATGCCACTAAGGCCGAGAAGAATTTTGGCGTTCTGAAAGACTCTTTTATTAATCTGTATGCCTGGATATTGCCGGGGAAAATAGCATGCTATCGAGACAGGGTCTATATCAGGATAATAGAATATGAGCGTCAAGAAAGGCGCAGCAGGAAACGTAAGCGATTGGGAGCATCGCTTAATAAGTATCTGGAATATGCCAGAATCGCCGGCATTTAGGCAGCTAATACTAAGCAGAAGGGAAGTGAGATACTGATGAATTTAGTGGTAGATAATATGAACTCCATGGCGGACCACATTTTAAGGAATCTTGAGAGAAATGTGGAACCGTTGGAGCGTAAAGTTATTATTCTGAGAGGGCAAATAGGGATACTGCGGGCAAACCCTGCGGTGTTCTTGGCAAACCTCGAGGAAATGGCAGCGTATATCACGCGATGCGACAGGGAAGTAACTACCACGATGATGTTTGGTGTTCGTCTCACATATACCGCCGAAGAGCTAAATGGGGTGAGAAGAAAGTATCCAGAGCTTGATAGGTACCGAGAAATCATGACAGCCCTCGGATATAGGTGTGTTTCTAGCAAGGGCATACATAATGAAGTAAGCTGGATATCATACAATATGCCGACGATAATTGTGCCGAGGGGGTGATGACAGATGGCAAAAATCCTGGGTGGATCCGAAGTATTTGCTGGGAGTCGATGGAAATGCCCCACATGTAAAACTCACTTCGAAATAGAGGCGAAAGACAAACCGCGGCTAAATTGGGCTGATGGGTATCATCGTAATGAGAATTATTACACTCTAGAATGCCCAAACCCAGATTGCTATGCGGTGGTAATTCTGGAAGAGAAAAATAAGATTTAAACGTGCAAGTTTACCCTGTTAGATACGTAGTTATCTAACGGGGTAAACCCTGTTAGATACACAGTTATCTAACAGGGTGGCCCAGCCTAAGTTAGATAGGCTGGGTTTTTCTTTTTACCCACCCTTAACAGGTCCGACCTAAATGGGTGAGCCCATATGGCCCAGCCCATTAGGTCGGACCTGCAATGGACAACTAATCACTACCACAATAAAAACAATATAAAAATCACAACACATTCTTGTTGCTTTTTTAAAAAACATGTTATACAATAGAGATAGACATTTATTAAATATATTGTTTAAGTTAAATTATAATAACATAGTTTAACAGGGAAGGAAAGTCCATGGCTGACAACCAATCTATCAAAGATCAAATCAATCAAGCGGTGGAGAAAGTACTAGCTGCGATCGAACGCGAACGCGAGCGAGACGTTATTGTGCGTCGCTTTGGGCTAAATGGCCACAAAGAAACACTTGAGCAAGTTGGCGAAAGCATGGGAATCACCCGTGAACGAGTTCGCCAAATCGAAAAAACTACCCTTATACGGGCCAGATTGTCGCTTGACGACGGTCGAAACCCGATATACGATGCGGTGGAAAAGGAAATCATCAAGGCCCTGCACGAATTGGGCCGCGCGGCTACTGCAAATGACTTAACTATCAAAGTAATTGGCGATAATGATCCAAAAATGCGCGCTGCTTTGATTTTCTTATCAGAATTATCCAGCAAAACCCTAGTGACCCGCGAAAACGATCGCTATCACATGGGTATCATATTGTCGACCGACGATGAAGACAAGGGCGTAAAGGCCGAAACTGACAAAATCGTGGCCGCTATGCGCGAACACGGCAAACCAGTGACTGTCGACGAATTGTTTGAATTAGTATCTGGTTATGAACACCCAGACCAGGTTAAAGCGCTGGCTAGCTTGTCCAAGCAAGTTGCGACTTTGCGGGGACTTTGGGGTATTAACAAATGGCCAGAGGTCAACCCGCGCAATATCCGCGATAAGGTAATGGTGGTGATGAGCGAGCACGGCAAACCGATGCACTTCAGCGAAATTGCCGAAGCCATTAAAAAGCAAGATTTCAAGCGCAACAATGTCACTCAACAGGCTATTCATAACGAATTAATAAAGGATAAACGATTCATTTTGGTGGGGCGCGGGCTGTATGGTTTAAGTGAGTGGGGCTATCGCCCGGGCACTTTGTCCGAGATAATCACCGAAGTTTTGAAAAAAGAATCGCCATTGCACCGCGAAGAAATTATTCGTCGCGTACTAAAGCAGCGCCACATTCGCGAAGCGACGATTTTGCTGACCCTACAAAATAACAAATCTTTCAAACGGGTTAGTAAATCACAGTATAAGCTAGCAGAATAGACGTTAGACACGTTACCACAGCACCAATTCCTGCGGAATTGGTGCTGGGCGTGGGACGTTAGATTGAAAAACTCTTGCATTTTTTAGCAAAGTGTGATATAATGAGGATATAGGGTGTTAATTAAGCATAAGTATGCTAAAATAGATAATATAATGAACACTGAAATGGCTGATTTTGGTAAAGTGAGGCAATATGATGGTGCTTGATATTTTGTTTGGAATTTTAACTAGTTGGTTTGTCTGGGTGCCGTTGGTGCTGATTTTGGCCTTTTTGACTTGGCGGAATTTTAAAAAAGCCAAAAACGTGGAGGCTTTTGAATGGGTGCTTTTGGCGCTAGAAATCCCGCGCAATAATGACAAAAAAGAACTAGCCGCCGAGCAGATGTTCGCTAGCTTGCACGGAATCTTGCGCGATAGGGGTGAACTGAAAATGACCAATGGGGTTCAAGAGCACATTAGTTTCGAAATGGCTAGTTCGCACAAAATGATCCGGTTTTATGTGCGGGTGCCAAAACACTTACAAAACTTTGTTGAGGGTCAGATTTATGCTCAGTATCCAACTGTGCAGATTCATACTGTCGATGAAGATTATACGCGGGCTGAGTCCGAGCATAGTGTGGTGGCAACAGCTGATTTGACACTAACTGCGAATGAGATGCTACCAATTAAAACTTTTACTAGCTTCGAGGTTGACCCACTGGCGGGCATCACAGCGGCGTTGGTTAAAATGAATAGCACTAATGAAGAAGTTTGGGTACAGGTACTGGCAAAACCAATCGATGATAGTTGGCACAAGCGCGCCGAAAAATATATCAAGCGTTTGCGGAGTGGGCGCAAGGTTGATATTGATTTGTCGGGGCTGATTTGGTTTGCACAAATTATTGAAGCGCTGTGGACACCACCTGATTCGACGGCTACAAGTAGTATTGAGATATCTGATGGCGATAAAACCCGGGTAGCAGAAGCCGAGAAAAAATCGCAAAAGTTGGGTTACAAGGTTAAGATTCGTTTGGCTTACCTGGGCGACAATCAAGATACGGCTCGAATTCAGATGCAAGCCATTGTGGGCGCTTTTAAACAATTCAATTCGACCAATTTAAATGGTTTTAAATTAAAGGGTAAAATTAGTTTTGAACGGACCGAGCTAAGTCATTATATTAATCGACGGTTTGTCGATGAGGGCTTTATTTTAAATATAGAAGAGCTGGCCAGTGTGTTCCACTTACCACACACCAACGTGGAAACACCAAATATTGTTTGGGCGAATACTAAAACTGCCGAGCCGCCGACCAAGTTGCCGATTCTGACTGGCGACCCAGAACACGATAGGGAAATTAGTGCCTTTGGGATGACGAACTTTCGGGGCACCCAGCAACAATTTGGTATGTATCGCAGTGACCGCTCGCGACATGTTTATATTATCGGGCAAACCGGTACTGGTAAATCTGGTCTTTTGGAGTTGTTTACTTTATCTGATATTTTCCATAACCAAGGTTATGCCATTATCGACCCGCACGGGGATTTTGCGGTTGATAATATGAAGTTTATTCCACCCGAGCGTGTCAAGGACGTGGTGTATTTTTGTCCGGCTGACACGGCATTTCCTTTAGGCTTTAACCCGATGGAGGTTTATGACCCGTCGATGCGCAACAATACATCGTCGGAAATTATTGGCGTGTTAAAGCGCATGTTTGATAATTCCTGGGGACCGCGACTGGAATATATTTTGCGTTATGCGCTGCTGGCATTGTTGGAGTATCCGAACTCGACTTTGCTGGATATCACACGCATGCTGACGGATAAAAAGTTTAGGACTGATGTGCTGACTTATGTTACCGACACGGTGGTGCGAAACTTCTGGCAAGTCGAATTTGCCAGTTGGAGTGAACGTTATGTGGCTGAAGCGGTGCCGCCGATCCTAAACAAGGTGGGAGCTTTTGTGGCCAACCCGGTTATCCGTAATATCATCGGCCAACCCAAATCGACATTTAATATCCGTAAAATCATGGACGAAGGCAAGATTTTGATTGTGAATTTATCTAAAGGCTTGATTGGCGAAGATAATGCAGCGGTGCTCGGGTCTTTCTTGGTCACTAAAATTCAATTGGCCGCAATGTCGCGAGCTGATATTCCAAACTTAAAAGATCGCCGGCCGTTTTATCTGTACGTCGACGAATTCCAAAACTTTGCCACCGAGAGTTTTGCGGTGATTTTGTCTGAAGCCCGTAAATACGCACTCAACCTGACTGTCGCCAACCAATATGTTTCACAGATGGAGGATTCGGTCCGCGATGCGGTGTTTGGCAACGTGGGCACTATGATATCGATGCGAGTTTCAGCCGATGATTCGCCGCTATTATCAAAACAGTTTGAACCACAGTTTGAACCCAATGATTTACTTAATATGAACAACCGACATTTCATTGTTAATATGGTAATCCAGGGTGAAAAAACTCAGCCGTTTAGTGCTACTACCTTGAATTTGCCACAGTCTGAAACAAACTACCTAAACGAGATTATTGAACATACACGCGCTACTTATGCTCGCCCACGAGCTGAAGTAGAGGCAGAAATATCGCAAGTTTTAATGCCGGTTATCGATAAAATGCCACCTGGTTCGCCCAACCCGCAGGACCCACGTGTCCAAGTCGCAAATAAGGTAGGTATTGACCCAAAGATTATGCTAAAAACCTCACCGTCCGGCACAACTGGCAGCCAAAAGTTAGTTATTCCCGGTATGAATCAAGGCGAAACAAAGGCTGAAATCATAGTCGAACCGTCTCAGCAAAAAAAACGCCCACCACGAAACAGATCAAGAAATAATAGATAAGGCCGCCTTCAATAGTTAATGAAGCTAATGAAATTATAAACTTGCACTACCACGTAAGCCACCATCAGACAAATCGCGGCAACATTTAGGGGTTTGTCTTTTATCTTTTTTAACAATCGGTCGGTCCTGGGGAAAATATAATACAAAAATGCAACCACCAACAGACCAAACATCAAGGAATTACTTAAGAGTACACAACCGAACAGGTTAGCAGGTTGGCTACTATAGTCCCAATATGGATTGTGCCCATGTACAACAATAAGTACAACCGCCGCAACAAATTCTATAGCTGTGGTCACAAACACCGACCATAGATATGTCGGGATTAACCCTAGTTTAAATTTTTTCATCATTGGGACAACAAACCACAATATTCCCAAAATCCCGAGCCCGTATGGAGCTGCAATTATAAAGAACGGTGGCATAGGGGGATGGCCAGCCCCCACGAGGTCGAGGACGGCAAACCACGGATATTCAATTAAATGTCCTATTAATGAAAACACCCAAAAATACAAAAAAGAGTCGCGCCAAAAGTGCCAACTGCGGGGGTTAATTTTAAAGACTGGTACTTTGGGCAGACAAGACTTATTTTTATCAACAAGTATCATACGTTAACCTATATAACTATTCTTATACCCGACGCAAAATAAATAACAATACTGGCTAAGCAACTACCGACTAGGATTGCGGCTATCGCATAGAGCACCACGTTGTTTAGTTGTTTTAGTTTCGTGATCAGCCATGGTATCATAAAATAAACCGCCGCTAGTGACACCACTCCAATCACAATTGACTGGGACAAACAAATTTGGCCAAACAGATTAAATGGTAGGTGGTAATAACTCCAATACGGATTTGCGCCGCCGTTTAGTGCCATAAGGAATAGACCACAAATTAACTCCACGAAAGTTGTTACGATAGCACCAAATAGAAAAGTTAAAACTGGACCGATTTTTCTTGATCTTGTTAATGGGTAAACAAACCAGAGCAGCGCTAAAGCGGAAAAACCAAAGTGCAGAGAAATAACGGGTAGCAGTTGCCAAATCCAGAGGTCTAATGGGACATCTGTCGCAACTCGCCAGAGTAAATCAACAACATGGCCGACAATACCAGCAACCACAAAGACCAAGAAAGAATCACGCCAAAATCGAAGCTCGCCCGGATGCACATCGAACTTTGGTAGGCTTTTTACCCAAGCGCGAAAACGTCGCATCTGTGTGGCACGGAAGCTCTGTTTAGTTGCTTTCATCTTCAAAGGTAATTTTAGCACGTGCGTTATGATTTTTCTAGCTCTCCGGCCGAACACTACTTGACCCACATGCACTTTTTGTCATTGCGAGGAACGAAGTGACGAAGCAATCCAGGGGTTGATTATTAATCTGGATCGCTTCGCTGCGCTCGCGATGACAGAGATAACTGAAAAAGTGAATGTAGCTCAGGAATCTGGTCTATGAGTCTAGTTGGCTATGGTATAATTACCATATGTTAGATATCAAGTTTATTCGTGATAACAGGGAACTAGTCGAAAAATCGACCCTCGATAAAGGCTATGAAGTTGATTTTGAAAGATTATTAAAATTAGATGCAGATCGCCGTGATTTGACTGTAAAGATTGACGATCTGCGCAAACAGCGGAACGATATTGCCGGCCAGATGAAAGGCGGTAAGCCCGATCAAAAATTGATTGTTCAGGGAAAAATTGTTAAAGACGAGATAGCTGAACTCGAGAAAGAGCTAGGGCAAGTTTCGGACGAGTTTACGGTTTTATTAAAACAAGTACCGAACGTCCCAACAGACGACGTGCCGGTGGGCTTAACCGAAGATGAAAACGTCGTCGTCGAAGAAATTGGTAAGCCGACCGAATTTGATTTTAAGCCTAAAACCCACTGGAAGATCGGTGCTCTAAGGGGTTGGATTGACAAAGAGCGCGCCACTAAAGTTACTGGTGCTCGTTTTGCTTATATCAAGGGCGATATGGTCAAGCTTCAGCAAGCCATCATTCAGTTTACGATTAATACTTTGACCGATGAAGAGAAGATGAAACAAATTATCGCTGATGCTGGGTTAAACATATCGGCCAAACCATTCATGCCGATTTTGCCACCGCTAATGATCCGCACCGAAATGTATGATGCGATGGACCGACTAGAACCGCGCGAAGATCGATATAAAATCGAAGGTGAAGAATTGTGGCTGCAGGGTAGCGCCGAACATGTTTTGGGGTCAATGTATGCAAATGAGATTATCGATGAAGCCGATCTGCCGCTGCGTATGCTGGGTTTTGCATCGAGTTTTCGCCAAGAAGCTGGCGCTGCCGGCAAAGACACCGAAGGAATTTTGCGCATGCATCAATTTGATAAGCTGGAAATGGAGAGTTTCACCACAGCCGAAGATAGTTTGAACGAACATTTATTCTTTGTGGCGATTCAACGTTATTTGATTGAACAACTAGAGCTGCCGTACCGCGTGATTATGAAGTGTACAGCAGATATTGGTAAGCCGAATGCGCGTGGGGTAGATATTGACACCTGGATGCCGGGACAGGGCAAATATCGCGAAACCCATACTGCTGATTATATGACCGATTACCAAGCCAGGCGCCTGCAAACCAGAGTGCGGCGTTCTGACGGCACGATTCAATTGGTCCACACCAATGATGCCACGGCTTTTGCGCTGGGGCGGATTATGATTGGCATATTAGAAAACAACCAAAATGTCGATGGCACTATCAATGTGCCCAAAGTTTTGCAAACCTATCTAAATAACAAAAAAGTCTTGTAATACCCCCCCCCCACATGGTACTATTAATGCAGTTATGCTTTGGTACAGGGGGATTATCAAATTGCTGGGGTGCGCTACAGCGTTGTGTTTTTTGCTGGTTTTAGGTGCACCTCCGCCCAACGCTCAAGCTGAGACTTTTCCGACCTATCAAGACTATAATTTTTCTCCTGCTAGGACACGACATGTCAGCTTCTACACCGGCTCAGTTGGCACGGTTACTTTTTATGCCTACATAACCCCAGGTGAAAAACTGAGTTATAGTTTTCAGCTTATGGATAGTGAAATGAGCTTTTCGACCAACGATCAGATTACTGTGACAGTGAATGGCCCGAGTTCTTCGTTTTCCGATGTCCAGATTTGTAATTACCCAACTACTTGTGCTTGGACTTCAAGCCCAGTCCCACCGGGCGGTGCGGCTGGTATCTGGCGTATCACCGTGACCAAAGTTGGACCAAACTTGGGGCGCTTCGCACCATGGCATATCAGTGTAATCGACGATGCGACTGGGTCAGAAAAAACCGGGCGTGTCTATGCCGAAACGATTAGGATGAGCCAACTGGGTAATGTAAGGGGTGACTTAGCCTTGGCTGATATCACATTCTATTATTTGCGCAATGACGGCTATTTATATAAAGCACGTTACCCGGCATACAATGGCGCGCAATCGTCTTTTTACGCCGATGCATCTGGTATTGTAAAAATAGGAGAATGTGAAGCGGCCTATCGCAGTATTTTATTACGAACTGTTGTTAATAACGGTAATAACACCCAGGGCGAGATTGAGGGGTATGACATTTCGAACGTAAACTGCGGTGGTCGTTTTAGAATATATTTATCTCAGCCTGACCCAACAATGCCAGCCACAGCTACAAACTTTGCTAATAATAGAACCACCTGGTTGTACGCAGGTGACCCACAACCGACTGAAATAAAAAACATATCGTTTACAACCAATAATACACTAGGAGCGCCTTTTGCCGGGGAGATTAGTTTTGAGATTAAAAATTACATCGGTAATGTCGAGGTAAAAGTAGTAGCAGGGGACGTGGCGGGGAACCCTAACATTTTTGACGACCCTAGTGCTGTTAGTATGCAAAAGTTGGTCGCCGACGATGGTATTACAACGGTCAATTTCGATGGTAAAAATAGCAGCGGCAGTGCGATCACCAGCAACAAGATTAGTGTTCGCGTTTTTGCTGATAGAAAAGGCGAGATTCATATGCCCAATAATGATGTTGAAAGTCGGCTAGGGGGAATTTCCGTCGAAAGACTGAATGGTTCAAGTGTCAATCGGAATCATATCATGTGGGACGATACCTTTTTGGTGAAAGAGGTGTGGGATAGCACCCTTTTGGCTTTTGTACCAGCTCGCGTCACGATTACTAGCCCATTAAAAGCACTTGCCGGGGATAGTCTCTACCCACCCGTGGACAGTTCATTGGTATCTGGTGTTGGTGTACATGGTTGGGGATGTCCTAAGTTTCCAGCTCCCCAAACCTCGTGTGATTTTGATCTCACCATACCCCCTGGCTGGGATGAAGAAGTAGATGGAATTTACGATATCCATAGAAAGGAAAGCTGGGGTGATAATCGAGCTATTAATGACTGGACTTGGGATCTTGGGTCGCCCGTTGAGAAAACGGCTGTTTTTGACCTGCCCCTGCCAGAACTAACGATTCAAAAATCACTAAGTGCTACCACTCTGTTGAGTTCTAAGACTATGCGCGTGGGGGAGAGTGGTGATATCTTCCTGACCGTGAAAAACAATGGTGATTATTGGACCACGGGGGACATCGTGGTGAGAGACACTATTCCGACTAATCTACAGATTAATGGGGCGCCCACGATTACGGGTGGGACTTGCGGTGTTTCGGGTCAGGTTGTAACTTGCACCAGCAGTAAAAACATCGCTAGCGACAATCCCGACTCGGTCGTGGTAACTATTAACGTTACCCCGACACTACCCGGCACATACAATAATACTGGTGATGTTTATGGTGGCAGTGATATCACAACTAGCAGCACGAATCGGCGGGCTTCAAACCAGGTCATAATAACTGCGATTGAACCGACTTTGGTGATTACCAAAACCGTCAGTAGCGACATTGTCCGGGTTGGTCACCCATTTACATACACACTAACAGTCAGAAACACCGGTACTGCCGACACGGCTGGAACAATAACTATTCGAGACCCACTGGACTCTTCATTTACAAATGTGTCAGCCAGTATTAGTCCTAGTTCTGGTGGAAGCTGCTCTGTCACGAGTGGTATAGTTTCCTGTGCCAGCAATGCGATCCTGCAGCCAAATGTCACCGGCAGCACAATAGTGGTGACTATTACCGCCACGCCTACTACCACCTCGCCCAACATTTATAATACAGCCTATGTTACGGGCGGGGATGATCGCAAGTGCCCAAGTGGATCGACTGCTTGTAGTAGTAGTAAGGAAATTGGGACGAGAAAACCGCATTTAGTAATAACTAAAATCGCAAGTTCCGACCC
>Ga0209737_10001721_pt1 | contig 15497 bp, 5 predicted proteins | sample TergutCu122P3_FD_187284 | JGI IMG/M metagenome (GOLD analysis project Ga0209737, IMG submission 187284) | Cubitermes ugandensis P3 segment gut microbial communities from Kakamega Forest, Kenya - Cu122 P3 (SPAdes) (version 2) | ecosystem: Host-associated > Arthropoda: Insects > Digestive system >...
GATCTTGTCATAAGGACCGGCGGCGAAAAAAACAGGCGGCTGAGCAACTTTCTGCCCTGGCAGACCGTCTATGCGGAGCTGTATTTTTCCGAGCTGCTCTGGCCGGAATATTCGAAGGCCGATTTTGAAAAGGCGCTGGAATACTACGAATCCGTAAACCGCAAACTGGGGAAGTGATGGGGAAAAGTGTCGGGAAATATGTTGGCCTCTCCGAAACAGAGGATGTTTACATCACGCGCAACGGCAAACAAGTGGCGAAACTCACCGGAATAAACCGCGACCGCGTCGCCGATATGAAATCCCTGTTTGGCATCGCCAGGCTTGGGCCGGAATACAAAGACCCTGCCTACGACCCAAACTACGAGAAACTGCGCGACGAAAGGGTCAAAATATGAAAAGTTTCTCCTGCCGAATTTATAGAAATCCTTGAATCCTTTCAGTAGAGACAAGTGGAGTACATGAAAAAAGAAAATTTTATACTGCCGATAGTCTTGCCATTGATCATAGTGCTATGTCTGTGGATATACAATCTGCCAATGTCGGACGTTTCAGGTATCGCGGCGCAGGAGTACCCCTGCTATTCGGAGGACGGCGCATGGGATATACGCGAAATCGACTTTGAAACCTATTATGTGAAACTGCTCGGCGATGTGGAATACGTCCCGAACCAGCTTCTGACGCCGGAGGAATTTGCGTTGTCGGATGATATCATTGTGGGTGCGGTACCGACGGGCACAAAATACCTCACCAGCCGCGTCCGCGTCAAAGTTGCGGATGACAGGCTCTATAGCTTTTCCCGTTACTCGCCCGACTACGGCTGCCGTATTTATCTGAACGGACGCCTGCTGGGAAATATCGGCGTGCCCGGTACATCGGCCGACACCGCCGTACCGGGCGAGAGCATATTGAAATTTGCGGCGCAGCCAGAAAATGGAATGATAGAAATCGTCATTCAGGCGTCCAACTTCGTACACTGGGACAACTCCAGCCATATAGGGTGGGTCATCGGGAACGCCTCCCCCGGCACCGATTGGATAATCGAAAATTTTTCCACCACCACCCTCATCACAGGCTTTTACATTCTTTTGTTTCTCTTCCATCTGCTGCTGTTCTTCATGCTGCCTTCCTACCGCGCCAATCTTTGGGTGGCTTTTTTAAGCCTTTTGTGGGCGGCGCGTTCCGGCGTCACGGGCCCAAAGATATGGCTTTCGCTGATTCCGGCTTTGTCATGGACAGCGGCTTTCCGCATGGAATATCTCACCGTCCCGCTTACGCTGGCGTTGTTGGCGGCGGCCTACAACCAAATCTTCCCCGGCGTTATGCAAAAATGGTTCCGCATCACCGTCTATGCCGTCAGCGGCGCGTTTTCCCTTTTGTTTCTTGGGGCGGACACGATGTTTATGTCGCGCACGTCGATATGGATAGCAACGGTCGCCGGAATCGCCGCCGCCTATGTTCTGGTACGGCTGGCGATGAAGGTGCGCAAGCCGAAAATCGAGCAGAAAATCATCATTTTCGGATTGCTTTTGATATTGGCGGCGCTGGCACACGACACTCTCTACTATAACAATTTCAATTTTGGCTACGGTCATTTGATGGAAACCGCCGTCCTTGTTTTTATCCTGTTTCAGATGACCGCCATGATACTGGCCACCATGCGGGAGGTTGCCGCCGCGAAAGAGGCTGAGCAAAAGCTGTCGGCAGAAAATGTTTTGCTCGAAGAAAAGGCAAAAATGCGCGAGGAAATGGTACACGACCTTTCCCATGAGGTACGCACCCCCTTAGCTGTCATATCCTCCTACGCGCAAATCGCCGTGCGGCAGTTTTTGCAGGGCGCGGTCGACGAACAATTCATCGAGGGGCTGAACGTCATCGACGAGGAAGCGGGGCGTATCGCCGACCTTGTGTCGCATACCCTCGCCCCGAAGGAGCAGGAGATAACGGCGGCGGATATAGGCGAGATCGCCCGGCAGCTTGTACGGCTGCTGTCGCCCATGGCGCAAAACGCGGGACGAAAGATAACGGTCAATATCGACGAACGTCTGATGACTGCCTGCAATGTCGGCGAAATCACGCAGGTCATCTGGAATCTGCTCGACAACGCGCTGAAACACGGGGGCGGCGGCATTGAAGTGGACGGCAATGCGAATGAGGAATATGTGTATATCATTGTCACCGATTACGGCGCGGGAATACCGCCCGAAATCCTGCCGCGCGTTTTTGAGCGCGGCGTATCGGGAACCGACGGTTCGGGATTGGGACTTGCCATTTCCAGCGAAATCGTAAAACGGTATGGCGGGCAGCTTGCAATCGAGAGCGAATGCGGCATGGGGACGGCGGTCACGCTTTTTCTCCCCGCCTATAGAGATGATAAGGGGGATGCGGCGTATGGATAAAATGGGCAAAATGGATAAAATGGGTAAAAACGCGACGATTTTGGTTGTGGAGGATGACATACAGCTCTCAAACAGCAATCGCCTTTTGTTGGAAAGCGAGGGCTACCATGTATTGGACGCAAAAGACCTCGCGCAGGCGCGGCAACGGCTGTGCGAAAAAGCCCCCGACCTGATTGTTCTCGACATCAAACTCCCTGACGGCAACGGGTTGGATTTTTTGGCGGAGCTGCGCCGCACTTCCGCAATACCCGTCCTGCTTTTGACTTCCCTCGGTACGAATGCAGATGTCATGCGGGGCTTTGACAGCGGAGGGGACGATTATCTCGCAAAACCCATTGCAGTCGGCGTGTTCCTGAAACGGATAGAGGCAATCCTGCGCCGGTCGGCCAGCGTACCGGAAACGGTCACCAAAGGCGCGCTGACCCTGCGGCCCCTGTCGGGGCAGGCATTTATACACGGAAAGGATATGGTTCTTTCGCAGAAAGAATTTGCCCTGCTTGCCTTTTTCGCGCAGCATGAGAACCAGACATTGTCGGCGAAAACGATTTACGAAAAGGTGTGGGGGCAACCCATGAACGATGACCATAACGCGGTAAAATTCCAAATATCAAAGCTGCGCAAAAAGCTGGAGGGATCGGGCTATACAATAACCGCCGAGTACGGCGAGGGTTATCATTTCGGACCGGAATGATCGACCCATAAAATTTAAAAAGTGAAAGGTTAGAATTTCGCAACCTTTCACTTTTTTGTTTTTTGGTGTGATATAATGAAGGTGTTCGAAATAGGTGCTAAAAGGGGGACAAATTTTATGTATAAAACAAATTCAAAGCGCAGCAGGCGGGTTTTATCCCAGCTTTTGATAGTAGCGATGCTGCTTGCGCTTGTGCCGGCCGATTTTTCTACTGTGGATGCGGCCGGCTTGGCTGAGTATCAGCCGAACTATCTTGAAATCGGCGTCTTGAACGCGAGAAGCATGGAGGTCGATGAATTTCTGAAAAAATTGGTGAGGGTAAATTCGAGCCAGTTCAACTTGATAGGGGATTTTTCGCGGGGAGGGGCGGCCTATGCCCCTCCGGAAAACAAGCTCAAAAACCCCCCCGCTAGCCTTGGCTATGATACGGCGCTCATGCAAAAAGAAAACGGGGGAGGTTCATGGAGGGGCAACTATTCTGCATCGCTTAGTTATCCCAGGGTACAAAGCCTGATCGACCGGGGACAGATCAAGGCGAGTTTTTCCGCGGACCTTTATGCGGACGCGCATGACAACGCAAAATATCATTTCGGGCTCAAAGCAAATGACCTCGCGTTTGTAAAACTTTTGAGTTACGGACCTGCAAACACCGCAAATTATCTCGCCGAGCTCAGGGGCGACAAGGACGACCCCGATGAAAAACCTGTGCTTTACGGAAGCGATTGGGTAAACCTGCCGGCAAAAAACCACAGTTTCGGGCTCATATTCGGCTCAACCGGCGCCTGCGAGTGCGGAAGCTCAAAGGTGTCCCATCTATCTTTCAGACTGGCGGACGTCGCATATCCGTATGTGACGAATATCGACGTCACTTCCGACCCAGACGGAAATAACGGGAAATCGGATTTCAAATTGGGCGACAAAGGTTACATACAACTGTATTTCAGCGAAGATATACGTTTTTCGGACAATACCGCGCCCGAGAGCGGCAGCGTCAAGCTGGATCTGGAACTGGCGGACGCGCGCACCAAAGCGACAGTCAGCGGACATGGCTATACCGCCGATCTTGTCGGGCTGTACGGCAACCGATTGGTGTTTGAGTTTGCCGTACCCGAAAAAATCAATGGAATGGACACCGACTTCATCATAATGGGAATACGCGCCGACGCCGCCGCGCAGGCCACTTGGATAGACTTGAAAAATCAAAACCCGCCGTCTTTCAAGCTGGTGCATATGAGCGCCTCGACCGCCATCGACACCTCGGAAGGGGCATACAAAATCGACAGCAACGAGCTCAACCTAGCTTCTTCCCGGATTACGGATATTGCGGGAAATCCCGTCAACTGGGGCGCAAGCGTAAAAAAGATCGATGATATAAAAATCGACGCGGTCAGCCCGGGTGTGGCAAATGTCAACATATACGGCGCGCGGATCAACACTGCCGGTTCCAGTGCTCTGGCAGAGGGCTGGCCGACCGATTTGGACCGCAGCACGGTGTTTGCCGGATTTTCGGGCGTTGCCGATATTTGCGGCAACTTGGCGCCGGCGGCCATTGTGCTCGGGCAGGGTGCAGGAGAGCTCAAAGCGCCCAAACAGGAGCTATGGCTCGACACCGTGCCGCCTGAAATCACTACTGCGCTCACACCTGACAATAATGGCGTATATACGCCCATTTATTACGACCAAAATGACAAGAGCAGCTTTTGTTTCCCAATTACGCCGAAAGATAAGGGGAACTACAATCTCGGCGATTATACAAGCGGAGCGGACAGATGTCACGGAACCCTCTCTTTGTACACGGGGATCAACTCGCGTCAGCCGCTGTTCTATACCATAAACCAAAGTATCGCACGTCCGTCGTATTACGACAATCCGCCCTTTTTGCAGGTGGAAAACATTCAGACCTATGTACACATCAAGCTGATCGACGACGTGGCGTATGATTTTGAGAATTTCTATATAAACATCTGGGCGCATGACTATGCCCAAAATACCGGTTTTGCTTTTTTCAAATTGGATGCGTTTTGCGACAGGGTCGCGCCAAATATACGTCAAACCGGCGAAAATAGGTATTACAGCGCCGGTCAGGGGTCAATCGCCGCCGAGATTACCGTCAAGGACAACACCAGTGACCTTGCTGAAGTGTATTATGCCTGGCAGGACACGGAGCCGGGCCCGGGCGATTGGCTTGCCGCTCCCGATTTTGTTCCGAATGCGGCAAAAGAAGCGAAGTTTCTAACAATCGGACCCTTGAAGGACGACGGATTCGCGGGCATGCTGCGTCTTTGGGTCAAGGCGATGGACAAAGAGGGCAACGAAACAGAACCGGTCGGATTTGACTATAACCTCGACTTCACAAAAGCCGTCGCCAATATCGAGTTCAAATTCGACCGCGAAGCGCCACTCGGGGACACTTCGCCATTCGATATATACCATACCGGAAGAGATCATGGGTACTCCGGGAACTTGGCGCATCCCATCGAGATTTTGCCTCCCGCGCTGTATGGCGGCGCCGACTCTATGATCGACAAAACCAATGCGACCACGGTCTTTATGATAAAAAACCAATTGTCGGCAAACCCGAACAATTACTTCCTGCGGGTTTTTGACAAAAATACCGTTGAAAAGCGGGTTTATGCGCCTTTTGAGGAAGATTCGGCAAACAGTTGGTACAATGCCGACGTGACCTTTGACGGGGCTATGGGATTCGCCGTCGAAAATTTCGCCGCCGTCCCGGCTATCCCCGCAAACGGCACAGGTCCCCGCACCGGCCTTGCCGAAACGCTTCTCGACCTTTGGGTGAATTATTACGGGGAGCAGGATGCAATCGTCGTCACGATGTACGGGTCGTGGACAGCCGGCGACAGTATCCCCATCGACGGCAATACCGCGATCGATTATTACAAATTCCTGTCCGCCCAGCAGCCTTATGCGAAATATCAAGAGGCGCCGACACATAAAATCACATTTGACGCGCCTCGGTCGGCGGACGGCCTTGTGACGGAAGACAAAGCCGCCAAAAAAATCGTCGCGGGTGTGGGCGACTGGCTGTATGACCCCAACAGTCCGGCTTCCGCGCCGCCCTTTGCGCACAGTTTGGACGGCGTGCAGTTTCCTTTCCGCATTGAAAACCTGCTCATGCCCGATTGGGGCGCCGATGACATCGATTTTGAAAAATCCACTGTAACCCTGCTGTACAAAGGAGTAACCCCGGGCGGATTTGACGCGGAAGAAATCCTGGTACAGTCCCTGTCGACCATGTCGCCGGAAGAATCGGAATATCAGGTGGATCTGGAAAATCATATATTCACGGTAGCCCATGGTCTGCTCACCAAAAGCGGGTATTACAGGCTGGAGGTCCATCTGGCTCCCAAAAACGGTTGCACGGATGGAATCAGGGCAAGCTATACCGACATCTTTCTTTTGAACGCCGCACCCCTTGAGTTCGGCATATCGGGATATGATATTTCCACCCTCTACAAAAGTATCGTCGTCCACTCAAACAATCGGTTCCCTGTATACGGCGAATGGAAATACTTCGACGAAATAAAATTGGGCTCTTTCGTGCCGTCCGACGAAGTCACGCGCTCGGCGTCCCTCATGTTCGGTTTTACGGCGGCGGAAGCGGCGGCGGCCTATGAGGTTCCGGCGTCGGCATACGAATCTTCCAATGTCAGACATACGGCGGTGGCCTACTATAAATACTGGAATGCGGCCGACCCTGCCGGCGAGGGGAACGCCGTATGGACTCGCGGGCAGGCGCAGCCGTACTTCATAAATGAAGGGGACGCATTCCAATACGGGGAAGAGGACGACGGAACCGGCCGCGTCTATGGCAGGCTTCCGCTGATCGACGGGCGGTCGAATACCGTTTATTGCCGTGTCGCGCTGCAAAACGGATATATCTCGCCAAAAAGGGAAACGACCGTCAATATCGCCGACAAAGCCCCGAGAGTTTCCGGCGCGATCGGAGCCGGTATGTATGACTGGCAGAACAATTTTGTACCCGGCGGGGCGCAGGCGTATTTTACAGATGCGGGTTCCGAAAACGGCGAGATTGTCCATCTTGGGATTTTTATGGAGAATGAATTGACGGGCGGCGTCGCTTTGGGCCATATACAGGAACTTTCGGGCGGACCCCCGAATAATTTCCCGCCTGTAAATCTTGACCGTCCGGCAACATACGTGTTTTTGGCGGTGGATGAATTCGGAAATGCCGCAGCGGACAAAATCAAGGCCGATTACATAGACGGCATCGCGCCTTACAACATAACGATCGCCAATTTGACTTCATCGGCCGACTCATACCATGTCAGGCTGACCGCCTACGACAATCTGCCGTTTACCGAGCAGTCCAAACTCACGATGATTCTCGGGGTATCCGGAGGGTCTGACAGCGACGCTGTTATAGCAAATGTGCCTATGAATCTTTCGGGGGGCGGCGAATGGACATCCGCGAATGGCGAGCCCGACAGCCATGCCGCAATATTTCGTACCGGCGCGGTCTGTGAAAAAGACGGCGGCGTATATAGATTGACGGTCGATATCGAGGGCTATTATCCATACATCGACGCCTTGGGGGGAACAATCGGCCGCACGCTGTATTTTGATGTTTTCGACGAAGCGGGCAACCGGGCCTATGACACATCATACAGCCCCGACCAAAAAATCACATTGGCCAACACAAACAATATCCCCGCAAAATGCACGGGCGTCACATATGAAAACGGCAGAGTTGTTTTCGCTTTCAATAAGCCGGTCAAAGTGCTGTCCCCGAAAGATATGAAAGATATGAACCCGACGCCGCAATTTGCCGCCACAACAGACTCGCTTCCCATATATGCGAACGGCGACTACGATATTGAGTTTACGGATTTGTTCGGAAAGCGATATACGCAGACGGTGACGGTGAATTGTATTGCAGGCTTTCAAATGCGGGTTTCCATCATTCCGTCAGGACCCACGAATGGAAATGTCGCCGTATTTATCGATACTTCGGAATTTGACGGGATCAAAATCAGGTCGGTTGCGGCGGGCGTACCGAAAAACGCCGAAACCGCCATCGATTCCGGCGGGAAATATGCGCAGATCACCGCATTTGAAAACGATACCCTGAGCGTCGTGCTGACAAACGGCCTCACAGAAGAAAAAAAGTATGTCAGCATTTCAAACATCGACCGCAGTCCGCCCATTGTGGAAGTCGTCTACACATACTTGGACCCGAACTACACCGACGGCGACGCGGTCACGTACGACGAAGTGATAGCAGGTCTTAAAAGCAACAAATCCATAACGGTGACAAACGGCGGCGCCATCCATATTTTTACGCAGGGAAGCCCCAAAAAGCATACGTTTGAATATATCGACCACGCGGGCAACACAGGGAACATAGAGGCGTCGATCACCGCGAATATCGACCTCTCCGGCAAAACCGACCCGGGGACAGAGCCGGATTTCACGGCGGCGGCTTCGATAAAAATAGGCGGCCAGTACAGCGCGTTTGACAGCTTTGCCTACGAGGGCGACTTGACCGGATTTAGAGCTTTGATCGACGGCCTGCCGACTGCCCAGGGCTATAAGCTGGACTTCGCCTCAAAAACCGCAGGCGTCAAACTGATTGTCAAAACGTCCGGCGCGCCGCCGCCCGGCTACAGCAGTCCAAGCGACAGCATCCCGGGCGTTTCAGCCGCTTTTCTCACCGTTATAATCGGCGAAAATGCGGAATTTGACCTATACCTGATCGACCGCTTCGGCAACTATGTCAAAATGGAATTGTCCTTTGACAAAGTGAACGGTGCGGTCATAGGGGCAAAAGTCATATATGTAAACGACGGATTCAACATAGTCAGGGCATATTTTGTGCCTGATGCGAATTCGGTCAGCCTGACAAACACGAGCGGACTGATCAAAGAGACCGCGGGCGTATATATCGGTTTGTATTACCGTCTTTTCACCGCAAACGGGTCATATATCTTCACCTATACGGACGCGGCGGGAAATACCGGAAGCGTCACCGCAACGGTGAGTTCTTTTGATACTGCCCCCATGCAGGTAAAAAGCATAAGCTGGGGCGCAAATTACAGGGCGAAGCTCACCAATCAAAGCGTCACGGCCATGATTGCGACAAACAAAGATATCGCCGATATAACCGCCGTGTGGACACAGGGAGGCGGCAAAGTGGAAGACGGATATATTTCCATATCCTTTTTCAAAGCATCGGCGAGCATAACCTATCTGAAAAACGCACCCGCAATAACGCTTGAATTTTCCTCAAAAAGCGGAAGCGAGCTGATTTTGTGCGCGTATCAATTGCCGGAAATTACAAACATCGACAAAGAAAATCCGGAGATCACGGTGCTTGTCACACTTGCGGAGGACAAACGGAGCGCGCTTGTCAGCTTTACTTCAAACAAGGATGTATATTGTACCGAAATCACGCTTTATGACGTTTCAGGCAAGCCGTGCCCGGGCACAAGCTTTAAAACAAAAATAACCGCAAACGGGGAATATGGCTTTTCTTTCAACGATGCTGCGGGTAATATCGTCAAAAAATCCGTCACGGTGGCGGGAATCGATACCGTCCCCCTGAAAATGCAGTTCAACACCGCCGCAAATGATGCCGGCGCGGCAAACAATCCCGGCGCTCTGGCATTTGATTCGGGCGATACGATTTATGTAAAAGTAAATAAAGACAATTGCAAAATATCATATAATGACGCGGCGCCTCTGACGGCTGCGAAAGATACCTGGCACGGCTTTGTCGTACCGGCGGATTATCTTGCGGGGGCGAATATCATAACCGCAACCTATTACGGCGAAACCATATCGGCGTGCTTTTATGTCACGCCGCCCGATACCGCCCCCCCGTGGTTTTGTTGATCCGTCCCGCCGTATCGGTCAAACGGGACAGCACAAAAGAAGAACTGATCGAGACAGTGAAAAACAATTTGATTTTGTATGACAACGTGACGGCGACGGAGAAAATTACTGCAAACATAGATGTTTCCAAGGTCGATATCACCAAACGCGGTTCGTACCATGCCTATATAGCGGCGACGGACGAGGCAGGCAACACAAGCGAACCCTTTGGGGTCCCCGTGCGGATATATGCGCCGGATGAAATTGTCGCAACAGTCAACGGCCAGACAGGATTCCCCGGGGGAATGGTGTATATAGAGGATACAAAAGTCGAGCTCGAGCTTTTCAATCTGCCGGCTGGGGAACCTTACTTCGTCAAAATAAAAGGCGGGACTATATTTTTGGCAGGAGCTATGGCCCCCTCGGGATAAATTCCTCGAAAGTCACCACCGCGGCGGACCTCAATTCCCTTGTTTCGACCTGGACGGCGGACAACATGACCTTCACGCAAAATATCAGCCTTGCGGGGACAGGCTCCGCCGAGCATGGCATGGCGCGTATTTCCTATGCGGTCGAAAACAACAGCGGCGAGCCCGCAGAGATTTCCGTCCGCCTGCTTTTGGATACCGCGCTGGGCTTTCAGGACTGGGCGATTTATGAGCTGCCCGACGCAAGCAACGTATATAAACGTGTGGAACGGGAAAGCGTGTATCCGGGCGATATTTATGCAAAAGCTTTCTTCGCCTATGACGACATATACAACCCCGTGATCACCGCGTATATGGTAAACGCGCCCATAGACGGCAGGGAATGCATCCCCGAAAAAGTCGCGTTCGGGCATTGGAACAATCTGGCGGCGACGGTCTACGATTTCGCGCCGGATGTGGATATGACCTTTACCAACCCGAACAACAAACAATATCTGACTGCGGACAGCGCGATCGCGTTCTATTACGACGCGAAAACAGTCGCCCAAGGTGCCTCTGCGACTTTGATGGGTACATACTACGGCGTCTATTCCAACGAGAAAGTGGCGCCTAAAAGTAGGGTTTCGGTGAATATCGCAGCTCCTACCGTACTGGAACTGGATGCGGCGAAAGGCAACAAAGAATACATGGACGGCGGCAAATTCACTGTCAGCACTTTTACCGAAAATTTCAGCCAACCGAACGCTGCGGCGATCAAAAAAGCGGCGATAGCGGTATATGCCAGCGCGGGCATCACACCGCTGGACACATTCGGGGGGCCGCTCGGCTACGAGCCGACCTACGCCGCGCCCTATTATATACAGTACATCGATTTTGAGGTAGGGCAGACACAGACCACAAACTGGTCTTTTTGCGCCGAGGTGGACGCCAGGGCTTCCTACAGGAGGATAGAATACCGGGTGTTTGACGTTTCAAACACGGATATGCTGCTCGCCGAAAATCAGATAGGACAGGCGGGGACGCTGATACTGTTCCCGGGCGGCGACGGTCTGCTTCCGCAGATACAGTTTACCGGAATGAGCACCCCGGGTATTTTCTACAGCAAGGGCACACGGTATATCAGCCTGTCCGGCAAAAATCTGGATATGCTGCTGAACAAAGCCGAATACGCCCTGCGTATCCGAAATATCGACCCGGGTATCCTGTTTCCCTCCGGCGAAACGTCGGTGGCGGTTCCCGCCGACCGTTTTGAGATTTCCGGCTCGGGCGACGCGGGGTCCATGCATAGTTACATAATGAGAATTGTACTCGACGACACCATGAGGCTTCCGGCAGGGACATATGAATTCTATATCGACTACCACGACCCCCTAAAAGCGGACATCGGCGCTCCGGCACTGAAATTTTCGATAAGCGACGACGAAAAATACCGGAATGAAAGCTATGGCGTACTGGCGGTCGTGAAAGGGGGAACTGCGCCAAAGTTTGAATACACCCTCAAAACATTTGCGGACGAAAAGGCCTATACGGCTTACAGGGCGGCAAATCCGAAACCCGACATACTGATGGATTTCCGCGGAATATTCACTATCAAAAGGGACGAGAACGAAAATATCACAAAAGCTGAGGCGGTTTCGCAGACCGACGCGAAGGAAGACAGGATAAGCATCAACGACTGCCTGGAATTTGAAAAGGGAACTTTTGCGATAGAAGTCAAAAACCCCGGAAAAGGCAACCAGGAAATTCTTGTCGATTTCAAAGGAAGCCTGCACACTGCGGGCGCGAGAACATCCGTCTGGAACGGCGTGGCTGCATTTACCGCCATCAAAAACGGCAGCAACGATTATGCCCTGATCCCCTACGACAGCAACGGCGACCGGCAGACAGACACTTGGGGCGAGAAAAAAACAATCAAGCTGATATGGCCCTCCGCCGCCAGCGCGGTACAGACCGTCGCGGGCTTTGCACTGCAGTTCCGTTACGGCGAGCTCGGCCTCATGAAAGACAGGGACGGAAAGGATATGAGGGTGATATCCTTCGGCGCGGCGATGGATTTGGGGTTTTTGATCCCGTCCGCAAGCAAAAGAGAGCCGAATCTGTCGGCAAAGGACAAAATGCAGCTGCTTCTCATGAAAGCGGGCGGCGACGGCTTCGAGAACGACAAGCTGCGCAAAATGGAAGAAGAATACGAAGATGACTGCGACGCAAAAAAAGAGGAACAGATGGAAAAAGGCACCACAAAGGTGGACATCCAGGATATTTTGTACGGAAACGGGAAATTTATCGGTGTCAAGTTTACGGCGATGCTCGGACTTCCCAGCTATTCGTCGGGCATGCCGAAAATGCAGGGGAATTTGACCGTCAACACGATAGGGGACTGGGCTGTCGGATTCGAGGGTTCCGGGAAGATGACAAAAATCGAACTGGAATTTGAAATATTCCTGCGAAGCCGCAACAATGTGCCCATACCGGACAAATTGACGTTTTATATCAACGGATTTACCCCCGGCATAAATTTGGACGGCGCGGGCGTGCTTTGGCTGCAGGGCGGGGGCGGAGGCATCGAAAATCTCTACGACACCATATTCGGCTCCGGCATACCGCCCATCGCGATTCTGCTCCGGGCCAATATGGCCATTCTGGAAATGATAGAGATGCAGATCGACATGAAACTCAGCCTGCAGGGGTTTTATATCAAAGCGACACACGGCACGGTCGTGGGTACCGGTGTGGAAGTTTTGAAAATGGCGCAGATAGATGTGACCTGGATTCCCTATTTCAAGTTTATCGCTTCTTTGAACATCAATGTTTTGGGATGTGTCTACGGCGCAGGATACATCGTCATCGAGGACGACGGATTTTTTGAGATTTTTATCCGGGCGGGACTTTCCGTGCCGGACGCGGTACCGATACTCGGCGGAATACAGATAGCGGCTGTCGACGTAGGTGTGAGCAAAGAAAGAATTTGGGGCGGTATCAAGCTTTTGACTGTGGCGGGCTGCAGCATCGCCTATTATTGGGGCGAAGGCGTCGATTTCAGTGTGGGGACCGACCTCGCGAAACCGACCTATCCGCAGCTTCTCGGATACGGGCCCCCGGTTCCGGTCCACTACGATGCAGAGCGAAACCAGACACTGTATATGCAGGTGGGGACAAACGCGCGCATTGCGGACAGCACATATGAGCTGCCCGACGCTGTGCCGACGCTGATGGGCGCAGAGGGAACGGTGGAATCTTCGGCGGACAGAAAGACGCACAAGCTCACCCTGCCCGATGCGGGCGAAGCGGACTCCATGCTGGTATTTGAGTTTGCGGCAGACAGCATTGCGGGGGCGAAAGCGATCGCCGAAGGCATAAATATCACGGGTTACGAACTGAAATGGCTGGATGCATCAAAAGAATTCAACAACGGCGAACAGACGGACAAGAACGCATACCTGAGCTATAACCACGCCTATGACGGGGCGGGAAATGTCACAGGCGTCCGGGGCGCGACGGTCGCCGTAGGTTTCAGCGGAACTAATGGGGAGGTCTACAACATCACGACGCCGGTCGCGTGCAATTTGACGCTGTATCTGATGGACCCCATCCCGGAGCTCACTTCCCTTGTTTATGACGACGCGACCAAAAAAGTGACTTGGGACGGAAATTATCTGGACGAGTTTGACACCGTCAGCTTTTACGCGGTCGACGAAAACGGCGACGGCAGCGCGCTGCTCGGTTTCACCGAAACGCCGGGCAAGAAAGCCTTCAATATTAAAATACCGGAGGATCTGCAGACCGGGACATACAAAATCAAGGCGGTGGCAAACAGGGAAAATGAATTTATCAGCACACAAACCGCAGCCACCCCCCTTGTGCATACAAACGGCAACCAGCCGTCAAGCCCTGGGATTGCAGGCGTCAAAAACGCAGGCGACTATTTTATCGGGGCCCAGCTGACACCTCCCGCGGGAACCTATGACGGATATATCGTCAATATATACGAAGAAGTCGAGCCCGGCGTATTCGGGCTGCACATGGCGAGCGGCATGGTATTTCCGAAAGGCACAACCGAAATCGTAATCGGCGGCAGGTACACGGGGACGGACAAAGACGGCAATGAACTGGTGTACGGGCTGAAAGCCAACAAAAAATACAAGGTCGGCGTGTCGGCGTACAGGGAAACAGACACCGCCTATATAATGGGCGGGGAAACAAAATCCGACGCGCTGACGCTTGCCCTGCCAAGTAAGCCCGCGGTTTCCATATCGGCGAATGTCCCCGCCTTCAAGGAAACCGTGGACGGACTTGCCGATGACAGCGGACAGCCGGCAAAACGGGACGTCTACACCTCCGAAGACATCATATTCACCGTTTCCTCCAACCAGGAGATCACCGGCAAGTGGCTGATAGACGGCGGACCCCTCAATCTGGAAGAAACGGACGGTGAATATACCAGCGAAGAATTGGGCGGCGGCAGCGCGGGAGAACACAGTACCCTGTCAAAGTCCATAAACATTTTGTTGGCCGGACTTGCGGACGGCTCGCACTCCCTTGTGTTCACCGGAAAAAACGCGGGCGGCGACAGCGTGATTTTTCCGTATGATTTCACAATAAAAACCGCCCCGCCGAGGTTTCTGGTAAGCTCGCCGACAAGCGGCGGGACATTCCCCGCAGACGGAAAGCTGACCATCACAGGCATCACCGACCCCGGTTCGGTTGTTTCGGTGAAATCGAACGGCGCGGCGCTTTACAGCGGCGTGCCCGAATTGGACGAAAAGGGAGGGTTTATAGTCCCTGTCACATTGGACAAAAGCCATGCCTATCAGAGCATAACGGTTTCGGCGGCCAATTTTGCGGGAAAAGCGCAGACAAAAACCTTGCATTTGATGAACGAGGCGCTTTCGGATATCACGGGATTGGTCCTGTACAAAGGAAACGAAAATGTTACAAACAAAATTTTCAACAACGCTGCCGCAACAGGCACGACCAAGCTCACCCTGAAAGCCAAAACAGGAAGCGGCACGGAGCTCATATTAGACGGCAGCAGTCTGGTCGATTGGGAGATGACCGTGTGCGGCGGGATCGCCAACGTGGACAGCACAGGGGCGGTATATGCCGAAAAAGGAAGCCAGGGCATCGTGA
>Ga0209737_10001722_pt1 | contig 15491 bp, 16 predicted proteins | sample TergutCu122P3_FD_187284 | JGI IMG/M metagenome (GOLD analysis project Ga0209737, IMG submission 187284) | Cubitermes ugandensis P3 segment gut microbial communities from Kakamega Forest, Kenya - Cu122 P3 (SPAdes) (version 2) | ecosystem: Host-associated > Arthropoda: Insects > Digestive system...
CAAATAGTTTTTAGAAAAAAATTTTATTTTTTTAATTATGTAGTAAATAGAATTTTTTATGATTTTTTAGAAAAATTGTTTGGAAAATGAAAAAATAATTATATCTTTGCACCAAAATTTATACTATAAACACTTTAAAGGTGCGTATACTTACTAATTATCAGCAATGGCGGACAGTGCGAAAGATAACAAAAAATAAAAATAAGAAATACAAATGAAGACCTGTGAAGCCGTTAGAGCAGGAAAAACTAACAAAAAGTGATATTTTATAAAAAGAAAGCAAACATGGAAAATGAAAATTCAGAAATAGAGAATATGCCTAAATCAGAAAACAAGAAATATTTAAGTATTGGTCTTAGTTTCGGGATGTTAGGTATTGAGCTATTAGCGGCACTTATTTTTGCTCCTCTTGTTTATTTTCTTCCAAAATATGTTGGCGAAGAAGCAAGCCAACTTATTTACTATGTTTTGATTTCGAGCACAGCACTTTACATACTATATTCGATTAGAAAGAAAAGAAGCAGTGAAAAATCCTTTTCTGTTTCTTTTTCCTATATGTATGCAATTCCTTTTATCATATTGGGTGGTTGGGTTTTGATATTTGGTGCAACTGACCCTTTGTCTGACTTAATTCCAGTGCCCGAATTTTTGAAAGACCAATTTGAGAAAGTTGAAGTTTATTCAGGCATTGCTACATTATTTATGATGGTCATTGCAGCTCCCATTTTTGAAGAATTAGTTTATCGAGGAATTATTCTTGATGGCTTGTTGAAAAGATATTCGCCTTTTACGGCTATTTTAGTTTCCAGTTTATTGTTTGGCTTAGTCCACCTGAATCCTTGGCAATTTATTCCGGGGTTTATTATTGGACTTTTCGCAGGATGGATTTATTATAGAACAAGAAATTTAACTTTAACAATGATTCTACACGCAACCATTAACTTGGTCGGATATTTCCAAATAGTTTATAAGGATGTTCTTGGCAAATATGAAACTGTTGTAGAACTTTACGGCGGATTAAAACAATACTTTCTTGTCATCATTGTTTGTACCACTTTGTTTGTCGTTTGTGTTTTGTGTTTGAGAAAAATATTTAACAAACCTTTAAATTTAAGAAAATGATTAAAGTTTTGTCTTGGTACAGATTTTCAAATTTAAGCGTTCGCATGCCAAGTTGGTTGCGCCGTGTTCGCTCCGCTCACACCGCCCAACCAACCCACGCAAGACAACGGCTAACGCCGTTCACTTGCTTTTGCCAACGCACGCTCAAGAGAATGTATCGGAACTTGACAGAAAAAAAAGGAAATTGAAAATAATGGTCGAAATTGACAGAAAAAGGGAGTGGCAAGCCACTGCTGCTAACGAGCGGTTTGGCAAGATGGCGGCAGTACCTCGTTGGATATGTGGTGAAAAACAGCAAGTTAAGTGGCTCGTAGCAAGTGCAGTGGAAGCCGCCACCTCGCCAAGCCGCCACCCCGTTATCGGCAAGCGGGCGACAGCATAGCGCAAACCGGACAGAGTTTCTAAAAAAATCAAGCAACACAAAAAATAGCACAAATATTTTTCATAACTTTGCGCCTTAATTTTTTTTTATTATATGAACTCATTTTATATTGGAAATAAAGAAATCCGCCTGCCTATTATTCAGGGCGGAATGGGCGTTGGGGTTTCGCTTTCGGGACTTGCTGCCGCTGTTGCTAACGAAGGTGGAGTAGGCGTAATATCTTGTGCCGGATTGGGATTGTTGTATAAACAAAGTCCTTCGGATTACATTAAAAACTCCATTTACGGATTGCAAGAAGAACTTCGTAAAGTTCGTGAAAAAACCAAAGGCGTAATCGGGGTAAACATTATGGTTGCTTTGTCGAATTTTACAGATATGGTTCGCACGGCAATAAACGAAAAAGTTGATGTTATTTTTGCAGGTGCAGGATTGCCTTTCGATTTGCCATCGTTTCTCACTGCTGACAGCAAAACAATGTTGGCTCCTATTGTTTCTTCGGCTCGTGCGGCTAAAATAATATGCGAAAAATGGTTAACAAATTACAACTATCTGCCCGATGCAATTGTGGTAGAAGGACCAAAAGCCGGCGGACATCTTGGGTTTAAAACAGAACATATCGAAGATGAAAATCATTCTCTCGAACATTTAATTCCTGAGGTTCTTTCCGTTGCTTCTCAATATAGCGGTCAGAAAAACATCCCTGTCATTGCTGCCGGCGGAATTACTACGGGTGAAGACATTTCGCGTTTTTTGCAACTTGGCGCAACCGGTGTGCAAATGGGCAGTATTTTTGTACCGACCGATGAATGCGACGCTTCCGATACTTTCAAAAAAGCTTATGTAGATGCTTCGCAAAAAGATGCTGTCATTATTCAAAGTCCGGTGGGAATGCCCGGGCGTGCATTTGACGGCGAATTTATCCATCGCGTGAGTGAGGGGAAAACAAAGCCCAAAGCCTGTCCGTATCAGTGCATAAAAACCTGCGACTACACAAAAAGTCCGTATTGCATAATGGTTGCACTCTACAACGCCGCCAAAGGACACTTGGACAAAGGTTATGTTTTTGCCGGTGCGAACGCATATCTTAGCGACAAAATCAGCAGCGTGAAAGAAGTTGTATCAAAGTTGAAACTCGAATTTTTGAATGCAAAATTAAAAATGGTAAACGGTTAGCCGATTTCCTCATAAAAACAATGCAAAAACTATTCGCATACCCGCTTTCGATTGTTTATTACCTGATGTTTGGGTTTACATTGGTGTTTTTTCACGTCGTGCAGTGGTTGTGTTTCAATATGTTTGGTTACACGGCACACAAAAAAAGTGTAGATATAATGAGTTTCTTCTTAACTTTCAATACATTTGTTCTCAGCACGAGGTATAAAGTTGTGGGTGCAGATAAATTGCCAATGGGCGTGCCTGTCATTATTGCGGCAAATCATCAAAGTCTGTATGACATAACCGCTATTGGCTGGTTTTTGCGCAAAATACACCCGAAATTTATCAGTAAAATTGAATTGGGAAAAGGTATTCCAAGTATTTCGTATAATTTACGACACGGCGGTTCGGTGCTTATCAACAGAAAAGATGCAAAACAATCTCTTTCTGCGATAAGAAAAATGGGCGAATATATCGAAACCAACAAACGTTCTGTCGTCATATTTCCCGAAGGAACGCGCAGCAAAACAGGCAAACCAAAAGCCTTTGCAGAAAATGGATTGAAAATTCTTTGCAAATACGCACCCTCTGCCTATATGGTTCCGGTTACGATAAACAACTCGTGGAAAATGGTAAAATGGGGTTCATTTCCTTTGGGAATTGGAAACAAAATCGAACTTATCATTCACGAGTCGATTGCTGTTAAAGATTTGTCTTTTGAGGAAGTTTTTAAAAAGACAGAACAGGCAGTTGTCAATTCAATAATTACATAAAAAGAAACGCCAGTGCGTTGAACAATGTATGTAATGTTTAACAAAATATAAACCGTCCGAAAGGACATAAAAATTAATTGTAATGGAAAAACTTAGAAAAATTTTAGTAATTATTGGAGGTATTAACTTTCTACTGTTTGGATTATTTCACTTATCATTTTGGTATGGACTTGATTGGAAAAACGAACTAATCAAATTAACTGAAATAAATAGTAATGTGATGCAAATGCTAAATATCGGAATATCCGTATTTTTATTGGCATTTGGATTTATTATGATTTTTTATCGCAGAGAGATTTTAAACTCCAAATTAGGCAGTGCCTTGCTGATTACCTTTTCATTATTCTGGCTTGCAAGATTAGTTGGAGAGTTGGCATTCCCCGGAGGGTCAATAATATTTGGAGTAATCTTGTTTTTATTGGTGCTAATTTACTTGATACCAGTAATCATAACTAAAAAACATTAAATCTAATAACAAATAATTTATAACCAGTCCCTAAAAGGACATAAAAAAGTAGATAATATGAGTTCAAAAATTCTTTTGAGAATTGCAGCGGCTGTTATGTTGCTGCATAGTGTGGGACACACTTTTGGTGTAATGACGTGGCAAGACCCAAATGGAGAAATACCAACCGAAGTGGTACAGAAAATGCAAGACGTGCAATTTAGTTTTATGGGCAAAGACGGCTCTACAATGGCGGAATTCTATTCGGGATTTGGTTATTGCGGAACAATTCTTACGGTCTTTATTGCTGCATTGCTTTGGATTTTTTCGGGTTGGAAAGACAAATCTGTAACAAAAACATTGTGGGTTACAGGTTTGGCTACGGTAATGCTGGCTGTGGTTGAAATGATTTATTTCTTCCCTATGGCTGTTGCATTATGCCTGCTTACAGCAATCTTGATTTTTATTTCCATTTTTTTAATTAAGAAATCAAGTCGATAACTAAGTAGAAAAGTGTCGGCAGCTAACGAGCGGTTTGACGTAATCATCAACTTTTCAAGCATCGTTAAAAATCGCGGTGCTTGTTTTTTTATAACAAAAAAATATTGTGTAAATCAATATTTTTGGTTATTTTTGCGACTTGAAAAGCCGAAGGACTTAGCAAGCCGAAGGAAAAAATATTATGCAAAAAGTTTTAGAACAAATATTGAACTGCAAAAGCGTTTCAGTGGTAGGTTTGGCGAAAAATACAGGCAAAACCGAAACGCTGAATTATATTTTGCAGCGGTTAGTTGGTAGCGGAAAAACCATTGCCGTAACTTCCATCGGACTTGACGGCGAACAAATCGACCAAATTTTCGGCACAAAAAAACCCCAAATTACCATCTACAAAGATATGATTTTCAACACGGTAGAAAAATTTTTTGACAAAAAAACTTTTGATGCCGAAGTGCTGAAAATTAGCGGTTTATACACACCTTTGGGCAGAATTGTAACCGCAAAGGCGCACGAAACAGGTAAAATTATTCTTTCGGGCGCAGCGCACACTGAAGACCTAAAAACAATTATCGCGCAAAACGCCAAGTTAGGCGCAGACATCACCATTGTTGATGGTGCAACCTCACGCTTATCGCTTGCCTCACCCGCCGTTACCGATGCGCTGGTTTTGGCAACAGGTGCCGCGCTTTCCGCTAATATAGAGCAACTTGTTAAGAAAACTAAGTTTGTTTGTAGTTTGATTGATTTAGAGCAAATTAAGAATATAGAATGTAGAGTGAAGAATGAAAACTACAAACTACAAACTATAAACTATAAACTAAACAAAATCACTGAGTTAGACGTTGAAACATCGCTAATGATTTCCAAAATTTTATCTGAAAATCTTGAAAAAGTCAGGCAAAACAAAAATCTTTTTGCGCTTGGAATTGTTGGCGACAATTTACTTGATTTTTTGCGATTAAATGTTGATTTGCAAAACTTTACATTGATTGCAAATGATTTTACAAAGTTGTTTGTTTCGCCTATTGCTTATAAAAATTTTATCAAAAAAGGTGGCAAAATAAACGTTTTGCACCGCACAAAACTGCTTGCAGTAACTATAAACCCAACTTCGCCAGCAGGTATTTTGCTCAATTCAGATATTTTACAAACCGAATTGCAAAAAAATATTGATGTGCCTGTGTTTGATGTACGAAAAATTTAGTAATTTTGCTTTTTAATCATTAAACTTTTATAATTAATCATTATGAAAAAAATTATTTATCTACTTTTAATAGTTTTTGCCGTTTTTGCCTGTACAAAAAGCGGTTACATAATCAAAGGAACAACCGATTTGAAGTGGCTAAACGGAAAAACAATTTATCTTTCCGACCTTAGTGGTGTGCAGTTTTTCGATATCGATAGCACGGTTGTGAAAAATGGAAAATTCACTTTTAAAGGTGTTGCCGATACTGCAAGAGTTAGCGGTATTTGGTTTTTCGATGAGCAAAACTCGCAAAAAATACGCCGAATTTTGATTTTGGAAAACGGAAATATTGATGTTAAAATTGTTTCCGAAGACAATATTTTTGTTAGCGGAACAAAGTTGAACGATATTTATTCCTATTTTCTAAAAACTATCGAAGAGTTTTATCAAAAATATGCAAAAGCGGCCGAAGTTTCGGAAATGGACGCACAAAAAATTCAAGACGAAATTACTCAATTTGAGTTTAATTTTTGTTTAGAAAATGCTACAAATCTTGTTGGGAAAGCGATTTTTTTGCAGAGTTTTTACAATTTTTCGGTTGAGCAAAAAGAACAAATTACAAATCTTTTTGATGAAGAGACCAAAAAAGATGAAAAAATTGCTTTGGTAATCGAAAATCTTGAAAGAGAAAGGAGAGTTGCTGTTGGTCAGCAATTTGTCGATTTTGAACAACTAACGCCGCAAGGCGATATGCTCAAACTTTCTGACTTGGTGGGCAAAACCGATTATGTTCTTGTAGATTTTTGGGCTTCGTGGTGCGGACCGTGCATTCGCTCTTTTCCTGCGTTAAAATCGGTTTATGAAAAATATAAAGGCAACCGCTTTGAGATTTTAGGCGTTTCGCTCGACAGAAGCGAGAGCGAATGGAAAGGTGCAATCGCAAGGTACAATCTGAATTGGAAGCACGTATCCGACTTAAAATTTTGGCAGAACGAGGCAGCGCAAATTTACGCTGTAAGTTTAATTCCCTGCACTATTTTAATTGACAAAAATGGAAAAATTGTTGGCAGAAACCTGCACCCAATGGAGATTGAAGATATTTTAGTTAAGAACTAAAATATTTACGCAAACAAACTCTTAATTCCTATTTTTTTTATATCTTTGCACACTTGAAAAGTTGAAGAAAAAATTAATCTTAATCTAATAATATGAATAACGCATTATTCCAATTTCCAATGCCTAAAAACGAACCAGTTTTGGGCTACACGTCGTATTCTGACGAAAAAAGAAAACTTCAAGAAGAACTTGACCGTCAATACAATACGCAAATCGAAATTCCGCTGATTATTGGCGGAAAAGAGGTTAAAACGGGTGTTATGGGCAAAATTAAAATGCCCACCGAACACGGACACGTTTTAGCGACTTATCATCAATGCACCGAAAAAGAGGTCAAAATGGCGATTGACGCTGCTATGAAAGCCCGCAAAGAGTGGGCAGAAATGCCTTGGGTTGATAGAGCGAGCATTATTTTGCGAGCTGCGGAACTTTTTGCAACAAAATATCGTTATGTGATGAACGCCGCCACTATGCTTGGACAGGGCAAAAACGCGATGCAGGCAGAGATTGATTCTGCTTGTGAGTCAATCGACTTTATGAGATTCAATCCTTTCTTTGCTGCAAAAGTTTATAGCGACCAACCAATTTCACCAACCACCGATTGCATCAACCGCGTGGAATACAGAGGTTTAGAGGGTTTTATATACACCATTGCGCCGTTCAATTTTACCGCAATCGCTGTAAATTTGAACATCAGCCCTGTGCTTATGGGCAACGTAACCGTTTGGAAACCAGCCACTACTTCTATTTTGTCGAACTATTATGCAATGAAAATTTTGCAGGAAGCGGGTGTTCCTGACGGCGTTATCAACTTCCTACCGGGCAAAGGCAGCATAATTAGCGATGTTGTGATGAATCACCCCGATTTTGCGGGTATTCACTTTACTGGTTCAACAGCTGTTTTTCAAAGTTTTTGGAAAACTATCGGCGAGAATATAGGTAAATATAAAACTTACCCAAAAATTGTTGGCGAAACAGGCGGTAAGGACTTTATTTTTGCACACAATAGCGCAGAGCCTAAACAACTTGCAACGGCAATTGTGCGCGGTGCGTTTGAGTATCAGGGACAAAAATGTTCGGCGGCATCACGTGCGTATATTCCAAAATCACTTTGGAAAGAGACAAAAAAACTTGTCGGCGAAATGCTTAAAGAAATCAAAATGGGCGATGTGCGCGACTTTGGAAACTTTGTAAATGCCGTGATTGACGAAAGTTCGTTTGACAATATTGCGGGCTATATCAACAGAGCAGAAAAATCTAAAGATGCTGAAATTATTTTTGGCGGAAAATGCGATAAATCGGTTGGTTACTTTGTTGAGCCGACCGTGATAGAGGCAAAAACGCCCGATTACGAAACGATGATTGATGAGATTTTTGGTCCCGTTATCACAATTTTTATATATGACGACAAGGACTTTGAAAAAACACTCAACCTCTGCAACGAAACCTCACCGTATGCTCTCACAGGCGCGTTCTTTGCGTATGATAGATACGCAGTTCTTACAGCAGATAAGATTTTGCGACACGCTTCGGGCAATTTCTACATCAACGACAAACCGACAGGCGCGGTTGTTGGTCAGCAGCCATTTGGCGGCGGCAGAGCGTCAGGCACAAACGACAAAGCGGGCAGTTATCTTAACCTTGTGCGTTGGGTTTCGCCTCGCGCAATCAAGGAAAACCTTAACCCGCCAACTGATTACACTTACCCATTTTTAGACGACAGATTGCCGTTTTAAATGAATAAAAAATTACAGGGACGAAAAATTTTGTCCCTGTTTTTTTTATATTTCAAAAATATTTTATACCTTTGCATCGTATTTATTAACCATTTTAACAAAAAAAATATTATGGCAGCAACATTTGATATTGACAGAAAGTTGTCTGATACAGACGACTATTCATCGGTTTGTAACACCTATTCTGTTGATGAGGTGTTTGATAAATGTTACGGAATTTTGAGTACGCATTATGGCGTTAATGTAAAAGAGTTGTTATGAAATACAATGTAGAAATTTCGGAACAGGCAAGTGATGATTTGGAAAATTTGGCGTATGCGATAACGGAACATTTTAAATCGCCGCTTACTGCTGTGCGGTATTTGGCGGGTATTGAGGAAAAAATTAGAAATTTGAGTAATTTTCCGTTGGCGATTGCGCCGAGCGATAGTCCTTCGTTATTGAAATACGGTTTTAATGTACGCCATATCAACTATAAAAAAATGACAATAATATACACTGTGTCTGATAATACTGTATATGTTGAACGAGTTATTGCAAGCAGTTTGATAATAGATTAAACTAAAAAAATATGATAAAAAACTAAAAAAACAAACATAAAAATAGCGATTGCTGTTTTATTCTTGGCTTTTCACTTTTCCACATTTTAACCTAATAATTAGGTTATCGAAACAAGAATAGGTTAGTAATACGTCGCATTTTTGCGGCGTGAAATGACCTATTGAAATTCGATAGGCGTGGAAACCTGAAAAGCAAACAGGTTGTTTCACGCTATTTTTGTTTATTAAAATAACAAATTTTTAACTTATTTATTAATAACAAAAAAACTATTTGATTATGAGTAACAAGATTACATCAAAATTTTTTATAATGATTTTGGGCTCTTTTTTGCTTGGAGCAACAACAACAGCAATAGGAGCAAACGGAACATTTGGAGGAGGTAACGGCTTGCAGGCAACTCCTTACATTATCGAAGACGCGGCAGATTTAAACGCGGTACGAAACGGCTTAGCACTGCATTACGTTTTGGCAAACGATATTGACCTCACCTCTTACGGCTATTGGACACCAATAGGTAGTAATAGTGGTAGTGGTAGTTTTAGCGGTAGTTTTAACGGTGCGGGACACAAAATTACAGGACTGAATATTAACAGTACTACGCTTCAGTATGCAGGTCTGTTCGGTTATATTTCTAACGGAACTGTTGCAAATTTGAGAATTGAAAATGTACTAATTTCTAACCATCATTCTAATATTCATTATACAGGTGGCATAGCAGGGTATTTAAGTGGCAACTGCATAATCTCTAACTGTTACGCAACAGGAACGGTAAGCAGTTATTCTTCTGCTGCTAATGATAATTGTGCAGGCGGCATAGCGGGTTATTTAAAAGATAACAGCACAATATCCAACTGCTACGCAATAGTGGCAGTAAGCAGTAATTCTTCTAATTATCCTTCTTTATCTTCTCGTGCAGGCGGTATAGCGGGTTGGTTAATTGGCAATGCCAAAATTTTAAACTGTGTGGCTTTAAATCCGAGTATAAATGCTACAGGTTTTGCAAGACGAGTGGTGGTAGGTGGCAGTAGTCAAGTCCAAAACAATTACGCATTAAATACAATGAGTGTAACAGCAAACGGCTCGCCTGTAACCATTACTGATGGTTCATATAACGATGGAACAGCCAAAACAGATGTAGAACTTCAAAGTTTTTCATTTTGGTATGGTGCTGCGTGGGACATTGCCAACCCAACAAGCGTATGGAAGATATGCGATGGAGAAGGTATGTACCCGTCTTTGCGTTGGCAGAACAGACTTTGTATTGGTTTGGATATTACAAATTTACAAAATCAGTTGAATACTGCAAATGGCACAATCACAACTTTACAAGGTGATCTAAACACTGCAAATCAGACAATTAGCAATTTAGAAATACAAAACACAAATCTACAAAATCAGTTAGGCGATTGCGAAAATGAAAAAGATAATTTGCAAGAGTTGTTAGATGCTTGTTTAAATAGTTCAAGTGCGCAAAGTCCGCATTCCGCCCCGCTCAAAATCTACCCCAACCCTGTGAAACCCAACGGCACTATCAATATTGAAAATGAAGTCCTCAAAGCAGGCGACAAACTCGAAATCTTTGATATGAACGGCAAATTAATTTCGGTAAATTTTGCTGAAGGTACAGAAAATTCAATAAACATCGGCGCATTACCGCAGGGTACATATCTGTTGCGCTTAGCAGGCAAACGAGGTGTAAAATTTGAAGTGCGCTGAAAATGAGGTGGTTAGACGTAACACGTTTTCAGTATCTTTTTTCAAATGCAGTACGATTTTAAAATTGTACTGCATTTTATTATCGTACTTAAACGTGTTACGTCTTGCAACGAGAAATTTTTTGAGCCGATTATGAATTGTAATCGGCTCAAAAAAAGCAAAAAAATGAGCCGATTATTTTAAAACCTGTTGATTTTTAACAAATTACATATATTTAGTAATGTATTAAAAAATATATTACCTTTGCGGCATAATTAATCTTTAAAACATTAAAATTATGAACAAGAAAATAAAAATTGCAGGGCTTTGCGGAAGTTTGCGCAGTGGCTCGTTCAATAAGAAAATATTGAATATGGCAGCCGAGTTAATGCCTGAAAATATGAAGTTGGAAATTGTAGATTTCGAACAAATTCCGTATTACAACGAGGACTTGGACACCGAAACCACAACGCCGAAATCGGTAACGGAATTTCGTCAAAAACTTACTGAATGCAGCGGTTTTTTTATTGTGTCGCCCGAATACAACTATTCCATTCCCGGCGGATTGAAAAACGCGCTTGATTGGGCATCGCGCGGAGCAAACAACCCATTGTCTAACAAGCCCGTTTCGCTTATGGGCGCAACACTCGGAATGTGGGGAACAAGCCGTATGCAAACGGCTTTTTTGCCAATTTTTCACTTGCTGAATATGCGTGTGGTAAAACCCGAAATTTTGATAAATTCCGCACATAAAAAATTTGACGAAAACGGCAATTTTAATGACGATTTCGCCAAAAATTTGATTAAAGAGAATTTGGAAAATCTCAAAAAAGCGGTTTTATAAACTTTTTTCAAAAATATTTGTTTTTTTCAAAAAAAATGCGTTAATTTGCACTTTAATTTTAAGCAGAAATCTTTTTATAAAGATTTTGTAAGTTAAATTCATCTAAATAATTTTAAATCTATGGCAGTAAACAAAGTTTTATTGATTGGAAATGTAGGCAGAGACCCCGAAGTTCGTTATATCAACAACGAAACTCGTGTGGCTAATTTCACGTTGGCAACAACAGACAGAGGTTTTACAACTCGCGCAGGCGCAGTTGTTCCGGAAAAGACTGAATGGCACAATATCGTCCTTTGGCGCGGTTTGGCTGAGGTAGCAGAGAAATACGTTCGGAAAGGCAGTAAAGTTTTTATCGAAGGCAAAATTACAAATCGTTCTTATGAAGATAAAACAGGCATCAAACGCTATATCACAGAAATTTTAGCGGAAAATCTCGAACTTTTGGATAGAAGACAAAATTCGCAAGATGGAAGTTATGGCGAACAAGTTCCGCCACCGATTAATGATAACGGCGGCTATCAGCAACAAAGTTATGCGCCACAGCAACCCGCATATTCTGCGCCCGCTGCACCCGCGCAAGAGGTAGATACGTATTCAGAGCCGGAAGAAAACAGCGATTTGCCTTTTTAAGTTAAAAACTAAAAGTTAAAAATTAAAAGTTTTTTTAACAAAATCGTATTACTAAAATGAAAATGACATCTGTTATTTAATAGATGTCATTTTTTTGCACTAAATCAACTTTTAGTTTTTAGTTTTTAACTTTTAGTTTACTTCACCATTACCCGTATCATTTCAACGAGTTTGCAGGAGTAACCCCATTCATTGTCATACCAAGAAACAATTTTTGCAAAGTTAGCATCAAGCGAAATACTCGCTTTTGCATCATAAACAGAAGTTAAATCACAACCTCTGAAATCTGTTGCAACAACTGCATCTTCGGTGTAACCGAGAACGCCTTTGAGTTCGCCTTCCGAAGCCGCTTTCATTGCTGCGTTGATATCTTCGTGCGTTGCAGGTTTGTCAAGAACAACGGTCAAATCTACTACCGAAACGTCAGAAGTAGGAACGCGGAATGACATACCTGTGAGTTTGCCGTTCAATACCGGAAGAACTTTACCAACCGCTTTTGCTGCGCCTGTGGAAGAAGGAATGATATTTTCCAAAATGCCACGACCGCCACGCCAATCTTTTGAAGAAGGACCATCAACAGTTTTTTGCGTTGCAGTAGCAGCGTGAACCGTTGTCATAAGACCTTTTACAATGCCGAATTTATCGTTCAAAACCTTTGCAATCGGAGCAAGGCAGTTTGTGGTGCAAGATGCGTTTGAAATGATGTCCTGACCTGCATAAGATTTGCAATTAACACCATAAACAAACATCGGAGTATCATCTTTTGAAGGAGCAGACAAGATAACTTTTTTCGCGCCTGCTTCGATATGCTTGCGAGCAGTTGCATCATCAAGGAAAAGACCTGTTGATTCTACAATAACCTCTGCGCCAACTTCGTTCCATCTCAAATCAGCGGGGTTTCTCTCTGCGGTCAAACGAATTTTTTTACCATTAACAATCAATGTTGTGCCTTCAACAGCAATTTCGCCTTTGAATGTGCCGTGAACAGAATCATATTTTAGCATATAAGCCAAATATGCAGGGTCGAGCAAGTCGTTTATACCAACAACTTCAATGTCATTAGAAAAATTATAGACAATCGAACGGAAAACCATACGTCCGATACGTCCAAAACCATTAATACCTACTTTAATCATAATATTGATTTTTAATTATTTAGTTAATAAAATTACTTTAAATTTTATACAAAATCGGCTACGCTCGACAAAACTTCAAACAAGTTTGAGTTCTGCGCTCGTTTGCACAATTTTTCAGAGCGCAAAAGTACAAAATAATTATGACTTGACAAAGCCGTTTAAGAAATTATGAATTATGAATTATAAATTATTTATTTAAAAAAAATCATTGTTAAATATACAAAATAACATCTTTTTTACAAAAATATAGAAAAACATTGATTTTATCGAAAAAAAAATGTAATTTTGCAGTCCCAAAAAATAATTCAAAAACATAACATTATCAACGTTTTAAAAATATTTTTTTTATTTTATGAATACAACTAAACGAGTTTATGCTTTCGGAAACGGAAAAGCCGAAGGTAAAGCAGATATGAAAAATCTGCTTGGAGGTAAAGGTGCCAATTTGGCTGAAATGAATCTTATCGGTGTACCTGTTCCCCCGGGATTTACAATCACAACCGATACTTGTACCGAGTACTATCAATTAGGTAAAGAAACCGTAATCAATTTGTTGAAACCGGAGGTTGAAGCCGCTATGGTAGAGGTTGAAAAACTGATGAATTCAAAATTTGGCGACATCGAAAATCCGCTTTTGGTGTCGGTACGTTCTGGCTCACGCGCTTCGATGCCGGGTATGATGGACACAATTTTGAACCTCGGCTTGAATGATGCCGTTGTTGAAGGAATGACTCGCAAAACAGGAAACGCTCGTTTCGCTTGGGATTCATATCGCCGTTTTGTTCAAATGTATGGCGACGTGGTATTGGGTATGAAACCTGAAAACAAAAACGACCACGACCCATTTGAGTTGATTATCGACCAAATGAAAGAAGAAAAAGGTATTCAATTGGATACTGAATTTTCAGTTGAAGATTTGAAAGAGATGGTTGCTCGTTTCAAAAAAGCAGTTAAAGATTCAACAGGAAGAGATTTCCCCGAATCTGCTTTTGAACAACTTTGGGGCGCAATCTGCTCTGTATTCGATTCTTGGATGAACGACCGTGCTATTCTCTATCGTAAAATGGAAGGAATTCCGGAAGAGTGGGGAACTGCCGTAAATGTACAGGCAATGGTATTCGGTAATATGGGCAACAAATCGGCTACCGGTGTATGCTTCTCTCGCGATGCCGCAACAGGCGAAGACCAGTTTATCGGTGAATATTTGATTAACGCACAAGGCGAAGACGTGGTTGCAGGTATCCGCACACCCGAACAAATTACTAAAATCGGCTCACAACGTTGGGCAGAATTGGCAGGAATTTCGGAAGCAGAGCGTGCAAGCAAATATCCTTCATTGGAAGAGGCAATGCCCGCAATTTATAAAGAGTTAGACGAAATCCAAACAAAACTTGAAAACCACTACAAAGATATGCAAGATATGGAATTTACCGTACAAGAGGGTAAATTGTGGATGTTGCAAACACGTAGCGGAAAGCGTACAGGCGCGGCGATGATTAAAATTGCGGTGGATATGTTACATCAAGGAATGATTGATGAAAAAACAGCACTTTTACGCTTAGACCCGAACAAATTGGACGAACTTTTGCACCCTGTTTTCGACAAAGAAGCATTGAAAAAAGCAACTGTAATTGCCAAAGGTTTGGCGGCTTCTCCGGGAGCATCTACAGGTAAAATCGTTTTCAGTTCTGATGAAGCAGCAGAATGGGCTGCAAGAGGTGAAAAAGTAATTATGGTGCGTATCGAAACATCGCCCGAAGATTTAGCAGGTATGATGGCTGCCGAAGGAATTTTGACTTCTCGCGGTGGTATGACTTCTCACGCTGCCGTTGTGGCTCGCGGTTGGGGTAAATGCTGCGTTTCGGGTGCCGGCTCATTGCTAATCGATTACGCTGCCAAAACAATGACAGTAGGCGGAAAAGTGTATAAAGAAGGCGATTATATTTCATTAAACGGCTCAACAGGTGATATTTTCGAAGGAAAAATCGCTACATCAGAAGCCGAATTAGATGCTGATTTCGCAGAAATTATGGCTTTGACCGACAAATATGCAAGAATGAAAGTTCGCACCAACGCTGACGCTCCAGCTGATGCAGAGGTAGCAAGAAAATTCGGCGCGGTAGGTATTGGACTTTGCCGTACCGAACATATGTTCTTTGAAGGCGACAAAATTAAAGCGATGCGCGAAATGATTTTGGCAGAAAATGCTGAA
>Ga0209737_10001723_pt1 | contig 15489 bp, 10 predicted proteins | sample TergutCu122P3_FD_187284 | JGI IMG/M metagenome (GOLD analysis project Ga0209737, IMG submission 187284) | Cubitermes ugandensis P3 segment gut microbial communities from Kakamega Forest, Kenya - Cu122 P3 (SPAdes) (version 2) | ecosystem: Host-associated > Arthropoda: Insects > Digestive system...
CAAGATCGTGGATGTGCGTGATCCAGAAGTGAAAAAATAAATGGCAAAAATCCGCGAGACTTACGTCTGCACAGAATGCGGAGCGCAATCTCCGCAATGGCGTGGTCAGTGCGCGGCCTGTAACGCTTGGAACAGCCTGGAGCTTGGCGCCGCTTCAAGTGGCGCAGGCCGCGGGCGTTCCGGCAAAACTCTGTCCCGGGGCCTGGAAAAAGCGCAGCCGCTTTCCCATGTGTCTTTGCAAGGAGCGCAGGCGTACGGTAGCGGTCTGGACGCGCTGGATCGCATTCTCGGCCAGGGCTTTGTGCCGGGAGCGGCGCTTTTGATGGGCGGCGAGCCGGGCATCGGCAAGTCTACCTTGCTCCTGCAAGTGGCAGGGGCTGTAGCCGCTGCCGGACGCATGGTCATCTATGCCAGCGGAGAGGAATCGCTGCCGCAGATCAAGGCGCGGGCCGAACGCCTTGCCGTGCTGCATGACAATCTGCACGCCATCGCCACATCCCGCCTTGAAGACGTGTTGGCCTGCCTTGAACATCCTCCGGCGCTCCTGATTGTCGATTCCGTGCAGACCTTGAGTTCCAGCGAGGCTGAAGGCCTGCCCGGCAACGTCAGCCAGGTGCGCGCCGTGTCCTGCGAACTCGTGGAGCGATGCAAGGCCTGCAACGTCACCTTGATGCTCGTGGGGCACGTGACCAAGGACGGCGCGCTTGCCGGGCCGCGTCTGCTGGAACACATGGTTGATACGGTTATTTCCTTGGAAGGCGATCGCCGCCAGATGTTCCGGCTGTTGCGGGTGCTGAAGAACCGTTTCGGCCCCAACGAGGAACTGCTTGTTTTCCAGATGCTCCAAAGCGGTATGGAACTTGTGGAAGACCCTTCCACCTACTTTCTCGGCGCCCGTGACCCTTCCCTGAGCGGCACGGCCGTGGTCATGGCCGTGGACGGCCAGCGCCCTTTCGCGGTAGAGGTGCAGGCGCTTGTTACCCGCACCTACTTGAGCATCCCGCGCCGCACCGCCCTTGGTTTTGACGTCAACCGCCTGCATTTGTTGCTTGCTGTTTTGGAAAAGCGCTGTAAACTCAATTTCGGGCAGGTGGATATCTATGCCAAGGTGGGCGGCGGCATGCGTTTGCAGGATCCAGGCATGGATCTGGCCTTGGTGGCAGCGGTGCTTTCGTCCTTCCATGACGCTCCATTGCCGGAGCGCGCGGTATTGTGGGGAGAGGTGGACTTGAACGGACAAATACGCCCAGTGGCCGGGCATAGCCTGCGCATGGGGCAGGCGCGGCGGCTTGGCTATGATCCGATCCTCCACCCCCGTGGCGAAAAAGGCGGCATTGGCGCTGTCGCGGAATTGAGAGCGCGTCTTTTCCGGAAAAATTGAAATATCTTGGTGTCGTATTTTGCCGCGCCTGAATGGAAGTTGCGGCACAACAGCTTTTGGTATGCGATATGAGTCCAGCAACAGGCAATCCCTACGGCGAACCGGACAGCATCCTTGAGGATGAGCTTCAGGAACCCAGGCTGTACCGTGTGCTTCTGCACAATGATGATTATACCACCATGGAATTTGTCATCAGCATTCTGGTGGAGGTTTTTCATAAAAAAGCGGAACAGGCCGCGGCCATCATGCTGGCCGTGCATGAGAACGGCATAGGCGTTTGCGGGGTGTATCCGCATGAAGTGGCGGAAACCAAAGTGGCCGTGGTGCACAGCCGGGCCAGAAGAGCGGGTTTTCCGCTCAAGTCCACGATGGAAGAAGTGGAGTAAAGGGTGATCGGCAAACACTTGCAATGGGTTCTCAACCATGCCGTCAACGAGGTCAGAAGCCGCCGCCATGAATACCTGACCTTGGAGCATGTGCTGTACTCCATAGCTTCCGAGCCGTACGGGCGCAAAATACTTGAAAATTGCGGCGGAAGTGCGGCTGTGCTGCGCGAAAATCTGGAGCATTTTTTTGCGACGCATCTGGAACAGGTCGGCGACGGGGACGCCCAGGAAGTCGTGCAGACGCTCAGCGTGCAGCGCGTGCTGCAAAGCGCCATACAGCATATTCGTTCGGCGGGGCGCGGCAAGGTCGAGATTGGCGATGTATTGGCCGCCATCCTGGAAGAGGAAGATTCCTACGCCTGCTATTACCTGCGCCGCCAGGGCATTACCCGGCTGGAGGTGTTGACCTGCATTTCCCATGCTATGGAAGACGCGTCCGGCGGCACTGGAACCAGGGAGGCGGGAGAGGATGGAGGCCGCAGCGAGGAAGCGCTTGACAAATACGCGGTGGACTTGACGGAGCGGGCACGCGCCGGCCAGATTGATCCCCTTGTGGGGCGCGAGGCCGAGCTGGAGCGCTGTATTGAGGTGCTTTGCCGCCGCCGCAAAAACAATCCGCTTCTGGTGGGGGATCCCGGCGTCGGCAAGACAGCCGTTGCCGAGGGGCTTGCCCTGCGCATCGCGGAGGGCAGGGCGCCGCCCGCATTCACAAACGTGCGGATATTTTCGTTGGATATCGGCGCCATGCTGGCCGGCGCGCGCTACCGGGGCGATTTTGAGGGACGCATGAAGGCCGTGGTGCATGCCATCCGGCAGATCCCGAACGCCATCATGTTTATTGATGAAATCCACACTATCGTTGGAGCCGGGGCTACTTCCGGCAGTTCCATGGATGCGTCGAACCTGCTCAAGCCGGTGCTGGCCTCGGGGGAGGTCCGCTGTATCGGTTCCACTACCCACGAGGAATTTCGCAATCACCTGGAAAAAGATCGAGCGCTTTCCCGCCGTTTTCAGCGCATCGATATCCACGAGCCTTCCCCGGAAGAATGCCTGGCCATTTTAAAGGGCATCAAGGGCGCGTACGAGGATCATCACAAGGTATTGTATAGTCCGGCGGTGCTCAGAGCGATAGTCGATCTCTGCGCGCGCCATGTTCAGGACAGGCTTTTGCCGGACAAAGCCATTGATGTGCTGGATGAAGCCGGCGCGGCGGTGCGCTTGCGCCGCGCCAGAGAGGGCGCGGCTGTCGCCGTGCGGGATGTGGAACGCATCGTGGCGCGCATGGGGGGTATCCCGGAGCGTTCCGTGTCGGCCAGAGAAAAGGATCGCCTGCGGGATCTGGAACAGGACATGCGCGCCGTTATCTTCGGACAGGATGAAGCTGTCGGCATTACGGTCAACGCCATCGTGCGCGCCAGGGCGGGTCTTGGCAGAGAAAATCGTCCTGCAGGCTCTTTTCTGTTTTATGGGCCGACAGGAGTCGGCAAAACGGAATTTGCGCGCCAGTTGGCCGAACTGCTCGGCATCGCCTTTTTGCGCTATGACATGAGCGAGTATATGGAAAAACACTCGGTGTCCCGCCTTATAGGCGCGCCTCCCGGCTATGTGGGCTTTGACCAGGGCGGACTGCTTACCGAGGCCCTGCGCAAAACCCCGTACGCGCTTGTGTTGCTGGATGAAATTGAAAAGGCGCATCAGGATATCTTCAACGTGCTGCTGCAGGTTATGGACTACGCGACCTTGACCGACAATACGGGGCGCAAGGCGGATTTTCGCAATGTGGTCCTGGTCATGACCTCAAATGCCGGGGTACGGGAAATGAGCGCCGCAAGCCTGGGCTTTGCCGAAGCCCGGCCTGACGATATTACCAGGCGCGGGCTCAAGGCAGTGGAACAGACCTTCAGCCCGGAATTCCGCAACCGTCTGGACGCGCTGGTGCCTTTCAGGGGGCTTTCGCAGGAGCTCATGGGCCGCATCGTCGACAAGTTTCTGCTGCAGATGACCAGAGGACTCAAGGACAAGAAATTGCGCGTCAGCCTGACTTCGGCAGCCAGGGACTGGCTGGCTGTAGAAGGCTATGATCCCACACTTGGCGCGCGTCCCTTGCAGCGGGTCATGCGCACGGAAATTGAAGACGTGCTGGCGCGGGAGGTGCTTTTCGGCAGGCTTGCGCGGGGCGGCGGAGTTGTTGTGGACGTCAGGGACGGGAAGCTGGATTTTGTCTACGAGGCGGGCTAAGGCCGTGACAGGCTTTTAGCGCTGGAATATCCATGGCTGTGTATCGGATACCTGAAGATCGCATCTGGTTTCCGCCCCTTGAAGAAGCCGAACCGGAAGGATTGGTCGGCGTGGGGGGAGACCTCTCGCCCCAGCGTCTGCTGGCCGCCTATTCTCTCGGCATTTTTCCCTGGTATTCGGAAGAAGACGGCCCCATCCTCTGGTGGTCGCCCGATCCCCGCTGCATCCTTCCCCTGGATGCCGTGCATGTGCCGCGCAGCCTGCAGCGCGTTTTGCGCCGCCGTCTCTTTCGCTGCACCCTCAACCATGCATTCGGGGATGTTGTTCAAAGCTGCGCCGCAAGTCCCCGGACAGGCCAAGGCGGCACCTGGCTGGGGCGCGCGATGATCAAGGCCTATGAAGGACTGCACCATTTGGGCTGCGCGTTTTCCGTGGAAGCATGGCAGGGAGGGAGGCTGGCTGGCGGTATCTATGGCGTTGCGCTGGGACGGGCTTTTTTCGGGGAGTCCATGTTTTACCGCGTGCCTGACGCCTCCAAGGCGGCGCTCATGTATTTGGTTGATTATCTGCGCGGACAGGGCTTTGTGCTCTTTGACTGCCAGCAGGAGACGCAACATATGCGCCGTTTCGGCGCTGTGGCAATTCCCCGCGCTGAATTTGCGCGCAGACTTGGCAAGGCTCTTGCGTTATGATCGAAGCTCAGTATTGTCCGGTCTGCTGGAATTCTTTGCCTCCTGCTACGCGGCGTTGCCCGCATTGCGGCAGGATGCTTTCGTCCGAGGATGTGCAGCGTCAGCGGGAAATGGCGGCCAAGGTCGATATTGAAGGCCGCAGGCGCGGCGGGTGCTGCTCCGTTTTCCTGGTGATAGCGCTGGTTTTTATATTTTTCAGCCTGCTGCGACATTTTTTGTTTTCAACAACGTATTAGGGCACTTCCTCAGCAAGATTTCTACCCCGTCAGGGCTGTTATTTTCCATTTTGGCGGCTTTGGAAACAGCCAAAGGGATCCTTTCAAGCGCTGCCAATAGGTAATACCTGTTGGTAACAAACTCGCCTTTCTCGTCCAATGCCAAGCCGGCGCTCTCAAAATTTACGAAGCCCTTCGTAGCTTGTACTGTATGTCACTGTCTTATCAGGATAGTTTTTTTTAAAAAATGCTTGCCTTTGATCGTTCCATTTGATATTCCAGTTGTCATGCAATAATAATGTTAAAAATGAACATTCAGGAACGCCAAAAAGCGTCTTGTTAGAACAGCCTGTCCGGGCGGCAGAAGTTTGTTGCAATGCAACGAAGGAGGTTTTTAGGCATGAGTACAAAGTGGAAGATCATCTTGGGCTTTGCTGTCATGATTCTGTTGATGGGTCTTGTCGCCGCCATCGGCTACCGCAGTCTCTCCGGTGTGGCGAAAAGCTTTGAGGATTATCAGTGTTTTGCCACCATTAACGTGCACCTCTCCGATATGCTTACCGGCCAGAACGCCTTCGCAGCCGCCGCACGCCAGTTACGCATCAGCCGGGAGCACAGGCTGGCCGAAGAAGGCCACAAGGAACTCAAGAGCAACCTGGAGCTGATCGCAAAAGTCAAGACCAGAACGCGTCTACAGAGCACCCGGAACGCCATGGACGCTGCTCAAAAGAACACCGAAGAACAGATGCGGGCGTTCACCCTGGTGGAGAAAAATCTCGTGGACACGCTAAAGCTATATGACGAGATCGTGCAGCCGGCCGCCAGGAATTTCGGTGCGGCGATGCTGTCCCTGAACGATCTGCTCCTCCTCAACAACAACTCGAAGGGCGCCCACTTTATTAGTACGATCATGAATGGCTTTGCCGCCGCCCGTTCCGCCCTGAGCCGCTTTGCGTATGACCGCACGCCGCGGAACGCGGAACTGACGGTGGAACACCTGGAAAGTGTAGCCAAGCGCATGCGCGAGTTCCAGCCTTTGCTGAACACCGGCCAGGAACGCGAAGCCTTCATCAAAGTCCAGGCAGCCTACGAGCAAATGGCAAAGGCCGGCAACGCCATGAGCGAATCCGTTAAGGTGCTGGCAACAGAGAATGCGCGACTTGTGGAACTGAGCAATCGCTTTTTGAAAGATATCAATGCGCTCAGCGATGACGCCGACGCGCGCATGAATGAATTTGGCCTGGAAGGATTACAGGTAAGCCAGTCGGCCCAAACGTTCATGATCGCCGCCACCGCCGCCGGGCTGCTCATCGGCGCCCTGCTGGCCGCTTTCATCATCTTTGGATTGATCCGGGTTCTGGGCGGTATGCGCCGTTTTGTCGGCGCCATCGCCGAAGGTGACTTTCAGGCGCAGATGGACAGCCGCGAACGGGGAGAAATCGGGGCAACGCTGGCGGCCATGCGGCAGATTCCCGCTGTCCTGCAAGCCATTCTCAAAGACTACGAGGTTCTGGAGCAGCGCATTGAAAAGGGTGAAGTGGACGCCAAGGGCGACCCCGGCGCGTACAAGGGCGGCTTCGCCCAGGTGGTCACGAACACCAACGCCATTCTGGAACGCTTTTTCATGTTCATGGAAAATATCCCTTCCCCGGTGGTGGTTTTAAATACGGAACTCAAGGCCACCTACACGAACATCGCCGGCCGGGCAGCCGTTGGCGATCTCTACAAGGGCAAAACCTGCAAGGAGCTCATGCAGCGTGATGATTACGGCTCCGCCGCCTGCGGCTTGACAAAGGCCGCGCAAACCCTGCAGCCCGCCTCCGGCGAGAGCCGCGCCCACCCTCGGGGCATGGACCTGGACATCCACTATACCGCGATTCCCATACTGAATCGCCAGGGCAAGTTCAGCTCGGTAATCCAGTTCATCACGGATCTCACCGCCATCAAGGAAACCCAGCGCACTATCCGCAGCGTGGCCGGCCAGGCGGCCTCCATTTCCAGCCGGGTGGCCGCCGCTTCCGAAGAACTTTCCGCTCAAGTGGAACAGGTTTCACGCGGGGCGGACATGCAGCGCAGTCGTGTGGAAAGCACGGCGACAGCCATGACGGAAATGAACGCCACTGTGCTGGAGGTGGCCAAGAACGCAGGCCAGGCCTCAGAACAGTCTGAGCTGACCAAGGCCAAGGCTAACAACGGGGCCGCTCTGGTGGACAAGGTGGTGCAGTCCATCACCCTGGTGAACAATGCGGCAACCAGCCTTCAGTCGAGCATGCAGGAATTGGGCGCCAAGGCGGACAACATCGGCGGGGTGATGAACGTCATTTCCGATATCGCGGACCAGACGAATCTTCTGGCCCTGAACGCGGCCATTGAAGCGGCCCGCGCCGGCGAAGCGGGACGCGGCTTTGCCGTGGTGGCCGACGAGGTGCGCAAGCTCGCGGAAAAGACCATGACAGCTACCCAGGAAGTGGGCGCCAACATCACGGGCATCCAACATTCCACACGCGCCAATATCGGCGAGGTGAACGCGGCGGCCAAGGCCGTCACCGAGGCCACGGAGCTTGCCAACGCTTCAGGTCAGGCCTTGCACGAGATAGTCGGCCTGGCCTCGGCCAATTCCTCGGTGGTTGCCTCCATCGCCACAGCGGCGGAGGAACAGAGCGCCACCTCCGAAGAAATCAACGTGGCCATTGAAGAAATCAGCAGGATTGTCACGGAAACCGCTGACGGCATGATCCAGTCCGCCGCCGCTGTGCAGGAATTATCCAAGATGGCGCAAGAACTGAACAAGGTCATGGATGAACTCAGGTAGAACCCGTAAGGTGCAACAACGGTCAGCCTGCGAATACGCCGCGAGCGTTTCACAATCATATTGCCTTAATCGTGGAAACAGCAGAAATTGCTACAAACAAAGGGAGGCGGCGCACTGCCCCTCCCTTAATTGTCCGCCTTCTTCACCCCCTGCTCGACAATCGTCAACATGTCTGCATATATTCTTTTCAAACGGGGGAAGGAATCCACAAGGTCAAATTTTCCCCCGAGGGAAACCCCTGGCGGCAGATCGTCGGCGCTCACAAGGAATCGCCAGAGAAACCACCGCGCGGATGTTTAGCTTCCGCAAGTTACACCTTGTGTATGCTTTTGTATGCAGGGGCATGTTGATGGGCATTGGCATGGGTGTTTACATTTGCAAGCAGATGCAGGCGGGTTATTGTGTTTGTGTTTTTGTATGCAGGGGCACGTTGGGGGGCATTGGCATGGGTGCTTGCAAAAGCAATCAGGCGCTTGTTGTTTAGTTTGTACTTGTTGAACTTGGCTCGCACAGCAATCAGCAGCAGGCGCAGGATCAGGCGTTTGCGCCTGTTTCGCGCACCCTGTCAACACAGCGCAACACAGCAGCGTCAGTACAATGAGCATTATTTTTCGCATGATTGTCTCCTTTTGTTGCATCGATTTCTGCTAATATCCCAAAATTACAGCAATCGCAAGGGCGACTCGTCTATCTTTGGATTGCAATCCTGCCTTCCAGCATGGCCTCGACCGGAGAATGCCGTTCAAGGTAGATCCTGAGCGCATCGCTCGCCAGCTTGTCGCTTTCTTCCCATGTCAATGGCGCGAACATCTCAAATCTGTCGCCGCGCCTGGCCAAAAAATCCAAAGTAACAACACGGTATATCGCGTTGTTGTCCAGCAGCCGCCATTGTCCGTTCGTGTCCTGCACCTGCGCTTTGCTTATACGCCGGCCCGGCTTCCTGGACGGGTTGAAGGCGTACCGCATTCCGGAAACCTGGAGAAAACTTCCCCCGCCTTCACCATATTTGGCTATGCCGTGTTCAAGGGCCTGCAAAATGACGGATCCGGGCATTTTCGCCATTACTGCCGTATTTTGGAATGGCAATGTTTCCATGACATTGCCCGGCGTGACCTTGCCTCCGGGTAGCGAGGCGCGCAACGCTCCACTGTTGATGACAGCGATGTGGGCTTCCTTGAAAGGAATGGCGCGCAATGCGTCCGCTGCGATATTGCCGGAAAGGCACTCCACCCGGCGGCATTCCGTCACGTTGGGCTCTTCCAGCGGCATGCCCTCTCTGCCTGCGGCGTTAATGACGCCGATGCGTGTTGTCATCATTTCCTGCACTGGCGCCGCAAAATCGCCAATAAGTTTCGCCAGCCCGGCATCCGGTTTTGGCGCCCCAAGCGAAGCAAGCGCGGCCTGATCCAGAAGGATGGGGTCTCCACGCCATTCCCTGGCGATCCCGTTTTCGTCAAAGCCCACATCCAGCCTGCCAAGGTACGCGCAGGCCGTGGAGGCTGTGACGACAAGAACAGGAGTGCCGTTGGGCGTTTTTTCCACAATCGGGTACGGGCCTTCCGCCCGGCCATGGGAGTTGGACAACAGGCTGTGGCTGTGCCCTCCCACAATGATGTCCACTCCATCCACCGCCCGGGCGAGGAGCCTGTCTTCTTCCAGGCCAAGATGGGTCAGGGCGATGATGATATGCACATCCTCGGCAGCCAGCTTTTCTATGGCTGCTTCCAGGGCCTTTTTGGCATCGTTGAAGCGGATGCCGGGACCGGGTGAGGCTTTTAGGGGCGTTTCCTCGGTAATCAGCCCTACAATGCCTATTTTGCGGCCGTTTCGCTCCAGCACGATAAAGGGATGCAGTGTATCCGCCGAGGGGGAATCCGGCCGGGGATCAAAGGAGATGTTGGCAATCGCCACGGGAGTTTTCAAGGCCTTGATCATGCCAAGCCAGGTCTGCCAGCCTTCGTCGAATTCGTGATTGCCGGGAACCATCGCCTGGTAGCCCATCTTGTCAATGAGGGCCATGGGCATGCGTTCCTTGTGCTGGACCCAGAACAGGGATCCCTGGAAAATGTCGCCGGCATCCAGGAAGAGCGCGTCCGGGCGATCCTGTCTGATGGCCCGCACAGCTTGGTCCAGCCTGAGATATCCGCCGCGGCCCCCTTCGCATATCGCCGCATGGCAGATAAGGCCTTTGTCCGTTGTGCCGCCGTATGCGGAGTGGATGTCGTTGGTATGCAACACTGTCAGCGTAAAATGCGCTACAGGGAGCGCCGGGCTTGTGCCCGGCTTGACCTGGGAGCATGCCGGAACCAGAACCAGCATGACCAACAACACTATAACACGTAATGAGTTCATCTTGTTTCACCTGCCGCAGGGGCACTTGCGGGATATTGTGAAGTATGCCAATACGGGAATCAGGGAGGCGGCGCGCCAAAAGCGCCGGAAGAATATGGTCCCTGGCAAAGTGAGGCGGCCGAAAAGAGTGCTTGGCATTCTCAAGCGTATACAGGCCTTGCGGGAATCCCGGCAAGGCAGGAACATACGCGGTATCTCCTTAACGGCAAACGAAGTGAATCGCAAGCTGTTTTGGCGCATGCGGAAGGTTGCCACGGATAAAGAAGAAGCTGTTGATGATTGAATAGCAGTCTGAAATGCCCGCATCAGAACGCAGGCAGCTTGTTTTTTGCTCCTGGCGACTATTCGCCTTCTGGCACGAGAGGCTCATGCGCGTCCAGATCATAAAAGCCACGCACGGCAAAGGGAAGCGGATAGTCGCGCACCGCGTCAAAACGGATAAAGCCCATGGTTTTGCCTTCGGGAATGGCCGACAGCGGCACTACGCCCAGCGGGATGGGCAGTGCGAGCGGGCAGACCGTTACGCGTGATACCTGGTCAGCATAGCGTTCCTTCAGGTAGTCCAGAAGCAGGTTGCCCTCCTCGGCGGTAAAGGCTTCCAGAACAACCTGCAGGGCATCGTCTTCCGTGCCGTGCGGCAGTTGGCTGTCGCCCAGTCCGTCGCAGGGCGTGCCCACCAGTTTTTTGCCCCGTAGACTTTCAACTTCGGCAGGATTGGGATCGGCCCTGAAAAGGTGCGCTTCGACATTGCGGCGGCCTTTAAAGGTATGCATGATCAGGGTGATGATATAGATACGATCCAACAAAGCATCGGGCGGCGCCGGAATGATGACGTGTTCCATCCTGTTCCCTCCGGTGCTGTCATACCTGAATTGCGGCCCGGAGTGAAGTCTTTTGGGAAAAAGTTTTGAACTGCACACAGACTATGCGCCCAAGGGCGATCAGCCGGCGGCGATTGCACAGATCGCCTCAAACATCAAAGCCGGCGTGCGCGATCAGGTGCTCCTCGGCGTAACGGGCTCAGGCAAAACCTTTACCATGGCACAGGTGATCGCCGACTGCCAGCGGCCCACGCTGGTGCTGGCCCCTAACAAAACCTTGGCAGCCCAGTTGTATGCGGAGTTCCGTGAATTGTTTCCGCACAATGCCGTGGAGTATTTTGTCAGTTATTACGACTATTACCAGCCGGAGGCCTATGTGCCTTCGTCCGATACCTATATAGAAAAAGACTCCGCCATTAACGACAACATCGACAAGCTGCGCCATGCCGCGACGCATGCGCTGCTCACCCGGCGCGATGTGCTGATCGTGGCGTCTGTGTCCTGCATCTATGGTCTCGGCTCGCCCGAGTATTATGCCAAACTGGTCATTCCCGTCGAGATCGGACAGTGCATGAGTATGGACGAGCTTATGACCAGGCTTGTGGATGTGCAGTACAAACGCAATGATTATGACTTCCACCGTGGCGCTTTCCGGGTGCGGGGCGACGTGCTGGAGGTGATCCCAGCCTATCTGCACGAGCGGGCGTTGCGGATCGATTTTTTCGGCGATGAAATCGAGGCCATGTACGATATTGATCCACTCACGGGCACGGTACTCGCCAAAACGGCGAAAAGCGTCATCTATCCCGCCAGCCATTATGTATCGGATCAGGATAACCTCGCGCGGGCCATGAACGACATCCGCGAGGAATTATTCGGACGCCTGCAATACTTTCAGGCCAACGGCCGCCTTGTGGAGGCCCAGCGGCTGGAGCAGCGCACTCAGCTGGATCTCGAGATGATGCAGGAACTCGGCTATTGTAACGGGATTGAAAATTATTCGCGCCATCTTGACAAGCGCGAGGAAGGGCAGGCGCCTGCTACGCTGCTCGATTATTTTCCGGAAGATTTTCTGCTTTTTGTGGATGAATCCCATATCAGCGTTCCCCAAGTGGGGGCCATGTACAAAGGCGACCGTTCGCGCAAGCAGACCCTGGTGGACTTCGGCTTCCGCCTGCCTTCCGCCCTTGACAACAGGCCGTTGAATTTTAATGAGTTTTTGGAGCGCGTCAACCAATGCGTCTATGCCTCGGCCACGCCGGGTCCCTGGGAGCTGGAACGCTCCCACGGCATCGTTACGGAGCAGATTATCCGTCCGACCGGGCTTGTGGATCCGCTGGTCGATGTGCGTCCAGCCAAAGGGCAGATGGACGATTTGCTCGCTGAATGCCGCAGGCGCGCCAAGGCTGGCGAGCGTACGCTTGTTACCACCCTGACCAAGCGCATGGCCGAAGAGCTGACGGAATACATCAGCGCCCGTGGCGTCAAGGCGCGCTACCTGCACTCGGATATCGACACCCTGGAACGTATGGCCATTATCAAGGACCTGCGCGCGGGCGAATATGACGTGCTTGTCGGCATCAACCTGCTGCGCGAAGGTTTGGATTTGCCCGAGGTTTCGCTGGTGGCTATACTTGATGCCGACAAGGAAGGTTTTTTGCGCTCTACGGGCTCATTGATTCAGACCTTTGGGCGTGCCGCCCGCAACGTGCATGGACACGTCTTGCTCTATGCCGATGCCGTGACGCGATCCATGCGGGCTGCCGTTGATGAAACGGAACGCCGGCGCGAGATCCAGCTTGCCTTTAACAAAGAACATGGCATCACGCCCGCTACCGTGCGCAAGACACTCGACAGTCCCCTGCTTGCCCTGTATGAAAGTGTGGAAAATATTCCGCAGTCCGCGGCCCGTGCGCCGTTGCCGCACGAATGCGCGCCAGGGAGCCCGGAAAAACTTGGAGAACTCATTAAACAGATGGAAAAAGAAATGCGCGCGGCCGCCAAGGATCTCGAATTCGAACAGGCCGCCATGCTGCGTGACCGCATGCGCCATTTGCAGCAACAGTTTCTAAGTCTCGCTTGAGAGCGGCCATGAGTCAGACGCCGGCACTTTCCAACATCATGACAGCATGCAATGCCGTTAAGCGTCAATCTCAAGCCTGAACTGCCAGGCGATGAGGGCAGCGATCCAATCTTTCAGACACGGTTGTATACCTATCATGGCCAAACAAGCTTCTCTCTTTTTCGATCCTGCGGAGCGCGCTGCCTGGCTGCGTGACCGCCTGAATTATCATAATTACCGGTATCATACGCTGGATGCCCCTGAAATCAGCGATGCGGAATACGATGCCTTGTATCGCGAACTGGCGGATATTGAAAGACGACATCCCGGACTGTGCGCTCCGGATTCGCCCACACGCAGAGTGGGGGGGGGAGTGTTGGAGGAACTTGCGGCCAAGCCGCACAGGCAGCGCATGTATGGTCTGGATAATATTTTCAGCTTCGAGGAATGGCAGGACTATCTTGTCAGGATTCGCAAACTTTTGCCCGGCCTTTCTTGCGCGTTTTGGTGCGATCCGAAAATGGACGGCCTGGCGTTGGAACTTGTGTACGAGCAAGGCTTTTTGACTGTGGCGCTTACCAGGGGAGACGGCGAGCTTGGCGAAGAGGTCACCCATAATGTGCGCACAATTCGCGCCCTTCCTCTAAAATTGCGCGGGATGGGGCCTTTCCCTTCACTCTTGGAAGTGCGGGGCGAAGTTGTTATCCGGCGCGACGAGTTCGCGAAGTTGAACCAACGGCAGGCGGAAACGGGACAGAAGCTGTTTGCCAATCCCCGTAATGCGGCCGCAGGGTCCGTGCGCCAGCTTGACAGTTCGGTGGCCGCTGCCCGTCCCTTGCGTTTTCTGGCCTATGGCCTTGGGGTTGTGGAGTGGGGCGCTTGCGTCCCGTGGCGTTTTCAGCATGAAGCCATGCGGGCGCTGCACGACTTCGGCTTTGCCGTTCCCCCCGGCGGGTGTTTGTGCGCCACGGCGGAGGAGGTGGAGGCCTATGCGGCGCGGATAGCGGCGCAGCGTGCGGATTTTCTTTTCGATATAGACGGCGTTGTCATCAAAGTAGATGAGTTTGCATTGCAACGTGAGCTGGGTTTCACCGCCAGAGCGCCGCGTTTTGCCGTGGCCCGCAAATTTGCGGCGGAGGAGGCCCGTACCCGTCTACTGGATATCGAAATTCAGGTGGGCCGCACAGGCGCGTTGACGCCTGTGGCGATACTTGAGCCTGTGACGGTAGGGGGGGTGACGGTTTCGCGGGCAAGCCTGCACAATGAGGATGAAATCCGCGCCCGGGACGTGCGGGTTGGGGATGTGGTGCTGGTGCGGCGCGCGGGAGATGTTATTCCGGAAGTCGTTGGGCCGGTGCTGGAAGAACGCGGACCAACGGCGCAGCCTTTTGCCTTTCCGCGCGCGTGTCCGCGTTGCGGCAATGAAGCGCATCGCGAAAGGGGAGAAGCCGTCTGGCGTTGCGTCAATCCGTCCTGTGCCGCGGTAACGGTGCAGGCGTTGATCCATTTTGTGTCCAAGGCGGGCTTGGATATACAGGGCATAGGCAGGGAATGGATAGAAAAGCTGGCGCAGCTCGGTATCGTCAACAGCCCGGCTGATCTGTTTGCGCTGACGGAAGGCGACTTGCTCGGGTTGGAAGGCATGGGCGAGGTACTGGCAAAGAAATTTGTGGACGCTTTGGATGCGGCCCGCCGCGAAGCGACGCTGGCGCGTTTCATTTGCGCCCTCGGCATCCGCCATGTGGGAGAGCAGACAGCGCGCATGCTTAGCGGGCGCTTTCGGGATATTGGCGCATTGGCCGCCTATTTTGCGGATCTGGATCCCGCCATGCCGGATGGCAAGGCGAAGCTGGACGCGCTGCCCGATGTGGGGCCGAAAGTCGCGCAGTCCATCCGGGCTTTTTTCGCCGATGAAGGCACGCAACGCCAGCTTGATCGCTTGCGGGCCTGTGGCTTGTGGCCCATGCAGGAAATAGAGGATGGCCAGCCGCCGGGCGCGCTTGCGGGTGCGCGGGTGTTGTTTACCGGAACGCTTTCAAGGCCCCGGCCGGAATTCCAAAAGATGGCGGAAGCGGCGGGCGCTGAAATTGCCGGCAGCGTATCGGGCAAGCTTACATATCTGATTGTGGGTGAAAACCCCGGAAGCAAACTTGAAAAAGCCCGCGCCTTGGGCATTTCCGTTCTTGATGAAGCAGCTTTCCGTGATCTGCTCGGCGGCAGATAACGCTTGGCATGAGAGCAGCGTAACAATGATATACGTATTGAGGGTCATCGTATGCCTACTTCCATTATCATCATGGGCGCCGCAGGGCGCATGGGCGCAACTCTTGTCCGCCTCGTCGGCGAGGCCAGCGATCTGACGCTGGCCGCGCTGGTGGAACAGCCCGGCGTGGATCTTTCCCGTTTTGGCCATGACTGCCTTAAGGGCGACAATATCGAGGACTTGCTCCCTCAATGCCCGAAGGCCGTGGTGGTGGATTTTACCAGCCCGGAGACGAGCCTGGCTACTGCGGGATGTGCCGCCAAATAT